>OGLI01001108.1_pt1 | contig 18579 bp, 18 predicted proteins | sample 1572661 | NCBI WGS metagenome assembly OGLI01 (sample SAMEA2581901, study PRJEB24529) | metagenome | biome: Human gut stool | place: China | collected 2011 | reverse complement strand
GGTTGTCAAACTAAAAAAAATGTTATATAATTAAGAAGTCAACAGCAAAAAGACATGAATGCCTGAGTGGCGGAATAGGTAGACGCACAGGACTTAAAATCCTGCGAGATTTAACCCTCGTGTCGGTTCAAGTCCGACCTCAGGCACCAATTTATTGGAGGAATACCCAAGTCTGGTTGAAGGGACTGGTCTTGAAAACCAGCAGAGGATTAACGTCCTGCGGGGGTTCGAATCCCTCATCCCCTGCCAAGAAGAAAAACCTGCAATCTCAATGGATTGCAGGACTTTTTCTTGTACATCAATGCTTTCATGGTTTTCGGCCGGTATTGTTTTTGCAAACGAAGACTGGTTATCCAGAATGAATTCTGATTTTTCAGAACGCATTTTTGCCACGACTTTTGCCACGAAATCAGGACGCTACATAGTGATAATACGCGCCGATCTTTTCCTCCGGGCCGCCTGCGTCCTTGTCGTCCAGGAACGCAACGGTCATGTCTGTGTAGTAGTCCTGCGTGTCGACGCCGTGCTTCTTTGCTGTCTTGTGGTAATCGCTGTAGATCATGTTCATTGCCGCATACCAGACAGCTGGGTCGTAATGATACCCTCTGGATACCATGACCGCCGTTGTCTGCGCCATCGGCCAATGCGGGCCGGTCGTTCCGTCCGTGTTCTCCATGCGGGCCGTCCACTCTTTTGCATCGTCCTCTGTAAATTCCATCATTTTCGTGGACTCACGAAAATGGTCACCACCCAGCTTATGCAGCGCGCAGATAGCATCTGCATATACCGTAACTTCCTCCGCGCGCCCCAGCGACGCCGGGCGCTCCATGACCTCCTGTAATTGCTTTTTCAGCTCTTCGATATACTGCTTCATGTCACGCCTCCTGAACGTATTTATAGAGTTTGTCCACGTCGTTCTGGTCGAACTTCAATGAGCCGATGAACGGCACATCTACGGACAGCTTGTTTTCGAATTTCGGCCTTGCCGCGCTATAGAGCCGGTCAATGTCGATATTCCCCTGCTCGTCCATGATGCGCATGAGATTGACTGCCGGATTGTCGCGCAGGCCAAGAATATAGTCCCGGCCTCCGTCCATGATGAGCGCAAGCGCGACGCCAGCGCCGATGCCCTTGCCACCTGGCAGGTGCGGGATAACCTCGTTGTCAGCGTAGCGCATCGCGCCGCGCATGGCCTGATCTATCGTCACTGTCATGCAGTTACCTTCCTTTCGCGATTGGGGCGGCTATCGCCGCCCCGTTTGCTTATTTGTTGCAGCAGCGCTGGATCGGGTTGTAGAGAGTCTGCGCCGTGGTCGCGGTGCCCGTGGTGACGTCGGCGACCTGCTTGGGATAAAAGGTCGCGTTGACGTAGGTGACGATGGAGTTATCACCGCAGCAGCGGCGCTCGGCCTCCATCTTGACCGCGTCAAGCGCTTCCTTGCGGACAGACTCGACGTCCTGCTTGACCAGCGTGAAGCTGTCCTCGGTGCGCTGGTTGTGGACGGCCTGCTTGCACAGCGCCTCATGGACGTCCTTGAGCTGCCTGTCGATATAACCGTACACCTCCAGCATCTTGCCGTCGTTGTACGTGTTGGCCTTGAGCAGCGCGATCTCGCTGTCCTTCGCGGCCAGCTTCTGCTCCCGGTCAAGATCGTAGCGCGTGACCGGCATGTTCTCGCTGCACGCCGGCTCCTGCTGCCGTGCGGCGAGCATGGCGGCGACCGTCATGGCAGGAGTGACCGCCGCAGCGATATCAGCGGCTTCCGATCTCTTGTTCTGGTTGAGTCCGCCCAGCAGATTGCCGAGCCCGCCGTTTGCCAGACTCATCGCGGCGCCGCCGATGCCAAAGCCCAGCGCAGTCCCCGCGAGTCCCTTGCTTGCGTATTCCATAAAAAATACCTCCGAAAATATAGTAAACCGGCCGGTTTCTACTGTCATTCTGACGGAAAAGGAGCTCACAAAAAACCAGGCGCAGGCCCATATAAAGCACAAAAAGAGACAAGCGCGGATCATTCCGCGCCTGCCTCTAATAAGATCGTTGTACAACGTTTGATGATGCCCTTCATGCCGTTCACGGAAAAGCCGTACCGTTCGGCCAGCTGCTCCGCCGTCGCGCCGTCGCAGATGTTCCGGCGCATGATCTCCCGGTATTGAGCATTCAGGATCCATTCGGATATCAAGTGCTCCCACTCGCTGCGCGGCTTCGTCGGAAGACCGCGCTGCATACCTTAATCCCCGAACACACCCGTGCGGTCGAGAATGACCAGCATGCGGACGTTGTCCTCTGCCAGATCCAGCAAAAGGTCTTCCCCCTCGCCGCCCTTGCCTTTGAGCAGGCCCTTCTCCACCAGTTTGTCCAGCGTCTGGCGGTACGTCTGGTTCGTAACATCTTTCAGCTTTTCATATCGCACTTCTTGTACCTCCTCTAAAAGATTCTTGAATTTTGTCCATGCAGCGGCGTCAATCATCGGCTCCGGGCAGCGCTTGAGGCTGACGTCGTAATGCCGGATAACAAATTTCACGTTCGGAAGTTGCCTTTTCAGATGTGCGTACAGCTCCGCCGCGTGCCGCTGGGTCTCCATTGGGATATAATACTTGTCATTCGCGTCAGTATGGCTCACCATTTCGATACTGACCGAATTATAGTTGTTGACAAACTTGCCATACGGCCCGCCGCTTCCGTCTCCGACAGACCATGCAACAGTATCCAGAGGCACGCACTCATAAGCAGTATTGCTTTCGTCTACGCAGTAATGCGCCGAGGCTTTGCGGCCCTCGCTGCCGCTCTCAAAATACCGGGCATTGCCCTTCGCCGTTGCCATCTGCCCTGTGTTAGCTGTGTAGTGAATAACAATCGCGGTGATAGCGGAAAGCTTACGCTTTCCGCCGTGCCACTTCGCCCGGATTGAGCTGTCAATGGTCAGGCTCATTCCTCTTTGACCTCCGGCAGACCTGCGACAGAGGTCAGCAGGGACAAAATGCCCGACAGCGCAGACGCAGAAGCGACGGCGATCCAGTTCACTTCGGAGAGGATCATGCTCGTGCCGATAGTTGCGACTGCCGTCTGTGCGACGGTTTTAATTGCACGGATACCTGCGGCTTTCCACCATTTTGCGTTCATACTATGTACTCCTTTCAAATTTGCGCCTTGCGGCGTGTATTACAGAATTTTTCCCAGAACCCAGCCGATGACGCCGGTGACCAGTGCGGTCACGACGATCTTGACCAGTGCGTCCCAGTTCTTCCCCGGACGGGCTGTGAGGTTGTTGACGCTCGTCTGCATGCCGTCGATCTTTTCATCGAGCGTCTTCATGTGCTCGGCCATGACGGCGACGGCCTCGGCCAGCTTGGTCACAGCGTCGTTCTTCTTCTCGAGATCCTTGATCCGGCCGGTGTTCCGGTCGACGTTGCCGCGGATCTCCGCGACTGCGATATTCAGATCCTGCAAATCCATACGGTTCTCCTTTATTCGTATTGCCATGCAATGGCCCCGTTCACGGCGGGGGTAGTCTCGGCAGAGTTCAAAGACATGCCGCGTGCCATCAACGTTGTGTAATTGGTATCGGCGGCGTTGAGCGCCGTTTGCCGGTTCAGGAAAGTTTTCATGTTGGCAGGGCTGATATAGTCGCTGTTTGCAACCGCCTGTGCAACCTTCCCGCCGCTGCCTTTGAGCAGGCCGGTAATGTCACTGGTCGTGGCTGTCGACACGGCGTTCGGGCCTGTATCTCCCTGCGGCCCTGTGGGCCCCTGCGCACCAGTTTCACCTTTGTCGCCCTTCTCTCCGGGTGCGCCCTGCGGGCCCGTGATATTGACACTGGCTGGATTCGTCTTTCCGCCGTCGTTCGACCAGCTGAGAACGCCGCTCTCGGAGACAGTAGGGGTGAACGTCGTGCCGTCCTTTCCGGGTGCGCCGTCCGTGCCGGGGCTTCCGTCTGCACCTGCTGGGCCAGCCGGGCCAGTCGAACCGGTTTCACCCTTTGCGCCGTCTGCGCCCTGCTCGCCCTTGTCGCCTTTATCTCCCTTTTCTCCGCGAGATGGCTTGCCTGTGTCCGTCGTACCAAGATACCAGTTCCCGTTTGTGCCGATGGTCGGCGTAATGCCGTCCGAGCCAGCAGGCCCGGTCTGCCCGGGCTCACCCCGCGGGCCGGTCGGGCCTTGTGGGCCAGTGTCGCCCTTGTCACCTTTTACGGCCTGCACAGAAAACAAGAACGATTGGTTATCGGACATGGTAACCCTGTACGTCGTCACGTTGTCGACCGTTCCCACAAGTGTAATCCCGGTCACGCTGGATCCCGGATCGCCTTGTGGCCCCTGCGCTCCGGTCGCTCCCTTGTCGCCCTTATCGCCTTGTGCGCCGGTGTCGCCCTTATCACCCTTATCTCCCTTTTCGCCTTGCGCGCCGGTGTCGCCCTTTTCGCCCTGCGCACCGGTCGGGCCAGCGGGGCCGGTTGGGCCTGCCGGGCCGATATCGCCCTTATCGCCTTTGTCGCCTTTATCGCCCTTTTCGCCTTTCAGCGCGTTTATGACCTGCATTGCCATCGCGTCAGGTTCCACGGCCATATTCAGCCGCTGCTTAAATACTGCGTCAGGCATAACTACCTCCTATAGAAGTTCTTCCACGCCGACAACGGCGATCTCCGTTGCCCGGGAATTGCCGCTCTCGTCTGTGAACGTCATTTGGCAGCGGGCCGGGCGGACAGTCAGACTGTCCGCGTCGGCTTTTGGAACCTCCACCGTGAAGTGCGTTGCATCTGCGACTGTCGGCGTATAGGTCTTGGAGAAATCATCCCCCTGCACGATCTTGAAGCTGAGTCCCGAACACTGCGTCAAATCGACGCCGCGCATCGTGACATACAGGACGTTTTTGATTTTCTGTACCATAGATACCTCCTATCTGAGTCGATCCCAGATTTTCTGCTTGGTGCTGTTGGCATAATCGCTCATGCTGATTGCAATGGCATATTTCTGCTCCTGCGTCAAATCCGTTGTGTTGAGGTAGTCGCAGAACCACGACCATGTATTCTTGTAGCCTGCCTCCTTGCGTTCATCCTCGCTGGGCCGCTCCTGATACTCGATAATCGCATCGATATAATCCGCCATCTCCGCACCGGTGTCCTTGACGTTGTGCGTCCATCCGGCCTGATACGAAGATGTAAGCTCGCTTTTTGCCGCTGCCGTATTGATATTCCCCTTGCGCAGCTGCTCGGAAAGATAGGAATATGTCGTGCTCGCGTCCTTGTAAAACGCCATCCGGACGGCGTTTTTCTGGTCTTCTGTCCAGCGCTTGGTCGTGCCGGAGAGCCATTGCTTGTCCAGCCATGCGTCAAACTGATCCTTCGCGCTGTTCGTGACCTTGCCGTCCTCGTCTGTCTCATCTTTGATATTCGCCCTTGCACTTGACGCCATCAGCATCATTTCAGGCGTAACGCCAGCACTTCTTCCGTAGCGGTCATAGGCCTGCACAGCGTCGTCAGAAAGAACGGCCAGCGCTAACGTATCGTTCAGCTCGTCCTTCTGATATGCCGCAAGCGCCTTGTCGAATTTCGTCTCGCCGTCAGAACCCTTGATCTTGGCGTTGATTGCCTCATCCATGAAATACCGCGCCAGTTCCTTGCTGCTCTTGCCGGAAAGCTCCTTCTGCGTTTCCGTCAGCTCGCCGCCGTACTTGGACGCTTCGAGCGCCGTAAAGTAGGTATCCGCCTTTTCCTTCGCGGAGTCGACAATTTCATCAGACAGGCCAACATAGTCTGCACCCGCAAACTGCTGATCGACCTTGTTGCGCTGTTCCTGCGTCTCCGGGGATAGATAGTGCTGAGTCTTGACCGCGGCAGAAATCAGCGCATTCGTCCGGTCTGCACCGGATTTCTCCAAAACCTTCTGCGCAGATGTTTTCACTTCGTATCCGACGCCGAGGCTGTCCCGTGCCTGCTCCGTCGCAACGTCCTTTGCCTGCTTGAGAATTTCGGCTTTCATGCTGTCCGGCATGGCCTTGTAATTCTTGTCGTTCATGAGCGAGGTCACGGCGGCAGAATAAGCGTCGCCGTAGGCTTTCTGATACATGCCGCGCTGCTCGAACGTCAGGCCGACAGCCTCGCCGTCGACCGTCACTGAGCGCGGAGCCGTCCGGTCAGGATACAGAGAATTGCCGGTCGCATCGCTGATCTTCTCGATCTCGGAGGAAACTGCATCGGTCTTGTACGTCGTGATATTGCCGGGGTTCACGTTCCGGTTCAGGAAGTTGCGGACGCCGCCCTCGTTCTTGACAGGATTTCCCCACACGTCTGTCTTTGCAGGGAGCGTTTCACGCAGGCCGGGGATAGACGCTTTCGCGTTGTCGACCGCCTGCTGCCAGACGTTGTCCGAGGAATAGGCGTTCCGCTCTGTGTCGTCGAGGCCCTGCGCAATGCCGCGCAGCGAGTTCGGAATGACACTGGAAAGCTGGTTCGCGGCGTACTTTTGCGTGGCGTCCAGCATTTTTCCGCCGGGCGTGCTTGCATCACTGTACTGATAGTTGTTTACAACATCCTGCATCGTGGACATGACCGGCGTATCCAAGACGGACTGCAATGCACCGGAAAGCGAATTTCCAAGCACACGGCCCGCCGTCACGCCATCCTCGCTGCGGATATCGTCTGCGATGAGCGCACCGGTCGTCAGCTGCGCGTTGAGCGGATCGAGGAAGCCAATGGAAAGAAGCGTATCACCGGCCTGCCACTCTGCGCTTTCGCCGCGAATGTCGCGAATGGCCGCGCTGATATTGAGCTGTGTGCCGTCAAGGCCGTGCGTCTTGCCGAGCGCGTCCTTGTTCTTGTCTTCATCATCACCGGTCACTTTCAACCAGCCGCGCAGCGCGCCCGCTGCTGCGATCGCGATCATACCGGAGCCGGTCAGCGCGCGTCCGACGCCCTGCACTGCCTTTGCCTGCTGCGCCGCTGTCAAATTGCCCTTCTTCGCGGAATCAAGCATATTGATGAAATCTGCGGCGGAAACGAGCAGACCGGCAGGCGAATACTCGATTGCCCGTGCACCGAGGTTCGAAGGAACCTGCGCAAACGGTAGGACAATATCGCCTGCGCCGACGTCGCCGATATGCGCCTTGTTGAGCGCGTTCCGGACGCCGATTGCCGCATCGGACAGGACGGTCTTGTCCTGAAACGTGCGGTAAAGGGCCTCCTGCTTGCCCGCGTCGCGCAGAGAATCATCCTTGATTTTGCCCTTTTCATAGAGCCTGTCAATGCCATGCTGGACGCTTGCTTCAATGCCGCCCTTCTGGAATTCGTCGGTTGCGTTCAGCGTGTAGCCCTCGTAGGCTTCCCACGTGGACATGAGCTTCGAGAACACGCCGTCAGACATTTTGAAGGTACGGTTTGCGGTATTCTCATACTTGCCAGCGCCGCCGGACGTGTCAACGTCAAGGCCGACCTCCATGCAGGCACGAGCAAGCCCGTCCATGGAGCCTTTGCGCTTTGCCGCCGAGAACCACGACGCATCGCCCGCGACGCTGCGCGTGCCGGTGATCGTGGATACCAGCATATCCAGCGGAACAGAAATATTCCGTGCAACGCTGTCGACCGGGTCGAAAACGTTATTGGAAACAAGGTTCCGCATGACGGTTGAAACCTTGGACAGCATACCCGCACGCCGCACAGTCTTGACCTTCTCGCCTGCGGAAACCGTCCTTGTATCCGCTGCGATGTTGTAGATACTGTCAGCGGCAAACGTCTTGAGAAAGTCGAGGTTTTTACCGCCGCCGGACTGCGCTTCCGAACGCGCATAGTTCGCAATGCGATTCATGGCCCAGTTGACAATGGGCGGGGTCTTATTGCCGATGAGCGTGCCGGTCTTCCGGACTGTGCTTGCGCTTTTGATGATGTCGACCAGATCGTTGACGTTGACCTTCGCATTCTCCTGCCCGGTTCCGACTGCCGCGTCGTACTGCTGCGCAAGCGTGTTGACGCGGTTCATGATCTCGGCTTTGTTGGTCTTCTTTGCCGCCCGTTCCAGCGCCGCAGAAGCGTCCGCAACAATGCCGCCGCCCGTCTGCCGGGAATACTTGGCGTAGGCCTGCAATGCCTGACCGGCTGCCGTGCCGTGCGCAGAAACTTCCTTGCGCCAGTTGGAATATTCCGTCCAGTCGCCGGTCTGCTCCGCTGCCCTGCGGTAGTTGTCGAGGATCGTCATGCCCATGTCGACCTCTTCGCCGCTCCAATTATGCTTCCCGCGCAGCTCGTCCATTTCCCCGGCGTAATCCTGCGCCAGCCGCAGCTTGGCATTGTCAAGGCTCTTCGCCTCGGAAATGGTGTCGTACATGATCGGCGTGCGCTGCGATTCCGGCACGTTCCAGTCGGCTTCCATACTTCCGAGCGTGTTGCTCTGCGTCTGGGACTGCTTCGGCACGGATTCAAACTGGCTGCGCATCGCGCCCATATCATTTGCCGAAACATTCTGGTTGACAGGAGTGGGCGATTGTGGTACGCTGAACTCAGCAGACGGAGAAGAAGCAAGAGACGTACCAGACGTATTCCCGGGGCGAACAGCATTGGGAGCTTGCGTACCTCCGTCTGCTTCCATATACGCGCTGACTACCCAAAACTTCTTGTACTTGGATTCCGGGATTGCTTCAACAACGTAATACGTCCCGTTCACCTTCTTGCTGTATTTCAGCATAGGCGCGGGGTTGTTGTTTGCATCTCTGAACTCTGCGCTCAAATCTGCGTCGCCGCTTCTGTATGTAGCGCGTTCTACTGTATCGTAGTTCCGAAGGACATAACCAACTCTTGCAGGATCATTCAGGTCTGCCATCGAATGATTGACCTCGCCGAAGGGGCCGTGATCATTCAAAATATGATTGATACCATTTGAATTGATAGCGTTTTTATATCCGGTATAATTGCCGCCGAGGATTTTGCTTGCGTCCGCCGCTTGCCGTTCCGACACGTCATTGATGTTGTGCCTAGAAAATCCTTGTCTGGGATTCTCCAAATAGCTTTGGAATGTCTCTTTCAGGGTTTCGTCCGTCGAACTCTTATACTCCTCAATCAGGCGCTGTTCCTGCGGCGTATGTACAGCAGGATTGTCATTAACAGCCGTACTTTCCGTCTCCGTGTATGCGGGGACGTTTTTGTTTGCCTCGTTGCCTGTTATAACGCCCTCTGCGCCGCGTTCCGGCGCGGGCTGCGTCGTTTGTTGGGTGTTTGTCAATTCCGCCCATGCGGGCGTCTGGAACGCCTCAGGGTGCATGGTTTCCAGCATGCCACGGTCAAGGGCGCTCTGCTGCGCCGCCTCGCGGACGTTGGCATTGATAGATTCCTGCCGGATATCCTCCTGCAAGATATCGTTGACCTTCTCCGCAGCCTGTTTCGGCGTCGTGTTCTTCGTGATGCTGCCTGCCGCCTGCATGACGGCGGAGGTCAGCGCACCGACAAGGAAACTGTCGCCTGCGTCGGAAAGCACCGTTTGGAAGCTCCGGTCGTCGTCCTTCAAAAGAAGATCGGCCAGCACCTTATCGCCGAATTCGGAGACAAATTCTTCAAATCCTTCGCCGAGGGAGTCCGCAATCGTCAGAAGCGCATTCTGCGCACCCTCGTTCTGCGTGACGCGCCGGACGAGGCTTTGCAGCGCGTCGTCTGCTGCGCCCTTGCCGAATACGCCCGCTACGCCGTCGAACATCTTTTCTGTCAGCACCTCAAGCGCGCCGTTCGCAACACCGTAGGCAACCGCGTTCTGTCCGCTTGCGCCGCGCTGCAAAGCGTCGGTCGTGGCCGAGCCTGCCGCCTGCGTAAACAGGACGTACAGAGACGAACCGGGAACCGCGATATTGGAAGCAATCGTCGGGATCATGCCCGCGACGCCTTCTGCGACGCTGCCCGCTGTCCGCTGCGCTGCCGGGATATTGCGCCCGGCGTACCGCTGCGCGAATTTCTGCGCGTCGGTGTCCGCAAAGGAAAATGTCTGCTTCAAGCCGCTGACGGACTCGGCAAACTGCTCACCGGTCATGACCGGGTTATCCCAGTCGTACCCTTCCGGCTCCTTCGCCTGGAACAGATACGAAAGCGCATTGCCCACGCCCTGAATCGCGCCGAGAAGACCGGCCTTCGCGCGTCCTGCCAGATACTTGAACGACTCGTTGTCATCCAGATAGTTGTTCTGCTCCCGGATGCGGCGGATCGTGTCATAGTCGTCGTTCGCCATAGCGATATTCATCTGCTGCGCGGCGAGCCGGTCTTTCACGCTCTTGTTCGTGCCGCTGCTGTGCGAGAAACCGCCGTCGTTCTCCGGGAGGTACGGTTTACCGGAAAGCGTTCGCGGCGTCTTGGCAATCGCTTGCTGCATGAGGCTGTCCGTCTGAGACGGGATGCCGAACCGGTCAGAATCCTGTACCGTCGGCAGGCTGCGCCAGGCGTTCTGCTGAAGCTCTCTCCGGGTGGAAGCAAAAAACTGCTGTTCCGCCTCTCTGGTCTGCGCGTCCGCCGCCTTGTTGATGGAGAAACGGTCTGCGTCCGCAACGGTCGGCAGGCTGCGCCATGCTTCCTTCTGCACTGCTGCACGCTTCTCCGGCGCGCGTGTCGCAGCCTCCAGAAGCGTCGGCCCCTCGTTCTTCGGTGCCTTTGCCGCCGTGACCTGCGCGGACGCCTTGTCGTAACGGTCCTTCTCCTCGGCATACTTCGCTTCCAGTGCAGCGGTATCCTTGCCGCGCATTTTTGCGGCAGAGATCTGCCGGGCCAGATCTCCCATGTTCTTCTGCGCAGTTGCGGCATTCTTGCGGAGGGTCGCAACGTCGCCGCTCTTGGAGACAGACGCCGTCTGCACAGCGGTCTGCGTGGTCGTTTTCTGCACGCTGGTTGTAGGGGCAGCGGAATATACGGCGGTTCCCGTGCTTCCGGAAGACGTACCGGAAGATTTCTTCTTGCTCTTCTTGCCGGGCTCTTCTTCCTCTTCAACGGGCGGCGCAGTCAGAACAGCCCACTGCGGATCCTGCTTGGCTGCAGCGCGGTCGACATTTGCCGTGTAGGTCTTGCCGTTCTTCGTGACAGAAATGCTGCCGTCCTCGTTTCGCTTCCAAATCGAGCCGTCCGCCGCCTCGGCCATGTCTCCGGCATTCTGCATTTTGTCGGTCATGAGAACGCCCTTTGCAGAGCCGATGGTATAGCTTTCCGGCTTGGACGCCTGCTGGATGGCCTGCGCAAGCAGATCATCGCTGATAGGCTCCTGTGTCAGACCGGATGTGACATTCTCCGTCGCCTGTTTTGCCTTTTCAGAAGCAAGCACCTGCTGTTCCTGTGCAGCGGCTTTCTGCTGCAGCGAATAAGCCGGGTCGCTTTGCCGCGCAGCGTCAAGCGCAGGCGTTTCGACCGTCGGCGTGGGATCAAGCGACGGCGTTTCCGACGCAGCGGACACGGCAGGCGCGGATACGCCCACCCTGCCGGTCATGGTCTGGCCGTTCTTGATAACGGAAATGCTGCCGTCCGCTTCCTTCCGCCACAAAGAACCGTCGGAGGCCTCCGCCATATCGCCCGCGCGCAGGCTGTTGGCAAGCTCCTTGCCGCGGTCGGAATTGATATAATAATCTGCCATAGGCGAATGCCTCCGTTATCTGATGTTCGCTTTCATTGTCACGCCGTCCTTGGTCACGTAGATATTCCCGTTCGAAGACTTACGCCAGACGGAACCGTCCGCCGCCTGATACGTATTTCCTGTGCCGAGGCTGTTTGCGATATCCCGGCCCTTTTCAGAGCCGATCTGATATTCGTTTGTGGAATACCCTCTGGCCTTTTCCGCCATACTCGCGGTCGTCTTGCTGACGGTCTGGTACGGAATTCCATATTCCTTGTAATTCGTCGCAAGATAGTCCTGCACGTTGTCGACACCACCGGCATTCCGGATCATGTCGATGTAATACTGCGCCCATTCCATTTCGTCACTCGTCGCCTGCTTGTACCCGCTGCCGGAGCCGCCACCGCCGCCGGAATAATAACCGCCGGAGGAAACAATCTGCTGCGCCTTGTTGTACAGGTCTTCCAGCTCCTTTGTACTGTCGCCCGCAAGGAGCTTCTGGTACAGGGACATATCGCCCCGCGAGGCATACGTGCCCGCGGCAGAAAGAGCGGTGTTGTTGAGCATGCTGAAGATCTGCATGGCGCGGTCTGCGTCGGCCTTCGACGCGGCGGAAATGGCCTCGTCGACACGCACGGCCTCTTCGTACAGGGCCTTTGCCTTGGCAAGATCGTTCTCGGCCTGCGCTTTCTGAATGGCGTTCTGGTACTGCTGGCCGAGCAATGCGCGCTGCCGCTCGACCTCCGCGCGCTTCTCGGCCTCGGACTGCCGGAGCGTGTTGAGATTGGACGAAAGCTGGTTCTGCTGCGCAAGCTCCGCCTGCCCGCCCGTGCCGGAGTTCAGACCGCGCGCGTTCGCGTACTCCTGAAATGCCTGCCGGTTGCGGTCGGACTCGGCCTGCGCCTGCCGCATCTGCTCGTAGTAGATCTGGCCGAGCTTCGATTCCTCCGCGCCGAGGTCGGAAAGATTCTGGTTGTAGTCGCTTTCCAGCTGAGACTTGTTCGCGGCAAGATTCGCCTCGTACATCTGCCGGATATAGTCTTCCTGACTGTTCGGTGTCGGCGTCTTGTAATCGCCAAGCTTATTGAGGTAGTCCCGGTAGCGATCCCAGAGGGACTGGCCCCCGGAAGCACCGGACGTGTCCGGCGTGGTAGGCGTCGTGGTCTCGCCCGCGCCGGTCGTGGGGGCTGTGGATTGGCCGTTGGCCGGAGCCTCCGGCGTGTTGCCCTGCGCAGCGCCCGCAGCCGGAGCTGCCGCGCTCGACGCCGGGGCGCTGTCCGTGCTGGTCGCGGAGGCGGGATTCTGCTGGTTCTGCTGGCTCTGCGTCTGCTGCTTGTACAGCTGCTTCAGCAGTTCTTCGTTCGTCGGCATATGCCCACCTCACTTTACGCTGCCGTGAAATACTGTCCCACAAGTTCATGCGGGAGATACTGCAATGTTATCTTGTCCCCCGCTGCGGAGCCGGTGCGCTCGCAGAGATACAACTTGCCGTCCTCCGGGTCTGTGTAATACAGACCGTAGGTGTATTCCATGCCGCGAGAAGCCGGAATTGGGTCGTCGTGCGTGCCTGTATGTTCTGCGTCAACTACAGCCCAAAGTGCAGGCGTGGCGCTGGGCTTCCAATTTTCCTGCGAGGTATGCGCCTGACGGCATTTGTAGAGCTTGCCGCCGTCGCTTCTGCGGTCGCCGACGGCATAGGAAACCGGATATGTCCATGCGGCAAACAGCTCGACCGCCTTTGCGGCGTCTGTATCGCTCAGATTTTCAGCTGCCTTGACAATGTACGGGCGCAGCGCCCGCGCTCTTTCGGTATAAGTCGCCATTATTCCGCCTCCCCAAGAAGAATTTTCGCTGCCTGCTCCGCGTCTGCGGAGGTCTCGCGCAGCAGCTCGACCTCAGTCTTCTTTCCCATCTTGCCGGTGCATGTGCCGTCGCGGTTATCCGTGATCGGGCCTGCGACGCAGTAGTCGGAGTTATCCCATTCCTGCACCTGCTCGGTGGTCTCGCCGGTCGGGTTGCCGTCCTCGCCGTAGACCGGCACGGTCTCGCGCTGGACGATTGACCATACCATCCCGTCCACAAAGATCTGCGCGGCCTGCGCGTGGGTCATTTCGAGCGTGACGGCCTTGCTCTCGCGATTGCCCCAATCGCGGTCAGTAATTTTCCCGGCAATACTGGCCGGATACTCGGTGTTGTTTGTCTTGAAATAGATCATGTTGACCTCCTAGCTTTCATCTGTAATGTAAACCGTATAGTAAACAGTGTTGTGATCATCGGATTGACCACGGATAAACGAAATTGATGTATTCCCGGTAGGGCTAAATGCATACTCTGCTGGGTATGGGTATCCTGTTTCCTTGCTCGATTTTGCAACAAGTGTTCCGTTGTGGTAAATGGTGGACGGATTAAAGTAATAGTCCGTGCTCATAGCCCATACAGTAATTTTGTCTCCCGGCTGAACTACAATCGGACTTACAGCGCCATATCCATATGTTATATCTCCGTACTTGATATACGCACCTGCGGTTGCCCCGCTGAATGAGATTACATACCCATCAGGGCCAAATTTAATATCGCATGCTGTCCCGTTGATCAGGGCTTTCCCGCTTTTCTTTGCGTAGCTCGTGCCTCCGATCAGATCCCGGCCGCCCTTGATCTCGTAAGCTGTCCCGCCGATAAGTGTTTTGTGTGCCATACCACCGCCCTCCTTATTCGTACTGCCAGGCGATCTGGCCGTTTTTCGTGGGCGTGGTCTCGGCAGAATTCAGGGATTGGCCGCGGGCCATGTACGAGGTGTAATTCGTGTCGTCGTCTGTGACGGCGGTTTCTCTGCCGAGCTTGGTATTGATGGACGATTCGTCCGGGCTGATCTGCTTCGGAAATAGGTCAAGCATCCTGCGCCCTCCTTACATCAAAATGTACGCGCACGGCAGGTCGAGCGTCGGGACGGTCTCGCAGGAGAAGGTAATGCCCTCTTCATTCGCACTGTAGACCTTGACGCCGCACTTCGCCGCCTCCTGCCACTGCGCAAGCGACGCCGACGTGTCGAGGCCGACGGCGTCGTTGCGCCCCGTGCCGATGTTGATCGCAACGGTCTGCTTGTTCTCCGTCCATCCCGCAGCGGTCAGAACAAACGTCGCGCCCTTCGATTTCTCCGCCTTGCCCGCGATCTTTGCGATCTCTGCGTCGCGGGTCACGTTCGCCGCGTTGATGGCTGCAATCGACGCCGTGTTTTTGCTTGTCGCGGTCACATTCTGCGAAACGGTCTCGGACAGGGCCGAGATCGACGCGGATGCACTGCCGCCGGACGCGATGGCGTCCTGCACCTGTTTCGTCAGCTTCTCCATGCCGACCGTGTTGTTCGGGATGGAACCGGCGGAAATGCCCGCAAGCTGCGCCTGCACATTTTCGATTGCCGCCTGAATGGTGGCGGCATTGACCGCAGCCGTCGGCGTGAACGGCAGATTCGAGGCGATCAGGGCCGGTATAAGGACGGTGTTGATATAAACTTGCAGGGTAAGCCCGCCCTCGTCAAACTTGGCTTTCAGCTGCGCAGCCGAAAGACCGCCGACGTCGTTCGGGTAATCGTCCAGCTTCTGAATGATACTGAGGTCAGTATCCAGTGTCGGAATGCTCACTTATGCCACCCCCGTTTCGTTGAGCGCTCGTTGCAGCTCACCGTAGCCGCTGCCGCCGTTGACCGGGATCTGCCCGGCCTGCGGCGTCTCCGGTACGAGATTCCCGCTTGTCGCGCCCTGGTTCATCTGCGACATGGCCTGATTACCTTTCAGCTTGTCGATCAGCTCCTGCCGCTTCGATACATAGCCCTCCGGAATGCGTTCCAGATAGTCTACCAGCTCAATTTTGCCCTGCATCAGCAGATTGTCCAGCGTTTGCACCGTTGTGATCTCCGACCAGTACGCCGACGCGCCGACGTCGAGCTTCAGCGAAAGCGGGATCTTGTTCAAAATCTCGAAATCAAACGGTGTGTTGAAATCCTGCTCTGGCAGGGTCATGCCGAGCGGCTGAGAATTCAGCTGGTCTTTCGTCAGCATTTTCACCTGAACATAGCGTGTGCCATAGTACACGCGCATGTGGTCAAGATAAATGCGGCCCAGATCCTCAATGGATTCATACATATTCAGCTTGACCAGTTCCAGCGGCGCATTCGACGCGCGCTGCAACGCCACGATAGCCGATGTGTTATCCGGGCGCGTATCGCCGAGCGCGGCGTCAGAGGCGCCCATGAAATTTTGTGTATAATTGATGGCGGAGTCAATAAACTGCGAGACCTGCGGTGAGATCGTCGCCGGGTCAAGGATCTTCGCGACGTTATTGACGTCGCCGCCGTTAATGCCGATGGCCGCGCCGACGCGGCTGTCCCAGCGCGGAACGCGCGTCTTATCGTAGACGATCTTCGGGAAGGCCGTTGTCATGAGGGACAGCATCGACATGGCGAACAGCTTGTTGACAAAGATCTGATTCGGGATCAGCTCTGCGATCAGCGCCTGCCCGTGATAGCAGTCCTGCACATAGTCCCACGGCATCCATGTGATGGGATAGAGCTTCAGTTCCGTGTCCTTCTCCGGCTCTACTTCTACGTCCTTCGTACACTGATAGCTGTGGATCGTGCCGGTGTCCTCGTCCTTCCAGAGATACACAATGAGGGTGCAAAGCTTGTCCTGCAAGGTGTCCATCTGGTTCGTATAGTCCTCCGCGTCCGGACGAATCCGGTCAAGATCGTCTTTCTTGACGCCGTTTCGCTTGGCGATCCGGCGCACCTCCTCGACCATCAGGCGGCGCGGGATGATGATATACGGCTGTGTCTGCACGCGCCGGTCGTTCGGGTTGCCGAACAGAACGCGCGTATTCTCGATGATCTCCGTGACGATATCGCCCTTGGCCTCCTGCCCGGTCTCGATATCGGGGTCAAAGTAGGTGTATGTTGCGCCGTCGCCGTCGACCGCCGCATTGCGCATAAATTGTCTCGTCAGCGTGACGACCTTGTTTCGCTCAAAGATGGCGGCAAACTGCTTGTTCATGACGTCCGCCACCTTCTCAAGATCACCGAGGGAATACATGCTGGTCGAGCCGAGCGGAGAGGCCTGCATGGAGAGGTTGTCGCTGGAGATCGTCGCGATCTGGAACAGCGCTACGCGCTTGAGAAAGTTGAAAACCGGCGTCGGCAGGCCGTTGGACTCCACGCCCTCCCACTGCTTGCCGATGAAGAAGTTTTCGTTCTTCTGTACCGTGTCGTACAAATTCAGCTGCATGTTGACCTGTACGCCCCGGTCGTATCTGCGATACGCCTTGTCAGGCGTCATTTTCTCTTTCATCGCTTGTCACACTGCGGCCTGCCGTCATACCCGAAGATATTATTCATGCCGTCCATCATTTTTTGCATTTGCTCCTGCATACGGCGCTCTTCTTCGGCGAGCGCCGAGTCCGTCGCTCCCAACGTTGGCTCCGTTTCCTTCGGTTCCCTTGTCTTCTGCGGCGCATTATCGCGCCGCACGACCAAATAACCAAGCACGCAGACGCCGATCTGACAGGCCAGAATTAAAAGCTGCAAAATCAATCCAAGAGTGGTTTCCATGCGCTCCCTCCTATTTCACATTCCCGGTATAGCGCACCTTCTGGTCAATGCCGAGCACGGTCACATCGCCGAAGGTCGAGCCGCTTGTAATGACGATCTTGTAATAGATGAATTTCTTCACTTTCAGCTTGATCCGCTCGATCTGCGGCGCGCGGTTCGTCAGGAACGACCAGTGAATGAAATTCACATGATCGAATCCGGACAGGTTCGAGGAAACTTCCTTCTCCGCGTAGTCGCTCTTTTTGTCCGAGCGGGCCGAGATCAGAATCCGTGCATTCGTCGCGGGCTTCATGGATACCCAGATAATAGAGCTGGTTTTCCGCTTGAAATCCGCGTTGAAGGACATATTCCCGGATTCATACCGGGACTGGATCGGTTCGCCGTCGTCCGCCGTGTGAATATGGTCGAAGTCTACCAGCCGTCCGTCGGAGAATCCAAGATACATCGCCATGCCGTCCGCGCAGCCGCAGACAGCGGGAAGCCCGGTGAACATATACCAGGTGTTGTTTTCGTAGTTGTTGACGAGCACAGTCCCCTCCGCGTCGTTCAGGAACACAAAGTACTCGTGTGTCATGTTGTTGTCGAACGTGAAGATCTTCGTCACGTCGGCCTGATTCATGGTCTGCTGGACGCGGGCGGAAACGTTCTTGGCATTACGTTCGTCCGCATAAAGCGTGGTTGCAAGCCTCCACTCGAAAATGTTGCCCGCGCAGACCGAGCGCGGATAGTTGTTGACCAGCTGCACCTGTCCGGGCGCTTCGTTGCCGATCTCCCTATGGATTGGGACCGTGTAGAAGCCCGCCGTCGTGCTGCCGTCTTCGAGCGTGATTGCAGAATAGCTGGTCGCATAGACTGCCTCCGGCTTGAAGACGAGCAGTTTCGAGTAGTGCCGGGACATTGCCGTGATCGGCGTGTTGGCTGTTCCGATCTGCATTTCGTACAGATCCGGGAAATACTCGGCGCTTGCCTCGCCGTTTTCCGTAACGCCGCAGTAATACGCCTTGTTGCTGCCGTCTCCGTACAGAAATACGCGCGTGTCAGAAGAGCCGTTGAAAAACTCGCTGAACCGCATTTTTTCGATCTTCGAACGCAGCGTGTTTGCCACGTTGTAGAAGATTTCCACGTTATTGCTGCCCTGCGCCGGAGCAGCGGAAAACGTTACCGTTCCAGCGGCTTTGTCGACCGTGAAGCCCGTCGTCACTTCCGTTTTCTCCACGAACACGAAATCAATGCTCGTGACGTTTTTCTCCGGCAGCTGGTAGACAGTGGCCGTCCCATCCGCAGAGAACCGGACGCGGCGCTTTCCTGTCAGCATATTGACCGGCTCCAGCGTCGTGCCGCCTCCGCCCGGCGCGGAGGCGGTCACAACGACCGGCACATACCCGTGTACGGTGTCGACGTATCCGATCCCGGCCCATACCAGATACTCC
>OGLI01001107.1_pt1 | contig 18582 bp, 11 predicted proteins | sample 1572661 | NCBI WGS metagenome assembly OGLI01 (sample SAMEA2581901, study PRJEB24529) | metagenome | biome: Human gut stool | place: China | collected 2011 | reverse complement strand
TGGTGAAATGCGGTATAATTAGCCTGTTTAATTACTCCTCCAAATAAACTTGTTTCCAAAAAATATGTATAAGTCAATAATACATTGATAGCAGCATAATCTTTAATATGCCTCATATACACTATAATACAAATAAACAATTCCCACAAAAGTGTTTTATATATATCTAAGTCATTTTCACATACTGAATTTGCATTTTCATTAAATGTTCTTATACAACATAATTTGTTATACATGTATTCAAGATTTTCTGCTAACACTTCTGCATAATCATCTTCCATTTCTGCAACTGTCTCTACAAAATCTAAATATATATCTCGAATTGGCTTCATATTTAAGAAAGTATCATAAACCTCTTTGGGATTCATTTCACCTTTATAATAATCTTTTAATGCATCAATATATGCTTCCTGAAACCTTGATATACAATTTCTTCTTTTATTTAAGATATTACTTCCATGAATCTGACGAATTAAATCTTTTAATGGAAAAAAATTTGTCTTTTCCTCATCCAACCACTCTGGTTTTTTTCCTAATTTTGGTTTCACAAGCTGTGGTTTTTCATATATATTCCGAAGCAATTTTTCATATTGTTCTTCATATTTTGTTGCATCTGAAAGATCTATATATATCCTCGTTTTTATATAGGCTGGTAAGTACTCATTTCCCTCATCATCTCTTTCAGCAATGATTGGAATAAATTTTTCCTGTTTCATTTTTCCATATATTTCACCAGAAATAATTACAGTCTCATCACCAACTCCTCCTGTTCGATTATTTGCTTTTTGTGCATATACCCTATCACAAATTATAAGTACCTTTGTAATGTCAGGATCATTAACACATCTTTCCATAAATGCATACTTATCTTGCCCTTCTTTTAGTTCCCATTTATCAAGCACAACATCCACTCCATGAGAAATTAAGCGTTGGGCAAGCTCTAGTACAAGTCTATCACTGCTCCAAGAATATGAAATAAACACCTTTGGCATTTTATCATCCTGCAATCCTAATCCCCTCCATACCTTATTTTGACTCTTAACATTTTCTTTTCATTTTACCACCCGACATAAAACGACACAATGAACTTACGTGAAATCGAAAGTTATTTTTTACAAAAAAACACCCTAATAGAATGGATTCTAATCAGATTCTCATCTGATCAATCATTCTATTAGAGTGCTTCTACTTTAAAATTTCTGTTATGGTCTGAGTTCATTTCCAAAGCCGCCAAATTCAAACACTTTTTGTATCGGTGTCTTGATCTTCGATCCGGTCGTGAAGCTGCTCGAACTTGATACGGATATCCCTTAACATCTGATGATGGTGTATCCTGTTCCCGATCGTGATGCCGGTCAGGACAAGCCCTGTCATGGCAATGATGATCAGGACTGTCTCAACCTTTACTTTTAACGGCTTTTTCTCAGTCGTAGATGGATTCTGCTTCCCAGCTGATGATGTTTCCGTTTTCTGCGTTGATCTCAAATTCATACTTTACCTCCGCATAGTAGGCTTCCCCCTCATAGAGAGAGATGCCGTCGTCATAGTCCGGATGGATGTAGATGTTTCCGGCATCGATGCCAGGAATCCTGTCCATGACGGTCTGTTTTGCTGTCTCAATGGAAACACCGCCCGGTGTTGTCTGCGATGTGCCGGTTTCGTTCCGGGAACCTGTCGTACCATTCTGTGATGCACGGTATCCCTTGTCTATCACTTCGGAGTCTGCCGAAAGGATGCGTCCGTCGGATGCATCCAGCTCATAATCGTACTCCACTCCGGCTGCGGTGAATTCCACCTCATATCTGGCACGGCCGTCATCCCAGTCCTGTTTTACCGTGATGTACTGGATCTGTTCCTCTGTAACCCCTGCATTCCCGGCTGCGATGTTCTTCGCTTCCTGTTCCGTGATGCCGCCATTTACCATTGTGAAAGAACCTGCGGTTGCGTGTTGTGACACGCCTGCCTGTGATGTTCCACTGCTATCGTTGTTTCCTGTCTGTGCTGCATGATCTGTTGTGTTGCTGCCGTTTTGTGCTATTCCTGTTCCACTGCTGTTATCCTGTGCATTATGATCTGCTGTATTGCTGTTGTTCTGTGACGCCGTGTCTGATGCAGTTCCTGTGCTCCCGGAACCCTGTACGGTTCCGCCAGCTGCTCCTGTAGTCCCCTGTATGCCCTTGGTATCCTGCATATTTCCGGTTGTACTGCCGCATCCGTTCACAGTTGACAGAAGTGCCACTGTTATAAGTCCTGCGGCAAGCATTCTCTTTTTATTTCTCATTTTTGTCCTCCAATTTCACTTTTGCTCCGGCGATGCGTTCCATCCTGATGGCTGCTGTTTTCTGCCGGTGCTTTTTCTCACACCTTGAAGATCCCGGTGTCTGCCTTTAACGTTTCTGCCGTTGCACCTGCCTGTTCCGTGGTCTCTGCCACCTCGGAGCACCGCATGGTGATGTTCTGGATGCGCTCTGCCATGTCGGAGGTCCCGCTTGCGCCCTCGTTTGCCGCATTTGCAACGCCCTCGATCGCATTCATCATGCCGTCCATGGAAGCTAAGAGTTCCTCGGATGTCGCACTGAAATCCGATACAAGACCGTCCACAAACTCGGAATCCCGGTTGTAGGCATCCGCAAGGCTCTCAAAGCTGTCATAGCTGGATTTCACATCAGTTGCGACGAAGTCTAACAGACGTCTGCTGTCCTTTGTGAGCTGGTTCACTGCTTTCACCACGCTGTCCGTGACCTCCTGGATGGTTGTCGCCGTCTCTCCGGATTCCGTCGCAAGCTTCCGGATCTCGTCCGCCACGACTGCAAACCCTTTTCCCATCTCCCCGGCACGCGCAGCCTCGATGGAAGCATTTAAGGATAAAAGGTTGGTCTGGTTGGTGATCTCCATGATCGCCTGTGCCAGGACCTCGATCCGGGATACCACTTCCACATCCTGCAGTGCCTGGTCGAGGCTTACCTTGATCTCGCCGTGCATGCGCTGTGCATTGGCACGGTTCTCCGTGGTCTCTTTCTTCGCATTGATGGCACGGGTATGGATGTCATTGACACGCTCCGCACCTTCCTGTGCGCTCTCCGCGATGTTTTTGATCGCCCGGTTGATCTCCTCTGACATGGTGTTCATCTCCGTTGCGGATGCTGCGGATTCCTCCATGCTCGCTGCAAGCTGCTGTGTCGTTGCGGAAATGCCTTCCATCTCGCCGTTGATCTCATCCACGTTTTTCCCGATGGAGGACACATGGCCGCTCAGGGACTCTGCATTGTCCTTCACGCTCCCAAGGTGTCCCGCAAAACTCTCCCGGATCTTGTGGAAAGCTGCCGCAAGGTTTCCGATGCTGTCTTTCCTGTCTAAATATTTCTGTTCCACTTCCTGTGTGAGATCGCCCTGTGCGAGGGTGTCCGAATAACTGCATGCAAGGTCGAGGCTCCTGATGTAATCAATGATGCCTGCCGCACCCACAACGACCGTGATGATAAGCCCGGCTGTCATAAAGGCTGCCATTTTTTTTACATCGGAAGCGATCATTGCTGCAAGCTGGCTCTGCGCCTGCGCCTGTCCTGCACCGTCCATGTGGCTTACTGCATATGCTGCGAGCTGTTCCATGCAGTTTTTCGCATATAACACTGCCCCTGCACCGAGCAGTATCACAAAAAAGAATACGATCTTTGTTCCAAATTTTGTCTTTCCCATGATTTATCTCTCCTGTTCCTTATATGATATTTAGATAATTGCGAAACTCCTCATGCCCTTCTTTCAATTTAGATTTTCATGAGTTTCGCAATTGTTTAATATGATTTCTGCAATCATCATCTTCCTGTCTCAGGCTGTGCAAGGATGTCTTTTTTCTCCCAGTCTGCAACAAATTCCACGCACCTGTCTGCCGGGAGCGGCCTGCTGATCAGGTAGCCCTGTAAAAAGTTGCAGCCGAGCTTTTCCAGCTGTGCTGCCTGTTCCCCTGTCTCGATCCCCTCTGCCGTCACCCAGATGTGGTTCCTCTGGGCGAACACGAGGAGCGTCTGCACGATTGGCATGCCCATCTTCCTGCTCCCGATGCCCCAGACCAGCTCCTTGTCCAGCTTGATGCTCTGGAACTCGAAATCCATCAGCCGCACGAAGTTGGATTCGCCCTTGCCGAAATCATCCATGACCAGGTTGAACTTCTTATCCTGCAGCCTGTGTGCGGTCTCCAGGAGTTTTCCGTTATCCGCCGACTTCCCGAGTTCCGTCATCTCCAGCCAGATCTTCCCATGCTGGAGACCGTACCGGTCCAGGCAGCTGCTGATCTCCTCCCAGACAGTCTCCACCATGCAGGTCTGCGGCGACAGGTTCACGTTGATCCTCGTGATGCCGTGTTCCGCAAACCTCGTGAACCACCGGCAGCACTCCCGGATCATCCACAGGTCGATGTCATGCACCCAGCCGCCTTCCTCCGCCTCCTGCACAAGGCTCTCCGGGTCGAGGAAACCTCCCTGCCCGTCCCTTGCACGGAACAGTGCCTCAAGCCCGGTGATCCTGTGCTTTTCCACGTTGTAGATGGGCTGGAAATAAGCTTCCATCCCAAGACTGGAAATATCTTCCCAAGTATAAGCTCCTGTAATGCTCATGGTCTTTTACCTCTTGCCTGTTTTTTTGTTCCATCTCCCAGCCCCCGCTGCCCAGATGACCTTTCCTTTTATCTCTTCCCTTCCTGCCGCACCGAGCATCCTGCTGTCTAAAGACACCGGGCGGTTGTCCCCGAGGAAGAAATAACTCCCTTCCGGCACGGTGTACGGATAATCCACGCTGTCTCCTGTTTCCGACATGCCATAGATGACATCCGTCTCCTGCACTTCTGCGCCGTTCCTTGTCAGGTGTCCCTCACGGTCCACCTCCATCACATCCCCCGGCAGCCCTGCGATGCGCTTGATCAGGTATTCCCCGGATGCATCCTTTAAGATGACGGCATCCCCATAGCCCACGCCGTCCGGGAGGATGCGCAGGAAGAACACGATATCCCCGGGATGGCAGGCAGGGCGCATGGAATTCCCATCCACGCGCATGATCCCGCACACCCTGAACACCAGGATCCAGACCACGAACAGGATGACGGCCCGCTCTGAGCGCATCTTTCTTTTCCGTTTTTCCTCGCGGATCTTCAGGAGTGCCATGTCAAGGCTGTACTGTTCTCCCCCGTTCATGGCTGTTCCCGGAGACCGGTCTCTTCCAGTCCGTCTGCCTGTATCTGTCCCGGTCTCTGCGGCTTTCCATGCAGATCCCGGGTGTCTTCCTCCGGCGGACACCCTGCAAAGATGCAGTCCAGGCCGTTTTTCAAGGCTTCCAGACGGTTGCGGTACTGATGGTAGAGCGCCTGTTGCTTCTCCACTTTCTCCCTTGTCTTTGTCAGGATGACATCCATCTGCCGCCCTGCCTCTGCAAGGATCTCCTCCGCCTGCCGCCCTGCCTCTGCAAGGATCTCCCCTGCCTTCCTCTCTGCCTCTGTAAGGGTCTCCCCTGCTTTTCTGTCCGCCTCTGCAAGGGTCTCCCCTGCCTTCCTGTCCGCCTCTGCAAGGGTCTCCCCTGCCTTTCTGTCCGCTTCTGCAAGGATCCTCTTTTCTGCTTCCCCGGCCTCTCTGAGCATGCGTTCCTTTTCGGTGCCGGCATGGTCCAGAATGGTCGCCGCAGTCTCCTTTGCACCGCCCAGGATCTCCTCCGCCTTTCCTTCTGCCTCCTCATAGAGCTTCTCCTGTGTGGGGATCTGTGCCCGCAGTCCTGCGTTCTCTGCCGCAAGCTGCATCTTTTCCAGATACAGTTCCCTTACTGCCTCCTCGTTCTTCTGTCCATAGTACTCCACCAGCTCCCTGATGTAGAGCACGACTTCCTCACGGTCATACCCTAAGACGGCTGTCCTTAACTTTTCTATTTCCTTAACAAAATTCCTGTCTTTCATGATCTGTCACTTCCTTATCATCCCTTTTTCAGGTACAACAGGGGCAGCCTGCGCTGCCCCTGTCATGTCATCCTGCAAGTTCTCTTGAAAGTCTTGATTCAAACACTGCAAGAGCTGCCATGCAGCCGGCTGTGATGACTGCGCCGGCTATATAGATTGGAATATCTGCCACACAATGCCTGCCTGTCACAGCCAGTAAGATGCCTGCTGATATATAGGCTGCACACATCACCACCTGGGCTGCGATACATTTTTTCTGCGTCTTCTGCAGTGCTTTTCTTCTTTCAGGATCCATAGTCCTTATCCTCCTGTTCCTTGTATTTCTGGTTCTGTCCTTCCGGAACATCATTCTTTTATCTGTTCCATGCCATCTTGAAAACCGGATGTTTTTTTAGTAAGTATTTTGGAAAATTTACATATATCATTTTGGTTTATTGTTTGTAAGTTTAGATAATAGGTCTTTCTTTTTTTATTGTCCGGGGACATGTGGATATCCCCGGGATTGTTTTTTCGTTCTGGTATATTTTGGGGGTACTGTCTTACTCTCCGTCAAGTTCCTCGCGGATCTTCCGGATACGCAGGACTGTGTATCCTGCGATCACAAGGATCAGGATGACTGGATACCAGTGGGATCCGCAGTCTGCGAAGCTGATGTGTCCGTCTGCATCACTGCTGTCTGCCGGGATGCTGTCGTCTGCGTTTCCGCTTCCGTCTGCATCTGCTCCGGTCTCTGTGCTGTCAGCGACATCTGTAGTATCATCTGAACCTGTATCTGCATCCGTGCTGTCTGCACCGGTCTCTGTACCTTCTGTCACATCCTCACCATCCGCCTGGTCTGACTCGTTGTTGTTTCTGTTGTTCCTGTTGTGTTTGTTGTTTTTGTTTCCGCCGGACGCATTGTTTCCATCCGTTGCAGCGATATCTGTGGCATTGGTCTTGCCATCTGTGACACCGGTATTGGTTCCGTTCGCATTTCCATTGCTGTTTCCACCGCTGGTGCTTCCATTATTGCTTCCGTTTCCGCTGTTATTGCCGCTTCCGTTTCCGCCATTACCATTTCCACCGTTGCTGTTGTCACCACTGCCGGAGCCGCCGTTATTGTTTCCGCCGTTGTTGTCTGGTTTGCTGCCGTCACTGCCGGAGCTGCCGTTGTTTCCACTGTTGGAGCCGCCGCCATTTCCACCGTTGCCTCCGGTTCCGCTGTCAGAGCCGCCGCCATTTCCACCGTTTCCTCCGGTTCCACTGTTGGAGTCTCCTCCGTTTCCGCCGGAACCTCCAGTTCCGTTATTGGAGTCTCCTCCATTTCCGCCGTTTCCTCCGGTTCCGCTGTTGGATTCTCCACCGTTTCCGCCGGAGCCTCCATTGCCGTTGTTGGAGTCTCCGCCGTTTCCACCGTTTCCGCCGGTGTTGTTACCACCGTTGCCTCCGGTTTCGCCTGAGCTTCCTCCATTACCGCCGGATCCGCCGTTGCCCTTGTCTGAGTCTCCGCCATTTCCGCCGTTGCCGCCACTGTTCGTGCCGCCGTTGTTATTGCTTTCTCCTGTGGAGCCGCTGCCGCCGTTGCCTCCGTTTCCACCGTTTCCGTTGTCGGATTTACCGCCGTCTCCGCCATTTCCACCGGATGTTGTTCCACCGTTATTATCGGTCTTACCCGGCTGTGTGGTCTCGGTTCCTGTACCGCCGTTTCCTCCGTTTCCGCCCGGGTTCGTGTTATCTCCTGTTGCGTTTCCGCCGTTTCCTGCATCACCGCCTTTGACAGTTCCGCCAGGTTTGACGGTGATGGTCTTATCGCCTGCGCTGATTCCGGTTCCACCGTTTCCACCATTGCCAGGGATACCGGCTGCGGAATCTCCGCCTTTACCGCCGTTTCCACCGGTTACAGTTCCACTGACTGTCGGAGTGATCTTGCCGTTACCATCGATACCGGCTCCGCCATTTCCTCCATCTTTGCCTTCTGTGCCGTCTGCACCGTTACCACCGATCACGTTTGCATCGCTTCCGATGATAATTCCGGCATCTGCTGTATCACCACTGGCTCCGATACCGGCTGCTCCATCCGGATGTTTAGCAGAACCGTCTCCACCTTTGATCGTACCGTTTACGATCTCAAGATTCGTTCCCGGATGTTCGTTGCTGTTAGCATCCTTGACAAATTCCAGTCCCGGTTTTGCTTCATTATTATCATCTGCCTTGTCACCTGTGATGGTATGTCCGCCAAGGTCGATCCTGATATCGCCCCATGTGTCCGGGATCTGTACCGTCTGGTCAATATCCTTCTTTACAGTTACCTTGTAGTTGCCGTTATCATCCACTGTGACTTCCACGTTGGAGTTTTCCGCTTTTTCTGTGCTGTCTGTGGCATTGTTGCTGTTTGTATCGCCTGCACCTTTCTCTTCGAACTGCTTCGCAATGTCCGCTGCGTCCACAAGGGAAGTCTTTCCGACTGTGGAGCCGAAATTACTGTGGCTGATCTTGTATTCCGTTGCTTTTTTCAGACCGGATGCAATGCCTTTTCCATTTTCATCTGTCTTGAATTTCAGTGTGTGTCCGACCGGATTTCCGGATGTGTCCAGTTCACGCACGCTGTACTCTGTTTTTGGCCGTCCTGTAAAGGTGAGCGTATGGGCTGTCTGTCCGATGACGGCCGGTTTGTCATCCGTCACTTCCACCGTGATGCTTGTCGCAGCCCCTGCGCCTGCCTGGAAGGTAAGTGCCGCTGCATAGATGCCCTTGCCTTTTGCGGTCAGTTCATCTAATTTGTCCTGGTCTACGGTCACGGTTGCCGTGATGTCATCACCGTTTGCACCATATGCCTTCACATTGGCACGGTTCTTTGCATCAGACGCTGTCAGGTTTCCGACATCGTTCACATGGATGACGAAATCATCCGCTGCGATGCTGCTTCCGTCTGCCCCGTTCACCACGTTTGTGCGGTATACCGGGATGAGCGTCACTTTATCTGCCGTCTGGCTGCTGATGACCGTTGTCCCATTATAGACTTTTCCGGTGTTTGCCTTATCCACCCAGACAAAGAAGCTCTCGTTGTCCGCTTTTAACCTGTCTGTCACTCTCTGCATTTTGGCAAAGACTGCCTCAGCGATCGTTCCGCCGTCAATGACGGTGATGCGCTCCCCACTGCTGATCTGTGCACCGTTCTGGTCTTCAAAGATGAACTGGTGCTGTTTTTCCAGATCGACCGTCACCTTCCATGCCTGATAGATGCCGTGTGTGGTATGGGTATACAAGCCTGTCGCACTGTCGTATTCGAGTGCCCTGTCTTCCAGTGCTTTTTCGATGTCGATCGGATAACCATTGACTGTGATGCCCTTTAAGCCGTAGCCGTCATCCGGTTTGATCTTGAGCACCAGTGGAGCGTTGTTCTTTACGATCCTTGTGTATGTGCCGGAACTTTCGTTCCATGCATTGTCATCATTTAAGAGTTTTCCGTTGTTTACCGTAACCTCCACAGTCTGTCCCTCCTCAAAGGTCACGTTCAGTGCCTGTGGCTGTTTTACTTTCTGTGTCGTATAGGTATAGGTCTTTGCACCGGTATTCCGGAGCTCTGCGGAGACATCCTTTCCCGCATTCTCCGGTGATTCTGACACGTCACTCCAGTAAGCTGTAGGAGCCAGTCCGTTTGCTGTCGTGTCTTTCAGTGTTACCTCCACCGTCTTATCATCTGCCACGATGACATGCTTGAACTGTGATGCGCCTGTCTCCTTTGTGACCAGCATATTGTCTGTCACTTCTGCCGTTCCTCCTGTCACATGGAGATGTACGATGTGGGATGGCGTAAAGACTGCTTTTAACGTCACATCCGCTTTCGCCGGCGTATATGTTATCACATAGCTCTTTTCTGTCCAGTTGAATGTCGCTGTTGCAAACAGATCCGCATCATGATCTGTCGTATCCGTCAGGGCTGTCAGGATGGAAAAACTCTCTCCCTTCTCCCCGGTCAGGTCTGAATAGTATCTGTCGTCAAAATCATCCGGCGTAAAGGTAAGTGTCAGTTCCTCATTCCGGTTTACCTGGATGCTTCCATCGTCAGCCAGCTCATAGGTGTTGCCGGATGCATCCACTGCCTTGAAGACTCCCTTTGCGCCGCCGGCTGTGAGCCCTTCCACATTTAAGGTCGTGAGCTGGCGTTTTGCCGCAGCATTGATGGTGATGTCACCGGTCACCTGAGGGATCGTCACTGTGATGCTTCCATCTGTTTCCTCTGTGCATACCTGTGCAAACGGCAATGTCTCTGCCGCTCCGGTATCACTTTTTTTCATTGTGACGGTAAAGTTGTCCTTATCGAGGTCAAAGTGTGCCTTAGGACTGATCTTTACCTTGTACTGCTGTAAGTAGCCCGGGTCAGCCGGCTTTGTGCCGCCGGAGATCTCTGCATTGTTCCCGGTCGTGACCGCCACGTTGAATGTCCCGAGATAGTATCTCTGTACGCTGTCGGTCGCATTGTAGGTCACTCCGTCGATCACGATGCTCTCTCCTACCGGGATCGTGACATAATCACGCGACGGATATCCGCTGTTTATCGTGCTGCCCTGGCTGACGGTCACGCCATTTGCCGGTGCTGCCCCCACTTCATGTCCGAACACGTCTGCACTTGCACCGGAAGGGATCTTTACATCTGCTTTTTTGTCTGTACTCCTCCGCTCCACGGTCACTTTATCCGAAGCGTTTCCTGTCCCTTTGGTCTTCACGGAGTTTGTATCGTCTAACTTAATCTCTGCTGTCTTGTCTGCAGGGACTTCTGCTTTTGTCACCAGTTCATTCCGGTACATGGCATCCGGGATGTAGACCAGGGTGATGGCATCAAAACTCTGATTGGTATATGTGTATGTCACATCCCCGATCTTTAAGGTGAGTGCGTCTGTCGTATTATGGTTCTTGAGATATGGTGTATCATCCCCTGTGCCTTTTGGCACAACGACCGATGATGCGCCTGCCGGGGTTGTCACCTTGTAAGTATTATGGTCTACCGGACTGTAAACGTTCAGTGTTCCGTTATCCGATACATTAAGTGTTCCGTCTTTGAGTGTAATGGTTCCATCTGCTGCAACGTCAAGCGTTACATCCACCGCATCACCCGGTGCGGTGAACCATGTACCATCCTTGCTCTTTAACTTCACACCTTTTTCAGGGTTCCGCCTGTCACAGCTGTGACGTTATCTTTTACGATCTCGACTGTGTCTCCTGCCTGTGCCGTATCCAGTGCATCGGCAAGAGGGGCATATTTCACACCGTTTATCACAGCCTCAGCATCCATTGGTGCTACCAGTACGTTGGTCTCACCTTTTTTGGTGTTATCCGGCTGTCCCGGGTCGGCTCCGTCAGCGTAGCCGCCGAATTCGACGAAGAAACCACCCGCTGTAATGTCCGTATTTCCAGGCACATTTCCTTCTATTATATCATTCAATGTTTTTATATTTGTATTTCTTACCATTACACAGGATTCCTGCCCTTGTACATCTGCAATTGTACCATTTAGCGCAGCATAACTAATTGGTGCACGATTGGGTTCTCCAGATCCCCATAACGATACAATTTTCGCTCCTGTTTCTGGTCCTGCCGCCCAATAATAATCCTGACCATATTTTACAATCCCATTTGTTATCCTTTTAAATGGAGTATCATTGATAATCGAACCATCTTTCATAATTAATCTTGTGCCAGCTGTCCACGTTTGCCCCGTTTGTAATGTTAAAATGTATGATAATTCATCATTAGTTATAATTGTCGCTAAGTATCCTCTTTCACCGCCTAACTTATAGTCTTTTGCTCTATCATACGCTATCGTCCATGATACTTTCTCTTTAACATACAAATAAAAATGTCCATTTTTTGACCATTGCGTCAATTTTAAATTATCCAAATTCGAATCAAATCCTTCATTCTCATTTGCATTTATTGATACATATACATTCATATCCTTCACATAATCAAATGTCATGTTCTGAATCTTTTTCTCTATTTCCTGACTGGATTTTTTATCCATAAAGATCCATGTAGCTGATCTTCCATAATCATCCTTTACGGTTGCATCATTTAAAATAACATCTGGCAGCTTACCATTTGACAACGTAATTGTCATCAGGCTTATGTCATCACTGCCTGTATCAATCTTTACATTGGTATATTGGAATTTCTGTTGTGTCTTATCTGTCCACACCGGTGTTCCCAGATTTACGGTATAGTTTCCCTGCACATTTGCATAGGTCGCTATTCCTTCATTTACTGCATAAGATTCCACCGGTTCTTCCGCTGCGACTACTTTTACAGTCCTGCTGAAGTTTATCACTTCCTGTGTTGCATTTGCAGCTTTCGGAGTCTGCTCTTCTGTAATGTTTACAGTATCTGTATCCGAGGACTCTTCTTTTACTGTGTCTGTATTTCCATCATTCTGATTTTCTGATTCTTGTGCCTCTCCAGCACCTGTGGATGTTCCCTGCGTCTGCCCTGCATTTCCGCTGTCTGCCGGGGCTTTTGCACTGTCCGCTTCATCCTCATCTGCTGGCTGGTCTGGCTTGTCCTGATCAGCGGTATCTGTACCAGAAGTCTGGTCATCCCCTTCCGGTGTCTGATCTGTATTTTCTATCGTTTCCGTGGTATCTACTGTTTCTGTGCCAGACACCGTCTCAGTGCTTTCTATAATATCCGCACTCTCTGTGTTCTCCACACTTTCAGTTTCACTTACACTGCTTTCCTTTTCCGTCAGTGCGTATGAGATCTCATAATCTCCAGCCACATTGATATCAAAGTTTCCTGTGTCAGTGACGGACAGGGTATATTTTTCACTGTCATACGTGATCCCTTCCGTCAGGTCATAGTCTGTCACGCCCTGTGTGAGCGTCAGTTCCGGTGCATCATAGGCTTTGCTCTGCTCTTTTGCACCTACGCCGTGGATCGATCCGATGAGCAGTGCGGCTGCCATCACAAATGTCAATGCACGGTTTGCTTTCGTCCTTCTCATAGGCTTCCTCCTTAATTTTTATTACATAAAAAAGCTCCACAACATAATGTAGATTATGTTGTGTGGAGGAATGGCTCCTTTGCCCGGTTGCACCGGGATTTTGAACAGATTTATAAATTTTCTGGTTTTCAGCAGTTATCTATGAATGTAGTAGGATTAGAAAAACATGATTTTCAGCTGTAAAACCGTGAAACACTGAAAAATCAGGCGTTTACAGAAGTCTGGTCTTATTTTTGTGCAAAAATGGCAACAATATCCTAGAGAAGTACTATGAAATTAGTGCTTCTTTTACAAAAAGTGGGATTTTTGTCGAATTTTAGTATCAGACTATTGACGTTTATCGGATTTTTTGATAAAAAAATAGTACTTGGAAGTTATTGGTAATAATTACCATACTTTCATCTGATTGCATTCACAACATAATCTACATTATGTTGTGTTTTTTATTTCTGTCGTTCAGACGACCAGATCCAGACGCTCCAATTTTTTGACATGGTCTTCCTCTGTGGTCGCTACGTAGATCCTTGTGGTATTGATGCTGCTGTGTCCGAGGATATCCGCAAGGTGGCTGATGTTTTTATGCATGTTATAGTAGGTGCGCGCAAAGAAATGGCGGAGGTTATGCGGGAATGCTTTTTTCAGGGCAACGCCTGCTTTTTCGGCGTTTTTCTTCATTTCCGTCCAGATATTGCTGCGGTCTACCGGGTTTCCGTTTTTTGTGATGAAGACCGCTCCGCTTCTGATGTCTTTCTTTTTGCAGTAGTCGATCAGTTTCATTTTCAGTTTGTGTACGAGATAGATCTCACGGTGTTTTCCTTTGCAGGATATGCTGATCTTTCCGGTGCCCACTGCTTCCATCGTGACCGATGCAAGTTCACTGATGCGCATGCCGGTGCTGCCGATGATCTCGATGATCATGGCAAGGCGGAGGTTATCATTCTCTTTTGCGGTCGCGATGAGTTTTTCGTATTCGGCGCGCGTCATCTCTTTTTCCTGCGCATAGATGTGGTTTGGCTGGGTCTTGAAGATTGTGACGCAGCAGTCGTGCCAGCCTGTGTATCCGAAGAAGCCGTTTAAGGCGATGAGCATGCTGTTGGCGCTGCCCGGCATGTAGTTGGCTTCGAGATGTTTTTTGTAGCGGATCACGCAGTCTTTGGTGATGTCTTTCTGTTCCTGCGCTTCCAGCCAGGCGGTGAAGGTGCGGATGTCGCGGATGTATTTGTCGATGGTATTCTGGGATTTTTCCTGTGTATAAATATGATTTTGATAGGATTGTATGGTATTTTCGTCGATTGTCTTCATGTCGTTTCCTCTTATGCTGTTCTGATTTTCTGCCCGCGGATCTCCAGGGAAAACTGAGGGGTAGTTACAGTATACTGGGTGATTTTGATGAGGACAACCGGGATGGGGGAATTGGAAGAAATTGGCTGGGGAGGTTCATCAGAATCCAAAACATTTCACTCTAAGCTTCTTATTTGCCAGCACACTCAAATAACGTTTGACATTTATTCTGCCTTCATTACAGATAACATTTTTAGAAGCTGTACTCCATGATTCTACTGACTGAATAATTTTACCTGACTCCCAGTTTTCATCAAGTATTTTCTCAAATAACTTTAGCGCCGCAAAATAATGAATGTCTTTATTATTTTGAGCAAACTCATAAAACATATTTTGAAATGCATATATGTCTCTATACTCATAATTTGCCCTATCCAATAATTCCAACAAACTTTTCAACATATCGTAATCTTCTATTTCGTCCCGGTTTATTTCCGTCTCAAATTTCTTCAATTCTGCGGACCATCTGGTCAATGTCTCGACCATCCGTATTGATAACTGTACGGTATCTGTTCCATCCCACCAGTACATTAAATCATCATCGGAAAGATAATAGTTAGGTTTATCCTTAAGTTCCTCCGGTGTATTATAAAATGTAAAACAGCCATTATTTCTCAAAAAATCTTTTGTTTTCAACTTTCCAATCTGTGTGTTTCTTATTTCTTCTCTCTTTTTTACGACCGACTCACCAACATAGTTTTTAGTAATTTCATCCACATAAAACTCTCCATGCACTTCATGCCATTCTGTCCAAAAATCAAATCCTTGTATCTCTGCAAAAAGATACACAAATACTCTGGCTGGTATTCTCAGTGTCATTTCCGCCAGTCTGTCATATTTTTGACAGGCAATCCCCTGTCTCTCATCATACGGAAGCTTCAACAATTCATATAAACGCTTTTTTCTGTCAAACCAGTATGTTTCAGAGAATTTCTGTAATTCTTTTTTTACACACATTATCTCATACGGATATGATCCGCTGCTGGCTTGATCCATCCCCATATCCCCTGTTCCATATACAATGTAATAGATATCTGCCAGATCTCTGCCTCCCATTCCACCTCTTAATGCTTCTGGAATAATGCCAAACACCGTTTTCGGATATGCCCTGTCATAATGATCCTGTTCTATTTCCGTAAAGTAATAACTCTCATAATATTTCCAGAGATTAAATCGTTTTTCGGCAGTAAAATCTTTGTCAAGAACATGATTGATCCATGCTATGCAGCGTACCGGATCTATAAAATCCCCATTCCTGTCAACATACCCATAATCCATTCCATATAATTCATATAAGAGATAAGCTGCACACATGACTCTGTTAAATTCGTTGTTTCCTATTTTGCCACTTCTCAGGACTTGCGTCCTGGAATTGAATAACACACTTTCCCATAAGTCATCCTCAAAGTAATTAAAAGAAAAGTATGCTTTCCCTTCCTCATCGCACTCAACCGGACGGATCAGGTGAATTTCCTTCCCATACATGTGTACATTTTCAAACTGCATCATTCCGCCCCTCTGAAGAATTTTTATCATATTCTCATTAAATTCGTCTTTGAATTCGTCCGGAATTGTCATGTTTCCATTATAATCACAAAAAGTCCCCATATTATCCTCCATTAAAATCCCATAAATTCTTTTCTGTACTTCTTATTTCCAAGCAGACTCATATACGCTGAATAGCTGCTTTCTTTTTCCTCCGGATCTATCTCATACAAAATCCATTCCAACACCTGTGTTTTCGTAAATTCTCCAAACATCTCCATATCTTCCTCAAGTAGTTTCTGTAACAGATAAACCGCTTTTTTATAAGATGATACTTCTTTATTTCCGATGAACTCATCTACCATATCCTTATTCACATATCTGCATTCCCACTCCAAAGACATGATTGCTATCGCTTTCGCCAGCACAGCTTCCATATCAAAAGACTTCACATCATCATCTTTCAAACTTTTATACCTGTCACTCCATTCGGATATTTCCTCTTTTCTTTGGTCTGAAAGCAATATGGTTTCAGAATCCCAAAATCCCAGAAGTTCATCTTCATCATCACGAAGAATGCATTTATAAAGCAAATGCCTGTCTACCGGTATTCCTTTTATTTTTCCAATATTGTCTCTGTTTTTAAAGGTTAAAACCTTTCCTGTTAAGCTTTCTACCAGATCAACGTACCCCAGGATGTTAAATAGATTACCTTTATGCATCAGGTAACACGGACTGTCCGAATAGGACTCTAATATTATCATTATCATGTTCATGACCAGACCAAATTCATTTTCTCCGCGATCTTCCGTTACCAATTCACAAGTATGACAATTATAATAGTTTCCTCTTCTTATCCTTTTTTCAAATACAGAATAATCGAAATAAATGATTCCATTTTCATCCGGATATGTCTGTTCAACTGCATCGAACTCCCGACCATTGATCATTACAGTCGTGGTCTTTCTGATTCCTGTCTTATACAGTATCTGTATGATAAGCTCATTCATCTCCTGTTTCATGTTCTCATTGGCAATTTCAAACCTGCCTTCCAATGTGTAATCATTATCCACCATGTTGATTTTCTCCTTTGATATAGCATTTATTCATTGTCCCATTCCAAATAATCCCTTATATTACTTTCAAAATCTGCAAGCATTGAAAACAGATACTCCCCCATTCGCAAATCTAGACTAACTGCATCATTTACCAGCTGTTTCTGCCCTGACTTCTTAAACGGAAAAAACTCCGCTACTCCAGCCTTTCTATTTATCCCGACATAAATTCCAGAAGGATCAAGACAGCTGACAAAGTACGGTGAATGACTTGTAATGATAACTTTACAACCAGCTGACAGCTCACGAATCGTCCTGATATACGTTCCGAACAAGCCAGAATATACAGAGTTGTCCGGCTCCTCGATCGCTATCAATGAAATATTACTGACACTTGCTGTAATAATTTTGGTCAATATCATAAAAACCCGCCTTGCACCATCTGATATCGTAGAAAAGTTTACCGGATTCACCAGCCCCTTTCTCTTAACAAATAATGCATAGACAGCAATCGTAAATTGAAACGGTGCATTCTCCCGAAGCTGGTGATCTTCTTCTACATTTAACTGAAAATCTTTTACAATAATCTCCTCAAATTCAGGAAATAACTGAATATAAGCCTCTTTTAATAATGCAAATTTATCTGGATACTGGCTTTTCAGCCTATATATAACTTGTGGCAGATTATCCTCATTTATCGACGCATTGTCGAAACCTTTCTGAATAACAGAATCTGACTGGCAGAAGGTCTTAGTCTCCAGATTGTTTCCCATATTTATTTTTATTCCATTAAGCTTTGTAATAATCAAGGCATAATATAATTCATCATAGGCTCTTAACTTGTTCACAACTAATTCTGTCTCCCCAACCTTAATTATTGATGAACATCTTCCCGTCTCCGAACTCCTATAGAATGCTGTATGAGCAGTTCTATTGATTAGCTGGGCATACTTTTGTCCTTTTTCATTAAGTTTGACTCTCAAAAATTCTGATATTATTCTTGGCTCTTTACCATCGGTATCTTTCCATTCAAACTCATAGCCATACTGCACCAAGTATTCCCTGCCATCAATATCTGCTGCTACCTCCATCTCATATTTATAATTTCTTCCAATCAAATTACAATTACCGGGAATCAGTTTGGAATTGGACATCATATCCTTTTTATCTTCTATCGATGCTTTCATAAAACTCAATCCAAAATCAATACCTGAAAGTACATTTGATTTTCCAAAATCATTTAATGCAACAAGTGTTGTAATATTATTAAAAGATATTCTTACATTTGCTAAGTTCTTAAATCCATCTATAAATACAGCTTGAATCTTCATATCGATGCAACCTTTCTTTATCATCTCACTTATATAGTATCGTTTATTTTATGATAATGCAATATTTTTTTGCTTTTCATTAATTTTATATGTATTATATTTATATTTTTTATTTATATGCGTAATTTATTTTTGCATTTTTATTGCAGTGGTCAATGTGTTGCAAGTGGTGGTGGAATGGTTTTTATGATGCGGAAAGAGCCAGCTCCTGACGGGCTGGCTCTGTGATGTGTGGGTTTTGATTTTAGTTGTTTTGGTCTGGGGTTATCTGGATTCAGACTGGAGTTCGGCGATGGCGGTGTTGTATTCGGACTCGGTGTAATCTTCCAGAATGACTTCCTTCGTTGCCTGAAAGCGGATGATCATGTTTTTGATGGCGGCAATGTTTGCCTGACGTTGACCGATTTCTTTACCGATTTCCTTGCCTATTTCTTTGCCGGCTTCCTCGCCCTGCTGATATGC
>OGLI01001105.1_pt1 | contig 18595 bp, 14 predicted proteins | sample 1572661 | NCBI WGS metagenome assembly OGLI01 (sample SAMEA2581901, study PRJEB24529) | metagenome | biome: Human gut stool | place: China | collected 2011 | reverse complement strand
TGTTGGCATTCGACGATCATCATAATTTCAGTCAACGCGATATACAGTCCATCAGGGAGCGGTTCAAAAAACTAAAGGGAGAACAACGCTTGATCATCACCACCGAAAAGGATGCCACCCGTCTGGTACATCATCCGGTGATGGATAGAGAACTAAAAAAATATATTTACATTCTTCCCATTGAAGTAGAAATATTACAGAATCAACAAGATATTTTTAACCAACACATTATTGGCTATGTTAGAGAAAATACAAGAAACAGCAGCTTTTCTGAAAGGGAAAATGCACACCAGTCCTGAAACAGCCATCATCCTTGGCACCGGACTTGGCAGTTTGGCAGACGAGATCACCGAGAAGTATGAAATAAAGTATTCGGATATTCCTAACTTCCCGGTGTCTACTGTCGAAGGTCATAGCGGTAAACTGATTTTCGGCAAGTTGGGCAACAAAGACATCATGGCAATGCAAGGGCGTTTTCATTATTATGAAGGTTATTCCATGAAGGAAGTGACTTTCCCTGTACGTGTAATGCGTGAGCTGGGTATCAAAACATTGTTTGTATCCAACGCCAGCGGTGGTACAAACGAAGCTTTTGAAATCGGTGACCTGATGATTATCACCGATCATATCAACTACTTCCCCGAACATCCGCTTCGTGGCAAGAATATTCCTTATGGTCCACGCTTCCCGGATATGAGCGAAGCATATGATAAGGAACTGATTCGTAAAGCTGACGAGATTGCTCAGGAAAAAGGCATTAAGGTACAACATGGAATTTATATCGGTACGCAAGGCCCTACTTTCGAGACTCCTGCTGAATATAAACTATTCCACATTCTGGGTGCCGATGCAGTCGGTATGTCTACCGTTCCCGAAGTGATCGTAGCCAACCACTGCGGAATCAAGGTATTCGGAATCTCCGTCATCACTGACTTGGGAGTAGAAGGAAAAATTGTAGAAGTATCGCATGAAGAAGTTCAGAAGGCAGCGGACGCAGCCCAACCTAAAATGACCACTATCATGCGTGAACTTATCAACCGTGCTTAATACTAAACTCTATTTATGCGAACTGAAATAGAACTTAACAACGGATGGCGCTTTGCTAAGATATATAATCTGGGAATAAGCGAAAATGATGCAGTTACACCCGAATTTGACGATTGCTCATGGGAAAGGATCTGCCTGCCTCACACTTTTAATGCAACTGATAGTGTAACAAGCAGCTATTATAAAGGACTGACCTGTTACCGCCGAGATTTGGAGCTTTCGACAAAATACAAGGGCAAGGCACTATACATTGAATTTGGGGGAGCCAACACTACTGCTAAAGTGTTTGTGAATGGCTTTTTTGCCGGAAAACACGATGGAGGCTATTCTGCTTTTCGCATAAACATAACGAATCATGTACACTATGATAGAAAAAACCAAATTGCAGTCCTTGTTGACAATTCACCCACAAATTACATTGCTCCAATTACTGAACAGGGCGATTTTACAAAAATGGGTGGATTGTACCGAGAAGTTAAATTAATTGCCGCCGAACCTGTTCACATTGCACTGGAGGACGGTGGTTCCTGCGGAGTCTACATCACACCACATAATATTACATCAGACAGCGCAGACATTGATGTACTGATAAAGCTTGATTCCGCCAACAACATAGAGGCAAAGGCCGTAATTTTTGCTCCAGACGGAAAGCCTGTTGCAGAGATGTGTGGACATACAGAAAGCGACAGGCTTACACTTTCGAAAAAAATATCTGCTCCGCAGTTGTGGGATGGTGTAAACTCTCCCTGTTTGTATCGTGCCGAAGTCACCCTATTTTATGGGGACAAAGCAACAGATATGGTATCCGAAAATTTTGGCATAAGGACATATCATATTAACCCTGAGGATGGTTTTTTCCTTAACGGAAAGTCTTATCCTCTTCATGGTGTGAACTATCATCAAGACAGCTTTGAAAGCGGCTGGGCAATGACAAATATCCAACGTGAACGTGATTATGGAATTATTCGTGATATGGGTTGCAACGCTGTAAGAATGGCTCATTATCAGCATTGCAGTCAGGAATATTCACTGTGTGACGATTTCGGTATTTGTGTTTGGACAGAGATAGGGATTATAAACAAAATGTCTCCGGATGAAAGCGAACGTCACATTCTTGCAGATGGCTTTGCAGAAAATGCAAAACAGCAGCTTATTGAGCTTATCAGGCAGAATTACAATCATCCATCAATCATCTTATGGGGAATATCTAATGAACTTCACCAAATGTCTGATGGAATTTTTGCTTTATACCAAGAACTTTATGAGATTGCCTGCAAGGAGGACAACACAAGGCTGAAAACTTATGCAGACAATCAGTTCTATGGCAGATTTTTGCAGCTTCCCGCAGATGTCGTAGGATATAACCGTTATTTCGGTTGGTATAAGAAAGCAGGCGATGCAGAACATTTCGGAGAATGGCTTGACTTATACCATAATTCAAAGGAAAAACGTCCGATATGCATTTCTGAATACGGCGGTGGCGGAGCCCTAACACAGCACAAGGATAGCATAGACTGGCTGAACGATATTGACCCGAATGGAGCTCGTCATTATGAAAACTATCAGTCACAGCTTCACGAAATTGTTTGGCGGCAATTTTCTGCAAGAAAATATCTTTGGGCAGCATTTGTATGGTGTATGTTTGATTTTCCTTCCAGTGGTCGTAAAGAGGGCGATACGATAGGACAGAATGATAAGGGTCTATGCACGAGAGAACGCATACCCAAAGATGCGTATTTCTTTTACAGGTCTGTATGGAGCAGCGAGAAAACTATCTACATTACTGAGCGCCGTCATAACGTAAGACCTTGCAATGTACCATTTATAAAGATATATTCAAATGCACAAAGTATTGAACTTATCGTGAACGACAGGTCGCTTGGCATAATAAAACGCAGCGAATTGCCAAATAGCAATAATACTGTTTTTGTATGGAACAATGTTAATATAAATAAAAATGAGAAAAATACTGTTACTTCAAAAGCGACATTTGATGATGACACGATAAAGTATGACAAAGTTTGTTGGTATGGCGAATAACAGAGCAAATGTAAAGATTCAATCATAACGAACATCTATATTGCAATAGAAAAAGCGTTACCTATCGAATTGAAAGGTAACGCTTTTTTTATGCTCTGTTTAGCCTGCTAAGCTTTTTGACAAATAAAACGGAAATAATAAGCACAAGCGGAAATACACAGCCTGCAAACATACCCTTTTGAATATTATCTCCTGCATTTTGGGAAATATTACCCACAACTGCAGGCCCGAGTGCACCGCCCATATCTCCTGCCATTGCCAGAAGTGCAAACATGGCCGTACCTCCCGAAGGTATCTTAGCCGAACAGATGCTTATAGTTCCGGGCCACATTATTCCTACCGAAAAACCGCACACTATGCAGCCGACAAGTCCCAGCAGAGGTATCTCCGACAAAGATGCTGTAATATAGCAAGCAAGACAAAGAGCCCCCGAACCGATCATAAATTTCATAAGATCAATTTTTTCACCATATTTTCCGTACAATGACCGGCTTATACCCATTGTAACGGCGAACATACACGGGCCTGCGATATCTCCCATTGATTTGGAAAGACCCAGTGCAGATTCTGTAAACGCAGATGCCCACTGTGCCATCGAAAGTTCAGATGCACCTGCACATACCATAAGCAGAATGGAGAGCCAAAACAGCGGAACTTTAAGCAGACTGCCAATACTCATTCCCTTACCGCCCTCTGTCGGATGCTCGATTGGACATACTGCAAAATTGAATACATTATATAGCGGAATTATCGCCCAGATGCAGGAGAGCCATTTCCAGTTCTCTATCCCGAACAGTGCAAAGAACAGCGTTGAGAGCAGTATGACTGCGACCGACCCCCAGCAGTAGAAAGAATGGAGCAGGCTCATTGCCGCCTCCTTATGCTCAAAAGGGCACGCCTCAACGATAGGGCTTACAAGCACTTCCGTAAGACCGCTGCCTATGGCATAAAGCACTGTACTGATTATTATTCCTGCAAACGGATCGGGTGTGACCTGCGGAAGAAAAGCAAGTCCGATAAGTCCGACCGCCGAAAGCAGCTGCGAACCAACAACACAATTTCTGTAGCCTATGGTATCTGCAAAACGTGCACACAAAATATCAACAATAAGCTGTGTAATAAAAAACACAGATGAGATAAGCGCTATTTTTCCTAAAGAAATATTGTAATTATTATGAAAAGTAAGAAACAGCAGCGGTGCAAAATTTGCAGCTATTGCCTGTGTAACAAATCCCAAGTAACAGGCTATCAGCGTTTTTTTGTAATTCATATTTACGTTCCCTTCATTTTATTGAATAATAGCAGTATAAGGTAATTCTATTGTTTTCGCACAGACTTTTTACCTTATTGCAGTATTTAGAGCAACACCGCACAAAGATTGTGCGCGTATTGCGCAGTCAGATTTTTTGTCAGATTGTACAACGAGGACGCCGCAAGGCTGTCGCCTTGCAAGGACGAATTGTGCAATATGACGAAAAATATGCAAGCAAGACGTGTACAAAATCCAATAAATGGTCTTTGTGCGGTGTTGCCTTAGTTTATATATTATGTAAACAGCTTCTCCGCCGATATTTTGAGGGAGAAGCTGTTTCTTAATTAAGTGATATTTTTAAACCAATCGATAATTTATCCGATCTTCTTAAATACAGGCATAACATTAAGAGGTGCGGGAACGGTGACGGTCTGACCGCCGCTGTAGATCTTCTTGTCGGAGATGCTCTCCCACTGACCCTTTGGCAGATATACACTGCGCTCTCTTGCGCCAAGCTCAAGCACGGGAGCAACAAGATAATCGCTGCCGAACATATACTGCTCGGGAAGATCCCAGCACTTTTCATCATCGGGGAACTCAAAGAACATTGTGCGGATAATAGGCGCGCCTGTCTTTGCGGTCTCTTCCATAAGTCCTGCAATATAATCCTTCATGGAAAGACGGATATCCAGCCACTTCTTCATGATCTCATAGGCTTCCTCACCGTAGCTCCAGAGCTCGTTGGGGTGACCTGTGTAAAGATATCCGCCGCCGAAATCACGGTCATCAAGCTTGGGGATATCCCAGTCGGGGCCGCGGTTTCCGTGCATGCGCAGGATAGGGCAGAACACTCCGTACTGATACCAACGTATGAGAAGCTCCCTGAAATCGGGGTCGTCCCAGTTGTCTGTCATAAATCCGCCGATGTCGGTGGTCCACCAGGGAATGCCCGCAAGGCCCATGTTCTGACCAGCGATGACCTGATCCTTAAAGGACTCAAAGTTGGACTGAACGTCGCCTGTCCAAACAAGTGTCCTGTACTTCTGGCTTCCTACCCATGCGGAACGGCAGAGGTTGACTGCCTCATGGTCGCCCTCGGCTTCCTGTCCGTTATAGAATGCCTCAACATACTTCTTGGGATATTCGCAGCCCACCTTTGAGCCTCGTCCGGTATAGTAGCGGTAGTTTTCAAAATCGTACGTGGTGCTGTCAGGCTCGGAGTTGTCCAGCCAGAAAAGGTCGATGCCCCAGTCACGGTAATTCTGCTTGCACTTGCTCCATACAAATTTCTGAGCTTCGGGATTGAAGAAATCAACTGTGCCACAATCGCCCTCATAATCATAGGTCTGTACCGAACCAACATCGGTGGTGCTCATGAGAGCCTTCTGCTCCATTTCATAATAGTTCTCGCTGCGCTTATCCACAGACGGCCATACGGAGACCATGACCTTTGTTCCCATGGCATGAAGCTCATCGGTCATTGCCTTTACAGCGTCCCTGCTCCAGTATTTCTCGTCAAATCTCCAGTCGCCCTGATGCGGCCAGTGGAAAAAGTCAATAACGATAACGTCAAGCTTGATGCCCAGCTCCTTGTATTTTCTTGCGACCTCAAGCACCTCATCGGGAGTGCGGTAACGGAGCTTGCACTGCCAGAGACCAAGATAATCCTTGCTCATAACAGGCGCCCTGCCCACGCATTCGGTGTAGTTGGTCACGATCTGAGCGGGAGTATCGTCGGCGGTTATCCAGTAATCCACCATATCGCTCTCATCGGATATCCACTTGGTGATGTTGGTTCCGAAAGCCGCCTCGCCTGTTGAGGGATTGTTCCAGAGCATGCCGTAGCCCTTGTTTGATACCACAAAGGGAACGCTTACCTGGGAATTTCTCTGCTCAAGGGGAAGAACAGAGCCTTTAAGGTCAAGTATAGGCATCTGGTACTGACCCATACCGAACAGCTTTTCCTTGGGGTCGGACTCGAAGCGGACGGTTATCTTAAAGTCATCGGAAGCAAGTCCCTTGTATTCACGGGATCTTATCTTGTAGCAGATAGCCTCCTTGCGTATGGAGCCGTAATAATAGCTGTAATATTCCTGCAGGATAAGCTCATTGTCCTTGTAAAAGCAAATAATGCCCACGCCGTTTACAGTGGCTTTGATCTTTCCGTTCACTATCTCAGCCGTTTCGCTGCCCTCGGCAATGGTCACCTTTGCGCTGTGTGCCACGTTCTCGGTAAGAGCATGAGCGTCCTGGGGGAGCTTTTTCAGAAGGGTGGTCCTCACACGAAGAGCATTGTTGCCCCAGCCCTCTATGCGGATAGTTTCATTTCTCGAATGTGCAATAAGTGCGCCGTTTTCTTCAGTAAATCTTATCATTTTAATACCTCCGTAAAATTTCCGTGTTGACTGTTCACTGAATTTATAGTATAATTATAACATCAAAAAATACGGATAGGTATAAATATAATGTCCAAAACTATGAAAATATCGTCAAGTGAGGAAACGTAATGTCTATTTTAGATTACAGTGTGCTGCGTAATGAGGATTACGGCACAAATCCGCCTTTTAAATCAGATGAAACGGGACTGCACGGAGATGCCGAATTTCCGATAGCCGTATATCATGCCGATGTCACAAACAATTTTGTGAGCTGGCACTGGCATGAGGAGCTTGAATTCGGATATGCGGTCGAGGGCAGCGTACTTATGGAATGCGGCAAAAACAAGCACATACTGAACAAAGGAGATATTTATTTTATCAACAGCAACACTCTTCACGCCATGTTCAAAGCGGAGACGGGTCAAAAAAGCGTGTTCCGCTCTGTTGTGGTGCATGGTTCCATAGTGGGCGGAAAAGAGGACAGCATCTACCATCGGAAATATGTTGCGCCCATAACGGGCAACAACGGACTGCGTGAGCTGATATTCACCCCCAAGGACGGCAGCTATTCAAAGATACTGGGGCTGCTCACAAACATCTGGAACACGGAAAATATCAGAGTGCCCAATCACGAGCTTATAGTACGCAACGAGCTTTCCGAGCTTTTCCGAATACTTATCCATATGTCGGAAAAGAATATGTCGGCGCGCCCTGCCGCCAGCATTGCCCAGGAGACAAGGCTCCGTGACATACTGCTTTTTATCCACGACCATTACGCCGAAAAGATCACTCTTGATGACATGGCAGCCGCCGCATTCATCAGTAAAAGCGAGGTGCTCAGGTGTTTCAGGAACATAACGGGTCAGTCCCCGTTTGAGTATCTGAAAAATTACCGTCTGCGAAATGCGGCGTACATGATACAGAACACCTCCGACCCCATAAACACCATCTGCGGTCTTTGCGGCTTTGACGACCACAGCTATTTCTCCAAGGCTTTTAAGGAGGTTTACGGGTGCAGCCCAAGGGAGTTTAAGAAATAATAAAAACAACGTAAAATCGGAATTTTTGACCGTAGATACCCTGTGATTACAGGTGTTCCCGTGGCAAAAATAATGTTCTTCTCACCGTAATTCTCGTTCAGGAACTGCGTTTTCATAAGAATAACCTCGCTCTTTTGAGCAGGAGTAGTCTGAACTCCCGAAATCCTGCTCATCTTCGATACCACAAGACCGTTCTTGTAGTTATGGGCTTCGTCAACCACAAGGCTGTCAAAGCCTGATAATCCTCAACATCAACCCAAGAAACACCGATACGGGCGGATATATCGCCAGCTTCGAGTTTCGGCGGCAAAACGGACGTCAGAGCCGACACGTTCCGCTGATAATCGGGATTGTCATTTGCATAGAGTTCAGCGGCACACAGCGAGTTGTAGTCATCGTCCTTGCCGAAAACCTGTTCGTTTGCGCTGTCGTTGACATAACTGAATATGAACCACCCGCCCCATTATGAGGTGGGTGGTTTTTGCAGCCGTATTCTTTGTTTAATGCGGCTCAAATTTTGACTTTACTTTTGCTCCTTCTTAGCAGTTTTGCAGTTTCTGCCGCAGTACCGTACTTAAATTATAACACAAAGCCGCTATTTTTCAATGGAAAAAACTCTTTCCTCCCGAAAGAAGAAAAAACAGCAGCCCGAAAAAGAAAAAGCCGCGCAAGGTCTGACCCCTGCGCGGCTGAAACGCATTGAATGTATCAGTTTATTTGAGCAGCTTGTTTTCCACCCTGAAATAGTCCACGTCGACATAACCTCCCGACTGCTTTGTCGGGAAATTGAATATCGCGTAACGGTATCCCATAAAATGCAGACCGTAATAATTCATTTTCAGCGTGTTTCCTATTTTCGTCCAGTTCTCGCCGTCGAGGCTGTAATAGAAATACGCCTTGTCCGTCGCGTTTTTGTAATCGCAGTCGACCCGCAGATACACTTCGTTTTCCGTTATTTCGACCCTTTCCGTTTCAAATTCCTGTTCAACGTCGTCGTTATCGTTATACCGAACCGTTACGATATATTTTTTCCCGTCCTCGATTTTTACGGCGACATAACCGTATTTTTCCGCGAAGGCGGCAAGCCCCGCAGTATCGCCATCTTTCATTTCCGAAACGTCGAGCTTTATATATCCGCCGCATTCCGGTCCGAAGGTTCGCTGCGAAATGGTGTTTCTCGCATCGGCAACAGTGTCGCAGACATTGACCGTTCTCAGCCTCAGATAGCCTTCTCTCTCGGTGAGCGACCAGAGGCGGTTGTCGGGATTGTGGTTCCATTGCCATTCCAACGCGAGGTTAGAGCCGTTATAATCGTTCTCGCCCGCTTCCTCGGGCGTGTCGGCAAAGTTGTGATAGGGTCTCACTATCTGTGAGTTAATAAATTCGTCGCTTGTGACGATGCCCTTTTTCTCGTGACCCGCGACAGGAATCTTGGCGGTCCTGGGCACCTTTCCGTCAACGCCGACGACTGGCCAGCCGTCCTCCCATGTCATGGTCGACAAAACGGGAGCTCTGCCCACCGCCCCGTGATCTTGAAATACAAAGCAATACCAGTTGCCGTCCTTATCGTCGACGATACCGCCCTGTGCGACACCGTCATTCCTGAAGCCGATATTATCGTCGATTATCACTTTCATTTCCCACTCGCCGTCGAGCGTTTCGCTTCTGTAACAAAGCTGCGTTCTTCTGCGATGAGGAGGCCATGTTATGATAAAAATATAGTAATATCCGTTCATCTTATAGACGTGAGAGCCCTCGGCAAGGCAGCCCTTGACAAGTCCCGCGTCGTCGATGAGTTTTCTCTTGGTTCCGGGCTTGACCGCGCTCAGATCCTTTTCCAGTTCAACGCACCATATCTGTCCGCCGCCGTAGACAAGATACACCTTGCCGTCGTCGTCGAACAAAAGGCTCATATCATGGAAGCACTCGTCATACACGAACCTGTCCCATTTCCCATTTTCTATATCGTCGGTATGATAGATATAAGTTCTTCCGGTGGAGAAGGAAGTGAAGCCGGCGTAATACACACCGTCGTTATATCTGAGGGTAGTCGCCCACTGACCCTTGCCGTAATTGTTTTCCCCGTTTCTTAAGGCAAGATTATCCCTGTCCTCCAGTGTATCAAAAACGTAATTTACAATTTCCCAGTTTACAAGGTCGTAGGATCTCATTACGGGACACCCCGGAGACAGGTGCATGGTCGTCGAAACCATATAAAACGCGTCGTCGACGCGGATTATATCAATATCGGGCACGTCGGCGAAAATAACGGGATTTGTGTAGTTTCCGTTGCCGTCGTCGGTTGAAGTTATCGTGGATTTTATGATATCCTCATCAAGCATTGCGGTGTCCTCCTCTTTTTCGGGCTCGGCGGTGACGCACGGCAGCTGCTCCGACGTCACGGCGCCCGTGCCCACTTCCGCCGCGCATGCCGTCAGCGACAATACCGCCGTCAGCGCCGCGGCGAACCGAACAAGTCCTTTCATTTTTCCCTCCTGATTTTCCGCTGCCGCCGTCAGCCGTCAAGCTCAAGACCGCTTACGGTGACATTGTAGGTGATGGATGTGAACGGCGTCTCTTCGCCGTTTATTTTAAGCGCCAGACGATAGCTTATCCATTCTATGTCTGTTTCCGCCGCGAATATTCCGCATTCCTCCGTGCCGTAAATCAGCGATCCGACCTCGGAGTCGCCCCAGCCGTTTTCAAGACCGTTTTCCGTCGTGCTTGCGGGATCGAGTTCCTTATTTACGGGAATTTCAACCTCTCCGTTTTCGGTTGCCAGCGTCAGCGATCTCACAAGCACCTTATACTTCGCGTCGGTATCGGTATTAATAAACCCGAGGTTGAGCACGGCGCTGTCCTTGTCAAAAGAAGAGGATTTTATGGAATAGTCCCCGTCCTTCGGAATGTCGAGCATCGCAGAGGGGCTCGGTCCGGGCTCGGACTGTCCCGAAAATACCAGCGTCTTGTAGGGTATATCGGTGGAGGCTATGCTCTCTTCGGGACGAAGCTGCTCGTCGCCCTTTGAAAACTTCCACGACTTAAGCTCTATATCGGAGCCGGAAAATACAAAATAAACGTTATGGTTTCTTCCGTCAAACTGCGCAAAGCCGTCCGAGCGTATTTTGGTATAATCCGCGCAGTCGAACTCGACGAACGCGGCGGCTTCGGAGGAGATATCGTCAAGACGAACTTCTATTCTTCCCTTGCCCTTGACCTCGGCGATAAACTCTGATGCCCCGTAGCCGAAGTCCGCTCCTCTTACATATATCCACGCGCCGTCGGCGGTGCTTTTTGCGGCAGGATCCGTTACCTTGTCGTATCCGATATCCGCAGAGGTGAACATCAGCGCGCCGCTGTTATAGGTATAGGGGTCGACCGGCTTTATCTGTGCTACGCCCTTCTTGCTTGCCGCAGTTATGGGGATATCGCCCGTCGCCTTGTCCATGGGCAGATAATCCGCCATTATACTGCGGAAGCCCGCTGTTCCTCCCATAAGCTCCTCCAGAAGAAGCGTATGGTGAATGATGTAGTTTACGTCCTTATATTCAATGAAATGAGTGTGGTTGTTAGCCCAGCGAAGTCCGGATGACCCGTCGGCGTTTTCTCCCGCATTATAGAAATAGGCTCCTCTGCATTCCCAGCTATCCGCGTCGAGAGGGGTCTTGGTGGTCATATACGCCATGCTGCACGCGGGCATAACGTCGACCCCCTCGTACTCCTCCCAGCCGATCTTGTGATCCTGCCAGTCGGTGCAGTATGTATAGTAATATACCCCGTCGATATAGTTCAGCTCGCTCGCCTCAAAAAAGTAGGGAGCGTCAATGGAAACAAATTCGCTGTCAAAGGACAGCATATCCTCTCCCAGCCTTGCTATCTTCGGAATCTTGGTGTGCATAGTGCTGCCATCCGCCGGTGTGCCTCCACCGAAGGAGAGCCAGCCCACGCCATTTTCGTCAATGCACACGCCCGGGTCAAAGGGCGCGGGGCAATTCTCCAGCCCAGGCATATCCTGATAAATCAGAGGCTCGCCGAGCGGATCGGTCCACGGTCCCACGGGGTCGGTGGAGGTTATCACACCCACGCCCGCGCCGCTGTTTGAGAAGTAAAGGTAAAAATGCGTAAGTCCGTCGTCCTCAACGCGGGAAACTATCGACGGCGCCCACGAGTTATATATCCACGGCGCGATCTCTCCGACCTCTATCCTGCCGTGATATATCCAGTTTACCATATCGTCGGTGGAAAATACCACAAGCGATTTGATATGGGCGTAGTCATTCGATGTTCCCTCTTCCGCCTGCTGCTGGTCGTTCGTGCCGTAAACGTAAAGCCTTCCGTCATATTCCACCGCGGTGGGATCGGCGCAGAATATGTTCGGCGAGATGGGATTTGCGTTCATCTCGTTCTTATAAACGTTACCGCTTACGCTGTCGATAATTATGCCGTTGTTCAGACTGTTCATAATATCTTCCTCTGATACCGCGCCGCTTTCATTCGCTTCGGCATCCGGAGCGCCGGAAACGTCCGCGGTTCCGGAGATGCCGGAAGCGTCGGGCTCGGAGCTCCCGCTGCTTGTTTCGCTGCCGCTCGAGCAGCCCACCGTCATAAGCAGGGTCGCCGCGCACAAAATAGCCGCTGATTTACTTTTGATCTTCATCGTTAAAACCTCCGTTTTGTTTCTCGTGCCCAAAGACACCTTTAAGTTTATTATACCGATAAACATCACAAAGTCAACAGCCAATATCCGTTTTGTCCACCTTTTAATCATAATATGCACCTTTTCGGTTGACATAACCGCGTGAATAAGTTATAATATATACGAAAGCTTGTTTCCGGCATACTCTGTCGCCGAACGCGTCAAAAATTCTTCCCCGTCAGCGGCAGAATTTACCGCAGAACAGGGGTTGAGCGGCTGCGGGAACGGGCTTTTTATGAACACGTGAAAGGGCGAACGAAATGTCAAGAAAAAAATTGCCGTAATAACCGCAAGAGCCGACGACCGCACCCAGAAGGATATCATATGCGGAATAGCCGAGGCGGCATTTGCCGCGGATACGGACGTGGTGGTGTTTTCAAACATTTATAATCACTGGATAAGGGACGAATTTCTCAATTTTGAAAATGTCATATACGATTTTTTTGATCCGAGCGGCTTTGACGGAGTTATTGTCACTGCGGAAGCGTTTCTGGACATTTCCACAATGAGCCTGGCGGAGGAGATCCGGCAGCTGCGAAGCGAGGTAAAGCGGCTGAACAAGGAAAACAAGCGGCTTCAGGAGGAAAGGGATTTCTTGAATGAGGCGGCAGCTTTTTTCGCCGCGAGCCGTCGGAAGTAAACAAGCAGGAGCGAATGAAGTTCATCGCGCTCAAAACCTGCGATGGAGGCGCAAAAGGCAGAATTTCATTCTGCTGCAAAGCGCTGAAAGTGACACGTCAGGGATTTCACGAATATCTGAAAAATCGTAATAAACCCTGGAAACACGAAGAACTGGCGGCAAAAATGATGGAGATACTCAGCGAAGACGAATGCAACGATACATACGGCAGGGAGCAAATGCATAAGGCGCTGCTCCTTAAATATCCGAATTCCGGAATACCAAGTGAAACCACGGTATACCGCGTAATGACAGCCATTGGAATAACGCACAGACCCAACCGAAAACCGAATGGAATTACGAAGGCGGACCGTGAAGCACGAAAGTCAGACGACCTGCTGAAACGCGATTTTAAAGCCGACAAGCCTTTCAGCAAATGTGTAACGGACATCACGGAAGTCAAAGCTAAAAATGGCAAGCTATATGTGTCGGCAATATTTGATTGTTATGACCTGACGGCTGTCAATGGACAACAATATGAGAGCCGAACTGTGCGCTGCAACTGTCGAGAATACAGCGGCAGCGTATCCAGAATTTTGCGGTGCGGTACTCCACGCCGACCGCGGAAGCCAGTACACAAGCGCTTCATACAGAGTCATGCTTAACGAGCAGGGAGTAAAGCAGAGCATGAACAGTGCCGGAGGCAGATGTCATGACAATGCCCGCTGCGAAAGTATTCGTGGGCTGGTTACACGAATGAAGAACGAGCTGTTTTACAGCCGTGGCAGAAGAAGCACGGATTGCACGACCGAGCAGTTGAAAACAATGATATGGCGGTACTACATGAGTTACTGGAACAACCGCCGGATATGTTCGGCAATAGGCGGAATGCCTCCGGCAGGGAAGCGCCGCAGGTATTATTCTGCCATGGCTTAGCGCCCGGCGCGCCGCATTGGAATAAATATCCACTCCGTTACGCTTTGTGGATATTTATTCCAATGACCTATGTCCTCAAAAATTTTGAGTGAATTGTGTAAAGTGATATTGACAATATCAGTTCATGATTTATTTTGAGGACAGATTCGCAGCATAGAAACTATTCGGGGCTCTGCCCCGAACCCCAGGGTTTGTCCGCTGAAGAATATCGGTGAAGTTTGAAAAGCAGCGAATTACTCCGCTGCTTTTCACCGTATATTCTTCAGCTACGTCGGGGCGCTCCCCAGTATTGCCTTGTTTCGCTGCGATTCTAGCATTGGTACGCTTTTCGGGATTATTCGCGTTTAAACAGTTCTTTTTTCAGACCCGCTTTTTCGGTCGTTTGTGCAAGGGTTATCGCAACATTTCTTTCCGCTTTTTTGCATTTTACTTTTGCATTTGACCCTAAATGTAAGTTTATAATTTAGAGCACACAAAATCATATAATGCACGCATAAGCTCTTCACCTTTACGGCATTCGGCAACAAGAGAGATAACCGTATTCTTATCGGGAATAACCATTGATAGCTGAGAATATTTTCCGTCTGCTCTGAAAGAATTGTATTCTCCCCTCCAAAAAAGATAACCATAATAATCTGTATCAGAAGGCTTTGTGCTTTCTTCGATCCATTCTTCGGATAAAATCTGTTTTCCGTTCCATTTACCTTTGTTAAGATAAAAAAGTCCAAAATTGTGCAGTTCTGAAAGAGTCAGGAATAAACCACCTGCACCAAAGCTGTTTCCGAGAGGATCTGTTTCCCACGTTGGACGTTTGATTCCAATATGTGAAAAGAGCCTGGGAGTAAGATAAGAAACAAGGTCACAGCCTGCACGCCTTTGTACAAGTATGCCCGCAAGATACGGACCCACATTATTATATACAAAATGTGTTCCCGGTTTAAATTTAAACGGGATAGACAAAGACATTTTTACCCAATCATCTTCTTTGTACAGCGGACGCTGCGCACCCATAAGATTGCCATATTCCTGTCCCAAGCACATTGTAAGCAGGTCACGAACTGTAGCTGCTTTCAAATTATCGTCAATGCTATCGGGCAGATCACCAGAAAAAGCTTCTGTCAATTTTTCGTTCAGAGATATTAATCCTTCCTGCACAGCAAATCCTACCGCGCAAGATGTAAAACTCTTGGTAGCTGAATATATATTTCTGCGGCATTCATCTTCACTATGCCATTCAGCTACAGTTTCATTGTCTTTTGTAATCTTAATGCCAAGAACGTTAAGACCATTGGCTATTTCAATAAATTCAGAAATATTCATTGCTGCATTCACTATTCCTTCCATTGATGTTAATTAAGTTGAGATCATCTATTCATCCATGCACGTGTAATGCCTATTAGCGTTATTCTTGTCCGCCATCTCAATACCCTCTCTCAACTCGTAAAGGAAATGATTAGTAGCAATCATTTCTAAATATCTTTTTTAATAGTATATCATATTAAAGCCTTTTTTTCAAGGCCTTTTTGAAAATTTTGACTAAAAATGACATATTGAGTGCGCCACTCACATGGGAGAAAGAAATTTATAGACACATTCTAAATTAACAAAGTGTTTGTCAAATCATTCAATCTGCCTTTCAAAAGTATCAAGTTCCTTTGCATAATCCTGCCGAGCGGCTTCATCAAGCTTCCTAATCTTGTTAGCCAATTTCTCCTGCTCAATTTCTGGGAATGCTTTCTTGATCAACTCAATTGATTTTTGCCTTATAATATGCCCAAGATTCTTTTTCAGCTTCTCGCACTCAGCCTTGATTTTATCGCACTCTGCCTGTTTCTTCTCGTATTCCATGCGTTCCCTCTGAGATTTGCGAACAGTTTCGCGGGTAATGCGTTCAGCTTCCTGCTGAATGAACTGCTCCTGATTCTGACGCAGCTGTTCAGCCACCTGACATTCGTACTCGGCGGCTTTTCTGTCCTCGTCAGAAGTCAGGGTATGGTTCGCCAACCTTGAAATATTGTTGTGGATTTCGTTAAGCTGCTCGACCACATCTGCATTCACAACAACATTTTTACCGAGCCCCAGCAAGCGCCGCAGATATTATTCAGCCATGGCTTAGCGCCCGGTGCGCCGCATTGGAATAAATATCCACCTCGCTACGCTTCGTGGATATTTATTCCAATGCCCTGTGTCCTCAAAATTTTTGAGTGAATTGTGTAAAGTGATATTGACAATATCAAATTTTACTCCGGTACACTTGCAAAAATACAGTCCATCTTTCCCCCAAATCGGAAACGCGGGATTTTTATGCAAATTTTCTCGACCATTACTTTCAGAAACTTATTTTTTGTGCAACAATACAAATGTGCATTATTACTAGAAATAAGTGTTGATTTTTTGTAAAAAAAATGATAAAATAAAAGAATAAGCAAATGACTTTTAATGAAAGTAACGTCTATGAATGACTGTAATTAAAGGCCAAATCAAATTTCACAGGAGAAAATGCAATGAAAAATCTAAAGATTTCCAAAAAGATCATTTGCACGTTTGCGGTTGTACTGCTACTGACATTCGCTCTGGGTGTTGTTTCCCTGATATCTACAAACAACATAGCTTCAACGTCTGATAATTATGTTAATATATCTATTCCGGCTTTGTCAAATCTTGAAAACGCCAGACGTTACATCAGAATATTCCAGGGTAATATTCTGAAAGCCACCTGTACTGATAATCAGGCTGATTTAGACAAGCTCGTTGAAGACATAAGCAGCGACCGGTCAGCGTTCTTCGGCTATCTCGACAGCTTTCTTGAATATGACCCACAGTTTTCAGATGAAGTCGAAAATATCCACACTATCATGGACGACGCAGCTTCTATTCGTGAGGGAATAGTAGAAGCAAGCGCAAAATTCAGCTATGAGGGCAATCTGGAAGCGTATTCTATATATCTGAACGAATATGAGCCTAACCTCACGAAAGTTACGGGCATTCTGGAAAACCTTACAACCGAACTCGAAGAAGCAATTACCACAAGATACAATAATGCACAGACTACCAAAACAATCAATATTGTCATAATAATTGCAGTAGTTGTGGCGGCTGCAATACTTGTGGTTGCTCTCTCAGTCGTTCTCACAAAGGCAATAGTCACGCCAATCATTCAGATTAAAGATTCCATGAACCTTATCGCAAACGGTCTGCTCAAAGAAGCTGACGGCACTATCACATACCGATCCAAGGACGAGCTGGGCGTACTTGCCCATGCAGCAAGGAAGGTCATCAGATTCTTCCAGAACGTGCTGCCCAGCATTTCAGATGTGTGCAGGAATTACGGCAACGGAAATTTCAACTGTACCTGCGAGAATTACGATAGCTACGTTGGCGAAACCAGCGAGATCCGCGACAGCCTGATGTATATACGCGATAATCTTTCCGCTGCCCTTTCAAATGTTGACCAGGCTTCCGACCAGCTTTTAAGCGGCACAGAACAAGTCTCATCAGGCGCTCAGGCTCTTGCTCAGGGGGCAACGCAGCAGGCATCATCTATCCAGGAGCTTTCTGAAAATATTGCGTCTATTTCCGAATCTATCAAGGCTAATTCTTCGGACGCAGCGGAAGCAAGTGATAAAGCAAATGCCGCAGGAACGGCAGTCCAGGAAGTCAATGCCATGATGTCAGATCTTGTAAGAGCCATGAACGAGATCAACGAATTCTCCAGCGAAACCAAGAAAATCGTCAAGACTATCGAGGATATCGCATTCCAGACAAACATTCTTTCACTCAATGCCGCAATTGAGGCAGCAAGAGCCGGCGCAGCCGGAAAGGGCTTTGCAGTAGTTGCTGAAGAAGTCAGAAACCTTGCAGGAAAATCTGCTGAAGCAGCTCAGAATACGACTCGGATCATCGAAAGCACTGTTAACTCCATCGTCAGCGGAAATCAGCTCTGCGCCGAAGTTGCTGAAAAGATGAACAAGGTCGGCGAAACAGCCGGCAAGGTTACGGTCATAAACAACAAGATTGCCGATTCTTCCAAGAAAGCCGCTGACTCCATCGTCAAGGTTACAATCGGAGTTGACCAGATATCAAATGTCGTTCAGACAAACTCTGCTACATCTGAACAGTCTGCCGCCGCTTCCGAAGAGTTGAGCAGCCAGGCTAATATGCTGAAGGAACTTGTTAAGAAGTTCTCACTTTACAATCCTTCAACGCAGGCATAATAATCATACTTATCAATATTCAAAAGGCTCTGATGAAAGTCAGAGCTTCAGACCGGCGAAAAAGTCACTAAAGTGACTTTTTCGCCGAACATCCCAGCTACGCGCACAGCGTAAGACCGCAGGTCGTCGCCTAGACACTTGCTGGGATAGAAGTGTTTTTTGCCCCGGCAGATGCGGGAGCGGCTGAGGGATAATAATCCCGCTAGAGCCATAAATGACCGTTCGCTCGGTCGTTTATGGCTTTTTTGTGTATCGGACGAAATCAGCCCGACACCGTTAAAGTAAGGTCTGAAAAAAGAACTGTGTAAACGCGAATAAACCCGAAAAACATACCAAAGCTAAAAATGCAGCGAAACAGGGCAACGCTGGAGAG
>OGLI01001103.1_pt1 | contig 18614 bp, 13 predicted proteins | sample 1572661 | NCBI WGS metagenome assembly OGLI01 (sample SAMEA2581901, study PRJEB24529) | metagenome | biome: Human gut stool | place: China | collected 2011 | reverse complement strand
CCAGACATAATATCGGGTTTGATGTCATAGACAGATTAGCAGAGGAAGAAAATATCGCCGTCATGGAGAGTAAGCATAAGGCGCTGATCGGCAAGGGCTATGTGGCCGGACAGAAGGTGATCCTGGCGAAGCCCCAGACTTTCATGAATCTGAGCGGTGAGAGCATCCGGGAGATCGTGGATTATTACAAGGTGGATGACACCGCGGAACTGATCGTAATCTCCGACGATATCAGTCTGGATGTGGGACAGCTCCGTATCCGCAAAAAAGGCAGCGCCGGTGGCCATAACGGCCTCAAGAATATCATCAAAATGTTAGGGCATGATACTTTTATCCGCGTGCGTATGGGCGTGGGAGAGAAGCCGAAGAACTTCGATCTGGCAGACTACGTGTTGGGACATTTTCCGGCGGAGGAACGAAGCATCATGGACGAAGCGGCGAAGACCGCAGCAGAAGCTATCCGTATGATCATCACTGAGAATGCGGATGCAGCCATGAACCATTTTAACAGTAAGAAAGCGTAACGGTTGTATAGTAAGAGGAAAAAGCGATGCAGGCACTGATTGCGCCACTGAAAGAACTGGCGGAATATGATGAGATCCGGAAAGTGACCAGACAGGGAAAAGGAACCGTAGCTCTGTCCGGCTGTGTGGACTCCCAGAAACTTCATATGATCTACGGACTCAGCGATGGCCTGAAATACAAGGTCATCGTTACTTATAGTGACTTAAAGGCCAAAGAGATCTACGAGGAATACCGCTTTTATGACAGAAATGTCATGCTGTATCCGGCGAAGGACCTGATCTTTTTCCAGGCGGATATCCACGGCAATCAGCTGGTGCAGGAGCGGATCAAGACCCTGCGCAGAGTCGTGGAGGGTAAGCCGGTCACCATTGTTACCACCTATGCGGCACTGATGACACCGCAGGTATTGTGGGAGGAGAAAGACATCATCCGCACCGAGCGGGGCGGCAGTCTGGACGAGAGCAAACTGGCATCCAGACTGGTGGCTATGGGATATGAGAAAGCCTATCAGGTGGAAAGCCCGGGGCAGTTCTCCATCCGTGGCGGCATTGTGGATATCTTTGATCTGACGGAGGAAAACCCCTATCGTATCGAACTGTGGGGAGATGAGGTGGAGTCCATCCGCAGCTTCGACATCCTGAGCCAGCGTTCCATTGAGAAGCTGGAAAGCATCACTGTCTACCCGGCCACAGAGTTTGTACTGTCGGAAGAGCAGATCCGCAAGGGCATCAGTAAGCTTGAAAAAGAAGCAGACAAACAGGAAAAAATCTTCCGGGATGCCCACCAGCCGGAGGAAGCCCACAGGATCGCCACACAGGTCAGCGAATTGAAAGTGCAGCTGCTGGAGTTCCAGAGTAAGATCAATCTGGAAGGCTACATCCGTTATTTTTATGAAAATACGGTAACCATGCCGGAACTGCTGTCAGATATGGCGGGGCGTTCTCTGGTCTTCTACATCGATGAACCGGCGAGAGTGAAGGAACAGGCGGATGCCATCGAACTGGAATTCCGGGAGAGCATGGAACAACGTGCCAGAAAAGGTTATGTGCTGCCGGGACAGATGAACATTCTCTACAGTGGGGAACAGGTAGCGGCTACTTTAGAGAAAAATGCCGTGGTGACCCTGGCTACCATGGAGACCAAGTACGGATATTTCAAGAAAGAAATGCATGTGGATATTGCTGCCCGCAACATCGCTCCTTATAACAACAGCTTTGAAGCACTGGTCAAGGATCTGAAAAAATATAAAAAGAACGGCTACCGGGTGCTGCTGTTGTCCGGTTCCCGTACCAGAGCCAGACGTCTGGCGGAGGATCTGCGGAACACCGAGGATGCCGGACTGACAGCAGTATACACAGAAGACCCCATGAGGGAAGTACAGCCTGGAGAAATCCTGACCTATTACGGGCATGTGAACAAGGGCTTTGAGTATCCCTGGCTGAAATTCGTGGTGCTGTCCGAGAGTGATATTTTCGGAGCGGAGAAGCGTAAGAAAAAGAAGAAAAAGCTCTATCAGGGGCAGAAGATCAATGATTTCAACGACCTGAAGATCGGGGATTATGTGGTACATGAGACCCACGGACTGGGCATCTATAAGGGCATCGAGAAGGTAGAGGTAGACAAGGTCGTCAAGGATTACCTCAAGATCGAATACCGGGACGGCGGCAATCTGTACATTCTGGCCACCGGACTGGATGTGATTCAGAAGTACGCCTCCGCCGATGCAGCGAAGAAGCCGAAGCTGAACAAACTGGGCGGCAAGGAATGGGAACACACCAAGACGAAGGTACGCAGTGCCGTCAGCGCCGTGGCGAAGGATCTGGTGGAATTATACGCTGTCCGACAGCAGAGCGAGGGCTATGCTTTTGGAAAAGATACGGTGTGGCAGCGGGAGTTCGAGGAAATGTTCCCATTTGAAGAGACAGAGGATCAGCTGAATGCCATCGCGGACACCAAGGCGGATATGGAAAGCCATCGGATCATGGACCGCCTGATCTGCGGAGATGTGGGCTACGGCAAGACTGAGATCGCCATCCGGGCCGCTTTCAAGGCTGTGCAGGAGGGAAAACAGGTGGTCTATCTGGTGCCCACCACCATTCTGGCACAGCAGCATTACAACACCTTTGTGCAGAGAATGAAGGATTTTCCCATCAACATCGCATTGATGAGCCGCTTCCGTACGCCATCGGAGATCAAAAAGACGGTGAAGGATCTGGAAAAGGGCATGGTGGATATCGTGATCGGTACCCACAGAGTATTATCTGAGGATGTGAAGTTCAAGGATCTGGGTCTGCTGATCATTGACGAGGAACAGCGTTTCGGTGTGGCCCATAAGGAGAAGATCAAGAAATTAAAAGAAAACGTGGACGTGCTGACCCTGACGGCAACCCCCATTCCCCGGACACTGCATATGAGCCTGATCGGTATCCGGGATATGAGCGTGCTGGAGGAGGCCCCCAATGACCGACTGCCGATCCAGACTTTTGTCTGCGAATACAATGACGAACTGGTGAGAGAGGCCATTGTCCGGGAAATGGCCCGGGGCGGACAGGTCTACTATGTCTACAATCGGGTGAACAATATTGCGGATATCGCGGCACAGATCGCAAAGCTTGTGCCGGAAGCCAACGTTGCATACGCCCATGGACAGATGAAGGAACACGAACTGGAGCGGATCATGTTTGATTTCATTAACGGAGAGATCGATGTGCTGGTGTCCACCACCATCATAGAGACCGGACTGGATATCTCCAATGTCAACACCATGATCATCCACGATTCGGACAATCTGGGATTGTCCCAGCTGTATCAGCTCAGAGGCCGTGTGGGTCGTTCCAACCGGAATGCCTATGCTTTTCTGATGTACAAGCGGGATAAGATGTTAAAAGAAGTGGCGGAAAAGCGGCTGGCGGCCATCAAGGAATTTACGGATCTGGGCAGCGGCTTCAAGATCGCCATGCGTGATCTGGAGATCCGCGGCGCCGGTAATCTGCTGGGATTAAGTCAGCACGGACATATGGAGGCCGTGGGATATGACCTGTACTGCAAGATGCTGAACGAAGCGGTGCAGAACCTGAAGGGCATTCATACGGCAGTGGATTTCGCTACGGTGATCGATCTGGATGTGGATGCTTACATTCCGGCGGAATACATTGTCAACGAGACACAGAAGTTGGATATTTACAAACGGATCGCCGGCATCGAGACGATAAAAGAGCGGGATGAAATGAAGGATGAACTGTTAGACCGCTTCGGCAACATCCCCAAGGCAGTGGACAATCTGCTGCGGATCGCCCTGATCCGTATGGCGGCCCACGGTCTGGACATGACGGAGATCAAGGGCAAGAACGAACGCATTACCTTCAACTTCCGGCCGGATGCGAAGATCGATCCCCGCAAGATTCCGGATTTCCTGAAAAAGCATAAGGATGAATTAAGCTTTACCGCTTACGGCAATCCGTTTTTTACCTATAAGTATAAAAAGACGGGACTGGTGGAGACCGATGCGGAGCTTTTGATGGGCAGAACCGAGGAATTATTGGAAGAAATGAAAGAATTGGTGCTGGAAACAGAGCCGGTTCAGAATAATTAAGAGAGTTTTATGGGACTTTAAAAATGATACCTTTTTATCAGAACAGGGAACGAAAGGATTCTGATAAGGAGGTATTTTTTATGAAAGGATATGTGACTGCCAGCGGATATATGGGATATGTGGAGAATGAATATATCTTATTTGCCAGCGAGGATGATTATTTTGAATATGTGGATTCGTTAATTTTTTAATTAATGTCCAGTGTCTTTACCGGGGCTGTGTATATGTGATATAGTACAAATGTAAAGAAAAAATGTAAGGGGTTTCAACGCTGCACTGTAAGGAGTAACGGTGAAATTCTGATAAAGCATTTGGCAAAATATGCAGATGGGAGTTTATATTATGGAACTGACTGAGAAGAAGGAATTTGACCTGCTCTCCCTGGGAGAGATCATGCTGAGATTATCACCGCCCGACAATGAGCGTATTACCAGAGGCGACAGCTTCAGCAAGCAGGCAGGAGGCGCAGAACTGAATGCCATTACCGGTGCGGCAATGCTGGGATTGCGCTGCGGTATCATTTCCAAGCTTCCGGCCAATGACCTGGGTGTATATATCAAGAACCGTGTACGTCTCTGCGGTGTCAGCGATGACTATCTGGTATACGATGATGACAAGGATGCCAGATTGGGCGTGTACTACTATGAGAATGGTGCTTACCCCAGAAAGCCCCGTATTGTATATGACCGTAAGAATACCTCCATCAACAAGCTGACCGTTGATGACTATGATGACAAGATCTACAGCGATACCCGCTGCTTCCATACCAGCGGCATCACACTGGCTCTCAGCCCGGAACTGAGAGCTACCGCTGTTGAGATGATCAAGCGCTTTAAAGCACAGGGGGCCATCATCTCCTTCGATGTGAACTTCCGTGGGAACTTGTGGACCGGCGCCGAGGCGAAGGAATGCATCGAATCCATTCTGCCTTATGTGGACATCTTCTTCTGCTCCGAGGACACGGCGCGTCTGACCTTCCTGAAGGAAGGCGATGCCAAGAGCATTATGAAGAGCTTCACGGAGGAGTATCCGATCTCCATCGTGGCATCCACACAGCGTATTGTACATAGCCCGAAGCGTCATACCTTCGGCTCCATTATCTACAGTGCCAAGGATGATACCTATTATGAGGAAGCACCTTACACCGATATCGAAGTCGTAGACCGCATCGGAAGCGGTGACGCTTATATCTCCGGTGTCCTGTACGGACTGTTGGCACATCCCGGTGAGTATCAGAGAGCACTGGAATATGGCAATGCCATCAGCGCACTTAAGAACACCATCCCCGGTGACCTGCTGTGCACCGACTTAAAGGAGATCCAGGGGATTATCAAGGAGCACAAGTCCACCGGACGTATTGCGGAGATGGACCGCTAAAGCATTTACACTTCTTATCTGATCGAACAAATAGAAAACACAAAGCTCTGCCATGTTAATTTAAGTGCATGGCAGGGCTTTTTCTGTTTATTTTTAACAAAATTGAACCTAAAATATATTAAAAAGTCTGCTGTACAAGGTTAAATTAGTTTGATATACTAAAGACTGATATAGAACTAAAAGCAGGATATTATCAGACGGAAGATTCGAGAAACGGAAGGGAGACAGCAACTTGGAAAAGGAAGATCGTATCCGGCAGAAAGAGCAACGGAAAGAACTGTCTCCTTCTGAAAAATGGCAGTATTTTATGGACTATTATCTGTGGGTTACCATAGGTGTGGCAGCGGGGATCGCTATTGTTATTTTCCTGATCGTACATTTTGCCACCAAGACCAGTTTCGTTATGGGTGTCATGGCGGTGAATACGGACGGGGAACAGATCGAGGCCACCAGCTCGGATTATTTTACGGATTTCCTGCGCGAACACGGTGTGATATCCAAACGGGATGTGGTCAACTTAAACTATACGATCTGGATCGATCCCAACTCGGATTCCGATGTGGATTCCACGAATCTCAGCACGATCCAGGTATTGTTCATGACCCGGTCGGTGGATGTGTTTTTTTCTGACGAAGAATTTTTGAAGCTTATGGGCGGCACGGATTATCTGGCGGACCTGCGGGATTATCTGCCTAAGGAACTATTGGACAGATATGAAGATCAGCAGATCATGGTGTTAAATACCATGACGGGAGAAACGATTGTGGCGGGGATCCGGCTGGAGAACAACGAATGGGTAAGGAAGACCGGATGGTATCAGGAGACCGCAGCCGTGGGGCTGGCGGATGGCATGAAGAATCCGGAGCTGGCAGTGGCACTGGTGGAGGAGATCCTACAGTAGTTCCGTCACGGCTGCCTGCGCCTGCGGCAGATGATGCGCTGTGGGAACGTGGATGACAGAGCACGATGGGAACAGAAAGACATGGAGTATAAATAGGGAATGGAAAACATGGACGCAAAAGAAAATGACAGAAAACACTATCGGGGAATCGAGAAACAGACGGATAATCCGTTTTTGAACCTGTATCACATTGATGCCCTGGGACGGGACGGAACGCCGTTTCATTATTATTTTGCGTCCCGAAATGATGAAAACAATATCAAACACAAGACCCACAGTATGCGCCCCGAGGGCATGGCGGTCTACGCAGTGACAGAGGACGGAGAGAAACTGGTGCTGGTGCGTCAGTACCGGTATCCCGTGAATGATTATCTGTATGAATTGCCGGCGGGACTGATCGAGCCGGAGGAGACCGCTTCGGAGGCCGCCTGTCGGGAAATGATCGAGGAGACCGGCTGGAAACTGGAAGTCTACGAAGGCGGAGAACCGGCTTTCCGAAGAGGATTTTTCCTGGCACAGGGGCTGACAGACGAGAGCGGCAGCATGATCTTCGGAACCGTGACAGAGAATGTGGGACAGCAGATGGAAAATACCGAGGATATTCAGGTGATCCTGGCAGACAGACAGGAAGTACTTCGTATCCTGCGGGAAGAACGGGTGTCCATGCGCTGTGGACTGATGCTGATGCAGTTTTTGAAGACAGAACCGAAAGCACCATTTGCTTTTTTATATTTGTGATAGAACCCTTGGGCGATTTATTATTCGGAAATGCCCGGAAGAACCGATATTGTGAAAACGGCTATTGGTTATTAATTTTTATAAAGGAAGAGGTAAATTATGGCAATCAGATACATCGAACAGGACAGAACCTTCTGGCTGGACACGGAACACACCAGCTATCTTCTGGCAATTGTAGATCAGGAGAATTTTGTGGGACACGTATATTACGGTCAGAAATTGCAGTATACCGAGAATACACCGGCACCGGTATATTTGCTGCGTACGGGAGAAGCACCCTTCGTTCCGTCACAGAATAACAGAGAGCGTGTGTCATTTCTGGATTCTTTCCCCATGGAATATCCGGGAAACGGTCTGGGAGATTACAGAGAAAGCGCCATTTCCGTGCGGACAGCACAGGGACATGTAGGAGTGCAGTTACAGTATGTCTCTCATGAGATCGTAAAGGAGAAGCCGGCACTGCCGGGACTTCCTTCCACATTTCCGGGGGATGAGGACTGCGATACCCTGATCCTACATCTGGCGGATCCGGTCATCGGTCTGGCTGCAGACCTGATCTATACTACATTTGAAGAGGAAGATGTGATCACCCGCAGTGTGATCCTGAAAAATACGGCAGGGCAGCCTATTTATGTGACAAAAGTTATGTCTGCCTGCCTGGATCTGGACTGCACGGATGAAAAGTATGACATTCTTACGCTGCACGGATCCTGGGGGAGAGAGCGCCAGATGGAGAGAAGAAGTCTGATGCATGGTAAGCAGAGCGTTGGCTCCGTGCGGGGAGAATCTTCCCATCAGGAGCATCCCTTTATAGCACTGCTTTCTGCGGATGCTACGCAGGATGCCGGTGAAGTCTACGGTATGCACTTTGTATACTCCGGCAATTTCCTGGCACAGGCGGAGCTTTCCCAGTTCGATTCCATCCGTATGACTATGGGCATTCATCCGGAGAACTTTGTCTGGAAACTGGAGCAGGGCGAGAGCTTTGCGGCTCCGGAAGTCGTTATGACCTATTCTGCGGAAGGTCTGGGAGGCATGACCCGCCATTACCACGATATGTACCGCAATCATCTGATCCGCGGAGAATACCGTGATAAGAAGAGACCGATCCTGATTAACAACTGGGAAGCTACCTATTTTGATTTTAACACCGAAAAGTTATTGAAGATCGCAGAGCAGGCATCAAAGCTCGGCATTGAGATGCTGGTCATGGATGACGGCTGGTTCGGACACCGCAATGATGACAGTACCAGCCTGGGTGACTGGAAGGTCAATGAACAGAAGCTTCCGGGTGGCCTGAAGCCTCTGGTGGATCAGGTCAATGCTCTGGGAATGAAGTTTGGTATCTGGTTTGAGCCGGAGATGATCTCCCCGGATTCGGATCTGTACAGAGAGCATCCCGACTGGGCCATCGCCATTCCGGGACGGGCAGGCAGCTTATGCCGGAACCAGTATGTGCTGGATCTGTCCCGGAAGGAAGTCAGAGACCATGCCTTTGAAAGCGTGGCGGCGGTTCTGCACAGCGCCAATATCGAATATGTGAAATGGGATATGAACCGTCAACTGTCGGATCTGGGAAGCGTGGAACTGCCCGCAGACCGTCAGGGTGAACTGTATCACAGATATGTGCTGGGAGTCTATGAACTGCAGGAGAGACTGCTTGCGGAATTCCCTCATCTGCTTCTGGAGAACTGTTCCGGTGGCGGAGCGAGATTCGACCCAGGTATGTTGTATTACAGTCCGCAGATCTGGTGCTCCGATGATATGGATGCCATCGAGCGGTTGAAGATCCAGGAAGGAACAATGTTATTGTATCCGCTGTCCACCATGGGCGCCCATGTGTCGGACTGCCCCAACCACACGGTGGGAAGAGTCACACCCTTCGAGACCAGAGGCCATGTGGCACTGGCGGGCACCTTCGGCTACGAACTGGATATCACGAAGATCCCGGAGGAGGACAGACAGCAGATTCCCGCACAGACCGCCATGTACCACAAATACAACGATCTGATCCGCAGAGGGGATTATTCCCGGATTGCATCATTTTTGGAAAACGGTAATTATGACTGCTATCAGGTGACATCCAAGGATCAGAAAGAAGCGTTGGTAACCTATGTACAGGTACTTTCCCGACCGAATTTCCACAGCAGGAGAGTACGTCTGAAAGGCCTGGCACCGGAGAAACAGTATCGCATCGAGGAGACCGGGGAAATCTTTGGCGGCGACGTGCTGATGCAGGCAGGACTGCTGGTGACACCTCTGTGGGGAGACTACCGCAGCAGGCTGATCCACCTGACCGAGGTGTAAAATTAAGGCAGTGACATGCCTTGACAAACGATTTTTAGAAATCTAATATGGAAGTATAATTGACGATTTATCGGGAAATGTGTAAAAAACAGCGATAAGGAGTACAAGATTATGGCAAAAGCAGTAAAATTAGCAGATATCGCAGAGAGAGTTGGAGTCAGCACAGTAACAGTGTCCAAGGCACTGTCCGGACAAAAAGGCGTCAGCGAGGAAGTCCGGGAGAAGATCCGCAGCATTGCAGAGGAACTGGGTTATCAGCAGCCGTCAGCGGCAAGAAAAAGTCAGAACCAGAAGAGCTACAATATCGGTATTCTGATCTCTGAGAGATTCCTTGATAAATATGAATCGTTTTACTGGCAGATGTACCAGGCGGTAGCTACCAGAGCCACGGCAAAGGAATGCTTTACCATGCTGGAGGTCATCGGAATGTCAGAGGAAGAGAACGGCAGAATGCCGAAGCTGGTACAGGAACGCAAGGTGGATGGCATTATCGTTATCGGTAAGATGATGGATACTTACCTGCAGCATCTGAATACAGAAGCCGGGATCCCGGTGATCTATCTGGATTATTATAACGGAAGGGAAGCCAGTGATTCTGTGATCTCCAACAGCTACTACGGAACCTATGAGCTGACCTACTATCTGTATCGGATGGGACATCGCAAAATTGCTTATGTGGGAACTTTACTTGCCACCGAGAGTATTACAGATCGTTATTTCGGTTACCAGAAAGCATTGCTGGAACTGGGGCTGGAACAGAAAAGAGAATGGGTGCTGGATGACCGTCATATTGAGACCGGCAAGATCGATACCGTGAATATGCTGCAGATTCCCAAGGATATGCCCACGGCCTTCGTATGCAACTGCGATCTGACCGCCAGCTTACTCATCAAGAAGCTGAGAGAGAACGGATACCGTGTGCCGGAGGATATTTCCGTGGTAGGTTTTGATAACTACCTGTATCCCGGCCTCAGCGACATCCGCATTACTACGTATGAAGTAGATATGGGAGAGATGGCCAGAAGAGCCCTTCATAATATGATCAAGAAGATCACCAGTGATAATTATAAGTCCGGAGTTACCGTGGTGGAAGGCCGACTGGTACTGAAGGACAGTGTGTCTCACGTATAGACTGCGGTGCATTCTGCCTGTAGACGAAGGGTGTGACACCGGTGTGCTTTTTGAACAGGTGGATGAAATGATTGGTATTGTCGATGCCTACCATAGCCCCCACCTCGTGAATCGGATTATCCGTAGATAGGAGCAGTGATTTTGCTGCTTCTATTTTTTTCCCTTGAAGATATTGCAGCGGGGAAGTATGGAATGTAGCGGAAAATTCCCGACACAGACGGTAGCGGCTGATGCCCAAAGTCTGCTCAAAGTATTCTAAAGAGTGATTTTCAGCATAGTTTTCCTCAAAATCCGCTTTCATGGACAGCAGATAAGCAGGAATGGGCTTCACATCCCGGGAGACGGACAGGGCGGACAGCATCAGTTCTGCGAACATGTCGGTCAGCTCCCGGTGAAGCTGTATCTGCTCTGCAGGAGTCGGGATGAATGAAAATTTGGTCAGCTGCTGCATCCGCTGTGAAACGCAGGAGCCGATGGGAATCGGGTAACAACAGGTAAAAGCAGCCTGAAATATGCTATAATAAGAAGAAAGCTCCGCTCCACTTAAGAAAAACATCTGAAAACGCCACTTTCCCTGCAACAGCCGGAGGGAGAAGCCCTGACTGCAATCTAAGAACAACAGATGATCGTGATCCAGGACCACCTCGCTGCCCCTGGTAGTAAGGACGGCACTGCCCTCTAAGGTGTAAAGCAGCAGATATGAGGGAAAGGGGTTCCATTCATAATAGAAAGGATCCGAGAGCCGGAATTCTCCACCGGCCAGGGGCAGTAAAAAGCTCTTGTCTTCCAGGGATACTTTATAGATCTGCCCCAGCAGGATCTCCGGGGAACGCTGCCCCTCCACATCGGAGGAAGTGTGCTTCAATGCATTGAGAAAAGTGGTGGAAATGTTCATACAAAAACCTTGCCTTTCCGCGATCTTCAAACTTCGGCTGCTTTAGCAGCTTGTGCAGGAACAAAACTTCATGTGAAAAATTTATTTTTCACACTAGAAACATGCTTTTTGAAAAAAATAATTAAGCTTAAATACATTATAAGCCATTATTTAAGCTGTTTCAATGACAAAGGATGCAAAGAAAACAAAATTAGTTAATTAAATCAGCTAATTTAACTCAAATTAATTACTTTAATTGTATAATATGTACAAAACATAGACATAGAACTTGTGAAAATAGAAGATAATAACGAAAATAGCAAGAATAAGAGATTAAAAACAAGAATAGTTGATGATTAATTAATGTGATCATGTATAATTAAATTAAGTTACAAAACAGTAAACGCTATCAAATGTAACAAAAAACAAGGAGGCTAAATCCTCTCCTCGTCAGAGGACTCGGATTTTCCTTCGGAAAACTAGGAGGATTTCTTATGAAGATGAAAAAGTTTTTAGCTCTTTCCACAGCATCAGTCATGGCACTGTCTATGGCAGCATGTGGAAGCACAGACAACGGCGGCGCCGCTGAGAGTTCTGCAGCAAGCACCACTCCCGCAACTGCAGAAGCTTCCAGCGAGGCTGCAGCACCTGCAGAGGTTGCCAGCCTGAATTACGCAGACATTACTCTGGGTGAGGATTACACCGACATTACCACGACCATTAAGGTCCTGACTAACCGTACCGACCTGTTAGAGGACGGCGCAGCAGTTCCTTTCCAGACTTACATTGATGCATTCAACGAGATGTATCCCAACATCACTGTTGATATTGAAGGTATCACCGACTATGCAAGTGATACGCTGCTTCGTCTGCAGGGTGGTGACTGGGGCGATGTTATGTTTATCCCCGCAGTTGACAAGGCTGACTTAAGCACATACTTCCTTCCTCTTGGAACTACTACCGAGATGGACGGACAGCTGAACTACTACAACCAGATGTACGAAGGCACTGTATACGGTGTTCCTTACACCGCAGGTGTTAGCGGTGGTATCGTATATAACAAGGCAGTATTCGAAGCAGCAGGAATCACCGAGATGCCTAAGACTCCCGAGGATTTCATCGCAGCATTAAAGCAGATCAAAGAGTATGACAGCTCTATCATTCCTATGTACACCAACTACGCAGCAGGCTGGGCAATGGGCGGCCAGTGGGATCCCGCTATCAGCGGCAGTGCTACCGGAGACAGCACTTATATGAACCAGAAGTTACTGCACACAGCCAATCCTTTTGCTGATCCCGGCGACGGAACAGGCGCTTACAACGTATACAAAGTAATGTACGATGCAGTTGCTGAAGGCCTTACCGAGGAAGACTACTCCACCACGGACTGGGAAGGTTGTAAGGGTATGATCAACAATGGTCAGATCGCTTGCATGGTTCTTGGCTCCTGGGCAGTTCCTCAGATGAAGGAAGCCGGTGACAACGCTGACGACATCGCTTACATGCCGTTCCCTATTACCCTGACTTCCGGCAAGCAGGCAGCTTCCGTAGGTCCTGACTACAGCTTTGGTATCAATGCAGATGCATCTGAAGAGAACCAGGCAGCAGCACTGTGCTTCGTGAAGTTCATGACAGAAGAATCCGGATTCTCCTATGACTGCGGCGGACTTCCTGTTGCTATCAAGGATACCAGATTACCGGACTTCTACGCTGCATTCAAGGGTATCGACTTCGTAGTTGATGAGCCCGCAATCGACGGCGAAGAGGATCTGCTGAACGAGCTGAACGCTGAATCAGGTCTGAACATCAACAACAATGGTGAGACCAAGATGCAGGAGCTGGTAGAGTGTGCAGCAGATGGTTCTAAGACCTATGATGAGATCATCAACGAGTGGAACGAAGAGTGGACTTCCGCACAGGAGAGCTGTGGCGTAGAGATTCAGTAATTTCATCAGGCAGTAAACATTAAGCAATTAACTTAATCTTCTGAAGTAAGAGGGAACCTTTTATCCGGTTCCCTCTTATCTAAGAGAGAAGGGTATGGAGGTATTTCGATGAATGCAGAGACAATGAAGAAAACAAAAAAACCCTTCAGCATGAAAAAATGGGTAAAGAGCAGGAACGGACAGCAGACCATCGTCATCCTGTCCTTCATGTTCATTCCCCTGCTTTTGCTGTTCGTGTTCACCTATCTCCCCTTTGGAGAAATGGTAAAATTCAGTTTTTATAAAATGAAATATGCTACCCCGGTAGACAAAAGACAATTTGTGGGATTCCATAATTACATCGATGTATTTAAAAAAGATGAATGCTTCAGTGCATTGAAACTGAGCCTTTACTACATGGCCGGCGCCATGGTGCAGCTGGTGCTTGCGTTATATCTGGCAACGATCCTTAGCTTCAAGACCAAGTTTGGCAATATGTTCAAGGGATTCATGTTCTTTCCTTACCTGATCAGTGGTATTGCCATTGGATTTATCTTCAAATTCTTCTACACCAGAGGTTTCGTATTCGATACCGTATTGCAGTGGTGTGGATTTAACTTAGAAAACCTTCCGTACTGGCTGAAAGACAAGAGTATTAACAATATCTCTCTGGTAGCTTCCTCCGTATGGCGTTATTACGGCAACAACATGGTACTCTTCATCGGTGCTATCATGTCCGTGGACTCCGAGATGTACGAGGCAGCAGAGCTGGACGGTGCCAATAAATTCCAACAGTTTATACATATTATTTTACCCAGCATCAAGACCATCGTTACACTGAATGTGATCCTGTCCATCACAGGCTCTTTGAGTGCCTTTGATCCGCCTTACGTTATCACCAAGGGTGGTGGCGGAACCGCAACGTATTTCGTATTGATGGATAAGATCGCACATACCAATCAGCAGGTAGGTCTTGCATCTGCCATGGCAGTGGTACTGCTGCTGATCATCTTCGTAGCAACGATTTTACAAAAGCTCTTCTTCAAACTGGTATTCCGGAGTTCCGATGCGGACAACGAGGAATACACCAGAAAAAAACGTCTCAGAAGAGAGAGAAGATGGAAGAAGGAGGCAGTGTAAGATGGCAAAGATGAAAACCAACCACAAACATTACAGTGTAGGCGCTGTCATCTGGATCGTTATTAAGTATTTTAGTCTGGTATTCTTCTCCTTCGTGGCACTTTTGCCCATCGTATCCTGCGTCATCACGGCGTTCAAGACCGATGCAGAGTACCAGAGTACCAATGTAATGACATTGCCCGAGAGTTGGTTGAACTTCTCCAACTTTACGGATGCTTTTACCCGTGCCAACATGGGAAGAGCTTACATGAACTCTGCAATTATCCTGGTATTCGTACTGTTAGGATCCATCCTGGTAGGAACACAGCTTGCTTATGTACTGAACCGATTCAAGTTCCCAGGCAACGGCCTGATCCGCAGCCTGTTCCTGTTCGCAACCCTCCTTCCCGGAATTGCCATGCAGGTATCTGTGTACCAGATCATGAGTAACCTTGGATTTATCAATCATCTGTATGGTTATATCATTATGAGTATGGGTACGGATGTTATCTCCATCTACATCTTCATCCAGTTCATGGAAAACATTTCGGTATCGTTGGATGAATCCGCATTTATTGACGGAGCCTCCTATTTTACCATTTACTGGAAGATCATTCTTCCGCTTCTGAAGCCCGCTATCGTAACTTCGATGGTGCTTAAGGGAGTAGGCGTATATAACGAGTATTATTGCGCCAGTCTGTATCTGCAGGACAAGAGGACTCTCGGTGTGGTAGCAACCTCCCTGTATACCTTCACCGGACCTCTTGGCAGCAAATACAATCTGATCTGTGCAGGTGTACTGATGTCTCTGCTGCCTGCATTGATTGTATTCCTGCTCTGTCAGAAACAGATTTACAGTGGAATCACCTCCGGCGCTGTCAAGGGTTAATACAAAGGAGAGTGTGGAACATGAAAAATGCGGAAACAAAGAAAATGAGAGAAGAGATCAAAAAGCATCTGACCGAAGGAATCATTCCTTTCTGGAAAGGGATGCGGGATGACGAGTTCGGCGGTTATTACGGTTTTCTGGACTACGATCTGAATCTGGATAAAAAAGCAGAAAAAGGCTGTATCCTGAACAGCAGGATCACCTGGTTCTTCTCCAACGCATATACACTGTTGAAGGACGAGAGTCTGTTGGAGGAAGCAAAGCACGGCTACGATTTCCTGAAAGACCATTGTCTGGACAAAGAATATGGCGGTATCTACTGGTCCCTAAACTATGACGGAACCCCGAAGGATACCACAAAACATACCTACAATCAGGCATTCTGCATCTACGCGCTATCCTCTTACTATGAGGCCAGCGGGGATGCAGAAGCCCTGGAGCTGGCGAAAAAGCTGTTTACTCTGATTGAGACTACGTGTATGGATGAGGTGGGATATCTGGAAGCATTCACCAGAGACTTTAAACCGGAATCCAATGAGAAATTGTCGGAGAACGGTGTTCTGGCAGACAAGACCATGAATACCCTGCTTCATGTTTTTGAAGCTTATACGGAGCTGTACCGGGTATCCGGGGATGAAAAAGTGCGCAGACGCCTTCTGTGGATCATGGATGTGTTCGCTGAGAAAGTTTATAATCCGAAGCTCCACAGACAGGAAGTATTTTTCGATAAGCATTATAATACCATTCTGAATCTGCATTCCTACGGCCACGACATCGAGACGGCATGGCTGATCGACAGAGGCTGCAAGGTTCTGGGTGATCCGGAACTGACGCAGAAGATGTATGCCATCACCAGAGACCTTACCGCACAGATCTATAAGGTGGCATTCGACGGACACTCTCTGGCCAATGAATGTGACAGAGGTGTCGTGAATGTACACAGAGTCTGGTGGGTACAGGCGGAGACCGTGATCGGTTTCTTAAACGGCTATGAGAAAGAGCCGGAGAAAACGGAATATCTGGAAGCCGCAGAGAAGGAATGGGCATTTATCAGAGATCATGTGATCGATAAGAGACCCGGTTCTGAATGGTTCTGGGAAGTGGATCCGGAAGGAAATCCCTATCCTGACCGCCCCATTGTGGAGCCCTGGAAATGCCCTTACCATAACGGCAGGATGTGCATGGAGGTCATGAAGCGTATTCCCGAATAAAACTGTAACGGGGGACCTCCAGGAGGTTATGAAGCGTATTCCAGAATAATTGATTTATTTTAAGAGAGGATAGCTAATATGTTAGAGCGTTATTACATAGAAAAAGAGAAGCAGGAGAAGCTGCTTTCCCGGAAAAACATAAAGTCCGATTTCTACAACGGTATTTATGACCGTTATGAATATCCGGTTCTGACCAGAGAACATATTCCCCTGACCTGGAGATATGATCTCAATCCCAAGACCAACCCTTATTTCATGGAGCGCCTGGGAATCAATGCGGTCATGAATTCCGGTGCGATTGAATTAAACGGTAAGTATTATCTGGTAGCCCGTATCGAAGGCAACGACAGAAAGTCTTTCTTCGGTGTGGCAGAGAGTGACAACGGTGTCGATGGTTTCCGTTTCTGGGACTATCCCATCCTGTTGGACGATACTTGTCCGGAAGAGACCAATGTGTACGACATGCGTCTCACCAAGCATGAAGATGGTTACATCTACGGTGTGTTCTGTTCCGAGAGCAAGGATACCTCCGTAAATGATCTGTCCGCAGCAGTAGCGGCTGCCGGTATTGTAAGAACCAAAGACTTAAAGCACTGGGAGAGACTGGAGAATTTAAAGACCCTTCGTTCTCCCCAGCAGAGAAATGTAGTGCTGCATCCGGAATTCGTGGATGGCAAATATGCTTTCTACACCAGACCGATGGATGACTTCATCGAGACCGGAAGCGGCGGAGGAATCGGTTTCGGATTGTGCGACGACATTACCCATGCAGTCATCGACGAAGAGCGCATGACCAGCCTGCGGAAATATCACACCATCACCGAGGCCAAAAACGGTGCGGGAGCTACCCCCATCAAGACAGACAGAGGTTGGATACATATCGCACATGGAGTACGTAATACCGCAGCCGGTTTACGTTACGTCATTTATGCTTTTGCTACAGACTTAAAGGATCCGGCAAAAGTGATCGCAGAGCCTTCGGGTCTGCTGATTGGTCCCAGAGGGGAAGAGAGAGTGGGAGATGTTTCAAACGTAGTATTTACCAATGGCGCAATCGCAAATGAGAAAGGGGAAGTCTTTATCTACTATGCATCCAGCGATACTCGCATGCATGTGGCAACGACTACCATAGATAAGCTTGTGGATTATGTATTCCACACCCCTTCCGATCCCGGAAGAAGCGTGGAGTGTGTGGCACAGAGATGTGAACTCATCCGCAGAAATGAAGAGTTCTTAAAACAGGAAGCAAGATAAATAACGCAGAAATGAGGTAACTCGAATGAGCAAAGTTAAGATGATCAGCCCTGCAGTACCTAATGTACCCTGGCAGGATAAACCGGAAGGACATACCGGTGCACCGGTATGGAGATACAGTGAGAACCCTATCATTGGCAGAAATCCTGTAGAAGGAGTAGCCAGAATCTTCAACAGTGCGGTAATGCCCTATGGTGATGAATTCATCGGCGTGTTCCGCGGTGAACAGGTCAACGGTATTCCCTATATTTATTTAGGACGCAGCAAGGATGCTATTCACTGGGATTTTGATAAGAATAAGATCCAGTTCGTAGATGAAGAAGGCAAGCCTTTCATGCCGATTTATGCATATGATCCCAGACTGGTAAAGGTAGAAGATACCTACTATATCATCTGGTGTCAGGATTTCTACGGCGCAGCCATCGGTATTGCGAAAACCACGGATTTCAAGACGTTTACCAGAATCGAGAATCCGTTCCTTCCTTTTAACCGTAACGCCGTACTGTTCCCCAGAAAAGTACACGGCAATTTCATGATGCTTTCCCGCCCTTCCGACAGCGGACATACGCCTTTTGGAGATATCTTTGTCAGCGAGAGTCCGGATATGGTATTCTGGGGCAAACACAGACATGTGATGGGCAAGTCTTCCGAATGGTGGGAGTCCTTAAAGATCGGTGGCGGTGCAGCTCCCATTGAGACTTCCGAAGGGTGGCTATTGTTCTATCATGGTGTGAGCGGAACCTGTAACGGTTATGTCTATTCCATCGGTGG
>OGLI01001096.1_pt1 | contig 18676 bp, 9 predicted proteins | sample 1572661 | NCBI WGS metagenome assembly OGLI01 (sample SAMEA2581901, study PRJEB24529) | metagenome | biome: Human gut stool | place: China | collected 2011 | reverse complement strand
GCAGTCCGTTTGGATGAGTTGGGCGGACATTTCCTTCCGGGCGATACGGTATGTTTGACGGGCATGGCCATGAACTACAACGGGACACCTTTGCGAAACGCCCGCGTGTCGGCCATGTCTTCCGTGGTTCGCGCCCTCTACCGGACTGTCAACGGGGAAAAGGAGCTTCCGCTCGATACGGTATATACCGGAGAGGACGGACGGTTTTCTTTGCCGGTGCCGGTTCGGGAGGTAAAGAACATGCGGGTAGGGTTCGGCGTGCGCCAGATGGTGGAGGTGTCGGTCATGTCGGCATCCGGTGAGGCGCAGACATCCAAGACCTCTTTCCCCTTGACCAAGGAAGGCTTGCAGCTTACCTTGCAGGGGGCGATTCCGTGTGTGAAAGACAGCCTGCCTCCTTTCAGGGCAGAAGTACGCACGGCTGCTGGGGCGCTTTACACGGATTCTGTAGAAGTGACCGCCGACCTCTTCCTGTTGGAGGAATACCGACGGACGAAAAAAGTGCTGTCCGGTATTCATCTGCTAGCCAACCGTGAGGCGCGGGTCGCAGAATTGTCCGCTCTTCCCTCTGCGGATTACGAGTGGGTGGTACGGGCTGTGGCGGAAGGCGACACAGTGGAAGCCTCTCATAGAATCAGGCTTTTTAGCTTGTCTGACCGCCGTCCCGGGAACAAGGATAATCTATGGTTCCATTGCGTGAACGATACGGTGCGCTTCGGCCGGCCGGCCCGTCTGATGGTGGGCAGCGCGGCGGACAGTGCCACGCTTTACTATATGCTTTTCTGCGAAGACCGGATATTGGAAGAAAAAGTCTATACCTTGTCCGACACGATCCTGAATTTCACATACTCCGAAATTCCGGAAGGGACGGACGGTATGCATGCTGTGTTCTATTTGGTTCGTGATAACTTGTATGCTACGGCTGGTGCGTATATTGTGCGCCCGCGTCCCGACAAGGAGTTGCGTTTGTCATGGACTTCTTTCCGCGACCGTTTACAGCCGGGCACGGAAGAAACATGGCGTCTCCGGGTCACTCTTCCGAACGGTAGGCCGGCTCCGGCTCAGTTGATGGCCACGCTTTATGATGCTTCTTTGGATGCCTTCAAACCGCATGTTTGGTCTTATTTTAGTTTCCTTCCTTTTTCTTTGCCAGACGTAAGACTGGAAAGTACGCCTCGGTTCGGTTCTAATTATATAGCCTACCATGCCCCGGTCCACTCTTATGCCGTCAAGCCCCTGCGGTTCGACTATTTCAATCCGATGATGATGGCGTGGGGCGGCTTGCGTACCGTGGAAGAGGTGCTCATGATTGCGGACAATAGCCTGGCAATGGGCGCGGCACCGCGCAACGGTAGGATTGCCGGGATGGAGGTGGCAGTGGGGAAGCAGAAGGCCGCGCCTGCGGCCGGTGCGCCTGAATACATGGCTTTGAAATCCCCCTCGGAGGAGGAGCAAGCTTTGGTGGAAGGTGCCGCAAAGGCGGAAATGGATAAGGCTCCGGGCGTGGCCGTCCGTGAGAATCTGAATGAAACGGCCTTTTTCTATCCCCGTTTGATGGCCGATACGAGCGGCGTGGTGACCTTGCGCTTCACTTTGCCCGAAAGCCTGACAACGTGGAAATTCATGGCTTTGGCCCATACGAAAGACATGATGGCGGGCTTGTTGACGGACGAGGTGGTGGCCGCCAAGGAGGTGATGGCCCAACTCAGCCTGCCGCGTTTCGTGCGGATGGGCGACCGTGCCACGCTTTCGGCTACGTTGTTCAACTTGACAGAGAAAACGTTGGAAGGCAAGGCCGTGATGGAAGTGTTCGACCCGGCTACGGGCGAGAGCCTTTGGAAAGAGACGGTGAAGGTGGAGATGGAGGCCGAATTGGATACGGTGGTGTCTTTTGCCTACACGCCTTCAGGCACTGTGTCCTTGCCGGCTTGCCGCATAATCTTCGAAGCCGGGGAGCATACCGACGGGGAACAGCGTTACCTCCCCGTTTTGGAGGACAAGGAATGGCTGACGCAGACCCAGCCTTTTGTGGTATCGCACGAGGGGGATACGGTGATACGGCTCGGCGGTTTGTTCCAAGACAACCATCCTGAGGCGGAGCACCGTCGTCTGACGGTGGAATATACGGCCAATCCCTTGTGGTATGCCGTGCAGGCCCTGCCTTCCGTGCTGGAGCCACGGACGGATGATGTGCTCTCATTGGGCGCGGCCTATTATGCTTCCACGCTTTCTTCTACGTTAGCCGTACGGTATCCGCAGGTGAAAACGGCGGTAGAACTTTGGCAACGCGAGGCGGGTGAAGCACTCAAAAGTCCCTTGTCTGGCGGGGAAGACCTGACCGGCATCGTGCTGGAAGAAACACCTTGGGTGGCCGATGCCGAGATGGAGACACAGCGGTTGACGGCTTTGCAACAGTTGTTCGATGCCAACCGTCAGGCTGATTTGCGCCGCCGGTTTGCCGAGGCTTTGGGTAAGTTGCAGCGTGGCGATGGATCCTTCGGTTGGTTCGAAGGGATGTCCGGCAACGCATGGCTGACAGGACGTGTGGCCCGTCTGTTGCTCCGGAGCGGGGCGGGCGTAAAGACAGACAGCCTCTTGACGCAGTATGTGGACGTGAAGAAGATGATGGTGTTTTTGATGGGCAAGGCACACGAAGAAATCATCACGGATAAGGAAAGCCTGCGCGAGCATAAAATCCATGCATACGGAGGTTCCTATTGGTTAGATTACCTTTATTTGGCAAGCCTGAGCGATGTGACGTGGTTTGATGCGTCTGTCCGTAAGGACTTGGGATACATGCAAAGCCGTATTCTGGATTGTGTGGAACAAAGAGAGGCTGACGGAAAAAGACGGATGGCGGGGGATAGTGACAGGCTATCTCTTACCGAAACCGCCCAGGCCGTCATCGTATTGCGCTATATGGGCAAGGCTGATGCCGCCACCGGACTGGTACGTTCTTTGCGTGAACATTTAGTGGACGGGGCAGAAGGGTTGCATCTGGAATATCCGTCTAACGGTTTTGTGGGTTCCGACCGGAAGATTGCGGTGCATACATTGTTGATGGAAGCATTGTCTGCTCCGGGAAACACGGATGAAAAGGAACAAGAGGGACTGTGCCGCTGGCTGTTGTCGCAGAAGCGTTTGCAGGCCTGGGGGACTACCACGAGCAGCATGGATGCCGTGTATGCCTTGATGCAAGGGCAAAAACAGGATTTGGTCTTGCGCTCGAATGATGTGGTTCGGTTGGAAAGTCCGAAGGGTGAAGAACTGGCCGTATTGAAATCTTCGGAAAGCAAGTTGGCCGGTTTGGGTACGGTGACGGCTACGGTGGAAGGCCACGAGTTGTCGAAAGGTGCCGGTTTGTTGAAAGTGGAAAAGGCGGAAGACCGTCCGTCCGCTTGGGGTGCGGTGTATGCGCAATACCGTTTGCCGCTGTCCGAGGTCGGCAGTTCCGCTTCGGGTCTTCGCATCCGTCAAGAAGTGGACAATGAACATCCTCGGGTGGGCGACCGCGTGAGGCTCCGTTACGTGCTCACGTCCGACCGCGACTATGAGTATGTCCGTCTGAAGGCGGGACGCGCGGCTTGTCTGGAACCTGTGGAATCCCGTTCGGGCTATGAATACCGTAATGGTTTGGGGTATTATAAGGAAGTGAAGGACGCTTCGACGAACTATTTCTTCGAGCGTTTGCCCAGGGGAACTTACGTGATAGAGGCGGAATGCTACGTGGAGCGTGCCGGACGCTATGCCCTCGGTGCCGTGAAGTTGAATGGAGTGTATGCACCCGAGTTCAGTGCATACGGGGCAGGAACGGTATTGGAGGTACAGCCGTAAGCATGCTTCTTATAGCATCTTGTTTCTAACTTTGTAAATGATAGATAATGCAAATGGCGGGAGTGAAATCTTTTTTCTGCGTATTGTGGAGCTTGTGTCTGTGTGGTGTCATGGTGGGGCGTGCGGCCGACTATGATGCCTTATGGAAGCAAGTGCGACAGTTTGAACGGCAGGGGCTGACAAAATCTGCTTATGAAATCGTGGAGCAAATCGGTGTGAAAGCTGACAAAGAGCATAAGGAGGGGCAGCAGATGGCAGCTTTGATATATGGCTGCAAACTCCGTCAGTGTATCGTCCCGGACAGTTTTTATGCTGACATAGTGCGTTTGGAGAAATTGAAACGAGACGCCCGGGATGAAGTACGGCGGGCGGTGTGGGCCTCCGTATTGGCCGGTTTGTATAAGGACAATGCAGGTCGCAACCGGAGTGTATGGCTTAAAAAAGTCAAGGGACCGGAAAGAATGCGTGAATGGGCAAGTGGAGAATGGAAAGATGCTTCGGATGCGAACTTCGACTTATCGCTGTCTCATCCGGAATTGTTGGCCGAGGTGAAAGCTGCCGACTATTTGCCTTTCATCGAGCAAGGGGAACATGCTGCCTATTTCGGAGGTGATCTGCTGAACGTCATCGGGCGACGGGCTGTAATGGCACGGAAGGACTACAAAGCGAAAGAAGACCGTGAGGCTGTGGCCGGGTATTGTGCGAAGATGCTGCAAGAGTATCGTAGCCGGAGAAACAGGGAAGCGGAGCTTCTGGTGTTGCTCGACTCTTTGGCTCAGTCGTCTGATGAAATGGTAGGGGAGACCAACCGGTTTGTTTGGGAAGCGAGTTCGGAAGAAAGGGAACGGAAGGAGTTGGACGAAAGGGGATATGGAGACTATTGTCGGTTGCTCGATCGTTTCGGTGATTTGCCTTTGGCAGCCGAAGTTTATTTGCAATGGATGGATTGGAGTGTCACGGCCAAGCGGAAGATAGAATGGGCGGAAGAGGGTTGGAAGAAATATGCTTCGTATCCTCGTGCCAAGAAGTTGCGGGAACGAAAGGATGCCTTGCAGGCTCCTTATGTCAGCATTTCAAAGCGTGACATTCTGTATCCCGGAAAGACATATCGTTGGACGGTTAATTATCGCAATACGGAAACTGTCGCTTTACAATGGTTCAGGATGCCGGAAACCGTACGGAAGGACTCTCTTGATGTATGGAAGGAACGTAAGGTGTTGACGGATTTTGTGAAGGGGAACGGTCGTCTGGTGAAGTCCGTACAGGTGAAACTGAAGGAGGGCCAACCTTGGGAAGATTTGAAGGATACGCTGGAAGTCGAAACTCCCGGGCTGGGATTGTATGTGGTTTGTATGCGGCCGGAGGGTACGCCCGGAATGGAAGAGGGACTGCTGTATCCCATTTGTGTAACTCGTTTTCGGGTCGTGACATTGGGTTGGCCGGACAGTTGCTTGCAGTGCCGTGTGATGGACGAGACGACAGGTAAGCCGGTGGAGGACGCAGAGGTAGAGGTGTATGTCCGTGACAGTTTGACAGCCCGGGGTGTGACGGCTGCGGACGGTGCGTTTGTAATCCGTTTTCCGGTGAAGGAAAAGCGTTCTTTGGACGAGATGAAACTTCATGTGGCCAAGGGGGAAGACCGTTATCTTTTTGCAGAAGAATGTGGTTGGGAATATAGGTACAACGATAGATGCCAACCGGAAGAGGACGGCGCGTTGTATACGGACCGAGAGGTATATCGCCCCGGACAGACCGTATATGTCGGAGGACTTTGCATGATAATGGGTGGCGGTGAAGAACGGGTGCTGCCCTGGCGGAAGTTCGAACTCAGGCTGAAGGATTCTCGGGGTAAGACGTGGGCAACGAAAGAAGTGGTGAGCGATGAAATGGGGACAGTGGCTACGGAGTTTGTCTTACCTCGGTCTTGCCGGGCCGGACGCTATTACATTACCGGGATATATGATTTATGTTATTTCAATGTGGAAGAATACAAACGTCCTGCTTTCGAGGTCAAGTTGGATAAAAGAAAGGAACTTGGGGATACCGTGTTCCTGATAGGGGAAGCTCGGAATTTTATGGGAGTTCCGGTTCGTGATGCTCGGGTCACGGCAACTTCGTCATCGAGGAATTGGGTATATTCCCAGACTTATAGCGAGAAAGAACCGGTTGCGTTGGATACGGTGTATACGGATGCGGAGGGATGTTTTGTACTGCCTTTGCCTCTTAATAGGGAGGGTAGACGGACCGGAAGGGGAAGTTACAGAATAGTGGATGTATGCGTGACGGATAGGAACGGACAGACACAGAACATTACGAAAAACGTTCCCACAGGACCGACCGAAATGCAAATAGGTTTTTCTGTAGGGTCATATTACTGGCATCGTGACAGATTGCCTTCCGTTAAAGTCGGCTTGCGTGAAATTAACGGTGGGGAGCACCCACGTACGGCCCGGGTATTTTATCATCTTTTCCGTTATGGACCGGAAGGACGGTTGGATACGGTTTGGATGGAGCGTCCTATACAAGCCAATGTACCGGTGACTTTGACGGAAGTGAGGGACTTGGCATCCGGAGAGTACAGATTGCAGATGGAGGCCGTGGCCGGGGAAGATACCGTGATGGCGCGTGCCCGGGATTTTGTATTGTTGGACTCTACGAACACGCGGCCGATAAATGGAAGTTTGGATTGGTTTGATTGTGTGGAAGATACGATAGCCCCGGGATGTCCCGGACGGATTGAAGTAGGGAGTGCCGGAAAGGACGTGACTTTGTTTTACACCTTACTTTATAAGGATCGGGTTCTGGTTGATACGCTTTATACGATCAGTGATACTATCTTGACGTTTTCCTATCCGAAAGCCTTGGACTATGGGGATGTCATGGAAGCCGTGTTCTATTTCGTCAAGGACGGAAACATGTATAAGCATAGACAAACTTTGAAGGCCGGGCGTCTGTCAAAGCAGTTGCATCTGGAATGGACTTCTTTCCGTGACGGTTTACAGCCGGGAACGGAGGAAACTTGGAAGTTACGTGTGGTGACCACAGACGGTCGACCGGTATCCGCACAAGTGATGGCTACACTTTATGATGCGTCTCTTGAGGGTAAGTTCCCGCATCAATGGAGTGTGCCTTATAAGTATTGCGGGTCATGGGTATATTATAGTTTTAATGATTACGACGGGAATTATTTTTCTTTGGGTACCCGGAAAAAGGTAGAAATTCCAACCGTCAAAAATTTGTGTTTCGATACTTTTGGGGCGAATTTCCTGAATTGGAGAAAAGCGATGGAAGATGTACAGGGAATTACGAAGCGGGAATCCCAAATTTATAATTGTTTGGAAGAAAGTCCTCGTCCTGCCCCTTTGATGCGTTCCGCCCGTGTGGAGGATGGAAGTTTCATGCCGTCTGAGGGACAAGGGAAGGATGAAGACGATGAAATGCGCATCCCGATCCGTAGGAATCTGAACGAGACGGCTTTCTTTTATCCTCGTTTGATGGCCGATGAGAACGGAGAGGTGACGATACGTTTCACCTTGCCGGAAAGTCTGACGACATGGAAATTCATGGCTTTGGCTCATACGAAAGATATGATGACGGGTACGTTTACGGACGAGGCGGTGGCATCCAAGGACGTGATGGCCCGGCTTGACTTGCCCCGTTTCGTAAGGATGAGAGACCATGCCGCGCTTTCTGCCTCGCTTTATAACCTGACACAAAAGACTATCAAGGGCAAAGTGACGATGGAGGTGTTCGACCCGGCTACAGAGAAAACATTGTGGAAGAAGACACGTAAGCTGGAGGTGGCAGCCTCCGCTGATACGGTGGTGACTTTTACTTACGTACCCGTGGAGGGCGTGACGCTGTCGGCTTGTCGTGTTTTGTTCGAAGCGGACAGCCATAGCGACGGAGAACAACGCTATCTTCCGGTCTTGGAAGACAAGGAATGGCTGACACAGACTTTGCCTTTCGTAGTGTCACACGCAGGAGATACGGTCATCCATCTCGATGGTTTGTTCCAAAACCATCATTCGGATGCGTCACGGCGCAACTTGACAGTGGAATATACGGCCAATCCTTTGTGGTATGCTGTTACGGCACTACCTTCGGTGCTGGAACCTTCGACAGACGATGCGCAGTCTTTAAGTGCTGCCTATTATGCTTCCACGCTTTCCACTCGTTTGTCTTCGCTTTATCCGCAGTTGAAGAATGCCGTTGACTTGTGGCTGTATGAAAGCGGCGAAGAATTGGAAGGCTTTCTTTCCATGCAGGAAGAACCGGCCGGTGTCGTGTCGGACGAAATTCCTTGGATGATAGGTGCGAAGAGGGAAACACGGCTCATGCAGGAATTACAGCAACTTTTTGACCGTAACCGACAGCGTGATTTGCGCCGCCAATTTGCAGAGAGTTTGGGCAAACTACAGCGGGAAGACGGTTCTTTCGGTTGGTTCAACGGGATGTCCGGTAGTATGTATATGACTTACGGAGTGGCACGTGCGCTGTTGCGCAGCACATCCGGCATAGAAAACGACAGTGTCCTGACGGAGCATGTGGATGTGCGGCAAATGATGGAATATTTATTCGGTCGGGCGCATGAAGACGTACAACGGGACAAAGAGAACCTGCGTGTACACAAGGTATATGCATACGGCTGTTCTCGTTGGCTGGATTATCTGTATCTGGCCACGCTTTGTCCGGAGGGATGGTTGACGTCATCCTCTCGGAAAGATATGGATTACATGAGAGAGCGTCTTTTGGAATGTCTTCCGGCGGCGGTTTCTTCTAATAAAAAGCGGCTGATGGGCGATGAGGAACGTATGTCTTTGCCGGAGATGGCTGAGGCGGCCGTAGTCTTTCAGCGTATGGGGAAGGCCGAAGAGGCCGAGTTGTTGATGACTTCCCTTCGCGAACATCTGGTGGATGATGCCGAAGGATTGCACATCGAATATCCGTCTAACGGCTTTTACGGTTCGGCGCGGAAGATAGCCGTCCATACGATGTTGATGGAGGCTTTTCTCGCAGAGGAAATTCCGGACAGTTGTGTTACAGAAGGGCTTTGCCGTTGGCTGTTGGCTCAGAAGCGTTTGCAGGATTGGGGAACTTCTACGGGTAGTGTGGATGCCATTTATGCCTTGTTGCAAGGACAGCCGGAAGGTTTGACGTTCCGTGCGTATGATGCCATTCGCTTACTTTCTCCGCAAGGGAAGGAGTTGGCTCATGCAGTATCTTCGGTGGGAGATTGGGTCGGTTTAGGCGCGGTATCGGTATCTGTAGGAGGAGACGACCTGAAGAAAGGGGTTGGTGCTCTGGCTGTGACGAAGACAGAAGAACGTCCTTCGTCGTGGGGGGCCGCGTATGCTTGTTTTCAGTTGCCTTTGGATGAGGTGGAATCGTCCGCTTCGGGTCTTCGCATCCGTCAAGAAGTGGACAATGAACATCCCCGGGTGGGCGACCGTGTGACGCTCCGTTACGTGCTCACGTCCGATCGCGACTATGAGTACGTCCGTCTGAAGGCGGGACGCGCGGCTTGTCTGGAACCTGTGGAATCCCGTTCGGGCTATGAATACCGTAATGGTTTGGGGTATTATAAGGAAGTGAAGGACGCTTCGACGAACTATTTCTTCGAGCGTTTGCCCAGGGGAACTTACGTGATAGAGGCGGAATGCTACGTGGAGCGTGCCGGACGCTATGCCCTCGGTGCAGTGAAGTTGAACGGGGTGTATGCACCCGAGTTCACTGCATACGGGGCAGGAACGGTATTGGAGGTGAGCGAATGAAGTATATATTGAATATAACACTCGGTATGGGGATGCTGTGGCTCTCCGCAGGATATGCGGAAGCTCAGCAAGTGGAACTCTTGAAACCGAAAGATTTGGGACAGTGGAACATTCCGCCGGGGAATTACAGTGGGATAACGCCGATAGGAGACGGGCGCTATGCCGTGGTGAGCGACAAGGAGGTACAAGACGGATTCTTTGTGTTCCGTATCCGGCAGGATGAGCGGACGGGACAGGTGACTGAGGTGGTGAATGAAGGATTCCGTGGAACGGATTCCGCATTGAAAAGCGGTAGGGATGCGGAGGGTGTGGCTTTCGTGCCGGAAGATTCTTTGGTGTGGGTAAGCGGAGAAGCCGACCAACGTATTGTGGCCTATCGGATGGATGGCACATCGGTACACCGCGAACTGGCTGTTCCTCCGGCATTGGGGCGGTCGGCCATTACGCCGAATTATGGTTTCGAGGCTTTGGGTTACGACCGTGCGTCCGGACTTTTCTGGACCGTGACCGAGAATGCTTTGAAAGCCGACGGCAGGGTAGCGGAATCCGGTGCAGGACATGGCGTTTGCCTTCGTTTGCAGAGCTTCGGGCGTGACGGGCTGCCGCGTGCGTCGTATGTTTATCCGTTGGACATGCCCGAATCGGAGGCCAAAGGAAAACAGTATGCTTTCGGGGTGGTCGCGATCTGGCCGCAGGAAGGCGGACGCTTGTGGGTGATGGAACGGGAATTCAATGTCCCGAAGAGGCGGTTGAAAGCCCGTACCGATATGAAGATTTATGAGGTAGTACCCGGTTCCGGAACGGCACTTCCGGAAAATACCCCGTGGGAACGGTTGTCCGGCTACGCTTTGAAAAAGGAACCGGTTGCGGCTTTTTACACCCTCATGCGTATGGTCAGGCCGAAACTGGCCAATTACGAAGGGCTGTGCGAAGGAAGTCGTCTGGCCGACGGACGGCGTACATGGCTGATCGTGAGTGATTCTCAGGGTGGTTATGGAAACAGATTGTGTCATTTGCGGGATTGGATTCGCGTTTGTGTCTCGCCTAAAATAAAATGAATATGAAGAAGAAAAGTTTTTGGAGGCAAGGAATTTTAGCCCTTTGCCTGGCGTGTATGTGTTTCGCCTGTGGCGGTGGCGAAAAGAAAGCTCCGTTGGGGTCGTCTAAGGGACTGCCCGGAGAGTTGTTGTTGATTGTAGATGCTTCGCTTTGGAAAACGAGCGCCCGTGACTCGTTGGAAGATGTGTTGAAAGGCAGTGTGCCCGGTTTGTCGCAACATGAACCCATGTTTCGGATGATACGGATCTTTCCGGAAAATTATTCGGGGCAATACTCTACGATGCGTAATATCATCGAGGTACGTGAGGACCCTCAAGCCGATGGCGTGGAAATGGGAGTGGCGTATAATGTGAAAGCCGTGCCGCAGACTTATGTGAACATCAAGGCGCGGGACGTAGCTTCGCTCAACCACTTTCTGATGACCCATCGGGAGCAGATAACCGATTTGTTCCTTGCTTCGGAAATGCAGTGGGAAGCAGCGCGTTTGAAGAAAAAGTACAGCAAGATTGTGGACGACGCGTCGCGGGAACTTTTCGGCTATACGGTGAAGGTGCCGGCAGATATCGCTAAGGTCAAAAAGGGGGAACAGTTTATCTGGGCTTCGTCAGACCGTCAGACACAAGATATGAACTATGTGTGCTACAGTCTTCCGTTGGCAGACAGCAGCATGTTGTTGACCAAACGGTGGGTAGAACTGCGTGATTCGGTCATGAAACGGAATATTCCCGGTTCGACACCCGAGAACTGGATGACCACTACACGTGAAAACGGCGAACCGTTGGTGGTGCAGCGGTCGGTTCTGTTGGTCGACGGGCGTCAGGTATATGAGATGCGCGGTCTGTGGGAGATGCGAAAAGGGGCGCTCGGCGGTCCTTTCGTGTCGTTGGCATATCCAGACTCTGCGCAGGGGCGTTTGTTGGTGACGGAAGGGTTTATTTATTCGCCCGATACGAACAAACGCGACCTGGTGCGCCGCATGGAAGCCGCCTTGCGTACGTTAGCTCCGGTGAAACCTTGAAAAAAACGGTTCCTTCCTTGTGGGATGGGGCCGTTTTTCTTATCTTTGTCTCAAAATGAAAGTACGAATATGTCTGTAAAAAGAACCTTCCTGAGCGTTTGGGGAATGATACTGGCGGGAGTTGTGTGGGCACAACCCCGGCTTGCCGTAGACCGCGATGTGGCCAACATGGGTGAGATTATGTTTCAACTGCCTTCTAAAGTAAACTTTACGTTGCGCAACACGGGGACTGACCCGTTGAGTATCACGGAAGTCATCCCTTCATGCGGCTGTACGGCCGTAGACTGGACGCGCGAGCTGATAGCCCCCGGAGCGGAAGGTACGATCACAGCGATATATGACGCCAAGATGCTGGGCGTTTTCCAGAAAGACCTTGAGGTGTACACCAATGCTTCGGACGAGCCGGTTTATTTGCATATACAAGGGCGTGTGGTGTCTAAGCTGTCCGACTATTCAGGTTCTTTTCCCATCGATTTGGGGAATGTGCGATTGAATATCAATAATATAGAATTTGACAATGTGAATCGCGGAGATCATCCGATGGTGGAACTGCAAATCGTCAATATGGGGCGGGAGAGGTACAAGCCTTATCTGATGCACTTGCCGCCTTATCTTTCGGCACAGTATTTCCCGGAGACGTTGAGCGGCGGGCGTATCGGCAAGATCATGCTCACGCTGGACAGTGAGAAGTTGCACCAGATGGGGTTGACGCAGACTTCCATCTACTTGGCCCGTAAGGTCGGTGACAAGGTGTCGGAAGACAATGAGATTACGGTTTCTTCCGTGTTGTTGCCCGACTTTTCGTCTTTGTCGGCGAAAGACAGGGAACAGGCACCTCACATGGAGCTTTCCGCCGACACATTGGACATGGGCGAACTGGGACGCAAGCGTAAGAAGTCGATGACAGTCCTTGTGAGCAATAAGGGCAAGCGTACGCTCGAAATCCGGACTTTGCAAGTCTTCAATAAAGCTTTGGCTGTGGGGTTGAGCGACCGGAATATTGAGCCGGGTGAGACGGCGAAGCTGAAAGTCACGGTGTTGGCTAAATATCTGAATAAAGTGAAGAGCAGCCCGCGCGTGTTGTTGATTACGAACGACCCTGCCCGCTCGAAAGAGATTATTACCGTAAACGTGAAGCAATAAAGATGACGGCTATGGAACATCCTGAGAACAGTGCGGAATATAAGGGACTGACCGTGAACAGCGGCGTAGCCCAACCTTCGATTGTGAACCCGTACCTGAGGCGCGGCCGGTACCGGCATCGGCAGATGTCGGCAGGGGATTATGTGGAAGGCATCCTGAAAGGGGACGTGACGATACTCGGACGGGCCGTGACGTTGGTAGAAAGTACGAACCCCGCCCATCAGGCCGTGGCGCAGGAAGTGATAGAAAAATGCCTGCCCCATGCCGGGCGTTCCATTCGCGTGGGCATCAGCGGGGTGCCCGGTGCCGGGAAAAGTACAAGCATTGACGTATTCGGCATCCATGTGTTGCAGGAGTACGGAGGCAAATTGGCCGTGCTGGCCATCGACCCGAGCAGCGAGCGGAGCAAAGGGAGTATTTTGGGCGACAAGACCCGTATGGAGAAACTGGCCGTGCATCCCGACTCTTTTATCCGTCCCAGTCCCTCGGCCGGTTCGTTAGGCGGCGTAGCCCGCAAGACGCGTGAGACGATCATCCTATGCGAGGCTGCCGGTTTCGACAAGATTTTCGTGGAGACGGTGGGTGTGGGACAGAGCGAAACGGCCTGTCATTCCATGGTAGACTTCTTCCTGCTCATCCAGTTGGCCGGTACGGGAGATGAGTTGCAAGGCATCAAACGCGGTATCATGGAGATGGCCGACGGCATCGTCATCAACAAATGCGACGGGAACAACGTGGATAAGTGCCAGTTGGCCGCTACGCAGTTCCGCAATGCGTTGCACCTGTTCCCGGCTCCTGAAAGCGGGTGGACACCACAAGTGCTGACCTATTCCGGCTTTTACAATTTGGGCGTGAAGGAGATTTGGGACATGGTGTACCGTTATATGGATTTTGTGAAAGGGAACGGATATTTCGAACACCGGCGCAACGAGCAGTCCAAATACTGGATGTATGAGACCATCAACGAGCAGTTGCGCAACAGTTTTTTCCAGAACGAACAAATTGTATCTCGTCTGGCCGAAGCCGAAGCCATGGTGTTGTCGGGACGGCAAACCTCTTTCGTGGCAGCCAAACAGTTGCTCGATGAATATTTCGCCTCGCTCCGGTGAGCGGAGGTGGCGCGTAAGAAACAGCCGGGACGGATGTGTGACATCCGTCCCGGCTGGTTTTCTTCTGGACAGGAAGCCCCGTCCTGTGTGTTTACGGTTGCATCCGCTTCCGGATGGCTTCGGCGCATTCCTCCATCAGCCACTTCGGAGTGGACGTGGCCCCGCAGATGCCTACCGAACGGCAGTCCTCCAACCAGGCGAAATCGATTTCCGACGCGGCGTCCACCAGATACGAGCGTGGGTTCACGGCATTCGTCGTATAAGACTTTTCCATTGGAACTTTTTTTGCCGCACACGAAAAGAATCACATCGTGGCGCGTGGCGAAATCGCGGATGTGCGGCATGCGGTTAGCCACTTGGCGGCAAATGGTGTCGTAGTAACGGAAGGTGGCTGTGGGAGAGATGTGCGCGCCGATGTATTCCACGATTTTCCGGAAACCCTCCAACGGTTTGGTGGTTTGCGAATACAGGCAAATGTCCCGGTTGAAATCCAGTTTGTCCACTTCTTCCGGAGATTCGATGACGATGGCCTTGCCGTCGGTCTGTCCCACGAGACCGAGCACTTCGGCATGGCCGTTCTTTCCGTAGATGACGATTTGTTTGCTTTCCGTGCCCCCCGCCTGGTATTCCTTTTTGATGCGTTCCTGTAAATGGAGTACCACAGGGCAAGTCGCATCTATGATTTCAATCCCGTTGGTTTCGGCTTGCCTGTACGTGGCCGGAGGCTCACCGTGGGCACGCAAGAGCACTTTGGCGTGGTGCAAGGTCGAGAACGTGGCGTGGTCGATGGTGATGAGGCCGAGTTTTTTCAGCCGGTCGCATTCCTTGCCGTTGTGCACGATGTCGCCCAGACAATAGAGCGTGGCTCCCCGTGCCAGCTCTTCTTCCGCCTTGTTGATGGCGCGGGTCACGCCGAAGCAGAAGCCCGACCCTTGGTCTATCTCTATTTTCATTTGTAAGAATCCTTTAAGTTTTAAGCACTGTGCCGTACAGTCCCTTTTCCTGTTTTGCTGAAGTTGTCGTTTCGTTCTGCTCCGAATGGAAAATCAATCGAAGCAGAACGATTTTTCAATCTCAAGAGATTGATTTTTCATTCTCAGTAGATTTTTTAGCCGACTCTATCTTATTGGTATGCAATGGTTTGTATATTTGCATGGAATCCTCTTTATTCCGCTCCGGCAGCTTTGCGGAACCGGGCTACGAGCCATTCCTTTTGTTCGGAAATCGTCATGTGGCTGTTGTCCAGTTCTATGGCGTCGTCGGCCTTACGGAGCGGACTTACGGCGCGGCTCGTGTCTATCCGGTCGCGTTCTTTCACGTTTTCCAGGATTTCCTCGTAACTGCCTTTCTCACCTTTAGCCTGCAATTCGTCATAGCGGCGTTGGGCACGGATTTCGGGCGAGGCGGTCACGAATATTTTGAGTTCGGCATCGGGGAACACCGTCGTGCCGATGTCCCGTCCGTCCATGACGATACCTTTTTCCCGTCCCATCTGTTGTTGGAGGCTGACCATGGCTTCGCGCACGAAACCGAGTGCGGCCACGATGCTGACTTTGGACGATACGGCCAGCGTACGGATGTCGTTTTCCACCAAGGTCCCGTCCAGATAGGTTTGTGGCTTTCCCGTCTCGGGATTGAGCTTGAAAGCGATGTCTATGTGCGGAAGGGCGGTTTTCAGGCGGTCGGTGTCTACCTCGTCGCCGTGGAATAGCCCGTGCCGGAGGCAGTAGAGCGTGACGGCACGGTACATGGCACCGCTGTCGATGTAAATATAGCCTATTTCGCGAGCTAAATCTTTGGCCATCGTGCTTTTTCCGCAAGAGGAAAAACCGTCTATGGCAATCGTGATTTTCTTCATGTCGTTCTGTATATTATAATAATGTATAAGCTGAAATGGGGACTTGTCTGTCCTTACAGGCGGTAGGACGCGTTGAAGACGAAAGACGGGGCGGACAGGTGGTACTGGGCGTATGCCAGTCCGAAACCGAAACGGGAAAGCAGGATGCCCGCACCGGCACAAAGACCGGCGGCGTGGGAAGAGCCTGCCGCCTTCATTTCGTTGGCTTTCCGGAAGTTGTAACCCAAGGACAGATACATGTAGTCGGTAGGCAGGAAATCCACGCCCGCTGCCAGATGGTTCATGAGCATCTTGCCTGTAGACAACTCTTCGCCCGATGCGAAATAGTAATCCTTGTCCCATCGTGTCAGGTCCACGAGGGTGACGGACACGCGGAATGGGGCGTGGTCGAATCCTTTCGTAAAACCGATTTGCATGGAGAAGGGCAGCTTTTCGTGAATTTCGCCGAATGCTTTTACCTGTCCGCCCAGGTTGCGCGCTACGGCTGACAACGAGAAATCCGTGTTCTCGTTGTAGTAATTTACGCCCAAGTCTACGGCCAGTGCTACAGACGAATAGTCGCCGTATTTCGAATAGATGAACTTGCCTGTGGCACCACCGGCCCACCGGTCGTTCAGGTTGTAGGCATACATGCCGCTCAAAGCCATGTCCATGGCCGAGAAAGAGCCCACGGTGACGTTGTCGGCCGTGATTTCGTCCATGGTGCCGTAGTGGGCATATTGCGCCGTGACGCCCATTGTGGAACGTTCTCCCAATATCTTGACAAACGCCGCACTCCCCACGTTACACCCTTGCAGGTAAGTCATGAAATTGAGATTCAGCGTCTTGTCGCTCACGGAACTGAGCAGTGCGGGGTTGCTGAAGACGAGCGACGCGTCGTCCTCTATCAGGGAGATATTGCGTCCGCCCAAAGCCGTGGAATGTGCGGACACAGGCATTTCCAAGAAGTTGAACACGGAGTTGCTTTCTTGGGCATGCGACGCGGCGGCAAGCAGGATATATAATGCTAAAATAAGCTTTTTCGTCATCTGAAATGAATTTTGTGGCCAAAGATACGGATTTTCTGAAATATCTGATTATATTTGCGCGATAATTCCGTATGGGCATAACGTTATGCAGATATAACGTGAAAAAGTCCGATTTAGGGTGTGGAACGAAAAAAAATGTGAGATTGGAAAAAAAATGGGGCGAAGCGCATGAGATATAAAAAAAATGTGCTACTTTTGCCCTTGCATGAAGAATACGTAAAAAGCTAAATATAATATGGAAATTAAAAAATCATTGAGCGCGGATCTCGAAGGCAAGAAAGGCACTGGATTACTGATGGGCTTTGTCTTGGCTCTTTCGGCCATGTTTGTCGCATTCGAGTGGACACAGCATGACAAGAAGGTTATTGAAACAGAACCTGTATTCACGGCGGCGATTGAGGAGGACATGATTCCCATCACGCAACAGCCCGAAGTTGTGGCACCACCCCCGGCTGCAGCTCCGAAAATCGCTGAAATCATCAATATCGTGGACAATGAAACGGAATTGGTGGAGGAGGAAGTGGAAACTTCCGAGGAAGTGAACCAAGCCATTGTGACGACTCCGGGTACGGGGACAACGGCCGTAGCTACGGGACCGGTAGGCCCTGTGGTGGAAGAAGTGGACGAGAACCAGATTTATGACATTGTAGAGGAGAATCCTCGCTTCCCCGGTGGTGAAGAAGCTTGTATGAAGTGGTTGTCCGATAACATCAAGTATCCCCCTATTTGTGTGGAGCAAGGTATTCAGGGACGTGTATACGCTCAGTTCGTGGTGAACAAGGACGGTTCTATCGTGGATATTAAGATTGTGCGTAGTCCGGATCCTTCTTTGTCGAAAGAGGCTGAGCGCGTGTTGAAGATGATGCCGAAGTGGAGTCCCGGTAAGCAAAGAGGTAAACCGGTACGTGTGAAGTTCTCATTGCCGGTGATGTTCAGATTGCAATAATATAATAAGATGTATAATGTAAGGAGGCTGCTCACGGCAGCCTCTTTTTGTGAAAAGTATAGCCTATGTATAATTGGAAAGAACTTTTAGACTACATTAACGGTGAGATTGCCGGAATGTCTTTCGAGCGTCAGCCGGCGGAACTCTATGCACCGATTCGTTACGTCCTTTCGATGGGGGGGAAGCGAATCCGGCCGGTATTGATGTTGATGGCTTATAACCTTTATAAGGAAAAGGTGGAGGTTATCCGTTCCCAGGCCATGGCCATCGAGATTTATCATAATTATACGTTGTTGCACGATGATTTGATGGACAGGGCCGATATGCGGCGGGGCATGGCTACGGTGCATAAGAAATGGGACGACAATGCCGCGATATTGAGCGGGGATTCCATGTTGGTCATGGCTTACCGTTACATGCAGCAGGGTTGTCCGATGGAACAACTGGGAAACGTTATGGGATTGTTTACGGAAACTGCCCTTGAAATAGGAGAAGGGCAGCAATACGATATTGAATTCGAGACCCGTGCGGATGTCAGCGAAGAAGAATATATAGAGATGATTCGTTTGAAGACATCCGTATTGTTGGCTTGCGCGCTGAAAATCGGGGCATGGCTGGGGGATGCCCCCCGGCAGGATGCGGAGCTTCTTTATCGTTTCGGCGAGAATCTCGGTCTGGCTTTCCAGTTGCAGGATGATTACTTGGATGTATATGGCGACCCGGCGGTCTTCGGTAAGAAAATAGGAGGGGATATCCTGTGCAACAAGAAGACTTATATGCTGATTAATGCGTTGGGGCGCGCTTTGCCTGCCGATCGTGAGCGGTTGGAGCAGTGGTTGGAAAAAGAAGAGGGGACTTATGCGCCTGAAGAAAAAATCGCCGCCGTAACAGAACTGTATGATAAGAT
>OGLI01001082.1_pt1 | contig 18933 bp, 17 predicted proteins | sample 1572661 | NCBI WGS metagenome assembly OGLI01 (sample SAMEA2581901, study PRJEB24529) | metagenome | biome: Human gut stool | place: China | collected 2011 | reverse complement strand
AGCACCAAGTAATTATTTTAGTTCCAACAAGACGTATGTGGGATCAGTGGGAAGTATTTTCCCATTTGAGCCAAATCCTGCACCGAATCAAACTTACAAGGTGTCGATTATAGCGAATAATCCTTCTGATAATCTGAAACAACATGTTCGCATGAGGAAAGAGCATCTGCAGGCGGACATCGACCGTGCGCTTTACGGAAAATACGCCGGGCACCCTGCGCTCCCGCCCGGGGAATATCAGCTCTCCTACCACGATAACGGCCGCGGAGTTTATACGTTCTGCATGTGCCCCGGCGGCTACGTCGTGGCTTCGGCGAGCGAGCCGGGCACAGTAGTCACCAACGGCATGAGCTACTTCGACCGCGCGGGTAAAAACGCCAACAGCGCCGTGCTGGTCTCCGTGGCTCCGGAGGATTTCGGCGGAGGTCCGCTTGGCGGCGCGGAGTTCATTCACCGGCTGGAGGAAAAAGCGTACCAGCTCGGGCGCGGCGGAAAGGCTCCGGCGGCGCTCACCCGGGAGTTCGTTTCCGGCGGAAACAGCTTCACGCTCGGCAGAGTCGACCCGACTTACTCCCTCGGTGTAGAGCCTGCGGATTTGAACGAGCTGTTCCCGGAGTACGTCAGCCAGCCGATGAAAAACGGGCTGAGATACTTCGACCGGCGCATACCCGGATTCTCCGACAGCGACAGCGTGCTGACCGCGATAGAGACGCGCAGCAGCTCCCCGGTAAGGCTTCCGAGGAACGAAGCCGGATCAGCGGAATGCGCGGACAATCTGTTCCCATGCGGCGAGGGCTGCGGCTACGCCGGAGGTATCATGTCGGCGGCGGTGGACGGAATAAAGACCGCCGTGCGGATAATGGAAAGATTCGCTCCGGCGCAGGCTGAATAATTCCCGCAGATAAACGTAAAATAACCCCCGAAAGGTCGTTTCGGGGGTGTTTTTATGGGCGGATATATCATAGTGGCGGGCGGAGAAACGCTCCCGGAAGGATTCCAGGGCGTTCAGGCTTCCCGGGCGGAACTTATCGACTGCGCCAAGTGCGCCGTTATAGTGTGCGACGGTGCCGAGGTCCCGCGCGTAGTCCGGGCGGCGGGAGTTATGATAAACGGCGACAGCGCCGCAGTACCTTCGGAGCGCGTCAGCGGAGTGCAGCTTATAACCTGCGGGCGCGGCGTGAAAAACACGGTCAGCGTCACCTCCGACGACGGAGAAACTCTGACCCTCGCGCTCAACCGCGCCGTAGAAACGCTGTCCGGCGTTTGTGAGCCTATGGAGCTTCCTGTGCGGCGGCGCGGCAGGTCGGATTTCATGTGCATGGCTGAATTCGCCGCCGCGATACTTCTGGACGAAATCGGGCAGTGATACAATACAGGGTGCGGATATTCCGCACCCTGTGTTTTATTCGTTTTCCCTGAGTTCGTCAAGCTCCCCGCGTATCGGAACAAACATGAACTTCTTGTTCTCAGCCTGCGCTTCAAGCTCGGAGTGCGCCCCCATGCTGAGCCACACCAGTGCAACCTCCCCGTGGAAGTACTCTGCGGCGGTCTCCGCCGCAAATATGTTGTCCTCGGTGAGACGGCAGGTTATGAACAGCACTGCGGCTGTTCCGCTGCGGCATGCCGCGCGGAGCGTTTCAGCGATGTCCTGCACCTCAAGACGCGCCGGGAATACCGACATCATATCATAGAAACTCTCGAAATCTCCCATATTGCGTATAACGCGCCGGAATTCCGGCTGGCATGCGCCAAAATCCACAAGAGCGCCGTCTCCGGACTTCACCGCCGCCATAGCAAACGCAATAGCCGCCTCGATCACTGCGTCCGCCTGCTTCATCACGGCTCCCGGGGTCGCGCCGTCAAAGCTGTAGTCGCATACTACCGCGGTCTTGTGCTCGGTCGCTTCGTCGTACTGCTTTATCATCAGGTCGTCGAGCTTGGCGGTGAGCTTCCAGTGCACAAGCTGCATTATATCGCCCGGACGATATTCGCGAACGTGCGAAAAGTCCTCGCGCTCGCCCTGAAGCAGCGGAGCGGGGTTCGAGCTGTTCTCGCTGTGAGCCTCAGCCGGGAGTTCTCCGATATCCACCCTTCTCGGCAGGAATATCAGCGTTTCTTCGCTGGATATCTTCCTTGAGATACATATTATCCTGAGCGGGTCGAAAACCGATATCCGGCTTATCTCTGCGGCGTACGAGCCACGATAGCGGTGCATTCCGGAAACTGAAATGCGGCACTTCCCGAACGGCGGAACCGCCGCATACACGCGCTTTGCGCAGAACAGACCGGTGTCGCGGTCAGGGAGATTGCACTGCAGCTCCACCGGAGCCAGCGGAAGAATGAAACGGCTGCGGACGTACAGCCATATCTCGATGTCCGTTTCCTTGGGGTGAACCTCGCGCTGCTCGATGAATCCCGCCTCGGCGGTGCGGCTCGCGATGAACGCCGCCAAAGCTGCCAGCAAGGGATAAACCGCGGCAGCAATGAGCAGCACCGACGAAATGCGGCTCTGATAAGCTATCGAGAACACCAGTAACGCCAGCGCCATTAAAATATACAGTATCCTGTTTCTTCGCATGTGAGTTCCTCGTTAAAGGCTGCGCTTTACGGGAGGGGTAACGGCGGAAACCGCGTCCTGAAGCACTGTTGTGACGTCCATGCGGCGCATTTTCATTTCCTGCCTGAGAACTATCCTGTGGCTGAAAACCGGGATCATCAGCCTTACGATATCCTCCGGCACCACGTAATCCCTGCCGTCAAGGTATGCATACGCACGGCTCGCCTGCATTATCGCGAGGGAGGCTCTCGGGCTTACGCCCAGCTCCACGCCGCCGTGCGCCCTTGTCGCAGCGGAAAGCTCCGCGACATAGCGGCACAGGCTCTCCGCAAAATTCACCTGCTGAACCTCCGCGATGCACGCAGAAAGCTGCTCGGCGTTCATTACGGGTCTGACCTCGTTCGCCGGATTCTCACCGAGGCGGTCGAGCAGGATACCTGTCTCCTCCTCCACGGTGGGGTAGCCCATGCTTATCTTGATCATAAAGCGGTCAAGCTGAGCCTCCGGCAGCGGGAATGTCCCGACATACCCCTGGGAATTCTGCGTTGCAATAACGATGAACGGCTCGGGAAGCTGGTGTACCACGCCGTCGACGGTGACGCGCTTCTCCTCCATCGCTTCCAGCAGCGCCGACTGTGTTTTCGGCGAGGTGCGGTTTATCTCATCGGCAAGCAGTATATTCGTCATAACGAGACCCGAGCGGTACTCGAAACGGTTCTCCTCGCGGTTGAACATCGTGAATCCGGTGATGTCGGAAGCCATCACGTCCGGCGTAAACTGCGCCCTGCGGAATGAAAGTCCAGTTGCCTTCCCCAGAGCCATTGCAAGGGTGGTCTTGCCAACGCCCGGGACGTCCTCTATCAGGACATGCCCCTGCGCCAGCAGAGCCGTGAGTATAAGCTGCACAGCCTCTCCCTTTCCCTTTATTACTTTGGATATCTCGCCGGACAGCTTCTGCATGAGCTGCTGATTTTCGTTTGTGTAAGCCATTTATAGCTCCTTGATCTTTATTTGACCATTCTCTCCCCGCTTCCCGTATCAGAGCGCGAATACATCATCTGAAACGTTACGCTCATTGGAAGCAATGCCATGCGCGGAGTGTTTCCGCTGCACTACACCATACACCTGCAGTTTCAGGACGGGCTGCTTCTGCACAGATATCTAATTACAGCGGTAAGCGCTGATATTGCGCGTTTTTTTATCCGTACCTGTCCTAAAGTGTATCAAATTTATTATAGCACAGTTTTTATTCTAATTCAACTACTTTTCCCGGATTTTGTATAAAAACTATATCAATTGTTTTTGCTTATCTCACGAACCAGTCTTGCCATCGGGGTCGTATAGAAGTAATTCTCACGGAACATCTCCTCCGGAGCTGCCTCGTTGAGTATCTCACCGTTGAACAGCATTCCGCACACATCGGCACATTCTGCGGCAAGCTCGGTGTCGTGGGTCACCAGCAGTACCGCGCAGCCGTCCGCTGCGACGCTCCGCAGAAGCCCGGAAAGCTCCTGTTTTGAGGCAGCGTCCATGCCCTTGGTCGGCTCGTCCAGAAGCAGCAGCTCCGGTTTCCCGGACAGCAGCTTCGCCAGAGCGAGCCGCTGACGCTCGCCACCGGAAAGATCCAGCGGATCCCGCCCGGAAAGCTCCGCCAGACCGAAACGCTCCAGGTATTCCGCCGGAGCCTCCTGACCTGCGGTATCCTGCGTAAACAGCATGCAGGGATTCTGCGGAAGATACGCCGGAACAAGCCCGCGCCGCAGCTTTACCCTTCCGGAAGTCTGCCGGAGCATTCCGCAGATCACCTTGAGCAGCGTAGATTTACCGCTGCCGTTGTCGCCGATGACCGCGTATATCTCCCCCGGGAATATCCGCAGCGACGCTCCCCGCAGCACTTCCGGAGCGTTCCTGCCCCAGCCGGCGCACAGTTCCTTAACTGAAACAATCGGCTCCCCGGAGGGCACATACTGCTTCCCGGCTTTCTGCGCGTGCTCCGCGAGATACTCACGGCAGACTGCGCTGCTCCTGCCCTCGCGGACGGATACCGGTGAAACTCCCCTGCCGCCCGCCGCCCGGAATATCCGCTGCGAAGCGGTGAGCGCCTTCTCCATCGGGTGACCTGCGGGAAGGCTGTCAGCTAGAAGCGCCGGAGCGCAGTCCGCTATGATCCTTCCCCCGTCCATTACAACAGCCCTGTCGGATATCGGGAGAAGCTCTTCAAGGCGGTGCTCGGCGGCTATGACGGTCACGCCGAAATCGCGGTTCAGCCTGCGCACGGCGTCGATGAAGTTCTGTGCGGCTATCGGGTCGAGCTGAGACGTCGGCTCGTCCAGAAGCAGCAGCTCCGGGTGGAGCACCGCCGCCGAAGCCAGGCAGAGGAGCTGCTTCTGACCGCCGGAAAGTGCGTCGGTCGGCTTTTCGAAAAGCTCCTCAAGTCCGAAGTACCCCGCCATCTCGCCGACCCTGCGGCGTATCTCGCTCCGCTTCATTCCTACGCTCTCGCAGGAAAACGCCAGTTCGTGCCACACCTTGTCGGTAACGGTCTGAGCCTCGGGATCCTGCATTACAAATCCGATTTTAGCGGCGGCGTCCCGGTCCGGCTCGCTGGTCAGCTTTCTGCCGAGGAACCTCACGTCTCCGGAAAGCTCCCCGCGCGGAAAAAGCCCCGGCTTCATCAGCCGAAGCAGCGTTGATTTCCCACAGCCGGAAAGTCCGCACAGTGTGACGAACTCCCCGGGCTTCACCGAAAGGCTGACCCCGCGCAGCGCCGCAGAGCCGTCAGGATAGCTGAATTTAAGGTCGTTTATCTGTATCATATCCACCATTCCGGGGTAAGCTCCCCGAGCGTCTTTACTTTGCCGGCGCTGTAGTCTATCATTATTTCTATGTTCCTGTAGTCCTCCGGCATAAGCTGAGTCATCAGCTCCCGGCAGGAGCCACAGGGAGCGCCGCTGTTTCCGTCCGGCATTATCGCTATGACCTTGCTTATCCGGTGTTCGCCGTTGGTTATCATATTGAATATCGCGTTGCGCTCGGCGCAGATACCAAGCGTGCACGCCGTATCAACGCAGACTCCGGTGTATATCTTCCCGGAATCTGAAAGCACAGCCGCGGCAACTCCCCCGGCCTCGACGTATTCTGATATCCGGCGGCCGTCCTGGACTGCCCTTGCCGCGTTATAAAGTTCTTCCCATATCTTATCCATTGTTATTCTCCTTTGAAGGGGCACCGTAATTATTCCGGACGATCCAGGCTATATTTCTGTATAATATCACTGCGGAGGGCAGCAAACACAGCGCCGCAAACGCGCAGTACATTGCGATATCCGCCGCTCCGCACGGAATATCCGAAAGCGCGGGGTAAAAGTAGTATTCCCCGGCACCGAAAACTCTGAGAACAAGCGAAATTCCGGCGGCGGCAAGCACTGCCGCCATGGAAACCGCAGTGTATTCCGTGAAGCGGTAAATCGAGAAGCTGGTGCGCGGAGAAGTCCCATAGCCCCGCGCTTTCATCGACAGCGCGGAATCCATCGCGCGTTCCGCAGAATATCCCACGGAGGCAGAAAATGCACGCAGCCGTCCGCGAATGCTCTGCACGTTCTGAACTGCGGCGAACTCCCGGGAGGTGCGGATAAACATCGGCAGGAACCGTATAGCGCAGGACAGCACCAGCCCGGCGGCAGGAAATATCCTGCCGAAGAGCCAGATGTACTTATCGCTTGTGACGAACCGCACAGCGCAGGCTCCCCACAGGCAGACCGCCGCCAGCATTCCCCCGACGAACGCCCCGTAGCAGAGCGCCTCCAGCGTGAACGCCCGGTCGCCGACGAAAAACAGCGCGGTCTCTCCATTGTGGACGAACAGGAAGTTCGCCAGCGCCCCGGTGACAGCGACCGCTCCGAACCAGCCCGCCCCCTTCAGACCGCCGGAAAGCGCCGCAAGCAGCACCGAACCGCCCAGCGAGATCAGTACAGTCACAGGTTCCCGGGCGAATGCGGTAAATCCGAGCACCGCCAGAAGGTACAAAAAGCACACCGCCGGGTGCATTTTTTCGAGCGTCCTCAAAGCTTTTTCTCCCGTCTGAGCCAGTTTATAAGTCCCTCGCAGCCCTCGCATACGTCGCGGTAGGTGGTCTCGAACTCGCCGGTGTACCACGGGTCGGCGATGTCGCTCCCTGCCCTGCGGTCGGCGAAATCGAGCAGGCGGCGTATCTTCCCGGAGTATTTCTCCCCGGCTATGCGGGTCATGCTGCGAATATTCGCGCCGTCCATGCCGACCAGCAGGTCGTATTCCTCCGCGTCGGAGCGGGTCATCTGCCGGGCGCGCTTGGCTGAGAAGTCTATCCCGAGCCTCCGCAGTATCGAGGCTGTGCCGTAATGTACGGGGTTTCCTATCTCCTCCGTAGAGGTCGCCGCAGACGCCGCAGTCACTCCGGTGATTCCGCGCTTTTTCAGCATGTCGAGAAATATGAATTCCGCCATCGGTGAACGGCATATGTTGCCGTGGCAGACGAATAGTATCTTGTACATTTCCGAGTTCCTTTCAAGCATATTACAGTTTATTATAGCACAGATTTCCGGATTTGTATAGCACAATAGCGTAAACAGGAACTTTTTTCAGAAACGATATTGACTTGTGAGCCGATGTGGAATATAATATTATCAGGTGCTCAGTGCACATTATTACAAAGTGAGGAATCAATAATGATCTACGAAAGTATTCAGAAGCTCATTAAATATGCAGAAAGAAACGGACTCATAACCGCAGACGACGAGTATGTAGTGCGCAATCAGCTCATGGAGATACTCCAGCTCAGCGACTGGGAGGAAAACAACGCCGACGACAGAAATGCGTCCGTTGAGGCTCTGTTGGAGCCGATCATTTCCTACGCCGTCGAAAAGGGACTGATCCAGGACACCGCAGTTTACAGAGATCTTTTCGATACGAAGATCATGGGAGTGTTCACGCCGTTCCCACACGAGGTCAACGCAGAGTTCCAGCGCCGCCTGGCGGTAAGCCCGAAGGAGGCTACCGACTGGTACTTCGATTTCAGCAAAAAGCTGAACTACGTCCGCGCTGAGCGTATCGCCAGGGACATGAAGTGGACGTACGATTCCGAATACGGCGTGCTCGACATCACTATCAACCGCTCCAAGCCCGAGAAGGATCCCCGGGACATCGCTGCCGCCAAGACCCAGAAGGCTTCCAAGTACCCCAAGTGCCAGCTCTGTGCTGAGAATATGGGCTTCGCAGGCCATCTGACCCACCCGGCACGCCAGAACCTCCGCCCCGTAAAGGTCGAGATGAACGGCTCCGAGTGGTTCCTCCAGTATTCCCCCTATGGATATTACAACGAGCACTGCATAGTATTCAATAAGAACCACGTCCCCATGGTGATCGACGACAGCGTTTTCGACAAGCTGTTTGATTTCATTGAGCAGTTCCCGCACTATATGCTGGGCTCCAACGCCGATCTTCCGATCGTCGGCGGTTCGATACTCACCCATGAGCATTTCCAGGGCGGACGCTACACCTTCCCGATGGCGAGGGCTTCTGTTGAAAAGCCGTTCCTGCTGAGCAATCACTCTGATGTCAGCGCAGGTATCGTCAAGTGGCCGATGTCCGTTATCAGGCTGTCGTCCTATAACCGTGCGTCGCTTTCCGCGGCGTGCGCAGAGGTGCTTAAAAAGTGGAGAGCCTACACCGACGAGCAGGCCGGTATCTTCGCGCAGACTGACGGAGTTCCCCACAACACGATAACTCCTATCGCGAGAATGAACGGCTCCCAGTATGAATGCGATCTTGTGCTACGCAACAACATAACCTCCGAGGACCGCCCGCTCGGCATATTCCACCCGGCTCCCGCGCTCCACCACATCAAGAAGGAAAACATCGGACTTATCGAGGTAATGGGTCTGGCGGTGCTTCCCGCAAGACTTGCGACCGAGCTTTCCATACTCAGGGACGCTATGCTCTCCGGCGCGGATATCGCGGCTGACGAGCGTATCGCCTCCCACGCCGACTGGGCTAAGGAGGTCCTCGCGGCGCACCCCGAATTCAACGCCGACAACGCAATGGACATCATTCACGCCGAGGTCGGAAAGGTATTCGGCCAGGTTCTTGAGGACGCAGGTGTGTTCAAACGCACCGAAAGCGGCAAGGAAGCATTTAAGCGCTTCGTTTCCACGCTCTGATAAATATTGCAGAACTCCCCCCGGCGCCGGCTGAGGGGAGTTTTTATTTCAGCGCTTTTCCCCCGGCTCAGGCGGGAGAAATCCGTACAGCTCCGCGTAGCTGTCGAGTTCCTCGCCGTCCTCGGGCATTGAGGGTATAAGCCCGGTGCAGTCCCCGGCGCTGCCGGAGTTCATGAGCGGGTCCTGAAGCTGCTGCGCCTGCTCCGGGTCGGTCTCGGGAGGATAGGGATAGTTTTCCACATTAACACTTCCTTTCGCTGATATTATCTGCTTTTCTGAACGAAAAATTATCGGAAAATGCTGCAAAGGACATCTTCAGCATGTTTTATTTAAAGTTTTCAGTTGACAAATCCGCAGGGATATTGTATAATATAAGATGAGTTTTTATATTCAGCAATGAACTTTTTTACAGAAGGGAATATACAATAAAATGGGTTTATTCAAATCACTGTTCGGCACCTATTCAACAAAAGAGCTGAAGAGGATCGAGCCGATAAAGAACGCGGTACTGGCGCTTGAGGACAAGTACGCCAAGATGAGCGAGCAGGAGCTGAAGTCCCAGACCGGGATTTTAAAGGACAGGCTCGCAGCCGGCGAGACCCTCGACGATATCCTGCCGGACGCTTTCGCGGTCTGCCGCGAGGCTTCCACAAGAGTTATCGGCATACGCCACTACCCCGTACAGATCATAGGCGGTATCGTGCTCCATCAGGGACGTATCGCCGAGATGAAGACCGGTGAAGGTAAGACCTTCGTTGCCGCTCTGCCGTCCTACCTGAACGGTCTGACAGGCAAGGGCGTTCACATCGTTACCGTCAACGACTACCTCGCAAAGCGCGACAGCGAGCTGATGGCAAAGGTACACAGATACCTCGGTCTTACCGTCGGACTTATCGCCCACGATATGGACAACGACGCCCGCCGCGCCGCTTACGCATGCGATATCACATATGCGACCAACAACGAGCTGGGCTTCGACTACCTGCGCGACAACATGTGCATGTACAAGAAGGACAAGGTACAGCGCGAACCTAACTTCGCCATCGTCGACGAGGTGGACTCCATACTCATTGACGAGGCGAGAACTCCTCTGATAATTTCCGGCCGCGGCGACAAGTCCACAGACCTCTACGAAAAGGCTGACAAATTCGCCAAGACCCTCACCATGAACAAGGTAGCAGAGCTTGACGACAAGGAGGACTACGAAGCAAAGTTCGACGGCGATTACCTTATCGACGAGAAGGCAAAGACCTGCAACCTGCTTCCCAACGGCGTTGCAAAGGCTGAGAAGTACTTCGGCGTTGAGAACCTGATGGATCCTGAGAACACCACTCTGCTCCACCACATCAACCAGGCTATCCGTGCAAACGGTATCATGAAGCTTGATATCGACTACGTTATCAAGGACGGCGAGATCGTCATCGTTGACGAATTCACCGGCCGTCTGATGTTCGGACGCCGCTACAACGACGGTCTGCACCAGGCTATCGAGGCGAAGGAAGGCGTAAAGGTAAACCGCGAGAGCAAGACCCTCGCCACCATCACATTCCAGAACTTCTTCCGCCTGTACGACAAGCTGTCCGGTATGACCGGTACAGCTATGACCGAGGAATCCGAGTTCCGCCAGATCTACAGTCTGGACGTTATCGAGATCCCGACCAACAAGCCGGTTATCCGTATCGACAACCATGATCAGATCTACAAGAACGAGCGCGGAAAGTTCAAGGCGGTCTGCGACCAGGTAGAAGCATGCCACAAGAAGGGGCAGCCGGTGCTGGTAGGTACTGTCACGATCGAGAAGTCCGAGCTGGTTTCCAAGCTGCTCAAGGCGCGCGGTATCAAGCACCAGGTGCTCAACGCAAAGAACCACGAGCGCGAGGCTGAGATAGTTGCTCAGGCAGGCAAGAAGGGCGCCGTTACCATCGCCACCAACATGGCTGGCCGCGGTACGGATATAAAGCTCGGCGGTAACGCAGAGTACCTCGCTATTCACGAAATGAGAAAGCTCGAATATTCCGAGGAGCTTATCCAAGAAGCTACCGGCTATGCCGAGACCGATAACGAGGAGATCCTCGAAGCAAGAGCAAAGTATCAGGATCTGAACAAGAAGTTCGAGGCTCAAATCAAGCCCGAGGCTGAGGAAGTACGCGCAGCAGGCGGTCTGTTCATCATCGGCACCGAGCGCCACGAGTCACGCCGTATCGACAATCAGCTCCGCGGCCGTGCAGGCCGTCAGGGCGACCCGGGTAGCTCCTGCTTCTATCTCTCGATGGAAGACCAGCTCCTGCGCATCTTCGGCGGCGACCGCATGCGTGCCATCGCCGATAAGCTCCGCCTTGAAGAAGGCGAGGCCATCGAGTCCAAGATGCTCACCCGCATGATCGAGTCCGCCCAGCGCAAGGTCGAAGGCCGCAACTACGACATCCGCAAGCAGCTGCTTGAGTTCGACGACGTCCAGAACGACCAGCGTCACGAAATCTACGGCCTGCGCAATCAGATCCTTGAGAGCGAGGACATCTCCGAGCTCGTCAAGAACCTGCGCGAAGGCCTCTTTACGGACCTCTTCCGCGCCTATGTGCCGGCCGAGACCGTTGAGGAGCAGTGGGATCTCGACGGTCTTCAGACGAAGCTTGCCGGCGAGTTCGGCATTGTGATCGACTTCAAGCAGCTTCTTGACTCGAACGACCAGTTCACGGACGACGACCTGCTCGAGGCGCTTCTCAAGCAGGCCGAGGCCCAGTACGTCGAGAAGGAGCAGATGGTCGGTCACGAGGCCTTCACGGGTTTTGCCCGCTCCATTCTCCTTCAGATTCTCGACCAGCTGTGGCGCCAGCACATTTCCGCGCTTGAGGCCCTTCGTCAGGGCATCTACTTGCGCGGCTATGCTCAGAAGCAGCCCAAGCAGGAATACAAGCGCGAGGCCTTCAACATGTTCGAGCAGCTGCTCGACCAGATCCGCGAGACCCTCGTGCGCGTGCTCATGCAGGTTCAGATCAACGTGAAGCCCGCCGAAGAGCCCGCCCAGCAGCAGCCTGTCGAGGAACCTGCTCCCGCCGAGGCGACAGGCAGCGCGCTCGAGAACATGCCCAAGGAGGAGCTCGATCCCGCGCTCTTCGCGCACGTCGGCCGCAATGATCCGTGCCCGTGCGGCTCCGGCCGCCGATTCAAGGACTGTCACGGCCGTCTCTCCTGAGAGGCTGACGAATAGTCCTGAATGACTTTCAGAGCCCGTCTTCGCGTTTCGTGAAGGCGGGCTTTTCCTTGGCGGTCGCCAATGTCAATGCTGGAGATTCGGACATGAGGAATGAACGATCAATTTCGCTCCCCGGCCTTCTACTGGGCTTTTCCGTTGATGGGGGCGTTGCGGCGGCCGCTGTTCCTGCGGCTGCGCGCACGGTTCTGTCGCTTCCGCAGGCTGCGCTTGGGGACGGCACGGCGCAGGCTCTGAGGATGCGCAGGATGTCGGGGTCGCGGACGTGCTGCATTCTGATGAGCAGGGGATATCCGATGTTCGGCGCGGGCGGTCTCTCTGATGCGGGGTTGAGCGCGTTCAGGCATGAGGCGCTCAGACGTCTGGAGCTTCCCGAGGATGCGCTCGCCCTCCTGCTTCAGGGAACCCGCAGGGAGCTGACGCCGGTCGGAGGGCTTGTCGAGCGATGCACCGAAGCCTGGAAAAGAGCAGGGGGCGAGGCACTGCTCCCGGAAGGGTGGACGGGATTCGAAATGCCCTTCATGACGCAGGACGGCGTGATGAGGGTCGGAGCACTTTCGGCAGGCGGTGCGGTCCCGACGGAAAACCGCGTCCTGCTGCTTGTGACCGATGTCCCTGTGCGGGAGGTGATTCTGCAGCGGATCGCCGACAGAGCGGCCGGTCCTCTCTTTGCGTGGCTCAGGGCTGTTGGCGTGCTGTCTGCCGCTGATGTCGTCATGGTCGTGTCGGCGGCGGGTCGAAGGCCTGTGGCGTCAATCGATGATCCTGCTGCGGAAATGCTTGCCAGAGCTCTTGAACTCGCCGTCGGACGCGTGTCGGAGGCATGGGCGGGGGCGCTGGGGAGGAACATCCGCGTGCGGCTCGAGGGACTGCGGGACGAAGAGGAGGCGGAGCATCTGATCGCGGCCCTTGCGGGCGTCGGCGGATGGCTGAGGGGAGCGGGAACACCTCGGGAGGTCTCCCTTGTGCTTCGGGCCGCGCTCGAACAGAGCGCTCTTCCGGGACTTGAGGCTTCGGGATTTGCCATGCGGCTGGGCGAGTGCGCCGACGCCCTGTCGCTTGCGTCGGCTCAGGAGCTTTCGAATCTGCAGGAAGGCAGGGCGGCCATCACGCTTTTCATGGCTCGGGGCAATCTTTCTACGACATTTTGCGTGTAGCGAAACGTCTGGAGAAGGAGTTAAGATTTTCTCTGTGCGCCTCGTTTGGGGGGCGGTCAGAAAGATAAAGGAAAAGCATCGTGAGTGAAGACAAGGTTGTGGATGTTGCCGTCGGCGTGCTGATTCGCGAAGATGGCCGAGTGCTTCTCGCCTCCCGCCCCGAAGGCAAGCCCTGGGCTGGATACTGGGAGTTCCCCGGCGGCAAGCTTGAGGATGGCGAAACGGTGCATCAGGCGCTTGTGCGCGAGCTCGACGAGGAGCTTGGCGTGCGTCTGGCCGATTCCTTCCCCTGGTTTGTGAAGGAGCATCGCTACGAGCATGCCCACGTGCGCCTTCACTTCCGCCGTTCGCGCGACTTCTTCGGCGAGGCGCTTTCCAAGGAAGGACAGGACTTCGGCTTTTATGCGGCCAACGAGCGCACACCGGGCGTTCTTCTTCCGATCGACCAGAACATTCTCAACCGAGTCGATCTTCCCGATGTCTGGGAGGACAGCACGGCCGTGCTGACGCTTTCCGAAAACGCGCTTCACGCCACTGTGGTTCGCGACCGCAAGTATCGCTTCGTCGGAGCCCGCTGCGGCAATCTTGACGACGTGATGAAGGCCGTCGCCATGGACTTCGACTTCGTGATCGTCAAGCCCGAGGTCTTTGAGGCCACGCTCTGGAAGGGCGAGCCTCGTCTTCCGACCTATGTTGAAGACGTGCCCGCCTCCGACCTGCGTCTCTGGCAGGACCGTGGTGCGCACGGCGTCAAGCCCTGACGATTCGCCTTCCGAGGCTTCGAAAATGAAAAAAAAAGCCTGTTCAGTGCTGAACAGGCTTTTTTGTCGGCGGGCGTTCCTGCAGGAAGAGGCGTTCTCAGCGACGTCTGCCGCCCTTGCGCTCCTCGCGTTCGGCGGTGTAGCGGGCGACGCTCTCAAGCTCTTCGGGCGTCATGCGGTCAGCGGAGCCGGGATCGCCTTCGATCACATAGCCGTCTGAGGCCCATTCGCCGAGGTCAATGAGCTTGCAGCGTTCCGAGCAGAAGGGACGCCAGGGATTGGCGGAGGAGTATTCGATCTCCTTGCCGCAGGTGGGGCATTTGACTTTCATGATGTTTTTCGGTCAGGAAGGCGTGCAGAGCCCGAGACGGAACGGAATCTCCTCCGTGCGGGCCAGATGCAGCTTGTGGTTTTCGTCAGGGCGCGAGAAGCGGATCCAGAGCATGTACTTGTTGGCGCTCACCTCGGGAACAACCGTGCTGTCGGCGGGAAGCCAGATCTGGACGAGGGCGCAGTTCTGATTGCGGTTCATCGAGAACTGGTACGTGCCGTTGACGGCTGTAAGGCTCTGGCAGTGCGAGTTGGCGCGGAAGATGCGCAGAAGGAGCATCGTGCCCGTGCGGATGGGTTCCAGCGTGCTCACGTAGCTCTGCAGCTCCCTGCGACGGATTTCGGGAGCCGTGTTCATCCAGAGGTGCATCTGCGGCAGGTCGAATTCGCAGGTGCCGCCTGCAATGCTCTGGCGCGTGCGGATGATCTGCAACCATTGGTTTTCACGCACGCTCTGCGTCGTGCGTCCGACAGAATCCGAAACGGCCTGAATGGCTGCGCCGATCTCGGCGAGATGAGCGGCCATGTCGGGATCCGCCGAGGCGTTCTTGGCAATGAGGCGCTGGCGCTGGCGTTCGAGCTCCTGAATGAGTTCGTGGCGCAGGTCCGAGCGGGCGGTGGCGTCAAGCAGGTCGAAGAGGGCGGATATGCCGGCCTGATGCGCAATGGCGCTCGTCTGCTCGCAAAACCAGTCGAAGCGCTGGAAGAGCGCCTCCAACCGGAGATACGTGCGGATTTTCTCATTGCAGGGGAATTCGTAGAGAAGATGCTCGGCCGTGGACATGTCTGCTTACGCTCCAAGAAGGTGGACGCTGACCCTAAAAATACCACAGCCCTTCGGACTGCGGTCCTCGTTCATCGGGTAATTGCCATCCAGATGCGGCTGAGCGCGTCAAGGCGCTTGCGGAGCGCCGCTTCGTCGTCCTCGTTGACGATGAGGTCGTCGGCGCACTGCAGAATCCGGCTTCGCGGAGGCTGAGCCTTCATCATCAGGCGGGCGGTCTCCTCGGTGAGTCCGGGACGGGAGACGATGCGCGAGAGACGAACGTCGTCCGAGGCGTCGATGACCAGAACGCGGCTGACGGCAGGATGGCGGAAGTCGTCGCGCCAGAGAAGCGGGCAGTCGTAGATGACGATTGGAGACGCAGAGAGGGACTCGAACTCGCGTGTAACGGCAGCGCCGATGAGGGGATGGAGGCAGGCCTCGAGGCGCTTGAGTGCGCCTGCGTCCCGAAAGGCAAGTTCACGCATGCGGCGCCTGTCCATGGCGCCCTCGGGGGTGAGAAATTCCGGACCGAAGGCTTCCGCGACGGCGAGCGAGCCTGCTGCACCCGGGCCTGTGAGCGCGCGGGAGATGGCGTCCGCGTCGACGACGGGGAGGCCCGATGCGCGAAGGTGTGCGGATGCGGTGCTTTTTCCCGCGCCGATGCCGCCGGTGAGTCCGATGATGAGTGACATGGGATGATCTCGCCGAAAAGCAGCAGCAGGAAAGTCACCAGCACGGTCTTGAACAGGAACTCGAACCGCAGGAAAGTGAAGACCGAGTCAATGATCCCGGCCGTGAGGATGACGATGCAGATATTCACCAGATTGTTGACCACCAGGATCGTGGCCAGCAGCAGGTCGACGTTCGCCAGCAGCCGCAGCATGGCGGCGGCCGATGCGCTTCTGCGGCTCTGCAAATGACGTATGTCATTGTGCGAGAGGGAGAAAAAAGAAGTCTCGGCCCCCTAAACGAGCGCCGAAACACACAACAGGCAGAGCGTCACCGCGCAAAGCACGGCGATATGGGGTGAGAACCCGTTGAACGTAATCCAGGAATGCGCGTCTTCCAAATTGAAAATCGGTTAGTTAATCGAATAGCGAGCCGCCCTGCGACTCCTCTTTCTGCGCCTGGGCATCGGTCGTATCGTCCTTCAGCACCTCCTTGCGGCTGCCGGGGACGCGCACGATGAACTTCGAGTTGCGCGACTGGTAGGCGGGTTTGGCCAGCAGGGGGTCGATGTTGCTGTAACGGGTCGGCTTGGCGCCGAGCATCACCAGTTCGGGCTGACGCTGGGCGGGTTTGGGGGGCAGGGGTTTGATCGGCTCCAGCACGGGTGCCGCGGCGGACGTCTCCTTGACGGCCGGTTCGACGGTGCGGACCGGAGGAATGATCTGCTTCATCACGCCGGGCTGCGCGTCGCCTTCGAATCCCGTGGCCACGACCACCAGCTCGATGAAATTGCCCAGCTGCGGCTTCTCGCTCGTACCCCAGATGATGTTGGCGTTGTGGATCACCCCGTTGTCGTCCTGCACGCTGGCGTGGGCCTGAATATACTCCAGAATCTGCACCACCTCCTCGTACATCAGGGCGTCGGCGTCCGACACCGAAATATTCAGCAGGATGTTCTTGGCGCCCGAAATCAGGTTGTGATCCAGCAGCGGGGAGCGCAGCGACGCTTCGGCCACCGCCTCGGCGCGCTTGTCGCCATCGGCCGTAGCCACGGCCATATGCGCCCGGCCGCTGTTGCGCATCACCTTCGAGACATCGGCGAAGTCGACGTTCACCAGATCGCTCTCGACGGTGATGATCTCCGCGATACCCTTGGCCGCAGAGGCCAGAATGTCGTCGGCCTTGCCGAAAGCCTGCTTCAGCGAGAGGCGGCCGTAGATTTCCAGAATGTTTTCGTTGTTGATGATCAGCAGCGAATCGGTGTTCTGGCGCAGCTCCTCGATACCGCGGAACGCCTGTTCGTAACGGATCTTGCCCTCGACGGCCAGCGGCGAGGTGACGATGGCCACGGTCAGCAGCCCCATCTCCTTGGCCAGCTTGGCGATGACGGGCGATGCTCCCGTGCCCGTTCCGCCGCCCATGCCGGCGGTGATGAAGAGCATCTTCGTACCGGCCTCTTCGAGCACCTGGCGGATTTCGGGCAGCGACTCGACGGCCGCGCGGCGACCGTTCTCCGGATCGTTTCCGGCTCCGAGACCTTCGGAGCCGAGGCGGATCTTCCGCTCAACGGGGCTTTTGTCGAGCGCCTGCTGGTCGGTGTTGCAGACCATGAACCCGACGTCCTTGATGCCGAGGTTCCACATGTGGTTCACGGCGTTGCCGCCGGCACCGCCGACGCCCACCACCATGATTATCGAAGATTTATCTTTTGCCGCAGCAATTTCGTTCATCAGATCGTCACTCATAATTCCTTAACCTCTTTTTCGTCGGGCGTTCGTTCCGGTTGCCGGCCGGTTTTGCGTTTTCTCGTTCGTATTGTTTCGGCTTCCCGCCGCCTTGCCCGGTCGGGCGACTCAGATTTCTTCGTCTTCCGATCCGGTGAAGAAGTCGTCCAGGCGGGTTCCCAACTTCTGTTTGAGCTTGTCGAGCAGGCCCCGTTTCGGACGATGCGGCGTCTCGGCGGTTTCGGCTGCGGCCCCTTGCGCCGCCCCTTCCGTTGCGGCGTTCGCCGCGGGTGTCGTCGGCGGGGGAGTCGGTGCGGCCGCGGGCCGCGGTGTGTAGGGCGCTGCCGAAACGCCTGTCGCGGGCTTCCCGGCAGAGTAGGGGGTCGCGCGCGGGATCGTCGGCCCGGCGGGCTGTGCCGCACCTCCCTGACGCGGGATATCGGTCACGGCGCAGTCGCCGTGGGCGGCGCCGCGGAGCAGCAGTCCGACGGCCGTCGAGTAGGCCGGCGAAGCGACCTTTTCCCGCGACGTCTCGTCGACGGCCTCTTCGGCCGTGCCGATGCGGACCTCCATGCCCGTTACGCGGCGGAACAGTTCGTCGATATGTTGCAACTGCGCCGAGCCGCCCGTCAGCACGATGCCGTAGGCCAGCTTGTCGCCGAATCCCGAATCCCGGATCTCCTGCGCGACGTATTCGGCGATATCGCGGGCGCGCGATTCGATCACCACGGCCAGGTTGTGCAGCAGGATATCCTTGGTCTCCTTGGCGGTGCGTCCCTTGACGCTTACCATCTTGTTTTCGGGCGCCAGCTCGGCGACCGCCGAACCGAATTTGCGTTTGAGGCTGTCCACGTGGCGTTCGAGGATGCCCAGCGTGCGGATGTCGTTGTTGATCGCCCCCGCCCCCATGGGGATGGTGGCGATGTAGCGCGGCACGTTGCGGTAGTAGACCGCCACGTCGGTCACGCCGCCGCCGATGTTGACCACGGCCGCACCCTCCTCCTTCTCGTCCGCCGAGAGGACGGCGGCGCCCGTCACCAGCGCGTTGGCGTACATCCCCAGCGAGCGGATGCCCAGCCGGCGCAGCGCCAGGTTGAGCCGTTCGATCGGGGTTTTGGCGCAAAGGATGAAGTTGAAGGTCGATGCGAGCCGCTTGCCGAACGATCCGACGGGGTCGGCCACCTCCTGGTTTTCGTCCACGAGGTAGTTTTGCGGGATACGCTCCATGATCGTCTCGTCGTCGGGAGCCTGCACGTTGCGCATACGGTCGAACAGCGCCTCCACGTCGGTGCGGTTGACGCCGTTCTGCGGATCGGAGGTGAAGACGTGGTCGGTGTGGCGGGCGCAGGAAATCGCCCGAAATGCCGGTGTAGGCTTCGGTGATGCGGATGCCCAGCTCCTCGCCAACGGTCTCGACGGCCGCCTTGATGGAATTGCTCACCTGCTCGATATTCGTAATCATGCCCGCCTTCACTCCCTGCGAAGGTTTCGAGACGATGCTGCGGACGACCGGACGTCCCTCGGCGACGCGTTCGGCGACGGCCACCACGACGTTCGACGATCCC
>OGLI01001070.1_pt1 | contig 19099 bp, 16 predicted proteins | sample 1572661 | NCBI WGS metagenome assembly OGLI01 (sample SAMEA2581901, study PRJEB24529) | metagenome | biome: Human gut stool | place: China | collected 2011 | reverse complement strand
ACGGTTCCCGAAGCTATATAGATAAGAAGTATTATCAGGTATACCAGAACATGTTCCAGCTGGTGGAGGATATCTGCAAGGATGACAATCTGGAAGAACTGGCGAAGCAGGTAGATGTGATCTTTACCGCAACCCCTCAGGGATTTCTGGCGGGCCTTTTGACAGAGGAGATTCTCTCTCAGGTGAAGATCGTGGATCTGTCTGCTGATTACCGGATCAAGGATGTGGCCACCTATGAAAAATGGTACGGCATCGAGCACAAATCTCCTCAGTTCATTGAGGAAGCAGTATACGGACTCTGCGAGATCAATCGTGACAAGATCACGGAGAAGACCAGATTGGTAGCCAACCCCGGCTGCTACACAACCTGTTCGATCCTGACGGCCTATCCCATGGTCAAGGAAGGCATGATTGATGTGAACACCCTGATCGTGGATGCCAAGTCCGGTACCTCCGGTGCAGGAAGAGGCGCCAAGGTGCCCAACCTGTTCTGCGAAGTGAACGAGAACATGAAAGCCTACGGCGTGGCAAGCCACAGACATACCCCCGAGATCGAGGAGCAGTTAGGCTATGCGGGCAACTGCCAGGTGACCATTAATTTTACCCCGCACCTCGTACCCATGAACAGAGGAATTCTGGCAACCGAGTATGCAACACTGAAGAGAAAACCGGACGGTACACTTCCTACCTATGAGGAAGTAAAAGCTGTCTATGATAAATATTATGCAAACGAGAAATTCGTCCGTGTGCTGGATAAGGGCAGCTGCCCCGAGACCAAGTGGGTGGAAGGCAGCAACTACGTGGACATCAATTTTGTCATTGATGAGCGTACCGGCCGTATCATTATGATGGGTGCACTGGATAACCTCGTAAAGGGTGCCGCAGGACAGGCGGTACAGAACATGAACCTGCTGTTCGGGCTTCCTGAGAGCGAAGGCCTGGAGCTGGTTCCCTGCTTCCCTTAAAGCAGCTACGGAAAGGATTAGAAAGGATAAAATACATACATGAACAAACAGTTTACGATCAAACCCATGACCATAGAAGATTATGACGGTCTGCATGCCCTCTGGATGACCATTCACGGTTTCGGTATCCGGAGCATCGATGATTCCAGAGAAGGTGTGGAACGTTTTATCAACCGGAATCCCGGCACCAGTGTGGTAGCCATCGGGGAGGATGGAGCCGTAGTGGGCGGCATCCTCTGCGGCCATGACGGACGACGAGGCTGTCTGTACCATGTATGTGTCAGAGAAGATTACCGAAGACTTGGCATCGGCAAAGCCATGGTCGTCCACTGCATGAATGCTCTGAAAGCGGAACATATCAACAAGGTCAGCCTGATCGCTTTTACCCAGAATGACATCGGAAACGCTTTCTGGAAATGCATTGGATGGACAAAGCGGGAAGACTTGAACTACTACGACTTTACTTTGAATGAAGAGAACATTACGGCGTTTAATAAATAGAGGGTAGGATTGTGGAAGTGCGTAGCACGAAGCAATCCGTAGGCATCAAAGTCGGGGGCTTTTGACCCCGACATCATAAATAAAACGGAAGCGAAAGGAGATTATTCCAACATGAAACAGATCCAGGGCGGTGTGACCGCAGCAAAAGGCTTTGAGGCAGCAGGTGTGGAGGCTGCCATTAAATATCAGAATCGTAAGGATATGGCACTGATCGTAAGTAAGGCACCTTGTACCGTAGCCGGTACTTTTACCTCCAATGTGGTAAAGGCGGCTCCTGTACTGTGGGATAAGCAGATCGTGGAACATTCTGCATTTGCACAGGCAGTGGTAGTCAATTCGGGAATCGCTAATGCCTGCACCGGCAAACAGGGACTGGACTGCTGTGAAGCAGAAGCAAAATGTGCCGGAGAACTGTTGGGTGTGCCCACCGATGCCGTACTGGTTGCATCCACCGGTGTCATCGGTATGCAGATTCCCGTAGACAAGATCACCGCTGGCATCGAGAAACTGGTGGCAGCCAAGGCAGATACTCTGGAGGCTGGCTCCGATGCAGCCCATGCCATTATGACCACCGATACCATTTCCAAAGAGATCGCCATCGAGACACAGATCGGTGGCAAGACTGTGACTCTGGGCGGTATGTGCAAGGGTTCCGGTATGATCCATCCGAATATGTGTACGATGTTAGGTTTTGTAACCACAGATGTGAAAATTTCCAAGGAGATGCTGCAGAAGTGCGTCAGCGCAGATGTAGTGGATTCCTTCAACATGATCTCCGTGGATGGAGATACTTCCACCAATGATACACTGCTGGTGCTGGCCAACGGCATGGCTGGCAACGAGGAGATTACCGCAGAGGGCGAGGATTACGACAACTTCTGCAAGGCACTGCATGAGATCACCACATTCCTGGCAAAGAAAATGGCAGGAGATGGCGAAGGCGCCACAGCACTGTTCGAGACCAAAGTAATAAATGCAGTCAGCAAGGAAGATGCCAGAACTCTGGCAAAATCCGTGATCTGTTCTTCTCTGACCAAGGCAGCTATCTTCGGACATGATGCCAACTGGGGACGTATCCTCTGTGCACTGGGTTATTCCGGAGCCAAATTCGACCCGGAAAATGTGGATCTGTATTTTGAGAGCAAGAGCGGCAAGATTCATATCTTCGGTAATGGTGTGGCATGTGATTACAGCGAGGAAGAGGCCACGAAGATCCTCTCCGATCCGGAAGTCACCGCACTGGTGGATATGCATATGGGTGAGGCAGAAGCTACCGCATGGGGCTGTGATTTAAGCTATGATTATGTGAAGATCAATGCGGACTATCGTTCCTAAAAAAGAACGACCGGAAAGATAAATGACAGGCGGATCACGGTATCTGCGGAAATGAGGATAAAAATGGAAAAAGATATGGAACAGGTAATGAAAAAAGCAGAGGTGCTGATCGAGGCGCTTCCTTACATACAGAAATTCAACCGTAAGATCATCGTGGTAAAATACGGCGGCAGCGCCATGAGCAATGAGGAACTGCAGAAAAACGTCATCAAGGACGTAACGTTGTTGAAACTGGTAGGTTTCAAGCCCATCATCGTTCACGGCGGCGGTAAGGAGATCAGCCGCTGGGTCGGCAAGGTCGGAAAAGAGGCAAAGTTCGTCAACGGTCTGCGTGTCACCGATGAGGAGACCATGGAGATCGCGGAAATGGTACTGAACAAGGTAAATAAGAGCCTTGTGACCATGGTGGAAGAGTTGGGCGTGAAAGCAGTAGGTGTCAGCGGTAAAGACGGCGGCCTGCTTCAGGTAGAGAAAAAATATTCCGACGGTCAGGACATCGGGTATGTGGGTGAGATCACCGGCGTGAATCCGGATATTCTCTTTGACATGTTGGAGAAGGATTACCTGCCCATCATCGCTCCCATTGGACTGGACAAGGATTATCACACCTACAATATCAATGCGGATGATGCGGCCTGCGCTATCGCAAAAGCAGTACATGCGGAGAAACTGGCATTTCTGACGGATATCGAGGGATTGTACAAGGACATCAATGACAAGTCCACATTTATTTCCAGATTGACAGCTTCCGAGGCAGAGGGGCTGATCCACGACGGTTACATCGGCGGTGGTATGCTGCCGAAGCTGAACAACTGTACTTCTGCGATCCGCAACGGTGTAAACCGTGTGCATATTCTGGATGGACGTCTGGCACACTGCCTGTTGCTGGAGATCTTCACCAATCAGGGTATCGGAACTGCGATCGTATCCGATGAGGAGGAAAAATAAAATGAGCGACACTATGAAAGAATATATTGCAGAGGCGGAAAAAGACCTGCTGCATACCTATAACCGTTATCAGATCGTTCTGGATAAGGGCGAAGGCGTACATCTGTATGACACCGATGGGAAAAAATATCTGGATTTCGTAGCGGGAATCGCTGTATTTGCCCTGGGCTATCAGAACAAGGCATACAACGATGCGCTGAAGGCACAGATCGACAAGGTGATCCACACCTCCAATTATTATTACAACGTGCCTGCCATCGAGGCGGCTCGTAAGATCAAAAAAGTATCCGGCATGGATCGTGTCTTTTTCACCAATTCCGGTGCGGAAGCAGTGGAAGGTGCCATTAAGGCTGCCAGAAAATATGCGTATCTGAAGGATGGCTGTACCGACCATGAGATCATTGCCATGAATCACTCCTTCCACGGCAGAACCATGGGAGCTTTGTCAGTAACGGGCAACCCCAAGTATCGTGAGGCGTTCCAGCCCATGATCGGACATATCAAATTTGCAGAACTGAATGATTTCCAGAGTGTGCTGGATCAGGTGACAGACAAGACCTGTGCCATCATTATGGAGACTGTACAGGGCGAGGGCGGACTGCGTCCCGCTAATGAAGAATTCTTAAAACAGGTTCGTGATCTGTGCGATGAGCGGGATATCCTGCTGATTCTGGATGAGATCCAGTGCGGCATGGGACGTACCGGTTACATGTATGCATGGCAGCGTTTCGGCGTGAAGCCGGACATCATGACTTCTGCCAAGGCACTGGGCTGCGGTGTACCGGTAGGTGCATTTATGATGACGGAGAAAGTAGCACAGCATTCTCTGACAGCGGGAGATCACGGAACCACCTACGGCGGTAACCCCTTAGCCTGCGCAGCAGTGGAAAAAGTGCTTGATTTATTCGAAGAGGACCATATAATAGAACATGTGAGAGAGGTGGCTCCCTATCTGGAACAGCGTCTGAACGAACTGGCAGACAAGTATGACTGTATTAAAGAACGCCGTGGTGTGGGACTGATGCAGGGACTGGTATTTGACCATCCGGTAGGAGACATTATTAACAGAGCATTGGAGAAGGGATTAATTCTGATCAATGCCGGTGCGGACATTATCCGCTTCGTACCGCCTCTCGTGATTACCCGGGAAAATGTGGACGAAATGATTGCTATTTTGGACACCTGTATCGAATAAGAGGTTTAGGTGAATTTATGTTTTTGAAAAAAAGAATTATCGCTACAGCAGCTGTGATCGCCATGGCTGCTGCAGCTGTTTACGGAAGTACGCAGGAGATGAGTCAGACACAGGAGAGCGGAAGCGGACTGCAGCTGTTTCGAGGAAAGGAGACAATCTATTGCTGGTATTCCGATGAGGCATTGTCCGGTTATATCAATGCGGCAGCAGTATCCTTCGGAGAACAGAACAGTGGAGTCCGTGTGATTCCCGTACTTACTTCTGACAGTGAATATCTTGAAGCTATCAATCAGGAGACCCTGCATTCCGATCAGATACCGGATATCTACCTCTTGAGCAGTGACTCTCTGGAAAAGGCTTATCTGGCAGGACTGGCATCGAAAGTGCCTGACACTGTGGGAATCTGCAATACAGACCATTTTTCCCAGGCGGCTCTGTCTGCGGTAACCTATGATCAGAAGCTGATCGGTTATCCGGTTTATTTTGATACCAGTGCGTTGGTATATAATGAAGATTATCTTCGAACCTGGGCAACCCAGCAGGCGGAGAAGGAACTGGCGGGAAACAGTGAGAATGATGAACCCATAGGGGAAGGAGAAGAGATCATCGAGGAAGATTCTCTTCCGGAAGACCAGACCACGGAACAGGTGACAGCGGATGAGGCAGCGGTAAATGCGCTGGCAGAGCAGTATTTCGCGGAAGCACTTCCCTCCACAGTGGATGATCTGCTGAATATTGCAGATACCTTTGATGCACCGGAAGGTGTGGAAGGTGTCATGAAATGGGACGTGAACAATATTTTCTACAACTACTGGATCGTAGGCAACTACATGATCGTGGGCGGTGATCCCGGGGATGACAGAAATGATATTGATATCAATAATCCGGAGACCATTCAGTGTCTGGAAGTGTACAAGGCACTGAACCAGTTCTTCTTTATTGAATCCGATACGGTGACTTATGATTCTGTGATCCAGGACTTTATCGATGGCAAGACCATGTTCACCATCGGAACCACGGATGTGGTCAAACGGCTGGAAGAGGCAAAAGCGGACGGCAGCCTTGCATTTAATTACGGAATTGCCCGTATGCCGGATGTCAGCGCCGAACTGCAGAGCAGATCTTTGTCTGTTACGGGAGCGGCAGTCATCAACGGCTATTCGGAACACAAGGAACTGGCGGACTGCTTCGCAGCGTATCTGGCAGAAGGATATGCGGACGGCCTGTATGAACGCTCCGGCAAAATGCCGGCAAGTCTTCAGGCAGCAGAGAATGCAGACAACGGTGCGCTTATGATCTTTGCCGATGAGTATGCGGACAGTGTGTCATTGCCGAAGATGCTGGAGACGGGAAATTTCTGGATGCAGCTGGAAGTACTGTTTTCCAAGGTATGGAACGGTGACGACGTGACTACTCTGGTACAGCAGCTGGACGAGACCATAGCCAGACAGGTAGGTGGTACAGAGAACTAAAACCGTTACAATAAAATATGAATGAACGAACCGGTCACAGGATAGACTACTACTAAAAAGAAAAGGTGGTAGAATCCTATGATCGGTTTTTTGATTGCTTTAGTTTCCGGTGCGCTGATGAGCATCCAGGGAGTGTTCAACACCCAGGTGACGAAATCCACCGGCATCTGGACCGCCAGTGCATTTGTGCAGTTTACAGCATTGCTGGTATGTCTGGGGGCATGGCTGTGTACGGAGCGGACTTCATTCTTGAAGATAGCGCAGGTGGAGCCCAGATATATGCTTTTGGGAGGGGCCATCGGAGCCTTTATCACCTACACTGTGATCCGCAGTATGGATGCCCTGGGACCGGCCAAAGCGGTAATGCTTATTGTGGTCGCTCAGCTTGCTGTAGCATATATTATCGAACTGTTCGGATGGTTCGGTGTGGAGAAGCAGCCCTGGGAGTGGCGGAAAGCCATCGGCATGGCCGTGGCGATTGTGGGTATTGTGATTTTCAAGTGGAAATGATCCAGAGCTATCCTCGTAGCGGCAATTTTGCGAAGGGGTTCTGAATCGTTACCACAAATGCGAAAACGGCTTGTAAATTCCGTGCGATTCCAGTACAATGAAAGTTAACAGCATAGAGAGGCAATCCCCTGAAATTTTGTGAAGGAATCAGGAAAATGGAAAGGGGACTATGATGTTTTCGATAAGGTTTTTTAAAACAAAATATGCAGGTTTGATCGGAATGTTTTTCAGTCTGGTGATGTTCATGACCGGCTGTCAGAGGAAGGATGAGGCCATTGTGCTGATTCCATCCGGAGAAGATGTGGCGGAATTTCCCTCACTGGAAGCGGTGGAACAGGCAGCGGAGCCTGCAGGCAGCAGCGTGACAGTGCAGGAACCGGCAAAGGCTGAACCGCAGATGATATATGTCTATGTCTGCGGCGCAGTGCAGGATCCCGGAGTCGTGGAAGTGCCGGAGGGCAGCAGAGCGGAGGAAGCCCTGCGACTGGTCGGAGGTATGACAGCGGAGGCGGATCCTTTTTATGTGAATCTGGCAGAAACGGTGACGGATGGTCAGAAGCTGTATTTTCCAACGTTGGAGGAAGCGGAGACTCTGGAAGCCGAGGTAAAAGCGACGGCGGAGGGACTTGTGAATATCAACACGGCATCTGCGGAGGAATTGTGTGCGCTGCCGGGGATCGGAGCTTCCCGGGCGGCAGATATTGTGCGCTACCGGGAGCAAAACGGAGCCTTTCAGACGAAGGAAGACATTATGAAGGTATCCGGGATCAAACAGAACGCGTATGACAAATTGTGTGATAAGATCACGGTACAATGAGGGCTTATGCCGGGACCGTGAAGAGAAAAGTAAGGGATAGAGAGGTTAAGGAAAGATGGCAGGCAAGAAAGTGCTGGTAGTGGATGATGAGAAGCTGATCGTGAAGGGAATCCGTTTCAGTCTGGAACAGGACAACATGGAAGTGGATTGTGCTTATGACGGTGAGGAAGCATTGCAGATGGCGCATAACAAGGAATATGACATCATATTACTGGACGTCATGCTGCCGAAGCTGACCGGCTTTGAGGTCTGCCAGCAGATCCGCGAATTTTCCAATGTACCGGTGATCATGTTGACCGCCAAGGGTGATGACATGGATAAGATCCTGGGACTGGAATACGGCGCGGACGATTACATAACCAAGCCTTTTAACATTCTGGAAGTGAAAGCCCGGATCAAAGCTATCTTCCGCAGAATGGAGCCGAAAAAAGGAACCACAGAGAACACCGGTATTCTGGAAAGCGGCGATATGAAGCTGGATCGTGACGGCAAAAGAGCCTACATCCAGGGCAGGGAGATCGGACTGACGGCCAAGGAGTTCGAAGTGCTGGAACTTCTGATGCTGAATCCCGACAAGGTATACAGCAGGGAGAATTTGTTGAAGCTGGTATGGGGTACGGATTATCCCGGTGATGTGCGTACAGTGGATGTACATATCCGGAGACTGCGTGAGAAGATCGAGTCCAATCCCAGCGAGCCCAGATACGTGCATACCAAATGGGGTGTCGGGTACTACTTTAATAATAAGTGAGACTATGAGAACCGGCAAAGATAAGAGGAAATGATTCGCCATGCTTGCATGTAAGAATCAATTTCTCTTATCTTTGAAGGTGGCTCGAATAGAGCCACCGCCACGCAAATGAACAAAAGTAGCTGCGAAGCAGCGGAGAGCACGATTTATCGTGCGGTTTTGTGAATGGCATGGAGAGGTTCGGAACTGAGGTTTTTATACTGTGAAAAAATGGAATAAAGAACGTTTTGCAACTATATGGGAAAAGCTGGAGAGCATGATCGCGCTTCGAAGTCTGCGGGCGAGGATCTTCCTGCTGACGCTGGTGATCGGCCTGGTGCCTTGTATTGCCATGCGCCACGGTATCGTGAGCAATTACGAGGATCTGGCGGTGGAACAGCGGACCACAGTGGTACAGAACCAGTTGATGATCCTGGCCAATCATCTGATCAGCAACAATTATTTAAGCAGCCATGGTGTCAGAGAGGACACCGGCAATTCCAGAGAAGTCATCAATGCGGAACTGGAGATGCTGTCCAATCTGTATGAAGGCCGCGTTATGATCATCAACAAGAATTTCAAGGTGGAAAAAGATACCTACGGCATCAGTGAAGGAAAGACCATCATTTCCGAGGAGGTCATCAAATGTTTTCAGGGGGAAAACATTTCCCATTATGACCCGGAGCACGGTTACATAGAAATGACCACTCCCATCATGGATACCACGGCAAACACTACGGACGAAAACGGAAAAAGGAATCCGGATGCCATCCGGGGCGTTATGCTGACCAGCATTTCCAATGACAGTATCGTAAATGCCAAGGAAGTGCTGAATCGTAAGGCGTACATTCTGGAAGTGATCATGATGGTGGCAATCCTGGCACTGGCTATCATACTGTCCAGAGCTTTGACGAGACCTTTCAACAGAGTCACACAGGCCATCAATGCGGTAAAGGAAGGCTTCAGTGATGAGACGATCTCTGTGCCAGATTATGTGGAGACCGTACATATCGTAGATGCGTTCAACCAGTTGTTGAAGCGGATGAAGGCATTGGACGATTCCCGACAGGAATTTGTGGCAAATGTGTCCCACGAGTTGAAAACACCCATGACATCCATCAAGGTATTGTCGGATTCCCTGCTAGCACAGGAAAATGTACCGGCGGAGCTGTATCGAGAATTCATGGAAGACATTGCTTCCGAGATTGACAGAGAGAACCAGATCATTACGGATCTGTTGGCACTGGTAAAAATGGATAAAAAGGTACAGGATCTGAATATTGTATCGTTGAACATCAATGATCTGACGGAACTGATCTTAAAGAGACTGCGGCCCATCGCCCGGAAGAAGGATGTGGAAGTAGTATTTGAAAGCGTCCGTCCTGTGGTGGCAGAGGTGGATGAAGTCAAGATGACCCTGATCATGACGAATCTGGTGGAGAATGCCATCAAATACAATAAGGATCATGGCTGGGTGAAGGTGATACTGGATGCGGATCATCAGTATTTTACCTTTGAAGTCAGTGATTCCGGAATCGGTATCCCGGAGGAGGCTCTGGCACATATCTGCGAGAGATTCTATCGTGTGGACAAGTCTCATTCCAGAGAGATCGGCGGAACGGGACTGGGACTGGCGATCACCAAGAGCGCCGTCCTGATGCACAAGGGATCCCTTACGGTGACGAGTACCGAGGGGCAGGGCGCCTGTTTCCTGGTGAAGATCCCGCTGACATATATCGCCTCTTAGACGGAGCTGTTGTAAGAAAGATTGTGTAGTTATGAAGAGAGTTAAAAAATATGTTTTGACCGGTATGCTTCTGATGTTGCTGGCAGTCCTGACCGGCTGTGGCACGAGAGAGCCGGAGACCGGCAAAAAGATATCGGTGTATTATGTAAATACCGCAGAGACGAAGGTTGAGGTTCATGACCAGTATCTGAACACCAAGACACCGGAGGAACAGTTGGAAGAGACCATGACATTTCTCTCCACCACCCCGGAAAAGCTGGAATATAAGGCGCCTTTTGACATGGGATTTCAGGTTCTGGATTATGAAGTGGAAGACGGAAAACTTGTGATCAATGTGGATAAGGCATATTCTGAACTTTCGGTCACCACAGAAGTACTGGTGCGGGCGGCCGTTGTAAGGACACTGACGCAGCTGTCCAATGTGAAATATGTGACGATTACCGTGGAAGGTAGTCAGTTATATGACAATGCAGGGGAATTGGTAGGCTGGATGAATGCCGAGCAGTTCATCAATAATGACGGTAACGAGATCAACACCTATGAACTGGTGAAGGTAAAGCTGTATTTTGCCAATGCAGACGGTGATAAGCTCATCGCGGCCTACAGAGAAAAGCATTATTCCACCAATACTCCGTTGGAGCGATTCGTGGTGGAGGAACTGATCGCGGGACCCAGCGGACAGATTGAGGGTCTGTACCCGGTGATCAATCCGGAGACCAAGATCATCAATATCCTGACCAAAGATGGCATCTGCTATGTGAATCTGGATTCCAGCTTCCTGACCGTGGTGAACAATGTTTCCACGGAGGTAGCAGTTTACTCCATCGTGAATTCCCTGGTGGAACTGGATAATATCAATAAAGTACAGATCCTGGTCAACGGCGAAGTGCCATCTACCTTCAGCAATTCCACTTTTGAACGGAATCTGGATTATGTAACGACTTTGGAACAGTAAATTTTGAATTTATGCGGGACAGGACTGTTTTTGCGTTGGACTGTCGGAACAGTCCTGACTGTGGGCAGGCGGGATTGCCTGCGGAAGGGAGCTTAATGAGACGACCGCTTTTTATGGCGTGTCTGTGTCTCGTGATAGTGCTCGCCATAGGAAGAATACTGACGGGGGCAGACACCGGGGATGCCGGCGTACTGCCGCCTGACGGAAGTCCGGTGAGGATCACGGGACGGATAGACACAAGAACTTCTGAAACGATTATTCTGAAATCAATTTCTATTATTCAAAACGATCTAAAATATTCCTATTCTGGAAAATTACAATGTGAGTTGACAAACACACAGGAGGTACAGAGCCTGAGACTGGGCCAGCATATTGTTCTGGAAGGCGTTTTTTCGCACTTCGATGCTGCGACCAATCACGGGGAATTTGACGTGCGGGCCTATTCTGCGGGAAAGGGCATCGGTGGCAGAGTGCGGAAAGCACAGGTTCTGGCAGCGGAGGAGGACTATAGCTTTTTGAGGGAAAAGTTGTTTGCCTTTCGAAGGAGATTACACGACAGACTGGCAAAGGTATTCCCGGAGAAAGAGGCTTCCGTTATGCAGACATTACTGCTGGGGGAGAAGGAAGAACTGGATGCGGAGGTAAAGGCGCTGTACCAGAGGAATGGGATCGCCCATATCTTAAGCATTTCAGGGCTACATATTACTTTGCTTGGGATGGGATGCTACCGGCTGCTTAAGAGACTGGGGGCTCCGGTCAGAGTGGCAGCAGCGGGAGGTGCCATGACACTGCTTCTGTACGGTATGATGGTGGGCATGAGTGTATCCGCCAGCCGTGCCATAGGAATGTATCTGCTGCAGATGTTGGGGATATTCGTGGGAAGGACTTACGATATGCTGACAGGTGTGGGGCTGTTGGCGGCATTGCTGGTGTTGCAGCAACCGGAGCGGCTTGGGGATGTGAGCTTTTTGATGTCTTTTGGGGCGGTGCTGGGGATCTGCTTGTTGACACCGGTGTTTGCCGGGGATGGTAGGGAAGATAATGCCGGTGTGGAAACGGCCAGTGGCGTGGTGGCAGGGCTTCTGACCGTGACAGATATTCTGGGTGATTCCGTTTACGAGAGGAACAAGTACCGGGAAGGCTGGCGGAAGGTGGTGTATGAAAGGCTTTGGCGCATGGTGTCAGCACTTAAAAGCGGTTTTGCCGCCAGTGCCGGAGTTATTCTTTTTACGCTGCCCATACAGCTCTGGTTCTTTTATGAGATCCCTGTCTACTCGGTATTATTGAACCTGCTGGTGTTGCCCTTTATGAGTGTGGTGATGGCAGGGGGAATCCTGTCATTGATCCCTGGACTGGGAATTGCAGGCACGGTGGATTGTCTGATCCTGTGGTGGTATGAATGGATCTGCGAACGGTTCGGAGAACTGCCGGGAGCGGTATGGTGCGTGGGCCGCCCGGCAAAGTGGCAGATGATCGTTTATTATAGTGGGCTATTTGTGTTGATCATTGGCAGGAATTATGCGGAAAAATGGAAGCGACAAAGACTTTATGCAGCTTATGTGGCGGAAAATAATCATGGAGACGGACACCGCACTGAAAGAGAAAGGCAGCGTCGGGAAACACGCGGAGTGGATGATAGCGGTAGGGGTAGAAAAAGAGAGAGTAACAGAAAAAAGATGCAGCACTCTGACAGGTACTCTGAAATATGTACCACCAGATGGCGACATGTTTTAGCGAATTTTTGGTATACATGGCAGGGAGTGATGACATATAGGAACGGAGTTATGTGCCGAATTGTAGCCGCAATGATTTTAGTATTAATAGTTGGTTTACTGACCGGCAATTTTGATCGGGGAAGCCGTGTGACTTTTCTGGACGTGGGACAGGGAGACGGTATCGTGGTGGAGACCGGGCAGGGGGCATATCTTTTTGACTGCGGCAGTACCAGTCGGAGGAAAATCGGTGAATATGTGTTGAAGCCTTATCTCAAGAGCCGGGGAATCCAGTCTCTACGCGGTGTGTTTGTATCGCACCCAGATGAAGACCATATGAATGGCATATTGGAACTGCTGGAGAACGGTGGAGAATGGGGAATTACCGTGGAGCAGATGTTTCTGCCTGCGATTACGGAAGCGGAGCGCAGGGAGGCTTTTGAAAAATTGCTTGTTGCCGCGGAATATGCCGGAGTACCGGTAAGTTACATAAAATGTGGCGATGAGATCAGGGATAGTCGACTCCGGCTGCGGTGTCTGCACCCGGAGGAGAATACGACCCTTGCGGATGCCAATGCCTATTCGGAATGCTTCTACGTGGAGGTATTTGCGAAAGCAGTGAAGTGGGGCGCGGCAGAGGGGATGGAAGCAAGTGGAGAGGGCGGAAGAGCTGCTAGCGAAGTTTACGGTGAGACCGGCAGCATTGCTGTCGGAGTTACTGGTGAGAGAACCGGTCATGGTGATACCGGTGAAAGGAAAAACTTCGGCGTGGGTGCCGGGAAGCTAAGCATTCTCCTGACAGGGGATGTGGAAGGCGAAGGGGAGCAGCAGCTGACACAGGAATTGCAGACGTTGAAGACGTTACAGGAAGCGAAGATGTTACGGGTAGCGCAGGAATCACAGGCTTTGCAGAATGCGCGGAAATTGCAGGAACCGCGAGAACAGCAGGAGTTGTGGGAATCACGGAGACAAGGGGGCTTCAAGGTAGACATCCTGAAGGTAGCGCATCACGGCTCAGGCTATTCCACCAGTTCTGAGTTTCTTGCCGCCGCCGGCCCCGCTGCCGCCATTATCTCCTGTGGTCGTAACAATTCCTATGGCCATCCCCATGCCGCGACGCTACAGCGCCTGGAAGATGCTAAGGTCCCCTGGTACCTCACCACTGACTATGGAGCCCTGACAGTAACCGTCGACAGTCACGGAAACCGGCTGCAAGGGTATCTGAGAAGAAAATAAGCCGTTGGGGTTCTAGGTAGTTGGGGCGTGAGAGGAAGAAAAGTAAGAATAAGCCCCGGGGAAGTCAAGAAGCCGGGGCGTAGGAGAAAGAAAAGTAAGAATAAGCCCCGGAGAAGTCAAGAAGCCAGTGTGCAGAAGGAGGAAAAGTGAAAACTACACGCGAAAATATAAAAAACAGAATAGAAGAAATTAATAAGGAATTAGAAAAGATAACAAAATTGGACAAAAAATTTCCGCAAGGAGAATTGCAATGCTTCAAAAATGAAAACCGCTACAAATGGAAAGTAAAAGAGGAAAATGGAATACGCTATCTTCCGAAAACCGAAAGAAATCAGGCAGAAATACTGGCATTGAAGAAATACTATGAGTATAGAAAAAAGGAATTGGAGAGTGAAGCAGCGGGATGGGAAGCCTACTTGAAGAAGACAGACAAGATGAAAATAAACTCCGAACATTTATTAAATCATCCGGAATATGGAAAATTGCTGGCTAAGAATTTCAGACCATTGGATAAGGAACTGGAGCGGTGGCAGGAGGAACCCTATGAAAAATGTACAAAGCATCCGGAAAATTTATTGGTACAAGGAACGCAAGGGAAGATGTTGCGGTCTAAATCAGAAGCAATTATTGACAGAATGCTATATCAAAATAAAATACCGTTTCACTATGAAGAAAAACTGGTTTTGGATGGAATAATTTTATATCCAGATTTCGTGATACGACATCCCTTTACGGGACAATATTTCTATTGGGAGCACTTTGGGATGATGGATAATCCGGATTATTGCAATCATGCTTGTGACAAAATAAAGCTATATTGCCGACATGGTATCATTCCTTCGGTAAATCTGATTCTCACCTATGAAACAAAGCAGTGTCCTCTGAATGCAGACAAAGCAGAAATGATCTTGCAGGAATATTTTGGTTGTAGCAAATGGGATGCCGTGGTAGGATAAAACATATCAGTAATAGTAAAATAAGGGGGATATGCAAAATGAAGCACCTGATCATTGTAAAATTTAAAGAGAATATATGGAACCGGGAGGATGCGGCGAGCAGGGAGATGCTTGCGGACATAAAGAAGATCTTCAATCGGACGAAGCAGATAGAAGGCGTTCATACGGTGAACATTTATGAAAATGTGACACCGAGACCGAACCGGCATGATCTGATGATCGAGATGGAAATGGATCCGGAGGCACTGTCTGTGTATGATGCTTCCGCAGATCATCAGGAATGGAAGGCAAAGTACGGGAAGTATATTCAGACTAAGACCATTTTTGATTACGAATAAAAGAAAATCAGCATGAAAGAATACCAACATCTGATCGGCAGGATAATCATTGTGGCAGCTATTGTGATTGCGGAAGATTGACCGCACATGCACTGGAGCAGCTGAATGGAAGTATTGGTGCAGGTTTTAATACGATTGCAAGTCAGATCCATTAACAGATGACAGAAGGGCTGGAGGCAGCTATGGAAGAATTTGATATCAGAGAAGCTACACCGGAAGATGCGGAGAAGATCATCGCATATTTAGCGCAGGTAGGTGGAGAGACAGATTATCTGTCCTTTGGAAAAGAAGGGCTTCCTATTTCGACAGAAGAGGAAGAGAAATTTATACAGAATATAAATAAGGAGGAACATTCCGTTCTCTATGTAGTATGGAAAAATGGAGAGATTATCGGAGATGCCAGTCTAAGCGGATTTTCCAGAAGGATGAGCCACCGCGCCGAATTCGGAATCTCTGTGGTCAAGTCGGAATGGGGGCAGGGAATTGGCAGTGCTCTATTGCAAAAGATTATTGATTATGCAAAAGAACATACGATAGAACTGATCAATCTGGAAGTTAGAAGCGATAATATACGAGCTATTCATGTCTATGAGAAATATGGCTTCCGGAAAATCGGGACCTCGCCGGCGTATTTTAAGATCGACGGGGAATACTACGATTTTGATCTGATGGTATTAGATCTTAGATAGGAAAGCTACAAAGAAACACAAAGGAGCCATAACACCATGGAATTTTTTGACATCGTAGATGAAAAAGGCATTCCCACAGGGGAGAGCATAGAACGCACACAGGCACATAAAAAGGGTGTCCGCCACAGAACCGCCCATATCTGGATCGTGAGGGAACAGAACGGAAAAGCCCAGCTGTTATTGCAGAAACGCTCTGCAGAAAAAGACAGCTTTCCGGGGCGGTTCGATACTTCTTCCGCCGGACATATTCAGGCGGGGGACGAGCCGGAGGAATCTGCAATACGGGAACTTCACGAAGAACTGGGAATCCAGGCATCTAAAGAGGAATTGCAATTCGCCGGATGCTTTGATATTCAATACGAAAAGGAATTTCATGGAAAAATGTTTCGGGACAACGAGGTTGCATTCGTCTATATGTACACTAAGCCGGTAGATGCTGCGAAGCTTATCCTGCAAAAAGAGGAAGTGGAGAGTGTGGAGTGGTTCGATATGGAGGAACTGGATACCGCATTGCAGCCGCCTAGAGATCAGCGATTCTGCGTCCCCACGGAGGGCTTCCGGATTGCTAAACGTTGGTGGGAGAGCAGAAAATAAAAGCTGAACGGCACGCATAAGCAGTAAGTCCCGAGAAAAGAATTGTCGCACAGTTGACGAGGGCGGGGAATTTCGGCAGACAGAGGCCGGGGATGTGCAGGAGTACATGGTAGAAGATAAGCAAAGCATAAGAGTGGACAATAAAAAGAGGGTATGGAAAGAGAAAAATCCGTGTGTATAAAAAATGGATGTACGGATGGATCTGGAGGATCTGTTTACCAGACTGGTGATTAATTACGGGAAATAACAAAAGAGCTGCCCTCATAATGAGGACAACTCTTTTATGTTAATAAGATTTTCACCAGATGAAATTACTTCACAGTCACGGAAGTGATGTGAGGGTTCACACCTTCGTACCAGTACAGGAAACCTTCCATATCGATGGTATCACCGATCTTTAAGTTCTTTACTGCGTTGTAAACATCGGTGGTGTTGTCGCACAGATAAGACTCAACGGTGAAGGTATAGGTCTGACCGTTCAGGGATACGTTGAAGTACAGGTCGTTACCGTCTTCACCGGAACCATCCCAGTTGTACAGGAAAGCAACATCGTTGCCGTCAGCATCCTGACCTGCAGCTTCTACAGTCATACCCTTGAAAGCTACGAACTGGTTCTGGTAGTTGATCAGATCATCGGTGCCTAACAGATCGGTCACATCGGTAACGGGAGCGATGTAGCTGCCCTCTTCGATCTCGAAGGTAGCACCTTCAGCAATCTCTACTTCACCGGACCACTCGGTCTTATAACCGGTTACTTTGATCTTGGTACCGGGTACCAGCTTAGCATAATCCTCTTCGGAACATACGGAATTGTAGATGAAGTAAGCACCATCCTGATCCTGGGTGTACAGGGTAGCCTTATCTTCCCACCAGGACTGTTTAGCCTGAACATAAGCCTCGATCACAACTTCGGAATCGAGATCAGCAGCCATGTACTCTTCGTAGGTCATAACACCCTCGGACTTCTCATCAGCAACAGCTTCAGCAGCCTCGGTAGAAGCTTCCGTAGCAGCGGCTTCGGTAGTAGCAGCTTCGGTAGTAGCAGCCTCGGTGGTGGCAGCAGCGGTAGATTCAGCAGCAACGTCTGCATTGCTGTTTCCACATGCAGCGAGAGACAGAACCAGAGCCATAGCCATGGTTAATGCAAGTGTCTTCTTTTTCATAATAATCCTCCATTCCTGCGCTTGTGGCGCATATGGGTCTGTGCAGATACACAGACATCTCCTCAATTTATCCGGCGCACTCAGACACCGAACAGTTCCATTATACCTGAAATGCAAGATAAATCAAGATTTTTTGCAAAAAGAGCCCCATGCGCAGGATAATACCACCAGATATTATCTTACGAATGGGGCAGAAAAATTACTTCTTTCTGTTTTTTAAATATTCCCGCCCTACATACAGGAGGATCAGAACCCAGGTGACTGCAAGTGTGCTTAACAGGATCACGGAAGCCCGGGGCATGGCACCCAGTTCCTTTTTGCCGAAGGAGGCATCACTTCCCTGACCGAGACGGTACAGGCTTTCTACATCGCTGTAAAGTTTTTGTATGTAGGTATCATCCACAGTCTCTTTTCTGCGGGTGGACTTCACCACGTTTTCAATCAACTGTCCGGAGGCATCACGTAAGGATGCGGAACCGTTAAATACCGGTGTAACGAAGGTGTTGTCTACGTTGTCAAGCAACAGTTTGGAAGCCTCAATTTTCACCGCATAATGCGTACTGTTATCCGCACCGCATTCGGACAGATAATCCTGATACTCTGCGGAGTTCTGTGCCTTAGAGGTTACAGGTACATAGCCTTCTGTCTCGGAATAAGCGATCTGCACATCGTTAGTGAGCAGATACTGGGCAAACAGCCAGGATGCCAGTACTTCCTGGGAGTCTGATTTATTGAAGACGCAGACGGAAGGACCCTGGGAGATCATTTCGGGATGTTCCGGGTCAAACTGGGGAATCATCCGCACGGCGGTCTCAAACTGCACCAGAGAATCCTCGCTGATATCCGACAGCGGAGCGTCCGTACCCATCCAGGTGGCTCCGGCGGTGGAATCAATGGCGAAAATACATTGCCCGGCATTCAGGAAGTTCGCAGGATAACCGGAGATCTTGAAGGTGGAAAAGGCACCGCTTTTTACATGTCCGGCAATACCATACAGGAGATCCGTGGTAGTATCGTTGAAAAGTTCAATGCTGCCGTCAGCCGTGGAATATCCCGCATTCTTTTGCTTTAACATCTGGATCATCATGTTATCGGTGGACTTGTAGATAAATGGGATCAGTACATTCTGTCCGTTGGCTACATAGGTGCCGTCCGCATTTTGGGCGGTGGCAGCCTCGGAGACTTCCCAGATGAAGTCCCAGGTCAGTACATCCGGCAGAGTATATCCAAGATTTT
>OGLI01001068.1_pt1 | contig 19125 bp, 12 predicted proteins | sample 1572661 | NCBI WGS metagenome assembly OGLI01 (sample SAMEA2581901, study PRJEB24529) | metagenome | biome: Human gut stool | place: China | collected 2011 | reverse complement strand
GCATCGACCTCTCCCACGTCACCCAGATCGTGCTGGACGAAGCCGACGAGATGCTTTCCATGGGTTTCACGGAGAGTATAGACAAGATTCTGGCCGGGGTGCCTGAAAACCATAATACATTGCTCTTCTCTGCCACGATGAGCCGTGAGATAGAGCGTATCTCGAAGAAGTACCTGCGCGAGGCCAAGGAAATCGTGGTAGGCTCGCGCAACGAGGGAGCGGAAACGGTGAACCACGTGTATTACATGGTGCATGCCAAGGACAAATACCTGGCCTTGAAGCGTATCGTGGATTATTATCCCAAGATTTATGCCATCATCTTCTGCCGCACGCGCATGGAGACGCAGGAAGTGGCCGACAAGCTCATACAGGATGGTTACAATGCCGACTCGTTGCATGGCGACCTTTCGCAGCAACAGCGTGACCTGACGATGCAGAAATTCCGCCAGCACCGCGTACAGTTCCTCGTGGCTACCGACGTGGCGGCGCGAGGACTCGACGTGGAGGACTTGACGCACGTCATCAATTACGGTATGCCGGACGACATCGAGAATTACACACACCGCAGCGGGCGTACGGGACGTGCGGGCAAGAAGGGGACGAGTATTTGTATCGTCCACACGCGCGAACGTTCCAAAATCCGCGAGATAGAAAAGGTTATCGGCAAGGAGTTTGTCAAAGGGGAGATGCCCAGCGGCAAGGAAATCTGTGCCAAACAATTATATAAGGTAATAGACGACATCGAGCGCGTGGAGGTGGACGAGGAGGAAATCGAACAGTTCCTGCCCGAAGTGTACCGTAAGTTGGAATGGCTCGACAAGGAAGACCTCATCAAGCGTGTGGTGAGTCGGGAGTTCGGCCGTTTCCTGCAATACTATGCCAACGCGCCTGAAATCAGCGAACCGACGGGACGTGGGGAGAAGGGCGACAAGAAAGGCAAACGCGGCGGACGCAAGCCCGAAGAGGGATACACCCGGTTGTTCCTTAATTTGGGTAAGGTGGACGGTTTCTATGCCAAAGAGGTGATGAAGCTGGTGAACGACCATGTGCAAGGCAAGGTGGAAATCGGGCGTATCGACCTGATGAAGAGCTTTTCTTTCTTTGAGGTGCCCGACGGTGAGGCCGACCGTGTGTTGCACGGGCTTTCCGGTGTGCAGGTGAAGGGACGTAAAGTCAACGTGGAAGTGGCTACCGGAGAGGCTCATGAGGCCGGAGAAGGCAAGTCGAACCGTCGGTCCGGTCGTGATGGCCGGAGTGGGGGTGACGCAAAGGGCAGTCGCGACCGTAAGAAACATGGTGGAGGAAAAACCTACGAAGAGGCCATGTCCGGCAAAGGAAAGGGCAAAAAAGGTAAGGATATGGGCGGCAAGGATAATGCACGGAAATTTGCGAGTAAGCGAGAGCAGACCGAGCTTGCTCGAAGTCTGCCGAGTGGGAGCAAATTATCCAAAGCAGCCAAACCGTCTCGTGAAGAACGGGGATACACCGCACCGCACGGTAAGAAATATACGAAAGACGATTGGAAACAGTTCTTCCAGCCACAAGACGGAAAGGACTTGGTAGGTGATGAGCCAGACTTCTCGGAAGAAGGATGGGCGCGTCGTTTCCCGAAAAAATAAGATAGAAAAATCTCCCGGTTACGAACCTAAACGTAACCGGGAGATTTTTTTATTCCGAATGCAAGACTTCTGATTTATTTAACGATGACTTTCCGGCCATTCACAATGTAGATGCCGCGTCCGAGACCGTCGAGCGACGTGGCTTGCCGACGCACGCAAACACCGCTGAGGCTGTACACATCCGAAGGGGTGGCAAAAAGGTCTTCTGCCTGTGTCTTGTCGGTAATAGCCGGACGGATGTCGGTTACAAAATCCGGAGACATGCTTCCGTAATAGTACAGACGGAAGTCATCGAATATACACCAATAGCTAGAGCTTGTTTCACTGCAGCGCATGCCGACTTTCAGCTTGGAGTCATCTTCTGTCAACTGTGTAACTACACCGTTGTCATAAAGGTCGGCTGCAAAATATAAGCTTGCAGCTTGCATGTTGTTCGGTACGTAGCGGGTCGGATTGGAGCCTACGGCCGTTTCGCTTCCGCCCAATTTCTTGGTTTGTGCCTCTGCTGCAATATTTTGTATTTTGGCTTCTTTGTCGCCGGCATAGATTGTAGCATTCACATCGTCTTGTCCGGCAATAAAAGCTTTATACACGTCTGCTGTGGTTCCCGGGCGTTGGAATCCTCGGCCTTTGAATTGGTAAGTTCCGGCTGGCAGTCCTGTGACAGTCTGGTTGAAGTCGAATGTATTCTCGAAGAACTCACCGCAAGAGAATGATATGGTAGGGGTGGAAGACCAACCTTTTCCATCCGTAAGCTCTGCGTCGGACATCAGAAAGGTGATGTCGAAAGGCTGCTCTACGCTTTCCGGGGTAGCTTTGGCTAGGAATGCCATTCCGGCTGCCAGGGCCTCTTCCGTCAGAGAGGAGATACCCTCTGAAGTGATTTCCGTGTCGTGGCTCTTCTCTTCGATTTCCGACAGTTTGGCCGTCAGCGTGGCATCCGTGCCGGCTTCATCTTCGGTATGCGGGGTGTTTGCCAATGCTTTAATACGGGTCAGCATGTCTTCGAGTTCAGCTTTGCGTTCGTCCTTTACTGCGGTGTCGAATGCCTGAAGTTCTTCGCCGGACAATATGATCCAGCGTTGGTCTTTAGCCGAGTTGGCAATGTTGAAAGTTTCGTTGGTTATTCTTCCTCCGGCATTAGAACCCATGCATGGGGGATTGAGCGTTTTTTCCGGCCGGATAATCCAATAGCCCCGTGCTGTGACAGCGGTGTTGCCTGTCCCAATATTGACATCTGTACGTCCGCGCATGAATTGGAAGCTTTCAGTCGTTGTCGGAGTTTCTTTATTGGTCGTGAGGAATTTATTTCTGGATGCATTGTATGTCAAGTATTGTCCTGCTCCCACGTTACGAAGCTGGTAGTAGCAGGTTTTCGGGTTAAACGTGACGTACCACGCTGCATTGTCGTTTGCCGTAGCTTCGGCAGCGGTCATTTCTTCGCATGTGATGGCGGTACTGTTGGGAGCAGCCACTAAATAAGATGTATAGAGACCGGCTGTTTCGTCTTCGTTCTTGAGATAGTATTTTACGTGGTCTTCCTGCTCGAATACGTAGGCGGGGGTGGCAAATCCTCCGGTTGGGGGAAGTCCGTCTTCTCCGAGTGCCTGCGTAATCAAGCCGTTGCCTATGTACAGCACTTCGCTTCCTGTGTCTTCGTGTGCGCCGTTGATACCATAGGGCCACATGTGTGTGTTGTCTCCGGTCATGACTGCTGTCGGATTATTGTCCCAGAACCGTAGGACTGCATTGGCTCGTTCGCCTAACCAGTCGCCCCGGTCACCGTTGGCCCTTAAGTTGCCGTTCCACCATATTTCATGTGTTCCGACTCCTATGGCATGCCCCATCTCGTGCATGATAGTACCGGTGCGTTGGTAGCTGGCATTCGGGCCGACTCTCATCCACCCTCCGTAGCTGCAATCGGCTGTGGGAGTTCCTGAGCCGAAACTAACAGTCAAATGGAGTCCTTGTATGCTGGTCAGTTCGTTCCAGTAGTCCACGGCAGAACCTACGGCAGCATTGATGTGTGCATTGGCGTCGGCCGGTCCACCGTTATTGTAAGACCATGTTATGTTGCCTTCCGGTAACGTGATTACTTTTATTACGTCTCCATAGCCTACGGCGTAGCCTTTGGTCATGGCGTAGGCACGTATGTAATAAATGGTAGACGGTTCCAAATCTTTCATCCAGTAGATGTAACCGTTGTTGTTCAGGTATTCGGTTGTACGATGATCCAGAACGGTGGGGTCGGGAGAAGTACTCCAGCAAAAACCGTGTTCCAATAAATCGGATGTGGACACGCCGGATATGGTGCTTCGTCCGAATGCCATCGTGGAGCCGCGTGCATATCGTGTGTCGGTCACTACGGTAGGAGTCGTGCCGGTCGCGTTAGCCAAAGAAAACGCCAAAGTTGCTGTTTCCAATTGGGTGACGGCAAGTGCCAGATCTTCCAGGCTGACTTCTAAGTTATTTACTGTGGATTGGGCCGACTGGATGGCTGCGGCAAATTCTTCTGCTCCGCTTTGGCTACCGTCACCGTATGCTTCAAGTGCCTTGTCGATGGCGGCTTGAAGTTCTCGGTAAGCTTCGATGGACGTTTGAGCTTCTGTGGTAGCTTTGCGCAGGCGGACGGCAACCTCGGCTATATTTTCGTCGGTGGATGCTCCCACTTCCTGTTGAGCGGCTTGAATAGCGGCATTGAGTTCCGAGAGCACGTCCTTTTGCATTTTTTCGGAAACCAATGTTTGTGCCTGTTCGATGCGGCGTTGCAGTTCTTCTTGTATTTCTGTTAAATCATTGTTGACAGCATACAGCCGGAAGTTATCGCAGGCGATCCAATTTCCGGTAGCGTTTTCTGCTTTGAAACCTACGGTGGCTTGTCCTTCGATGACCGTAAAGGTCAGGGAGTAGTCATTGATGGCACCGACAGAAACTTGTTCATTATCCGCAAAGACATACGCTCCGCTTTGTGTGGCCGAACTGTTTTGCTGAATGTTTTGTGCGGCTACGGTCAGCTTGTAAACCCCGTTTTTCAGAGAGGTCAGCGTTTGACTGACATGGGCATCAGCTACTTTGTTACCTTGTCCGACCCATTGTTCGACGTAAGTATTACCGTCTTTTTTGGAAAAAGAGGTATTCGTTTGGGTTTGCAATCCGGCATTATCCCAGTCCGTGAAGTTGCTTTCAAAACTTGGATTCTTTAGGTAAGTGTCTGTGACTTCAGTCTGTGCATGCAACGTGTAGGAACTCCAGCAGACCAAAGCTCCGGCCATCAGGAAATGAGTAAACTTGTTTTTCATGATGCTTTTGTTTAGAATGGTTTGTTCAAAATTGAAATTAAGTTATAAACTGTTCGCAAATTTATAGTTTAGTATCCAATAATACAATTTTGTTTCGCAGAAACTTATGTTAAATATCTGCAAAGCATGTGGTTGATAACACAGCCGGACCGTCCTTAATATACTAAAGACGGTCCGGCTGGATAATGGGTTCGGGACGAAAGTTATCGTGCACCTATTTCTTGGATAAGACGTTCCGCCTTGCCCCATCGGTCGATGATGTAAAGTACATAACGGATGTCTACACCGATACAACGGGTCAAATCCTGTGTGAAAGTAATGTCGCTGCTCAAGGCGTCCCAGTTACCGTCGAAAGCCAGTCCGATAAGTTCGCCCTTGCCGTTGAACATCGGGCTGCCGGAATTTCCGCCGGTAATGTCGTTGTTCGTAAGAAAACAGAGCTGCATTTCGCCGCTTTCCTTGTCTTTGTAAGGGCCGAAGTCGCCTTTTTCGAAGAGAGCTTTGACTTCCGGTTCCACTTTATATTCATCTATTCTGTCGCTTTGTGCTACTTTATCCAACAGACTCGGCATGGTAGTAAAGTAGTTCTGGTGTCCGGCAGCACTGGTGTAGTCGTCTACGAAACCGTAGCTTAGGCGCATGGTCGAGTTCGCATCCGAATAATGCGGCTGGTCCATTTCCATTTCAAGTATGGCTTCGCAAAGCAGTCTTTCCTTTTCTGCCACGTCCATGTTGTACTGACTGATTTGGTCAGATACTTTTCCGCCAAGTTCCATTACACTCTTCAGGCATTTCAGTGCCATGTCATTATCTTTTTGTTCTTGGGTCAGCGTCAGATTGACACAGTTTGTATCGGTCAGGACCGACTGTTTGAACATGGCATCCACATAGGTACGGATGTCGTTATTGTATTCTTTTTCTATCGTCTGATAGAAGTCCGGCAGATATTCGGGTTTTACTTGCTTGGCGTAATTGTCTATCAAGGCCGTCATCGTTTCCTTGTCGACCTCCTCGTTCCAGTCCTTGTATTGTTGACGCAGACGGTTTTTCCAAGTTGCCTTGCCCGTTTCTCCTCCTGCGTTTTGCAAGTTGTCGAAGTAGAAAGCGATACGCATCAGATCGGGACCTCCAAGGAAAGACTCGTTCAGGAACGCGATGGCGCGGTTGCCGTCTTTGCGGGCTGCGTACGCTTTTTCAAGTTCGGGAGCCAAGTTACCGAAGCGTTCTTGTCTTTTTTTGCTTTTTTGTGCCCATTCGTTGATTTGTTGTTCTTGTTTTTTCTTCTGTTCTACGACTTTCAACTCTTTAAGCGCCTTGTTCATGCCGATACTGTTTTTCCAATAGTTGGAACTGTTGGCATATTTGGAAGCATACTGCAAACGGATTTTCGGATCGCTGTCCATCCATTTCTTCCATATCCCTTGCTTCACGCCACGTACATTGATTCGGGATTCGTTGGTATTCTCCATGCGTTCCACGATTCCGTAAGAAGAGAGATAACGGTTGGTACGTCCGGGATAGCCGATGGTCATACAGTAGTCTCCTTTCTTGAAACCTTCTAAAGAGACTTTTGCATAACGTTCGGCTTTCAACGGGCGGTTGTCCGCCCTGTATTCGGCAGGCTGGTTGTCCTTGTCGGCATAAATGCGGAAGACACTGAAGTCGCAGGTTTGGCGCGGCCACATCCAATTGTCCGTTTCACCGCCGAACTTGCCTAAGCTTTGAGGCGGTGCGAATACCAGACGGATGTCGTCGTATTGTTTATATACGTTGACATAGAAGGCGTTTCCCGTGTAATAGGGGCTGACTTCACAAATCAACTCCGGATATTTCTTTGCATATTCGTTTTCTATGGCCAGGCAGATGGAGTCCACACTGTTCCAACGCATTTTTTCTTTGGCATTTTCACCCAATTTGGCCATCTCGGCGGCATGTTCCTTGTAGTATTTGTCCAAAGCTTTGTTTACCCGTTTGGTGATATCTTCCGTCCTTTGGAGGATCTGTACATAAAGGCCTTTTGCTGGAAGTTCTTCCGCTTGTGTACGGGCCACGAATCCGTTCTTCAGGATGTCGTTTTCAGGTGTGGCCAAAGCTTGTATGTTGCCGAAGCCGCAGTGGTGGTTTGTAAAGACCAAACCGTCCGGTGAGACTACGACACCGGAACAGAAGCCACCGAAACTGACCACAGCGTCTTTCAGCGAGGTGCCTTTCGTATTATACAATTCCTTTTCGCTCATTTGCAGTCCCAAATCCTTCATGACCTTCATACTTTTGGGCGAAATGTGGCTGAGCATCCACATGCCTTCATCGGCCTTCATACCGTTGAGACCACAAACGAAGGCGAGTAACGTTAAAAACTTTTTCTTCATATTTATCTGTTAAATGGTTATTTTTTGTTGTTTTCTATCTTTGTTCCGACAATGAGTTTCATGTTTTGGGCTTTCAGTCTGGCTTTGAGCCATTCCTCCATCTTCTCCCGATTCTGAGCCGATAACTTTTCTTTCAGAGTAAGACTTACCAAAGTCAAAGAATCTTTCTTCGTACTGTCGCCGACAGTATAGGAAATGGTGCGAGAAATACTGACGCGTGCCGCTTCGGGGAACAGAGTCGCCATTTCCGCACTGACGGACTGGGCTTGTTGTTCAGTAGCTTTGTAAAAGTCCAATTCTTTCTGCAACCGATCCCCGCGTTCCTGTTCATTGGCCAACAACTGTGCACTTTTGTCTGCCTGTTTGACGGCCGGATCGTTCAGCATCGACTTCAGTTCGTTTGTGCTGAGATTCTTTGTACCTTGTACGATGGACAGTTTGACGTCCTTTAATCCGAAGCGTTCCATCTGGCTTCTCATCCTTTCCAATTCTTTTTCGGCTATCTCTTCCCCGATGGTAACGAGGCGGATTTCTTTGGTGCGGTAGTCTGCCTTTTTTGTGATGACCTGCGTTTGGTCGGACGTGACGACTTGTGTTACGAAATTATTGACCTTACTCATGAATATGTCTTCCCGGACCAGCGTATAGGTAAGAAGGGCAGAAGGTAGCATCGTGAGCACGGCTATGGTGATAATGATATGCTTCACTCGCTTTTCCCGCTGTTTGTCCACAAATACCTTCTTCTTGAAATCCAGGATGTTCACTCCTACGAACGTGGCCAAAGCAATGAAAATGGAATTGATGAGATAGAGATAGAAGGCTCCGGCGGCGTAAAGCCAGTTGCCCGTGGCTAGTCCGAAACCGGTCGTACAGAGGGGAGGCATGATGGCTGTGGCTATGGCTACGCCGGGAATGACGTTACCTCCGCGTTGCCCCGTGCTACACAAGGCTACGATGCCGGCCAGTCCGCCGAAGAGCGCGATGAGCACGTCGTAAATCGTAGGTGAGGTCCGGGCAAGCAGTTCGGACTGGGCTTCGTTTATGGGTGTGATGGCAAAATAGAACGTTGCCGTGAGTACACTGAAAATAGTGGCGGTGGCAAAACTGCGGAACGCCCGTTTGAGCAGTTCGAAATCGTAGATACCCACGCCCAGTCCCATGCCGACAATCGGACCCATGAGCGGAGAAATCAACATGGCACCGATGATGACGGCGGCAGAGTTGGTGTTCAGGCCCAGGGAAGCCACAAAGATGGCGAAAATCAAGATCCAGAGATTGGCTCCGCGAAAGTCGATACCAGCCTTGATAGAGGCTATGGTTTCTTCTTCCGGCGCCTTATCTTCCTTCATGCTTAAAAGTCTGCGGATAAACAGGTTGAGGTAACTCCGTTGTTTTTTGGGTTTATTTTCCATGATTTTACTTTTGAGGTTTACGAAAATATTTGCCGATGACCGGTAGGCTTCGTACCGGTAGGTCGTGTTTCAGGATATGTCCGACGAAGAGCAGGATGAGCACCGTGTTGATACCCAGTCGTGTCCATACGGGCCATTCTTCGGGCGTACAGGCCATGATGGCGTAGAAGCCTCCGGCAATCAGTACGTAGATGCCGATGGATTTCAACGGATAGCGGACGGGGTTTTTCTTCTGTCCCACGATGTAGGACAGGAGCATGGCCGTGGCGTATCCGGCGAAACCGCCCCAGGCACAGGCCATGTAGCTGTACGTCGGGATGAAGATGATGTTGACGGCAAAGAGGACCAAACAACCGGCAGCCGAGAACCAGGCCCCCCAAATCGTCTTGTCGATGAGCTTGTACCAAAATGAAAGGTTGAAGTAAACCCCCATCATGATTTCGGCTGCCATGACAATGGGGACGACACGTAAGCCGGGCCAATAGTCCGGAGCTATGATTCGTTTCAGGATGTCCATGTAACCGATAACGCAAAGGTAGGCCAGCAGGGTGAAGATGATGAAGAACTTCATGACCGTGGCGTAGGTCTCTCCGCTGTTCTTGTCCTTAGCCTTGCCGAACACGAACGGCTCATACGCATAGCGGAAAGCTTGGGTGATCATGGCCATTATCATGGCAATCTTCACGCAAGCACCGTAGATGCCCAGTTCGGACTTGGCCGCTTCCGCGTCGCCGTACACCAACGGGAAGATGATTTTGTCGGCCGTCTGGTTCAGGATGCCTGCAATACCGAGAATCAGGATGGGCCAACTGTAGCCCAACATACGTTTCATCAGCCGGGTGTCGAACCGATATTTGAATCCTGTCAGTTCGGGAATGAAGAAGAAGGTGATGAACGATGTACAGACAAGGTTCAGGATGAAGGCATATCCCGGTCCGACAGACGGGTCATAAATTGCACCCACCCATGCGTGGCGGACGTACAATGCCGGAAGCACGACGAAATAAAGGATGTTCAACGTGATGTTGAGCACGATGAACAGCATCTTCAACGCGAAAAACTTGATAGGACGGTGCTGGTAGCGCAGCCAGGCAAAGGGAATGGCCTGAAAGGCATCCAAGGCTACCGTGACCGCCATGATTCCCACATATTCCGGATGGTCTGCGTAGCCTATGCCGGAAGCTATCGGATGGAGGAAAGCCAGTACGAGCAAGGCAAACAGCAGAGACAGGCTGCCCACCATGGTGAGTGTCGTGCCATAGACGGTTTGCGGATTTTCCCCCTCTTTGTTGGCAAAACGGAACAGCGTGGTTTCCATGCCGAACGTGAGGATGACCATCAAAAGCGCCACGTAGGCATAAATGTTGGTCACGATGCCATAGCCTCCGCTTTCCACGGTCATCTTGGCCGTATAGAGCGGGACCAGCAAATAGTTCAGGAACTTTCCGATGATGCTGCTTAGTCCGTAGATGGCGGTGTCTTTGGCCACCGATTTCAATTCTGCCATATTTCGTTCAGTTTGTTTCTATTATGCTCCGAAAAAGAGATAAGCCACACCGATGGCGGCCACTATACCTGCCAAATCGGCCAACAGGCCGCAAGCCACGGCATGCCGCGTGCGGGTGATGCCTACACTGCCGAAGTAAACGGCCAATATATAAAAGGTGGTGTCGGTCGCGCCTTGGAAAATACAGCTCAATCGCCCCACGAAGGAGTCTGCGCCGTAGGTCTCCATGGCATCCACCATCATGCCGCGCGCCCCGCTGCCGCTCAGCGGTTTCATCAGTGCGGTAGGCAGTGCACCGACAAAGTCTGCATCGCCGCCGCAGGCTTTGACGACTGCGGCGATGCCGTCTGTCAACAAATCCATGGCCCCCGAAGCACGGAATACCCCGATGCCCACCAAGATGGCGACTAAATAGGGAATGATACGTACGGCTGTGGTAAAACCGTCTTTTGCTCCTTCGATAAAGGCATCGTACACGTTAACGCGTTTCCTGACACCGGCAGCAATGAAAGCGATGATGATGCAGAACAGCAGTACGTTGGCGATAGTCGTACTCCACAAGTTCATCTCTTCTTTGTCCAACCGGCTGAAGCCATACACGATGCCGGCTACGGCCAGACAGGCTCCTCCCAATGCCAGTACGACCACCCGGTTCAGCAGGTTGATGCGTTGATAAAGGCTGGTGACGATGATACCCGTCAGCGTGGAGGCAAAGGTTGCCAGCAGAATCGGGATGAACACATCCGTGGGCTGTGCCGCTTCCATTTGGGTCCGGTAAACCATGATGCTGACAGGGATGATGGTCAGTCCCGAAGTGTTCAGCACGAGGAACATGATCATCGGGTTGCTGGCTGTGTCTTTTTTCGGGTTCAGTTCCTGAAGGCCTTCCATGGCTTTCAGGCCTAACGGTGTGGCCGCATTGTCCAGTCCCAACATATTGGCAGAGATGTTCATGAAAATGTTTCCGATGACGGGATGGTTCTTGGGAATGTCCGGGAAGAGCTTGCAGAAAAGCGGGCTGAGGCCGCGTGCCAGAATGTGGACCACTCCGCCTTTTTCCCCGATTTTCATGATGCCCATCCAAAGCGAGAGCACGCCGGTCAGGCCGAGGGAAATCTCGAAAGCCGTCTTGGCGGAACTGAACGTGGAGTCCATGATGGCCGGAAACACGCCGGCATCGCCTGCGAATACCAACTTCCCTGCCGCGATGAGGAATGCGATGCCGAAGAATGCCACCCAGATGTAATTCAGAACCATAGAAATCTCTCGTTACATGATTGAAAGGCAAAGTTACATAAAAAATGGGACGCATGCCCGTTTTGTGGGGAAAAGATGTTATCTTTGATAATACGAAGATAGGATGCGGCTCGGCATAACCAAATCAGAAAACTTCGTTTTCGTTTGTTTCTGCGCTCACCTTTCACTATCTTTGTGCTTATAATGTACATTAAATAAAAGACGTATGGGAATTTTCAGCTTTTTTTCAAAAGAAAAAAAAGAGACACTTGATAAAGGACTGGAAAAGACGAAAGAGAGTTTTTTCGGGAAACTGACCCGGGCTGTGGCCGGTAAGTCTAAAGTGGACGATGATGTACTGGATCGTCTGGAGGAGGTCTTGGTAACGTCGGATGTGGGAGTAGACACAACGCTGAACATTATCGACCGGATTGAAAAACGTGTGGCTCGGGATAAATATGTAACGGTAAATGAATTGAATGACATATTAAGGGACGAGATAGCGTCTCTGCTCACCGAAAATAATACGGCAGATACCGAAGGTTTCGTTTTACCCGAAGGGAAAAAACCGTATGTGATTATGGTTGTGGGTGTGAACGGGGTCGGGAAGACCACTACCATAGGCAAGTTGGCCTACCAGTTTAAGAAAGCTGGGAAGAAAGTGTATCTCGGAGCATCGGATACGTTCCGTGCGGCAGCAGTGGAACAGTTGGAAATATGGTCTGAGCGGGTCGGTGTTCCTATTGTGAAACAGCAAATGGGGAGCGACCCGGCATCTGTAGCCTTCGATACGTTGAGTTCTGCGATGGCGAATGGTGCGGATGTCGTTTTAATCGATACGGCCGGACGTTTGCATAACAAAAAGGGATTGATGGACGAATTATCCAAAATAAAACGTGTCATGCAGAAAGTGGTGCCGGATGCTCCTCATGATGTCATGTTGGTGCTTGACGGGAGTACGGGACAGAACGCTTTTGAACAAGCCAAGCAATTCACGTTAGCTACGGAAGTGACCAGTATGGCTATTACAAAACTTGACGGAACAGCAAAAGGCGGTGTCGTTATCGGAATTTCCGACCAGTTTAAGATTCCAGTACGCTATATCGGTTTAGGAGAAGGCGTTGAGGATTTACAGCCTTTTAACCGGAAAGAGTTTGTAAAGTCTCTTTTTGGAAATGAGTAGGGAGGGGATTTGATTCGTTCATTAAAAAAGTATATTGTTTTGCGAAAGAATACGATTGATGTCATAACGTTGGGATGTTCAAAGAATCTGGTCGATTCGGAAAAATTGATGCGTCAGTTGGAAGCCAATGGGTACAAAGTGACGCATGATACAGACCGTCCCCAAGGGGAAATCGCTGTGATTAATACTTGCGGGTTTATCGGAGATGCCAAAGAGGAAAGCATCAATATGATATTGGAATTTTGCCAGGCTAAGGAAGAGGGGCGTTTGAAGAAACTGTTTGTCATGGGTTGCCTCTCGGAACGCTATCTGAAAGAATTGGGTGAAGAAATTCCACAGGTCGATAAGTTTTATGGTAAGTTCGATTGGAATGAATTGTTGACCGATTTAGGAAAGGCATATTATCAGGAGTTGAGTTTGGAACGTGAGTTGACGACCCCTTCCCATTATGCTTATCTGAAAATCTCCGAAGGGTGCGACCGTCGGTGCTCCTATTGTGCCATACCTATTATCACGGGGAAGCATGTGTCGCGTCCGATAGAGGATATTTTGGATGAAGTACGAATGTTGGTGTCACGCGGGGTGAAGGAATTTCAGGTCATTGCCCAGGAGTTGACCTACTACGGTCTGGACCTTTACCATCGTCAGATGCTGCCGGAACTTATTGAACGGATGGCTGACATACCCGGTGTGGACTGGATTAGGCTCCATTATGCTTATCCCGCGAATTTTCCGGTAGATTTATTCCGGGTGATGCGTGAGAAAAAGAATGTTTGCAAATACATGGACATTGCTTTACAGCATATTAGTGACAATATGTTACAGAGGATGCATCGCCATGTGACTCGCCAGGAAACTTATGCTCTGATAGAACGTTTCAGGGAAGAAGTGCCGGGAATTCATTTGCGTACGACTTTGATGGTAGGGCACCCTGGAGAGACGGAAGAAGATTTCAATGAGTTGTTGGATTTTGTTCGTAAGGTTAAATTCGACCGTATGGGAGCTTTTGCTTATTCGGAGGAAGAAGGAACTTATTCGGCTGAGCATTATGAGGATGAGATTCCTTTTGAGACCAAGCAAGCCAGATTGGATAAATTGATGGCTTTGCAGCAGAAGATTTCAGCGGATTTGGCAGCTCAGAAAATAGGAAAGATTTTCAAGGTGATTATAGACCGTAGCGAAGGAGAATATTATATAGGACGTACGGAGTTTGATTCGCCTGAAGTGGATCCGGAAGTTCTGATTCCTGTGAGCGAAGGGACTTTATCTCTCGGAACGTTCTATGAGGTGAAGATTACAGATGCCGATGACTTTGATTTGTATGGTACTCGAATGTTTTAAAGAGTTGTATACGTATGAATAACAAGGAGTTTATAGCGGAATTGTCCCGTCGTTTAGGTTATACGGTGAAGGATGCGTCTTCATTGATGGTTGCCTTGGTAGCTGAAATGACGGACGAATTGGAGGATGAAAACGTCATAGCCATTCAGAATATAGGTTCGTTTGAGGTGAGGAAAAAACAAGAACGGGTAGTCGTGAATCCCGCTACCCAGCAACGCATGTTGGTGCCTCCCAAATTAGTCATTAATTTCAAACCCAGCGCTTCTTTTAAAGAGAAGATGCAATAAACGTCGGTCGTAATGGATAAAAAGGTTTTGATACAGGATTTAGCTGACGGGTTGGTGTTGCGGAGAGGTCTGCCTAAAAAAGATGCCGATGTTTTTGTGCGTTCGGTTTTTGAAATTATAGGAGAATATCTGCAAACGGATAAGATCGTTAAAGTAAAAGGGCTTGGAACCTTTAAATTAGTGACAGTGGATAGTCGGGAGAGTGTGGATGTGAACACCGGCGAGAGAATTGTAATCAAAGAATATACGAAGATTAATTTCACGCCGGATCCCGTTCTGCGAGACGCTGTCAATAAGCCTTTTGCACAGTTTGAGACGGTGGTTTTGTATGAGGGTACGGATATTGCCGATATGGAGCGGATGGACATTCCGGATTTATCTGAAGATCATGAGGCGGAAAATATGTCTGATGTAAATGAAGAGACAGATGAAGCAGATGAAATGGTATTATCCGAATCAGAAGAAGTCCTTTCGGGGGAAGAGAAGGATATGCAGGCGAAAGGGCATCATGGTATAGATGAAGTCTCAATAGAAACAGCGGCTATAGACGAAACCGGAGCGGTAGAGATTCAAGATGGTGAAAATGAAAATACTGATACTGAAACTACCGTGAATTCTATAGAGGAATATTCCGATGTAGTGGAAGAGGTTGAAAATAAGGCCGAGGCTATCTCCGAGAATGTAGATGAGAAATCAGATACATCGGTTGGTGACGAAACGGAGGATGAAAGAGTTTCTTCTTTGCAACAAAATGCTGAGAACGAGATAAAGGCAGAATCTATTTCTGCCGTTCAGGAGGAAGTGTTACCGGAAGGAAAAAAAGAAGAGTCGCACAAGAATAATAGCAATGTTGATGTTCATCATGTGGAAAAGGTGCATGTGGCAACTCAACAAATAGAGGTGCAGAAAGTCGAACATCAAACTGTGGAAAATCAGCATATTGTTCAAATGGCACCCGAACATCATGGCCGTAGACGAGTCTATTTGACGCCTTGGATGATGTTTTTTGTAGTTTTACTGGTATTGTTATTGATGGCTATCAGTTATTATATCGGCTATCATCATCTTTTTTATGGGAATCAGCCAAAAGTCGTAAAGCAGCCGGTGGTAGTGCATCCTGTTCCTTTAAAAAAGGATACGGTTCAGATTTCGAAAGAACAAGATTCTCTGAAGGTGGATTCCGGTTCCATACGGAAAGTACAAGTGCCGGAAGATATGCCGGAAAAAACAAACAAGGTGAAAGCGCAACCGGAGGATATACAAAAAGTATTTGTAGAATACCCGCAGGTGAAAAACGGGGCATACGAAATAGTAGGTACACAAGAAGAACATCGTATGAGGCGCGGGGAGACTTTGCGCCGTTTGGCATTGAGGTATTAAGGCTCGAAAGATTTTACAGTTTACCTGGTGGTGTATAATAAAATCGCTAATCCTGACCTCGTGCCAGAAGGTATGTTGTTGAAAATACCCAAGTTAAGATTAAAACGCCGTTAACTGCCATAAAAAGTTTCTTAAATAGATATTTGGGAAACTTTTTTTAATAATATAATATTGTCAGTGCGTACTAAAAAGCTTAATTTTGGGTCACGAAAAACGAGAGTATAATTTATAAACAAATAAAACAGATATGGCTGAAGCGATAGATATTCGCGAGTTGAATGAGCGAATTGAGAAACAAAGTGCTTTTGTAACGAATTTAATAACCGGTATGGACCAGGTGATTGTGGGGCAGAAGCATTTGGTAGAATCACTGTTAATAGGATTGTTGAGTGACGGACATGTATTGTTGGAAGGAGTACCCGGTTTAGCGAAGACGTTGGCCATAAAGACTTTGGCATCGTTGATAGATGGAAAGTTCAGTCGAGTACAGTTTACTCCGGACTTGCTTCCTGCCGATGTGATAGGTACGATGATGTACAGCCAAAAAGATGAGACGTTCATCGCTCAGCGTGGTCCTATTTTTGCCAATTTCGTGTTGGCGGACGAAATCAACCGTGCTCCGGCCAAGGTGCAGAGTGCTTTGTTGGAAGCGATGCAGGAACGTCAGGTCACCATCAGTAAAGAAACATATAAATTACCGGAACCTTTTTTGGTATTGGCCACTCAGAACCCGATAGAGCAGGAAGGAACTTATCCTTTACCGGAAGCCCAAGTGGACCGTTTTATGTTGAAAGTGATAATTGATTATCCAAAGTTGGAAGAGGAAAAGAAAATTATCCGTCAGCAAATCAAAGGGGAAAAGACTGTCGTGCGTCCTATTTTGTCCACTGATGAAATCATCGAAGCACGTAATGTAGTCAGGGAAGTGTATTTGGACGAGAAGATAGAGCAGTATATTGCCGACATCGTTTTCGCTACGCGCTATCCAGAGCAATACGGTTTGAAGGACTTGAAAAATTATATAGAATTCGGCGGTTCTCCGCGTGCTTCTATTAATCTGGCTTTGGCGGCTCGTGCTTACGCTTTTATTAAACGTCGGGGATATGTGATACCGGAAGATGTACGGGCTATAGCCCATGATGTTTTGCGCCACCGTATCGGGCTTTCATACGAGGCGGAAGCCAATAATATCAGCAGCGAAGAAATCATCAGTCAGATATTGAATAAGGTAGAAGTACCCTAATCATCGTTGTGAATGGATACAAGTGAGATTTTAAAGCGGGTCCGTCAAATCGAAATTAAAACGAGAGGACTGTCTAACAATATTTTTGCCGGTGAATATCATTCGGCCTTCAAAGGGCGTGGTATGGCTTTCTCTGAAGTGAGGGAATACCAGTACGGAGACGATATTCGCGACATAGATTGGAATGTGACGGCACGTTTTAACCGGCCTTTCGTCAAAGTGTTCGAGGAGGAACGTGAGCTGACGGTCATGCTTGTGATCGATGTTTCGGGCAGTTTGAGTTTCGGAACAGTTTCTCAGACCAAGCGGGAGATGGTGGCGGAGATTGCTGCGACGTTGGCTTTTTCTGCCATACAAAACAACGATAAGATCGGAGTGATTTTCTTTTCGGACAGGATTGAAAAGTTCATTCCTCCGAAGAAGGGACGCAAGCATATTTTGCGTATCATACGTGAATTGCTGGATTTTACTCCTCAAAGCAAGTCTACGGATATCGGTCAGGCGATAGAGTACCTCACTCAAGCCATTAAGCGGCGTTGTACGGCATTCTTATTGAGTGATTTCATAGATAGAAAAGACTATCGTACGGCTTTGACCGTAGCCAACCGGAAGCATGATGTGGTGGCTATTCAGGTTTTTGACCGCCGGATGGCAGACTTACCGGATGTCGGATTGATGAAGGTGTGCGATGCGGAAACCGGGCATGAACAATATATCGATACGTCCAGCCGCAAAGTGCGGAAGGCTCATCATGACTGGTGGAAGAATAGGCAGAATTTGTTGCAGGATACGTTTACGAAGAGTAATGTGGATTCGGTTTCTATTCGTACGGATCAAGATTATGTGTCTTCGTTGATGACTTTATTTGCCAAACGAAATTGAAGATGAAAAGTTACCATAATAAAAATAAAAGAGCCGTTCGACTGTGGTTGCTTCTGCCGTTTCTTTTGATGGCAAGCGTTGTTGAAGCACAGGTGACGGTGGATGTCAGGATAGATTCATTAGAACTTTGGGTAGGGGAACAGACCCGTATAACTTTGGATGTCAGTACGGATACTAAATCCAAGCTGGTAATGCCACAGGTGAAAGCCGGAGATATGCTGACTCCCGGGGTAGAGGTGGTTGAAGTTGCCAAGGCGGACACGCAGCAATTGAATGAAGGAGCTCGTCGTTTGGTTTCCCAAAGCTATATCGTAACCTCTTTTGATTCGGCTTTGTATTATTTGCCCCCCCTTGTAGTGAAAGTTGATGGGAAGGAATATCAGTCGAAGAATTTGGCTTTGAGGGTGTTGTCGATTCCTGTCGATACGGTTCATGTTGACCGATTCTATGGGCCTAAAGAAATTATGGCCGTTCCTTTCTCGTGGACGGATTGGTCTTTGATATTCGTTTTGTCCGTACTTTTGCTTGTATGGGTTCTCGGCTTGGCTTATTTTTATATACGTTATCGGGATAATAAGCCTATCATCAAGATTATCAAGTTAGCTCCTAAGGTTTTGCCGCATACGAAGGCTATGGAGGAAATTGACCAAATCAAGGCAGAGAAAGTTTGGGCGAAAGAAGATTCTAAGGAATATTATACTCGACTGACCGCTATTCTGCGTACTTATATTGAGAAGCGTTATGGTTTCAATGCCATGGAGATGACCTCGACCGAGATTATCGACCGCTTGTTGAAAGAGCAGACTTCTGAAAGTCTGGACGAATTGCGCATGCTGTTCCAGACTGCCGATTTGGTCAAATTTGCCAAATACAATACATTGATTAATGAGAATGATGCAAATCTAGTGAATGCCATTGAGTTTATCAACCAGACAAAGGTGGAAGTGGATGAAAATGCCGTGCCGGAGTCGGACGAAGTAACGATTGAACAGAAACGCAGTCGCCGGACATTGATAAGTATGCGTTTGGCGTTGGTATTGCTTACGTTGGCCGCGTTGGCCTTGTTGGGCCGGATTCTTTGGATGGTGTATGACTTGGTCGTTTAAAATTTATAAGTGATTATGACGTTTGCGAATATTGAATATTTTTTTCTCTTGCTTCTGCTCATACCTTATATTTTATGGTATGTGCTGAAGAACAAGAAGAAAGAACCTACGTTGTTGGTATCGGATACGACGGCATACCGTTATGCGCCCAAGAGTTATAAGAACCATCTGATTCATGCACCATTCATACTGCGTTTGTTTACGTTTGTGATGGTCATTATCATATTGGCTCGCCCCCAAACCAGTAACAGTTGGAAAAAC
>OGLI01001064.1_pt1 | contig 19154 bp, 20 predicted proteins | sample 1572661 | NCBI WGS metagenome assembly OGLI01 (sample SAMEA2581901, study PRJEB24529) | metagenome | biome: Human gut stool | place: China | collected 2011 | reverse complement strand
TGGACGATATGAATATCGGCTACTTTGACAATTGGGCTTCCGTTTTCGGCGTAATTACCCAGTCTATCGAGGTCAAGCCCAGCGGTGACGGATTCCGTCCGCGGACGAGATTTTCTAATTTCGTCAATCTGAACGAACTTTGCAATCTGTTCGGCGAGGTGTTCGACATTGCAAAGACGGCTGATATGAACCTCAAGCTTCCGGCGATCCAGAACGGAAAGCCGGAAATGATAATCTGCGAAAAATCCCCGGAGCAGGAATTGCAGACCGATGAGGGAATCGAGCGCGCACGGAGGATCGAAGCAAAAATGGTACAGCCGGACGAGGATAATATGCTCGCCGTCTGCACCTACATGACCAAAGTTGCGCTTGACGCCCGCATTATCGACCCGGAAGCCGAGGAATATGACGGCGGAAAGGTCGCTCTATGCGCTGAAAAAATAATCGAGATAAACAAGGCAAATCCCGGCACGGCGCAGGCGGTTTTCTGCGACACGAATACGCCTAAAAAAGACGCATTCTCGGTATATCAGGCGCTTCGGGAAAGGCTGGTGAGGTCGGACGAATTTGCCGAAAATGAAATAGCTTTCGTGCATGACGCCGCGAATGATAAACAGCGCCTTGCCATGTTTGAAAAGGTAAACAACGCCGAAATAAAAATCATCATCGGCTCGACCGGAAAGCTCGGAACCGGCGTTAATATTCAGCGGAAGCTCTCTGCCCTGCACCACCTTGACGCCCCATATCGTCCCTCGGAAGTTGAACCCATTCAACGGAACTTCCTGTCAAATTTCATCATCAAAATCATCAATCAAGCCTGCCGACGAACTTATAGTAAACATCAAGTTTCTGAATACGCTCACCGTCAACATCTTCAGGTTCGTGAACCTCAATCCGCTCTATAAGCGTGTTCAGAAGTGCTTGCGTGAGTTCGTCAATGTCTGCGTATTGCTTGATTAAATCCACGAAATTCTCGGCATTTTCGCCGTATTCACGGTTCGCCTTAATAGTTTCATTCAGTTCGGCGATTTTGCTTTCCAATTCTGTCTGCTCGGTTTCGTAGGTTGCCGAAAGCGCATTGTAATTGCGTTCGCTCACCTTGCCGTTGACGTGTTCCTCGTAGAGTTTTGCGAAAAGTTTGTCGAGTTCCGCAAGCCGTTTGGCTGCCTTTTTTAGCTCACGTTCCGCCTGTCGAACGCTGTCTTTTTCGTTCTTTCCGAGCCGTTCTGCGATTGAAGAAATCATCTGCCTGTCATCATCAAGTGCCTCACTCGCAAGCCGCCTGATGTCCTCTAAAACCGCATTGTAAAGGCTCAAAGCAGATATCCTGTGCTGTGTGCAGACGGCTTTTCCTTCCATACGATAGTTGTTGCACTGATAATCGTAATTTGCAATAATGTTGTCCGAGTTCCAAGTGCGGTTTGCCTTTGAAACCGAGAGCGCATAGCCGCAGTCGGCGCATTTCACCAGTCCCGAAAAGATGTTGTCATAAGGTCTGTCGGTTTTTCTCGCCTTTTTGCGGCTTGTAATCAAATGCTGCACAAGCTCCCATTCTTCGGGCGGAATTATCGGCTCGTGCATATTTTCTACCACAAATGTACCTGCATTTGCCGTAGGCTTCCGTTTGTGACTTTTCAGCGATATTGTCGGGCGTTTCTGCCCACGAACTGCGCCCTTGTAAACAGGGTTGCGAAGTATTTCCCGAACCGAACCCATTGACCATTTGTATGCGCTCTCGTCGGTGGTAATATACCTGTCATAGCACTCGAATTTTTCAGCGGCAGCAACCACGGGACGGGGGATTTTTTCAGCCGTAAGCCGCCTTGCAATATGCACCATTCCCACGCCGTCCTTTGCCATTTGGAAAATGTACCGAACGGTCGGCGCAAAGCGTTCATCAATCAGCAAGTGATTTTTGTCGGCAGGGTCTTTCACATAGCCGTAAGGCGCTTTTACGCCGATAAACTTGCCCTGTTTCTGCCGCGTCAACAATGATGATTTTATCTTTTTTGAGATGTCCTGTGCGTACATATCGTTGAGCAGATTTTTGAACGGAGTGATGTCCATTGTAGAGCCTTTTGCCGTGTCTACGCCGTCCGTAACGGCTATGTAACGAACGTTGTGTTCGGGGAAGTAAACCTCCGTGTAGCCGCCTGTTTCAAGGTAATTTCGCCCAAGTCGGGACAGGTCTTTTGTGATAACGCAGTTAATTTTCCCGTCCTCAATGTCCGAGAGCATACGCTGAAAACTCGGTCGGTTGCTGTTCGTTCCGCTCCAGCCGTCATCAACGTAGATTTCGCTGATTGCAAAGCCGTTTTCACGGCAGTAACGTGTGAGCATTTCTTTTTGGGTCTGAATTGACGAGCTTTCGCTGTCCGTTCCGTCGTCTTTGGATAAACGAAGATATAATGCTGTGTTGTATCGGGTCTGTCCGTTTGTCATTTTAACCTCCTTTAATGCACGGACAACCGATTTCGACTATCATCATTATACATCAATTATCCGTTTATTTCAAGTGCTTTTTGGGTGTAATTTCTCTTAATTTGCGGCATTGTTTGGCTTGTTTTCATTCTTGTTCAGTTTCTTTTCGATTTGGTCGGTGATTACTCGTTTTAAAACCTCGGAGGGTTTCTGAGAGCCGCTGTAATGCGGAATTACTACGATTTTGGTATTCTGTTTCTTCTAAATTATCCTCCTTATCTTCTGTGCATTTTGCGGTTTATTGTCGGTTTAATCGGCTGTTCGGGAGCGTTTTCTTTTTTCTGTTCTGCCTCGGTTCGCTCACGCTCGGCTTTTAGGAGATTGTCGATATAGTTTCCGTCAACAATTTCCTCATAAGTCCGAATTGTCGAATAGATTTTGGCATACTGAATTTTCAAATCAACACTCTCGTTCTCATCGGCGCAATTCTCAATCTGCTCCTGCAAACGCTCGGAAGCCTTGTAAAGCTCGCTTCGGCTGTTGATGTTGAACTCCGATAGCGTTCCCAAGCAGCTTGTCAGCCGTTCAATCGTGCAGTCATTTGTGAAACTATACGGGTATTTAGTGTCCTGCTTTGTGGGCGTAATGCGAAAATTCCGCACAAGTGATATATTTGTGTTAATTGCATAATAGAAAGGCTGTTGCAGTTCGCTTGCATATCGTTCTTGCATACGTTTGAACTCGTTGGGGATTTCGTTGCGTTCCTTTATTCTCTTTTTAAGAGCAGCCTCGGTGTAGTCCCCGCCCAAAGAACGCAGTCGCAAAAATCTTTGCGCATACGGCGGCTTAACTGCGGTGTACTTGTTCCGCTTGATTGCGTAGCCTTGCTTTTCCAGCAAGGATAACAATTCATCAAAGCTGTTCGCCGAGTAAACCAGCCTGTCAATATAGAATTTCAGCCTATCACGCACCGTCTGATTGTTCATAGGCTTAAAAGCGGCGGCAGCTTTCAGCACGGATTTCTCGTAATAATCGGGAACATAAATCGTGGTGTCTTCTTCAACAAACGGGCAGTTAATGTTTGTGAGCTGTTCGATTATATACTGCCGTTTTTCATCGTTGTAAATCTCCACGGGCAGGAACTGCGCCAGACTCCTGTTGCGATACTTCACCATTTCGCCGTTCGTTTCCGTAACCATTGTCCGCAGTCGGTCGTTCTGATTTATGATTTCGCCGACATCTTCATTAGATAAATTATCGGGCGGTTGTGCTCTCAGCGCATTCACACGAGCGTTGGCAGCACCCAAAATATCAGCATAACGCTTGTATTCTTCAACGGTCTTGTGGTCGTGAAATACGCCGACAATCTTTCGTGCAATGTGGTGGTTATTCAGAACATCGGTGAGTGCATTTCGCTCGGAGTTTCCCCACAAAATGATTTCGGTTTCTCTCTTGCCGTTCGCCGAAAATCCCATTTGCTGAATTGCACGTTTCATCGAAACACGAGTTGACAGACCTTGCTTTTGTCCGTAGCACACGGGGACAAAATTAATGTGTAGATGTGGAGTTGTCTCGTCAAGGTGCATTACCGCATTGAAAACTTTCAAGTTCGGATTGCGATTTTCAAATTCACGCATATATTCGTCGAGCAGTTGTTTCGCCATTTCCCAATTCTCCGAAGCAACGCCGCAGTTCTCCGAATTACCGAACATCACGATAATTTCTTGAAAGAGTTTCTCTTTTTTTCCGAGCCTGATGTGTTCATAGTAGTCGGGAATTTTCCTGTCCGAGCGGATTTGCCGAGAATTGTATTCGGCTAATGCTTCGTCAAAAAGTTCGTGATAGAGTTCACGCAAATCACGGCGAACGTAAGTTATGTTGTCGGGAGTTCGGTTTTTATCCACGTTGTCCGAGAAGAAATTTCGGTTGTTGTGTTCAACGCACCCGTTGTCCACTCGGAAAGAAACCGATAAATGCTTGGGTGTTTCGCTCATAATAAATTCTCCTTTCTGCAACTTTCATTAGTGTGGTGTTCCTGCAATCATCACCATAATTATGGGTTTGTTTATGTCCAATCATCTTCATTAAATTCACCTTTTCAAGTGTTTGCAAAACGGGTAAAACGCATTACCTATTTTGTCAATTTTCGATTTACAAAATAGTCTGCGTTAGGGGAAATATTCCCCTAAAACCCCTTATCATTGCCGCAATCATCATCTTTGTTTGCAGGGTATTGAAAACACTCCTGCAAAGAGTTTGAGCAGAATGCTCACGAACCGAAACGGTTTTGTTGATTGATAATCAGCCGTATAGTCGCTGTGTCAACTACGCCAATTTCTCGCTCCTGTCAAGTGGATAGTCGCTCTACCGAGTACGCACTTTTCAGTTTTTGTCGGGAGCATAGTCGTTTCAACGAGTTTGCACTATTTCGGTGTTGGCGTGGTGCGTAGTCGTTATGCGGAGCATTGCCGTGCGCCGCCTTTAGTCGTTCGCTGTTTCTGCCTGATGTTCGAGTTTTACCTGCTCAATCGCAGAATAGAATTTTGCCTTTTGGCTGTCGGGCATTTCCTTGCGAAGCCATCTGTTCAACGTAGGCTCTGATACTCCGAGTTTATCCGCAATCTCCCACAGAAACACGCCGCTGTCCTTTGCGGCTTTACGAACATCTACGTTCTTCTTAATCATTCTTTCACCTCCCCATTATTTGAAATATCCACTTGACAAATCATCATTATTGTGGTATTATGATAATAAAGATTGATTTCGTGGTTGTGATACTGATTATAGCATTTCAAAATCACATTGTCAAGGCATTTGTGGGATATTTTCTGTAATTCCACAAATATAGTCTTTTTATATTCAAAAGAGGAGGACTTTTAGCGTTATGGAGAGCAAAAACACCTGTGTTGAGGTATTCGGAAAACGGCTGAAAGAATTACGAAAGGCGAACGGCTACACGATTGAGCAGTTCGCCGAGGCAGTCGGGATTTCCAAAAGCACGGTAGGTTACTATGAGAATAATAACCGTATGCCTGATATTGAAATTCTCTCAAGGATTGCCGACGTGTTGAATGTATCGGCGGACTACCTTATCGGCAAGACGAACACGACCGCAACGAAAGGCAAAACGAAAACAGTCTGCGACTTCACGGGTTTGTCCGATACGGCTGTTGAGTATTTAGCCGAGCTTGTGAAAAACAAACGGTTTGACAGAATTGCGGTTATCAACCATCTGTTCTCCGAACTCAAGCAGGACTACGCCTTTTACTGCCACGAGGAGAACGACGATGGCGAACTTGCGGAGAGTATTCTCGGAGCGTTGTTCTTATACTTCGACAAGGTGCAACTCACCAAAGACGAATGGGCGGAGATTATCCACACAGGCGACGAGAAAAAGGACGAGGTACTTGTGTCTGCGTATATGCAGTTTTTGCTTAATCAGGTGACGGAGAATACAAGGTCGAGTGCGAAGTATTTTGATGATTGCAACAAGCAGTACGAGTGATTGCAGAGTTGAAAAAGAAAATGCCCTCTCGGTGTTTGGGTGAACATCGGGAGGGCAAAATTCAGTTTCAGAGAGTATTTCTTGCAGTGCATACTAAACAGCTAAGGTAGTAGCACCGAGAGATATTATCGCTAGGACAATCTAATAATCAATAAATAGTGTAAAGCAATCACAACGATTTTGCTTGACATTTGACTCGTTGTGTGATAATATGGTATCAAAAAAACGCAAATTGAACGGAGTGATTATATGATTTCTGCCGCACTGGCTGTTCTGGAAAGCGAGGAACAGCGCAACGAATTATCCGAGATTTATGAACAAAATGTATCAAACTTTTATAACATTGCCTTTCAGCACCTTCACAACAAGCAGGACGCCGAGGACACAATACAGGAAGCATTTCTGGCTATCGCAAAAAATCCCGGACCATTCTTTGATGTTGCCGTGAATAAACGAATATCATACATAAATGTTATAATTAGAAATACCGCATACAAAATGCGGGACAAAAAACATAAGGTTTCCGAGAATGAAATTGTTCTTGATGATACAATCATTGATGAGCAAATATCGGTTGAAGATATGATGTTAAGCAACTATTCTTGTGACAAATTGTTGGAATTTATCGGAACTCTTCCCGAAGCAACAAAAGCTGCTGTTTACCTGAAAATGCACCTTGGCTTGAAGAACGGAGATATTGCCAAAACACTTGGAATATCACAAGACGCTGCAAAGAAAAGAGTGGCAAGGGGAATGAAACAAATCAGAGAGTATATGGAGGGTTTGAATGATGAATAAGTGTTATTCTATCGGCGATTTAATGTCTATGTACTATGAGAGAGAATTTGCTGCTGTTGAACAAATGCCCATTCCCAAGTTGTCTTCAAAGCATAACAGAAAAATGAAAAAAGCGTTCCGCCTTTTTGCAGAAAACAGAATGTCAATAAATAATCAACCAATGAAAACCGTGACCGGCAGACAGATAAGTTTAAGAAAACGTATTATTTTGGCGGTAATTATTGTTGTTCTTCTGGCTTTTGTTACAGGTAGCGTTATTGTTTTCGTTTCAAGCGGATTTAGAGGTACGGTTTACAACGATAATACACGGATTTTTGCCTTCGATGTCGGAGGCAGTCCGTCTGTAATTGAAGAACAATATATGCTTTCAGTTGTGCCGGAAGGATTTGAATTGTGTGAGTATGAGGCAAATGATATCTATGTGTATTCTTTGTACAAAAACTCCGAAAATCAAACACTGGCTTTCCAGCAAACTGTAAAAAGCAAATTTCATCCACATATCAACACGGAAGGATATGATTTACAAGAAACGAAAATTAATAGCTGCAATGCTATTTATATAGAATATATTAACGCATATGGAGTTAGTTCAACGGTAATTTGGGATAATGAGGATTACATACTTGAACTATTTGGCAATTTTGATAATAATGAGCTGCGAGATTTGGCTATTTCTAACGAAATTGATGGATTTTAAAACTTTTTTGTAAAAATATGTCCCCTTTTCACTTTAAAAAGGAACGTAGTATATAGAAGGATAAAAACTTCGAGTACTTGTGAAGGGGGGAATACCAATGCAGATAAGAAAAATGCTTGCCGCATTTAACATTTAAGTAAATTGGGTCTGGAACATTTCGATGAAGGTAGGGGTATACTGTGAAAAAAATATGTATTTTTTTAGCTTTCCTGGCATTTTTATCTGCTTTTTCTGCATGTTCATCAAGTATTCAAAACACAAGCACTGTAACAACTGGCGATGATGCGCTTGAGTTGATTGATGTTCAAAAAGATAAAGAAGACAATACTATCGTCTATATTGACTCTTGGCAGATACTAAATGAATATGATGCCTTTAGGGAGTATTTTTTTGGTGTATGGCACGAAGCTGACTCCGGTTTTGCTGAGAAGATTATCATTGATGATTCGGAAATGGATTTTCTTGTCAACAATCATGTCTTTTATTTCAACAACTTTTACAAGGTAAATGATACGACGTTTGCTTTTGATATACAAGGTAGCGCAGATAGAATGTTGTTTTGGATTGACACCGATGAGCCTAATAATATGTATTATACATCGTTAGCTGAAAACTGGTTGTATGCGTTTGACAACACCAAAAAAGTAGGTCTGTATGAAAAAGCCGATATTCAGCCAAATATGCCTAAAAATGGTTTTTGTAGCGTGTACTGTTTGCGTGAGATAGCACGCAATTACGGTATAAACTTTGACATGCTTGTTGATGTTGAATATCAAGTCACGCCTAATTCAGACAGGCTGCTTCATGATGCAAAATATCAGTTCTATCCTGTTTACCTCGTTGAAAAAACAGCAGAAAAATTGATTATAAAAACAAAGCTTGGAAATGTAGGTGCAGCAGCCAAAGAGGTTGACGTATCAATTATCCTTGAAAAAACAAATGGAGAATGGATACGTACAATAAAAGTTGCTGACTAATTATTTCTATGTGCAATTGATAATTAAATCAATCATATGCAAAATCGCCACAAATGTAAAAGCCTAATAGCTCAACGCATTAGTTCTGGATAATGGTATCTGGATTATTTTCGGATTTTACAGCAGTAGCGTGTATTGATATTCAATCCCATATCTATCATGGGTAAAAGGTAACTGAATATATAGCAACCCCGCCGCTTATGCGCTTGCATCTGCGGCGGGGTTATTGTTTGTCGAAATATCGGTTGTCCCTATGTTCCGTTAAGTAAGTCCAACAGACATCGAACAGCGCAACGGTCGTGGAATACGGCAGGGCAACGAAAATTCCGAGGTCTACATAGGGTACTACTCAACAAAAGGCACCTTCGATAATTACCGCTGGCAGATTCTCGAAAAGAAACAGCAGATAATCTCGCAGATAATGTCCGGCAAGCCAGCCGCGCGAACCTGCGAGGACATTGACGACACTGCGCTGACGTTCGCTGAAATGAAAGCCGCAACGACCGGCAATCCTCTGATAGCCGAGAAAATGACGGTGGACAACGAAGTGAACCGTCTGAAATTGCTGCAGGCGAATTATTATCAGCAGCAGCGCTCTTTTGAATATGATATCAGCAATCGATATCCTGATTTGATTTCCCGAAAAGAAAAAATGATTGAGTGGACGAAAAAGGATATCGAGCTGATTTCCGCAGCGCCGCCGATAACTGAAGATAACTTCCGCATGACGCTTGACGGTAGGACCTATGTTGAGCGCACCAAGGCAGGTGATGAACTCTCGGCGCTGGTGACAAAATACATGATGTCCGATGATTATCAGGAATATAAGCCGAGGGAAATCGGCAAACTGAACGATTTCAAAATCATGCTGCTGCACAAGGGCGCTCTGGTGTCACTGTCGCTAAAGGCGAATGGGCATTATACCTGCGATTACTCGATGAGCGGGCTTGGCGGTGTGACCAGGCTGTGCAATCTGTATGAGCGCATTCCGGAGCAGATTCACGGGCTTGCCGCCGAGCTTGAACAGGCTAAAAAGCAGCTTGCAAACGCAAAGGAACAGTACGGAAAGCCGTTCCAGTATGAGGAACAGCTCCGCGCCAGTCTGGAACGCCAGGCTCAGATAAACGCCGAACTGGAGGTTGCCGACAAACCGCATGATGAAGCGGTCATGAGCGATTATTCCGACGACGAAAACGAAGAAATGGAGATGTGATTATGAGCATTGAATTCCGCATAAAACAGTACGATGAAGAACGCTGCTATTCCAACAGCACTATTGATTTGAAGTCGTTCCTTACCTCTCTATATTCCAGCGAACACCCCTATGGTGAGCTTATGAATCTTGATGGGAATAAACGCCTTGAGCCTGCTGATTATGCCCATGACGAGCAGAGTGGCAGGGAAACATATGATATCGACTTAGACAGGGATAGAATAACCCGGCACGAAAAAGGAAAGCAGTTCAGGTTGAATGAGATAAGCCAAATGCCGCTTGGAGCTGCGTACTCCCTTCTGAGATTTCACGATGCTGGCGTTCCGGCGGCTGTTTCCGACTGCGAATATGATGAGTATAATGATATGTTCGGACTATTTGGAAACCGCGATTCTGAAATCAAGGACCGCGGTTTTGTTATATATAGCAACGATGAGTATTTCGAGGCGTATTTAAATTACCTGAAGAATACCAGAGGCTATCCGTTTATTCGTTTTGTAAATGTCAGCGGGTCACAGTACATTGCCTTCAATCAGCGCGGCTTTGATAATGTCAGGGCTTTTCTTTTGCAGCGGCTTCAGACAAAACGGGCAGAAGCAAACCGCTTTGAAGCAGAGATAAATAAAGCATTCGGCATAAACGAACCGCTTGGAATGTCCGTCAGCCGGCAGCAGGGCGATAATACAGTAACTGTCACACTGACAGCTGATGAAATGCGCCGCGCATACTATATTGTTCATGAGTCATTTCTGACCGAGGATATTCAGATGAAGTTGAATGACCTTGCAAATGAGGACGCACGTTATGAGGGACTGTCTGATGACATAGATTTCGTGAACGGTGTTCTCTCGCGATACACTGACCACAGTGAATCAGAAATATCGTACAACGACAATATCTTTAATGCGATCGAGCATGAAGTATCCAAGCGTGAAAACACTGAAGAACAGTCTGATGAAATGGAGATGTAAGCATGGACAATAACGAACTCACCGAGCTTATCGAAAAGCTCGGACTGAAAAATCATTCCTACACTTTCAGCGTTGTCACGTTAGATTCGGAGAATTACGTCACTGGGGCGTATGTTGAGAGCGCTGACGAACTGGAGGAACTGGAAATACTCAGCCAGTTTGACGAGGACTTCAGCCATGACGATACCGTCCGTGCCGAGATAAGCTATTATATCATCGGGCAGTCGGACGCTGATTCTGAACGGCTCCCGGACGAATTCTGCGGCGACATCATGTCGCACCTCAATACAGCAGTCGAATATGCAGATCAGCTTGAAGAACGGACTTTCATGGTTGATTTCAATGATTATGAAATGGAGGTTTAAAATATGAGCAGCTTGACGCCAAGAACAGTTGACGGTGGCTTTACCGTGATTGATTCAGTGCGCCTTAGTAATAAGACAGAAATAGTCATGGGACGCCGCGAAAGTTCCTATGGAATCAATTACGCAACATGGGAGTGCTCAGGCGGCGACATTTATTACTGGGGACATTATGACATAAGTACCGAACAGCAGGCGCGGCTTGATATGTTTGAACGTGCCGCTGAGAGAATGCGTCAGATTCTCCCGGAACAGTATTCCCCGTCTGAAGCTGAATCAGAAAATTCTGACGAAGACGAATGTGAAATGTGATAAGATTATTGCGGTTTGAGTTTATCAAACCGCTTATACGCAGCAAGAGAGGTAACTACTTGATGGCTGCTCCATAGGTGCCTCACTGTGAGGCAGTAATTTGTTTCTGAATTGACCTTGACAAACGGCATTATTCGAAGTAAAATATAGATAGTACATCATTTAATACAAGGAGGGCTAACCAATGTTAACAGACAATCCGTATGATTCCTCAAGAAATAACCTGCCTCTTATGCGATATCAGATTACCCAGACTCACGAGGTCCTGAAGGAGTTTGTATCGCATATAAGCAGCTTTGTCACAAGAAACTATGTGTACACGGATAAGGCAATTCCCGAAGAAATAAAGAAGCTGGAGGACGAAGCTCAGGAGATAAAGAGGAGTTTCTCACTCTCCGATACTCGCGAGGGGCTGAACAAGCATGAAGTTCGGCTTGTAGAAATTGACAGGATCATAAAGGACGCTACACCGCTGCCGCACAGATAACACTGCTCATAAGAATAGTACAGGGACAAGTGAAATTCATTTGTCCTTTTCTTTTTCGGAGGTTTTATGAAAGATTATTCTGAATATTCTGTTGAAGATTTTAACAGGGCTTTTATGAGGTTTTATGAAGCCCTTACATACGGAAAGCAGCCGGTCAAATCACCGACTGCTTTTTTGTTAGGAGGTCAGGGAGGATCCGGCAAATCTTCGATACATGAGTACCTGTCAGCTGATATCGGGAACATTGTTTCAATTGACGGCGATCTGTTCCGCCGCGAACATCCTAACTATGAGATGATTCAGAAGATTTACGGGAAAGACGCTGCAAACATCACCCAGTCCTTTGCGAACAACATTACAAATGCAATGATCGAAAAACTCAGCGATGAGGGATATAACCTTGTGATTGAAGGAACCTGCCGCCGCGCTGATGTTCCCTTAAAAACCTGCGGCGATCTCAAAGAAAAGGGATACCGCGTTGAGTTGGCTATCATGTGTACCGACAAAGAAGAAGCCTGGCAGAGTACATTAGACCGCGCTGAGAAAATGCGTGAACTGGGGCTTTCTCCGAGAGAAGTACCGAAAGAAAAATACCAGGAAACAATATTTGCTCTCCCCGGTAATGTCTCGATTTTGTGTCAGTCCGGGGCATTCGATGATATAACGCTCTTTAATCGGCAGCTTGAGGAATTATATAAGTTCAGCCGGACACCTGAGCATGACCCGGCTGATATTTTTTATCACTGTCTGCACAGCAGATCCGATGAATTATACCGTCCACGCAGCAGCAATCCTGTGGCTGTTCTGCTTTATGCAAACAGCCTGGACGAAGCCAGGGCTTATCTTGAGCACAACTTCTATGAGCTTACGGATGGAAAGCAGCTTGATGAAGGCTTCTTCCAATTCAGCTGCTCGTCTGCCGGACGTCCGCTTCCGGATATAGAAGTGTACGATGTTTCTGCTCCGGAAATCGAAGAGAACGAGGAAGAGGAACCGGAATGCGAAATGTAAGAAGCAAATTAAGTAAATATTACACACGTTTCCTTTCCAGCATTTACAAAGCGCTTTCTGATTATTTTGACAGTTTCATCATCGCTTTTCGGAACTATGGTTTGATAGTCTGGTAAAATCTTTATAACTTCTTTTCCTTCGACTTTTGATATTGTGTATCCTGAGAGGCAATAGTATTCAGAATTCTGTGATAAGATAAGATTGTAACCGGGTGAATTGTTGACGCTAATTTCGTCAGTATATTTATCAACGATAAAATCGAAATATTCTTTTTGTGAAGCTTGGTGCCAGCCAAACAAATATGAGATAGGCATAAATATTATAGAAATAAGGAGTGCTGCTAAAAGCAGTTTACCCCAATTATTGCGAGGCTGACTTATATTTGGAGGAGCTATAGTAGTATTAGACTCGTCATTATTCTGTTGTTGACTATTATCGCATTCCGATTTTTTAAGTTTCTTTAATTGTTTTATAATAAATTCAAAAAACAAACAGATAAATTGGATGAAAAATACAACGGCCGAATTTAAGAGGAGTGCCAATATGACAAATGGCAAGAAGAGAAGTTCTGTTAAAAATACTCCTTGGGTCAGTATTATCATTAGCAAAAATCCCCCCAAAGGTATAATTGCTAAACCCACAGATGCAAGGAACGATAAAAATGCTTTACCAGGTTTGTTCATATTCTTATCTAATTGGTCATCAATCTTTTTTATTGCAGGTAACAGCAATAAAGAGCTGCTCAGATATATCAATATTGAAATAAATAAACCCTGGCTATCTTTCTCAATGAAGCGGGTATCAATTCCCAAACCTTTAGCATACCCGTTGTAATACATTTCACATAACAGGTTCCAATAAAAAGTTGCCAGTGTACCGACAATTGCACATATTGTTATTTCAAATTCCTTGTATTTTTTCACAAGTTTATTCAATTTGCAAAAAAACGATTTAGCGTTCTTTCCATTATTGATGGACGTTTCATTTGCTTCTGTTAAGTTAGTAGTCATACAAGTTCCTCCATATACAAACAATTTTTGAGGTGAAACAATGAATTTCCCAATTTATAATACAGCCGGAATTAATATTTCAGTGGACGGTGTCTTTTGGAGTCATATCATTCTGATTATAGGCATATTGCATTCTGCAATTTGGTGCATGATTGAATTTGAAACCTTGCCTCGAACTATTCGTTTTAAATGGGCAAAGTTACTGTGCATTGCATTTATGTACTGGGTTTCTGCTTCATTGATAGGACTACTTATTTTGTCAGCGCTTTTTCAGATAGAAGCCTACTCCAATTCTGAACCTACTGATATAAAGCAGATAATCTTAATCATTGCATCAGTTGTTCTGTTTATAATAATTGTCGTTAAACTAACCAGATGCTTCCTGGAGATAGTCAGGGGAAATAACACTTTAATAGACAATTTTCGTGTTTACAAACGTCTGATAGGTGAACTTATCAAGCAAAATAAAGAAAACGAAATGTCAAACTGTTCCAATAAACACATTGTACCACAAAACGAAAGGGGTGTCAACATGTTTGGAAATTTTATTGCCCAGAAGAGGAAAGAATTAGGATTGTCGTTAGCCAAACTGGCAAAGTTGTCTGGACACCCGGTTTCCTCACTGCATGGTATCGAAAACGGAGATAACCAGAATCCCCGCTTTGAAATCATCATCGACATATCCCAGGTTCTTGGTGTAAGCCTTGACGAAATGAAAGCAGCTTTCTTGGAAGATCGAAACAAACACGATTGAGCATAGGTGCCTCACGGTGAGACACCGACTACGACTATGAAAGGATGATACATATGGCACAGTACAAGTACTCCAGAGATGATTACTACCGTCTGACCAATGCCCCATGCATTGATGTGGCTCTTGCGCTCGGTATGGAAATAAACGAAAGAGCCAGCGACCAGAAAGCCTGGAAAATGAAAGACGAACAGGGACTGTGCATTTACCGCGAGGGCAACAACTGGTATAGGTTCTCGGACGGGAAGCACGGTTTTTCAATCGACCTTGTAATAGATAAGCTGGGCTGCAGCAGAGAGCAGGCGCTTGACTTCATAGCCAAGAACGTTGTGAACGGAGTGTCAGAACAGGTTCGTCTTGACCGTAAAGCGCCTGCAAATGTAAAGAAAGAATTACCGAAAGAAAAAATATTTACTGTACCTGCCCATGATGTTAAGCCAAGTCGGGTAATGGCATACCTTATAAGGACAAGAGGCATTGATCCGGAAATCGTCAAGGGTATGCTGCAGCGCAAGATGATTGCTGAGGACAGCGCGCATCACAACTGCCTTTTCTTCGGGCGTGATGAAAAAGGTAACATCCGCTCCTGCGCTCAGAGAGGCACGACACAGGTTCAATTTCGTGGAGAGGTATCCGGAGGAGATAAGGCATACACCTTTGCAATGAACGGAAAGAGTAATGTCCTGAGGCTCTTTGAAAGTCCCATTGACGCAATGTCCCATGCCACCTTTTCAAAGCTGCTCGGTAAGGATTGGACAGCAGACCACCGTCTGAGCACTAACGGCTGCGGAAGCTATGAAAGCATAAAGAAATACATGGACAACCACCCCGAAATATCATCGGTGTGGTTTTCTTTTGACAACGATGAAGGCGGACGTAATGGCGCAGCAGCTTCTAAGGAAAAGCTCCTGCACGATTTTCCTGATCGCCAGCTCAAGGTACATATATGTTATCCGACTCACGGCAAGGACTGGAACGAGGATCTACAGCAGTTCCGGCAGGTTGAGCCTGAAGGAATGAGTGTTCGTGAATATGTCAGCAGCAACAGCAACTCGTATTTCTCGTATCATGGCTTTCATTTTCAGCCAGTTGGAATTCTTCCTCCCGGAAACACTCTGAGTGACATTGCACAGGATATATCCTCGCTTCCCGAAATGGGCTATAACGATGAATTTTCATATGCGGATTTTATCAGAGCAAACACTACCGGTAAGAACGCTGATATTTTCCGCTGCATCGAATCCAATCAGCTCTGTCTTCCCGGAGAAAATGAACTCTACTCCTATACCGGAGAATATCTTTCAACATTTCACGTTCAAACCGCACAGGAGGAACAGCCGGACGATGAATGTGAAATGGAAATAGGATGAACTGTTAGTTTGTTGACATAACAATTATAATGGAAAGGAATTCACAATGGAAATTTACAAGAACAATCTTGAGTACGCCAAAAAGAATGGTGAGCGCGAACAGTATCTTAAGAACCTGGAGTTGTGTGATAAATGTGGGGCATTTATACGTCATTCTATTGCCGTAAATTTCAATTTCACCACTAAATATCTTGACGTCAAGACAATCACCGCAGAAGTTACCGAAAAATACGGCTTTGAGCGAACTATGCTTATGCTTGCACTCAGAGTCGATAGCCTTAAAAATGACGGGCGCGTTGATATCGCTAATAAGGAATGGGCAAAAAAATTCCTCGTTAATTATCCCAATGCAGAGGAACTCAGAAAAATTGCTGACCGAGTATTTGAAAATGCTCACCCTGCTCTTCTTGATAGTGTAGCGGAAGAGGTTAGATTCACTTTCATGGAAATGAACAGGAGTAAAGAACGCGAGGTCGAAGGCTACCGCATAATTCAGATGGTTAAAACCCCTTACGCTGAATTCCTCCTCGGTCAGAACAAGAATATGCCGAGCTATTATGCTACATGGTACAACGGCAATCATGACGGCGGTCTATCAACGATACAGGGGCACTATTTCACATCAAACGATTCACAAAGCAATCTTCTTTCCGCATACCACGATCTGTATTCCCGTGCACTCTCTGACGTAAATCAGCACACCCGCTTTGAAGAGCCTGCGCCGAAAATAGGCTCGATCATCCGAACCGTCAACGGTCAGAATATGCAATTTGAATTGACCGACGAGGAACGCAACGGCGTATGGAACATGGTCGAGCAGCAGAATGTTGAGGGACGCTTTAAAGAACTGCTTAGCGAACGCGGCGTTCTTCCGGATTGGTCAGGCATGGAAAGCATAATCACAGATATGGCTGAAAAGTATCGAGATGATTTCGGGTACGACTATAACGAAGATATGCAAGGATACATAGATGATCACGAAGATGAAATCAAAGAAATTACAGATAAATATCTGTATGGCGATATCTATGTTGACAAGGGCAATGTTTCCGACTTTACCGGAAGAATAATGATTGTTCGCCCCGAACACATCAACTCCCGTGACGTTATTCCGGAGAATCAGCTTTTCCTTGCGCAGGAGGGACCTGGCTGCAACCCCGAGGATTACGGAAGCGAGATAAATGGAATATTCCTTTACGAACGTGAAGAAGCTTCCCTCACCAATGATTGTTTCCTCGGTGCAATGCGTGAGGAACACATACCTGAATGGGCAAATGAAGCCCGTGAAGATATCGCCGAGGAAAGCAGCAATGAAGACGCTGATGATGAATACGAACCGGAAATGTAGTATGCAGGTGCCTCACCGTGATGCACCATAATCCAGCAGAATGAGTGCCTCACGGTGAGGCAGCGCCGAAAAAATTCTTTTTTCGGTAATCGCGCCGCCGCAGGCGGCGTCCGCACTCCGTGCGGCAGGAATAGAAGCGTTCCCGCTTCTACTTAACATCGCAACGCCAAAGGCGTTGCACGGGGTTCTCCCATGTTTTTGAAGGGTTCTAAAAATCACCTCCTAAATTCTGTATTATACGACATGAAAGGAATAATAAGAATGCTTTTATTTAAGGAACTTCAGAAAGCTCAAATGTATGCATTGTGTCAAAAATACGAAGAACTTTACTTTAATTCTTTGAATGTTAAAATCAAGGATATTCCTCCTAGGATTCAGCTCATGTATCTATTTGCAAGCTTTTAAGAGAATCAAAACTATAACTGAATTCAATCAGCTAATTGAGCTGTTGGAAGATGATATTCTATCTTTTCCTCATGCTCGTTCTGTACGACGTTTACTTTTGATTCATTTGTCGGCATATACACGATATTACCCTAATCTAAAGGAATAGCTCTATATGACCTGATGTTCTATTTTCGTTAAAGGTGACTTTAAAGCCGCATTTCTTATAAAAATGTTCTAGCATATCAAATCTTTCTTTATCAACGGTCGACAAGGAACCACAAATACGTTTAGCATTCATATGTTGGGCTACTGTTATTAATCCATTAATTGCAATTGTTCCATTACCTTTATTAATATGTTCTTTCATAAGTATATCATCAATTCTTATGTATGGGTTGTTTCCATCCAATGAATAATGATTATAGTATGAGCAGTGAACAACTGGTAGCATATTAAGGCAAGATGAATAGTTAACACAGTATAGGTACAAGTCAAAAGTTTCACTATTATATTGAAAGGAGCGTTTGACAACATATATTTTCTCATCACATTTATTACTTGCATAGTAAACAATTTGATTATGGTAATCTCCCATAATATATGTAAGCATTTGTTCAGTATTATGCTGAGATTTCTCAAACAAATGAATTTGTCTGCTTAATTGAATCAATTTTATGTTCATTTGATCAAATTCATTGTTAAAAAGTATTTCACGCAATAGGTCTTTTAATTTCATTCCATTCTCCCCCTTTCCCACATTATACAGCATTGTTTCAAAAATATCAATTAATTTGGAGGCATTACATGACACAAAATATCAAACGTTCAATCTGCTTAACTCCTGGAATGCTTGAAGAACTACAAATTTTTGCTTCGAGTAAAAATATAACTGTAGCTGAAGCTATTCGTTATTTGCTTGAAAGGGGGTTGTCACTTACGATGTTTACAGAGGAACAAGATACCATCCGACGTTTTATTCGCGAGGAAATCGAAAATACCCTGGCTGTCACGATGAAGCAGTATATGGAACGACTGATAAAAATGCAGGCAGTTGCCACCAGAGTATCGTCCGCAGCGTTACAATGCAATGTGGCAGTACTCGCCGAGAACTACATTGACCAGGCTACTCCGGAAGAAATACTCGCCAACGCACTCCGACAGTCCTGCCGCATAACTCGAACTAAACCCAAGTCTGACGCCGAGTATCTTGCGGAAGCTCATGAATGGCTCAATGCTGATTTGGATACCCCGAGCGATAAATAAAATGAACAGGTGCATCACGGTGAGGCACCTAATAATGCTGAAAGGAACAAATCTATATGGCTGTTAATCTTACAAAACCGTTTCAAGGACGTGAATACACTCCTACCCATCTGATGGACGAAGAAGAAAGCATTCAGCGCAGCGTACTTACCACAGCGTCTGAAAAGCTGCCTAGCTACACTCCCGAACACATAGCTTACGAACCTGCTGCGCCAGAGTGTGGCACTGATATTAAGGTGTCTGTCATTCATGCTGAGAATGCTCCAGTTAA
>OGLI01001063.1_pt1 | contig 19158 bp, 14 predicted proteins | sample 1572661 | NCBI WGS metagenome assembly OGLI01 (sample SAMEA2581901, study PRJEB24529) | metagenome | biome: Human gut stool | place: China | collected 2011 | reverse complement strand
CACGCCGAGGAAGAGGGCATCATCTTCAAGACCCTGTGCAACCCCGTGGAGATCCACGCCAACGACGAAGGCTTCGTCAAGTCCATCACCTGCGTGGAGATGGAGCTGGGCGAGCCCGATGCTTCCGGCCGCCGCCGCCCCATCGAGAAGAAGGGCAGCGAGTTTGAGCTGGACGTGGACACCGTGATCATGAGCCTGGGCACCAGCCCCAACCCGCTGATCCGCTCCACCACCCCGGGCCTGGAGACCAACAAGCACGGCTGCATCGTCACCGACGGCGACGACGGCAAGACCAGCCGTGACGGCGTGTACGCCGGCGGCGATGCCGTGACCGGTGCCGCCACCGTCATCAAGGCCATGGGCGCCGGCAAGGCTGCCGCCAAGGCCATCCACGAGTACATCCAGAACAAGTAATTGCTGCCGCAAGGCAGTCCCCTCCCCTGTTTCCTCCGGGAAACGGGGGATTTTTTTGTGCCATTCCGGAGGGCTGCAATAACAAGGCGAAGGTTTTGTTCCAACTATAGCAAACCAACTTTTTAATGCGACTGCAACAACGTTGGTTTGCATGTCGCAGATATGCTGTTACGGTTACGCTAATTTCTAGCCTTGCGATAAAAAAAGCAGAACCTCCTGCGAAGTTCTGCCTTTTTGTGATGGCATATTTGCTCTGTTTTGTCAAATGATCACAGTTTAAAACGGGAATCTCACTGATAGCCATGACAGACGGTGCTGGAACCAAGCGGGACATCATAGCAATCTCCGTGCCAGGGGTCTTCGGGATAAGTGCACGATAAGCAAACGTCACATACACGAAGGTTCAGCGGGCTGACATAATCTTCCCCATAGAGATAGTGGATACACTTCTGTGCACGCATGCTCCCTTTTTGCACTTCAGAACTTGCAAGTGTTACCTTCAGATCGGTTCCTCCGCAAATAGGGCACTGTGTGGTCTGCGGTGTCAAAGAAAGCTTTTCCAATTCTTCCTGCGGGGTAAGGGAGGTGTTCTTTTTTACGGATTCCGGTGTTGCCTGGACGGTTTCCGGTGCAGAACTGGCCGGAATCTCTCTGGTTTCTGTCCGACTGCAGCCGCACAGAAGCAACATCAGAGAAACAAGCAGGCATATAGCCAGTTGTATGCCTAAGCGAAGTCGTTTCATGGTCAAGCCTCCTTTTTTGAATAGAATAAAAATGGTGGTCACCCTGTACTTAACGTAGCAGAGCTGATCATATCTGTCAATATATTGTTCTACAAATAGTACTTACAACAAATAAGTTCGTAGCTATAACCAAAATGCCAACACCGGAATTGGAGAAAATGCCGTGGAAGCCTCTGAAAATTTATAGCAAACCAACTTTTTTAATGCAACAGCAACCGCGTTGGTTTGCATATCACAGATATGCTGTTGCATCTGCGCTTTTTTAGCCTTGCGATAAAGCGCTGTGCGGCCGAGATCGTTCTGTTTGCTCTTCTTTTAAACTAACCGGCACACTTCCCCTGTTTCTTTCGGGAAACGGGGGATTTTTTTGCGCTCATCGTCCCGGAGCTTGTCGGGGCGAGGCCCCTCCATCTTGCTGGCGCAAGACCGCTCTGTCGCTTAAAAGCCCCACTGGGGCTTTCATTGCTCCGCTGCACTTCGCAAACGCGAATCTGGGGCGATTCATTTACTTTTGTGATGGTTTTATGATATAATAAGTTTAACGTTGTAAGGTGCTGCACCGCCTGCGGGCTGCGGCACCGCTTTTGGAGGGAACTGCCCATGCACCCGCTGCTCATTCTGGTACTGGTCTTTGATCTACTCATCGCCGTGTCCTCGGTGCTGAACCTTGTGAACATGATGCGCGTCAACCTGATGGTGGAGGAGCGCAGGGCCGAGGCACTGACCGTGCAGCGGGTACGGGTGCAGAAGGCCGCCGCCGGGAAGGGCGGCATCCTGGCTTCCTGGTACGGCGTGTACGCCTGCCCGGCCAAGGACGGCACCGGCGAGTTCACCTCTTCAAATCCCTATGGCAGCGAGGCCGCCGTGCCCGCTTCCACCACCGTGGTGCCCCTCAAGGCCTCCGGTGTGCTGGAGCAGTGCGACATCGCCGCCCACCTGCGCCGCCGCCTTGTCCCGCTGTGGATCACGGCGGCTGCATTCTCGGCTCTGCTGGCAGCTTTCGTCCGCCTCTGAGCAGGCTCTTTTCCCCCCTTCTCGTCTTTTCGGCACACGGCTTTTCCCCTGCGGCCCTCTGACCCACAGGCTGCCGGGGCGCGGTACGATGCCGGGAAAATATAAGTATAAAGGAAGGCAATTATGGAACTACTAAAACTACTCGGCATTGTCATCGTCATCGCTGGCTTTGCACTGAAGCTGGACTCCATTCTGGTCATTCTGGTGGCAGCCGTTGTGACTGCACTGGTTGGCGGTCTGGGCCCGGTCACTCTGCTGGAAACGCTGGGCAGCACCTTTGTGGCAAACCGCAGCATGGCCATCTTCATCATCGTGATGCTGGTCACCGGCACGCTGGAGCGCAACGGCCTGCGTGAAGCAGCCGCTGCCCTGATCGGCAAGTTCAAGGGTGCCACCTCCGGCCTGGTCATCGGCATCTACGGCGTGATGCGCTCGGTCTTTGCAGCCTTCAACGTGGGCTTTGGCGGCGTGGCCGGTTTCGTGCGCCCCGTCATCATGCCCATGGCCGAAGGTGCCATTGTGGCACAGGGCTATGAGCCCAATGAGGAGCATGTCGAGGAGCTGAAGGGTATGGCTTCCGGCATGGAGAACATCACCTGGTTCTTCGGTCAGGTCCTGTTCGTGGGCGGTTCCGGCGGCCTGCTGGTGCAGAGCACTTTGGCCGGCCTGGGCATCGAGGTGGAGCTGGCCCAGCTGGCTGCCATCGAGATCCCCGTGTGCATCATTGCCACTGTGGTCGCCATCGTATTCTATGTGATCAAGGATCGCAAGATGATCCAGAAGTACTATAAGTAAGGGAGGACAGAAGAATGAGCTTTTTTATGAGTGCTGATTACAGCCTGTCCACCAAGGTGATGGAGATCATCTACTTTATCATCGGCCTGCTGTGCATCTACTGCGGTGTGAAGAACCTGAAGGATAAGGAGAACCCGGAACCCATGGGCACCTTTATCTTCTGGGCCGTGCTGGGCGTCGTGCTTGCACTGGGCCGCTGGCTGCCCCCTCTGGTGAGCGGCATCCTGGTGGTGGTGATGTGCATCCCCGCCATCCTCAAGAAGGTCAAGAAGGGCGCTGTCTCTGCTGCCACCAAGGCCGAGACCGAGGCTACCTATGAGAAGATCGGCATGAAGATCTTTGTCCCCACCCTGAGCATCGGCATGCTGGCCGTCATCTGCGCCATCACCGGCATGGGCATCGGCCTGTCCGCCCTGAACGGCGTGGCTCTGGGCGTTCTCGTGGCCATCGTCCTGCTGATGATCATGAACCGCGACAACAAGCCCTCCACCTTCCTGAACGATTCCGAGCGCATGCTGTCCACCGTGGGCCCCCTGTCCATGCTGCCCATGCTGCTGGCCTGCCTTGGCTCCGTCTTCACCGCTGCCGGTGTCGGCGATGTGATCTCTGACCTGGTCAGCCACATCATCCCCGAGGGCAATGTGAACGCCGGTATCGTGGTGTACGCCATCGGCATGATGCTGTTCACCATGATCATGGGCAACGCCTACGCCGCCATCACCGTGATGACCGTGGGCATCGGCTACCCGTTCGTGCTGGCCCACGGCGCAAACCCGGTGGTCATCGGCATGCTGGCTTTGACCTGCGGCTTCTGCGGCACCCTGTGCACCCCCATGGCTGCAAACTTCAACACCGTGCCCGTGGCACTGCTGGATATGAAGAAGCCCATGGGCGTCATCAAGAATCAGGTTCCTGTCGCCATCATCATGATGGTGGTCCAGATCGTGATGATGATCCTCCTGAAGTGATTTTTTTGTTAGATCGAGTGATTCAATGGAACAAGCAATTCAGCACGGAGCCGATATCATTATTCGCGACTGGGTCCGGCTCCGTGCAGGCGAACGCATCTTGATCGTATCCAGCCAGAAGTATGCTGTCGAGGTGGCAGCCATGCAGCAAGCCGCACAGGCGGTGGGCAGCGTGGCGGATGTGTTGATGCTGGACGACCTGCACGAGCAGGTGGGCCAGTATTTCGATGACCGTGAGGACGCCTTTGACCCCTACAATGCCGTGATCGGTGCTGCCGAGTATTCCCTCATCACCACACGGGCCGTCAAGCGGGTCATTGCCCGCCGCAACCGGTTTTTGTCGCTGCCGCTGAGCACCAGCAACGGGCAGTCCCTGCTGAGCTACGACTTCCTGAACATGAGCCTGCCCAAAAGCAGGATCATGGCCAGCATCATCATGGCCTGCTACCAGAACGCCAGACACATCCATGTGACCACGGAGCTTGGCACGAACCTGGATTTCAACATCGAGGGGCGTGTGCCCGGCTTCTTCAACGGCTGCTGCCACGACGGCAAGGGCCTTTCCTCTGCCAGCGTGGAAGTGTATGTGGCACCGGTGGAGAGCGACACCAACGGCACCCTGATCCTGGACGGCTCCATGGGCTATATCGGCATCGTGGACAGCCCCGTGCGGGTGGAGCTGCGCGGCGGCCGCATCGTGGAGATCGAGGACAATGCTAGCGGCAGGCGGCTCAAGCAGTTTCTGGCCCGCTTCCACGACCCGGAGAACATGGTGGTGGCGGCGGAGTTCGGCATCGGGCTCAACACCCACTCCCGCTGTGCAGGCAACTGCTACATCGAGGACGAATCCACCTATGGCACCTTCCATATCGGGTTCGGGCGCAACATTGCGCTGGGCGGTGTGCAGGATGCTTCCGGCCATTACGATCTGGTCACCCACGCTCCCTGCATCTATGTGGACAACCGCATGATCATGGATCACGGACAGCTCACCGTTCTGGAGCCGTCCATTTATATCTGAGAATCGAGGCTTTTTACTATGAAGATTCTGCTCACTGGTTTCGACCCCTTTGGCGGCGAGACCGTCAACCCCGCTTTTGAGGCGGTGAAGCTGTTGCCCGACACCATCGCCGGTGCCGAGATCGTCAAGCAGGAAGTGCCCACCGAGTTCATCCGTGCCGGTGAGGTGCTGGAAGCTGCCATTCAGGCAAACCAGCCCGATGTGGTCATCTGCATCGGTCAGGCCGGCGGCCGCTCCGCCATCACCCCGGAAAAGGTGGCCATCAACCTGATGGACGGCCGCATCGCCGACAACGCCGGTTATCAGCCCATCGACGTGACCATCCAGGAGGACGGCGAGACCGCCTACTTCACTTCTCTGCCCGTGAAGGCCATGGTGCAGAGCATCAAGGACGCAGGCATCCCCTCCGCCCTGTCCTACACCGCAGGCTCCTATGTGTGCAACTACCTGATGTACACCCTGCTGTACCTCATCGACAAGAAGTACCCCAACATCCGGGGCGGCTTCATCCATGTGCCTTACGCCATGGAGCAGGTGGTCAACAAGCCCCTGGGCACCCCCAGCATGGACCTGCACCAGATCGCCCGCGGCCTGGAGAAGGCCGTGGAGGCCGTTGTGAAGAACGACGCCGACCTGGCTGTGGACATGGGCACCACCCACTGAGCACCCCCGCAGAGCCCTTCAAGGCACCCGCTGTGCATCCGCATGGCGGGTGCTTTTTTTGTGGACGCTGGCGCGACAGTTCCCTGTACGCTTGCGGGAAACCGGAACAGAACGATTTAAAATGGCTCCGCGTGCGCTGCGCCATAATTAGAGGAAATATTATTTTTTATTGCAACTCCGGAAAATCTGCGGATTTTCCGGAGTTGCCTTTTCACCAGAGGGGTCATGGCGGGGAGTGGCATCTGATACCGGAATGACATCGCACCGGGAGGGACGTTACGGGATTCCTTTCCGCAAAACGCGAGTTCTCCTTCTGCGCTTTGGCCGCAGGCCAACAGCAGCCGATGCCACTTCCCGTAACGACCCTTCCCGTGAAAAAGCAAATCCGGCGGGGCCGCAGCCCTGCCGGATTTGCAAAATCTAAAATAATTTTTCCGCTATTCATGCCCAGAGCAACGCGGAGGGCATTCTAAATCGTTTGCCTTCCAGAGAACAGGCCACTTTCCTTAACGCCCATCCGTGAAAAAACAATCCCGGAAAATCCGCAGATTTTCCGGGATTGCATATCTTTAAAAATAATTTTTCCGCTATTCATGCCCAGCGCAAAGCGGAGGGCATTCCAAATCGTCCTGCTTACTCCGTGATCCGCCCTGCCGCGCTGGTCTCCAAGACCGGGTAACCGGTGCGGGTGCAGCGCACAGCACAGCGGGCGCGGCCGCCGGTGGTGCAGGTGAACAGGGTCAGGTCCCAGGCGTCCTCGTCGCTGGCCGTGATCATTTTTTCGATGTCGGTGGGCTGGATGGTCTCCACGTTGGACACCTCATAGCTCCAGCGCTGGCCGTCCATGTCGGTAAAGTACACCTCGCTGCCCAGGGCCAGCCACTTGATGGGGCTGAAATGCTTGGCGTAGTTGTGGGCGCAGACCACCATGTTATCAGCGTAGGTGGAGCCGGAGTAGCGGCCCGGGGCCACCTTGAGGCCCGCGTAGCTCCACTCGCTCATCACGGGCAGTTCCAGCCCGATGGACGGGATGGACAGGTAGCCGATGTAGCCCCAGCCGTCGATGTCGGTGACGGTCATCTCCTGTTCCGGGTCCAGCTCCGGCTGGACCACCGGCTCTTCGTCCTTCGTCTTGTCCTCCATGGTCTCGGTCAGGGTCTCTTCCAGCTTGCCCAGGGCGTCCTGTGAAGCCTTGTCGGCGCGGTTGGCGTCCCACTGGTTATAGCCCAGCAGAGCCAGTGCGCCCAGAATGAGCAGGATGCCCACGATCATGCAGGCGCGGCCGATCTTCTGCTTTGTGTTCATGCCAGCGTCTCCTTCCGGTCCAGCACCCAGCCGACGGCAAACAGCAGCACGCCGCTGCAGGCCATGAACGGGATGGGCCAGTTCAGCTGGCCGCTCTGGGGCAGTGCATTGCCGTCCGGGCGGCCCGGAGCCACCGGGTTGTCCGGGGTGCCGGGGGCCACGGGGTTGTCCGGGTTGCCGGGGTTCACCGGGTTATCCGGCATACCGGGCGACACCGGGCGGTTGGGGTCGTTGGGATTGACCGGCATGTCCGGGTTGTCGGGCTGGGTGGGCTTGTCCGGCTCCGAGGGCTTCTCCGGCTCGGACGGTTTGTCCGGTTTCGAAGGCGTGCTGGGAGTTTCCGGTTCGGGCGGGGTCACCTCCTGCGTGGGCGCGCCCACCTTGGGGGTGGCGTCCACGGTGTAGAGCCAGCCGCTCTCGTCCGCCATGGGCAGCGACACCAGGAAGGAATTGATGGCCTCGTAGCCCTTGGAGTTCTCGGTCTGCACCACGAGGTACAGGCCCAGCGGCAGCGCGTCAAAGGAGACGGTGCCCTGCTCGCTGATCTTATGGGTGGTGCCGGCGGCGCGGGCGGGCAGCTTGGCTTCCAGCCTGGAAGCCAGCGTGCTGTCCGTCAGGTCGCCCAGCGCGATGCCGCAGCCCGTAAAGTCGGCGGTGTACACAAAATGCAGGTCGCCGTTGGTGCGGGCCACGTCCGCCACCTTGTACACGGTGAGTGCGCCGCCCCGCAGGGGGACGTCGTTCTGGTGGTCGTACAGGGTCACGTCCATGCTGCCGGTGCGGCTCAGGTCGATGTTGGCGCTGGCCGCGGGGGCTGCCAGCGCGGGCAGTGCACAGCACACGGCCATGCACAGCGCCAGCAGAAGAGCGGCAAACCGGTTGTTTTTGTTTTGTTTCATGGCTGCTCACTCCTCCTCGTTCTGTTTCCGTTTGCGGACCAGCAGCAGGGCTGCTGCAGCGGCCAGTGCGCCGCCCAGCATCCCGAAGGGTGCCGTGCCCATGCCGCCGGTGGACGGCAGCTCGTAGCCGGTGTAGACATAGTTCTGCACCGTGATATTGCCGGTCTGCACGCCGTTGTTGGAGATGTACACGTTCCAGTTGCCGGTGGTCGTTTCCTTCACCAGGTAGTGGTACGCATTGCCCTTCTCGTCCGTCAGGGGCAGATCGGTCCCGGACCAGGTGAAAGTCCAGCCGTTATCCTTGTTCAGGGTAGCTTTCCCAAACCACTCCTCGCTCTCCACGCTGTCGGTGTAACGCCACACCTCGATGTCGATACTCTCTGCCGCAGGATCTACCGGCTTTTTGGTATCCTGGTCCAGCCAGAGCTTGCTGACGGTCAGGTTGCTGTAGCGGTTGGTATACTGGGCCGTGGTGGTCTGGGCAGCACTGCCCACCTGGACATCTTCAAACTGGATGATTTTTTCTCCATCCATCGCCGTCCCCTTGCCCGTAGCGGTATCAAAGGCCGTCCGGGGGGTCTCGCTGCTCTTGTGGAACAGCACATAGTGGGGGGTATCGTCCCCCTGGTAGTTCTGGGGTGCTTTGGTCTCCACGATCTTATACAGCACGTCCGGCTTCAGAGTCTGGGGCCCGCCGTTTTCCAGCACCGTCAGGCTCACCTGGCCCTTTTCGTCGGTGGTGATGACGCCATTTACGCCGCCGCTCCAGGGCTGCCAGTCCTTGATTTGCAGATCATACTGCCAGATGGTAAACTCTGCTCCCTGCAATGCCACGCCGGAGTAATCGTCCACCTTGTGGAGCAGGAACTGTCCGGTGGAGGCTGTGGCGGCAGATGCATAGGTAAACTTGATGGAATCCGATTCGGTGGAGTCCCCATTGCCCAGCTTGACGGTATTGTCCACGTTGTAATCCTCAGCAGCACTGCCCTGCTTTACATCACATTGGTACACCAGGATCAGGGCGGTCTGGTTGGGGATCACCATGTGGAGCCAACCCTCGTCATCTGCCGGCAGCACCTGGTACAGGTTGCGAGGCACTTCATCCCCTCGGGTCACGGCGTTGGTGGCGTCGTCATACTGGAAGTAATACAGCTTTACAGACTCCGGATCTCCCCGGACAATGGCACCGTTCTGGGCCTTTACGTCGTCCCACAGCTCAATGGTCGGGGCCTCGGTGGCTCCCACCGACAGGTCCTTCCGGGCCGGGTTCACCACCACCTGGTACTCGATGCGGTCGGTTTTGCCATCCACCTCCACCAGCTGTCCGGTCTTTTTCAGGGGGTCCACAGTCTTTTCCACCGTGGTGTGGAGGGTCTCGGTCAGCTCGCCCCACTGGGCCGTGTTGGTGTAGATCACCTGGCCCACCGAGGGGTTCTTCCAGCGGGGATCGTCGTCCACGCTCACCTTGTACAGAATGCGGAACTTGTGTTGTTCAGGCTTGTTCAGGTTGTAACGGCTGATGGTAATGGTCAGCTTCCGGGTGGCTTCCTCGTAGGCTACAGTGGCAGCGGCACCCTCCAACTTGTCAGCCTTATCCAGGGCCCCTTTGTCCATGCCGATCGTTACCCAGTCGGTCTTGAACTTGGTGTTTTCCGGCAGGGTATCGGTGATGACGATGTCGGCATCATCCTCAGCAGCGGTCTGCACCACCAGCTGGTAGTGGAGGTTATTGCCGTCGAGTTTACTGTACTGGTAGGTCTGGTCTCCGCTTTGGTAACCAGATTCGTCCTGATCGCTGTTCGCCGACACCCGTTTTTCAAAGCTCTTGTAACTGTGGTAGGTGTCCTCTGCCTCAGCCCTCTGAGAGCTGCCTTGGATGCTGACGCTGTTTTTGTAAGTCCATTTCTCTCCGGTGGGCACATTGCTCTGATTCTCGTGGGTAGGGAGGTCCTTTACCTCCACACGCCGCACCGGGTTGTCATCTGCCTTGTTTATCTGGATGGTAAAGCTCCGCACCCAGGTGGAGGGGTCGTTGGCAGTCACCGTGCCGCCGGTGCCGTTGACACCGCTGTAGTAGGTGACGGTAATGACCCCGGCGGCCTTAGCATCAGCATAGTTCATGGTGCCGCCGTCGTGGAGGGTCAGGGTCAGGCCCTTTTCCAAAGCCTCCTCCAGCTCTGCGGCGTAGGCGTAGTGGGTGTCCAGCTGGGTCTGGCCGCTTTCGTTCACAGCGTCCCGGAGGGTCTCCACCAGGGTAAAGCTGCTTTCGCCAGCCGCATTGGCGGCAGAGATATTCCATTTGGCCAGGCCCTTGCTGCTGCTGGACAGCTCCTTGCTCAGGGTCCAAGCTCCCTGCCCGATGTTCACGGTAGCCGAGGCCTCAAAGGTATGGTCGCTCTTGGTTTCCACCTTTGCAGTATTGGTCACCGTGCCGCCGCCCAGGGGGGTGGTGGTCTCAAAGGTGATGGTCAGCTCCGTCCCCGTGAAACTCTCCGGGATGGTATAGCCATTTTGCCGGAATTCCTCTGCCGATATCGTATCGTTGCCTACCTTTACATCCCCTACGATTTTCACACCCTTCGGCAGGCTATCCGTGATCTTGCAGCCCTGCAGCATATAGGACCCCAGGAAAGAATGGGGTACCTTTACAGTGATCGTCCACTGGATGCGGCCTGTTTTGGGGTCGTACTCGCCTTTCTTCTCAATGCGAGGGGTTTTACATGTGTAGTATGCTTCAGCCTTCTTTTCCTCCTGGGAGCCTGCCTGCGCTGTTGCCGTATTGAAGATCATACCGACACCGTTGGGCATCTTGTCAAAGTCCGCATAGTTCCGCTGAACGTCATAGTACCAGATGTACTTTTCTTCAATCCCCAATGCTTCCAGGTCCTTAATGACCACCTGGGGGTTGCCGTTGCTGTCCTCCTGGATCTTGCAGTCGGGGAACGGCAGGATCTCCGTTCGTTTACCCGAAGCGTCCTCCTTGTAAAGTTTAAAGGAGTTTTTCAGGTAGGTGCCGCCCTTCAGGTAATCACCAGCACTGATTCCACTCTGATTCGTGTTCAGGGTATCCGTAAGGGTCACCGGGTCTTTGGTGCCGCAGGTGGTCTCCACCGTCACCTTATAATGGTTTATGAAGGTGCCACTTTCCGGATGATTTTCAAAGGCACTCCAATAGCCGGTGTACCCTTTACTGATCTTTATATCTGCTGTTTTCTTCTTGATGGTCAGGGTGTAGCCCTTTTCAAAGGTGATGGTTTTGTTATTCTCAAAATCATCTGCCCATACTTTCCGGGAGAACTTGAAGGTTCCGGTAAACTCCCGGTTGCCGTGGGCATCCAAACCGGTGAACTTCTCACTTTTATAAAAGGTCAGCTTTGCCAGGCCGTCGGTGTCGATGGTATAGGTGCCAATGACCTTGTTGTTGTCGGTCTCGTCCTTGATATTGCCGGAGGTGGGCTGCTTGGGCTTCATGGCATCCGGCAGCTGGTAGCACAGGGTCCGCCGGTCCGGCGTCAGGGTGCCTGGAAGCAGCTTGTAGGTCACGGTGACCTGCACGTTGGTACCGCTTTCCACTTCATTCCCCACCAAAGGCTCCCAGGAGCCATTGACCTTCTGCTCGAACGCTATCTTAGTGATCCAGGTGGGGTCCAGCATCACCTCCGTATCGGCAGTTTCTGCCAGCAGGGCCGGGGCATCGGGGTCCTGCTGCCGGGCCTCGCCGACCCATTCCACCGTAGCCCCAAAGCCATCCTCATCTTCCAGCAGCGCATAGCTGCCGTCCAGCTCCTCCTGGGAGCCTGCCGGGTCCTCCGGAGCCACAGCGGTGGTCTCGGCGGCATAGGCACCGGTCACCGAGATGACACTGGTCACGTCGGACATGGCAGCGGGCACCTCGGCCACCTTGCCGTCCACGTTGCCGGAGATCACGGTCAGGGTCCCGGCGTCGGGGTCCACGGCGGACACGACGCCCACCGTCTCGGTGGTCACAGTGCGGGTGTCCACCTGCGGCTCGGAAGCCGTGAGCTGGGCGGCGGTGTCGGGGTCCTCGTCCAGGTCCAGCAGGGCGATGCCATAGGAGCTCTCGTCCACGGCCACCTGCTCGGTGGTGAGGGTGTTGTAGATGACGATATCGCCGGGCCTTGCGGTGGAGCCGTCGGCGTCGGTGAGCCACTGGGAGCCGCGCAGGTCACTGTGCAGGGCCATCACGCCCGCACGCTGGGGCACCACCGTCTGGGGCACACCCGCAAAGTGCAGGCAGTAGGACAGAAACATCACGTCCCAGGCACCGTAGGGGTTGCCGTACCAGGCACCATAGCGGGAGTAGCCGCGCAGCACCTGCTGGTCCTCCACATCCAGCTTGAAGTTCTTGTCGCTCTGCTGGTAGTCCAGCTGGGACTTTGCCACGGTGAGCAGGTCCTCGGCCCAGTTGCCGTTCAGGGCCACGTTGGCCGCGGCCTGCCATTCCTCGGCAGTCTCCACGTCGGCCTGGGTATCGGCCAGGCACTCCACGGTGTGGTGGTGCTCCGGGATGGTGCACACCAGCTCCTCGGTGTAGCAGGCATCGGTGTGGTGATGCAGCACCGGCTCGTCCGGGGTGGTCTCGGCCGGCTCAGGGGGCCAGTCCACCACGGGGCGTATGGCAGGCATTTCCTGATAGGCGGGGTTGGGCTCCTCCACCAGTTCGCCTTCGTCCAGGCCGCACACCAGCTCATACTCGGTGGTGTAGCAGCTGTCGTCGTGGATATGCTCGAACTCGCCGCAGATGAGCGCACCGTACTCGTCAAAGCAGTCGTCGGTGTGCTCGTGCTCTTCCTGATAGCAGGTCAGCACCCGGTGCTCCTCGTAGCAGGCATCGGTGTGCTCATGGGGCACCCAGATGGTCTCCGGCTCGGTCTGCACCGGCTCTTCCAGCTCTTCCGGCTCTTCCGCGCTGTAGGCGGACACCAGATCGGCGCTGCTGTCCGAAGAGGTGACGGGCGTTTCCGGCTCGCCCTCCTCGTAACCGCAGGTGAGCACTTTTTCGTAGCAGGCCGCCGTGTGCTGGTGCTCCTCGTAGCCGCAGTGGTAGTCGGCAGTCATGGAGATGCCCACCCCATGGAGCTGCCAGTTGACGAACAGGGTGGTGAGCAGGGCCAGCACCAGCATCATGGCCACATAGCGCCGGGCCTGTACATGCTGCCTGCGGAACCGCTCGATCAACCCGTTGATGATATCCTTCATAGTAAACACGTCCTCTTGGTTCGCTCTGTGCCCTGGCAGCCGCACACCGCTGCAGGCCCACAGAAGAGTCAGTTCATCGTTTGTGCAACAAAAGCGTCACAAAATTGTTCGATACACTGTCATTATACCATTTTAGGGCGTTCATTTCAACTCAGGGGCGTGCTTTTCCGGCAATAGAATGCACACGATGCGCACCATGCAAGGGGTCAGGGGCAGCCACAGCACCGTGCAGCCCAGATTGAACAGGGTGTGGGCGTTGGCGATCTGCCGGGCCAGCACGGCGCTCTCCGGCCCGTGGGGCGAGACCAGCCGCACCAGCGCGGTGAACTGGGGCAGCAGCAGCCAGCACATCGCTGCCCCGGACAGGTTGAACAGGGCGTGGGCCGCCGCCAGACGTTTGGCGTCCCGGCTCTGCCCCACCGATGCCAGCACCGCCGTGACGGTGGTGCCGATGTTGTCCCCCAACAGCACCGGGATGGCCCCCGCAAGGCCCAGCAGGCACCCGCCGTCCGGCCCGGGGCGGGCGGCCGCCTGCTGCAGCACCGCAATGGTGGCGGAGCTGCTCTGCACGGCAAGGGTCATGCCCAGCCCTGCCAGCAGGCCCAGGCCGGGGCGGTGCCGCACCTGGGCCATCCACTGCCGGAACACCGGCCCTGCTGCCAACGGCTCCATGGCCTCGGCCATGACCGCGATGCCCTCAAACAGCAGGCCGAACGCAAACAGCGCCTGCCCGGCTGCGTGCAGACGCCCGCGCCCCGCGAACCAGAGCAGCAGCCCCGCCACCAGCAGCAGATACCGGGCATCCTCCAGCCGGAAGGCCAGCAATTGCGCGGTGACCGTGGTGCCGATGTTGGCTCCGAACACCACCGGCACGGCCCGCTGCAGGGTCAGCAGCCCGGCCCCCACAAGGCCCAGCACCAGCACCGTGACCGCCGAGCTGCTCTGCACCACCGCCGTGACCGCCGCCCCCGTGAGCACCCCGGCCAGCGGGTGGGCCGTGAGCCGGGCAAGGGCCTGCCGCAGGGTGTCCCCCGCCGCCTGCTGCAAAGCGTCCGTGAGGGTGTCCATACTGTATAAGAAAAGTGCCGCCCCGCCGAACAATTGCAGGATCATCCACAAACGCTGTTCCATGCCCGATGCCCCCTTTGCTTTATGTGTATGCGGGACACAAACGTTTGTGAACTTTTGTGAAACAATCCCTGCAGGGGGTTGCAATCCGGCCTGCAAAAGGCTATTATTGTCAAGCGTTAACAGTTAACAGCTGTTAAGCAATTTTTGAGAGGAGGGATCGCGTGTCTGAGGAATCCACGTTGAGTTTCCGTGGGCTTTGCCGCTACATCCACCGGCTGAGCAAAGCATCCAAGGCCGGCATGAAGGCCGCTCTGGCCGACTGCCCCAAGCGCCACTTCCCCATGCTGGAAGGGCTGCTGGGCTGCATTCGGCTCCATGGACAGGACGGTGCCGTTTATATCTCCGATCTTGTTCAGGAGCTTCATCAACCGCTTCCTGCCATTTCCCGCACGGTGCGGCAGATGGAGCAGGACGGCCTTGTGGAACGCTTTGCCGACCCTGCCGACCGCCGCAAGACGCTGGTGCGTTTCACGCCCAAGGGATACGAGGCCTGCCGACAGTGCGAGGCTGCTCTTGGGGACTACTTTTCCAGTGTCATGGCCCGGCTGGAGCCGGAACAGCTGGCCCAGATGGAAGCGCTGCGCGGCGCGCTGATGGAAGCCATTCTTGCGGAAAATGCTGCGCGTACCACCAAACCGAAGGGAGAACCAAACCATGACAAAGATCTTTAAGCAGCTGGCCCGTCACTGGGCCGTCTGCCTCGTGGTGTTCGCACTGCTGTTCGTGCAGGCGTACTGCGATCTGTCGCTGCCGGACTACACCAGCAAGATCGTGGACACCGGCATCCAGCAGGGCGGCATCGAAAGTCCCCTACCCGACACCGTGCGGCAGAGCGCGCTGGATGCCCTCTCGCTGCTGATGCGCGAGGAGGACGCCGCTGCCTTCCAGAACGCCTACACCGCCGACGGCGATGTGCTGCGCCTGCGCACCGACCTGACCGCCGACGAGCGCACTGCGCTGGAAGAGGCTGTGACCACGCCGGATATCGTGCTGTATCTGGCAGCCGCCCAGGCAGCCAACACCCCCGCCGGGCAGACCGGCATGGGCATGACCGGCCTTGCGGACCTGCAGGCCTCCGGTGCCGACCGCAATCCCGACACGGAAACCGAGACTGTGGCCCCCACGGCCAAGGACCTGGACACCGTGTGCGGCCAGTTTGCCGCCATGAGCCAGATGCCCGGCTTCCGCCGGGACGCCGTGCAGCAGCAGCTGACCGGTGCCATCGGCCAGCTGGACGACACCGTGGTGGAGAACCTGAAGAGCCAGGCTCTGCTGTTGGTGGGGCTGGAATACGAGGCCCAGGGCATTGCCCACGCTGTGCAGATGCACTATTTATATAAGGTAGGCGGCCAGATGCTGGCGCTGACCCTGCTGATGGTGGCCGTGTCCATCGCGGTGGGCTTCCTGGCCTCCCGGGTGTCCGCCGCCATCGGCCGTGACCTGCGCCGCGAGACCTTCTCCAGCGTCATCCACTTCTCCAATGCGGAGATCGAGAACTTCTCCACCGCGTCCCTCATCACCCGCACCACCAACGACATCCAGCAGGTGCAGTTTGTCTGCGTCATGCTGCTGCGCATGGTGGCCTATGCGCCCATTCTGGGCATCGGCGGCGGCGTCGTGCACGTTCCGATGATGGTCTTCCTGCTCGGCTTCCCGCCGCTCGTCGCCGTGGCCACCTCTACCTTCGTGCTCATGGTGAGCGCCGCCATCGGCGTCGTCGGCCATGCGCTACTCGCCCACATCGTCTGGGCCCCCGCCGTCGCAGTGGGCTGCGGCGCCATCGTGGGCGCACAGCTCGGCGCACGCCTTGCTCGAAAGAGCAAGCCCCGCCTCATCGTCATCCTGCTCTCCTGCGTGATGGTCGCCCTCGGCTGCCAGCTTGTCTGGCGCGGATTTTCGCTCTGATCAGGGACAGACTACTTCCGTCCCGCATGTCTTTTCCACGCCCGGCCCAGCGCCGGGCGCGTCCCTTCAGGGGCTGTGCCTTCTTCGCCGTTCTCCAAAGTTCCGGACTCCTCGTGTGAGAATGGTTTGCATCAGGACCGCTCATCTGCTACATTATCCCGACAAATTTACTCGGGTATGACCGTAGCCGTCTCCGGTCCGCCCGCTCCGACATGAACCGTTCATCGCTTCCTTTACTGGGCCTTGTCATCCCGGCGGCGCTTCTTGCCGCCTGGTGGCTCGCCGCGCACTCGGGCGGGATCGCGCCCGTTCTCCTGCCGTCGCCCGAGGCGGTGTGGGAGGCGTTCGTGCGCATGGCGGCCGACGGGTCGCTGGCGGCGCACATCGGCATGAGTGCGATGCGCACGATGACGGGCTTCGTGCTTGCGGCCGCCTTCGGGATCGGCTGCGGCGTCTGGTTCGCGGTGAGGCCCGCAGCCGCGGCGGCCTCGCATTTCGTCATCGAATTCCTGAGGCTCACGCCTCCGCTTGCGCTCATTCCCGTTCTCATTCTCTGGCTCGGCATCGACGAGGCGCCCAAGATCGCGATCGTCTTTCTCTCGAGCTTCTTTCCGATCTATCTGAGCGCGCTCACGGCGGTGAAGGGCATCGACCCGAAGCTTGCCGAAGTGGCCGAGCTTCTCAGGTTTACGTCCGCCGAGCGCTTCAGGATGCTCACGCTTCCTGCGGCCATGCCCGGGATTCTGGCGGGCCTTCGCATGGGCTTCGGGTACAGCTGGCGCGCCCTCGTAGGTGGCGAGCTCATCGCCGCCTCATCGGGGCTGGGTTTTCTCATTACGGAGAGCTCCGAATTCGGCAAGACCGACGTCGTGTTCGTCGGCATCTTCACGATCGTGGGGCTCGGCATTGCGGCCGACGCCGTGATCTCGAGGCTCGTTTCGGCGCTCTCGCGCCGCATTTCGGAAGCTGCGTAGATGGTGAAGGTTGAAATCAGAAATCTCATGAAGGCCTTTTCGTCCGACAGCCGCACGACGGCTCCGATCGACGGACTGTCGCTCGAGATGCCCGCGGGCGGCATCACGGCCGTGATCGGCCGCAGCGGCTGCGGGAAGACGACGCTGCTGAGGCTCCTTGCGGGACTTGAGAAGCCCGATTCGGGCGAAATCCGCATGGAGGACGCGCAGGGTCGCGCCGCCGCGCCCCGCACGGCCGTGGTCTTTCAGGAGCACAGGCTGTTTCCCTGGATGAGCGTGAGAAGAAACGTGGAGGTGGCCGTGAGACACCTGCCCGCCGACGAGCGGCGCGCGAAGGTCGACGCCGTGCTTGCGCTCACGGGCCTCGCGCATGCCTCCGAGTCGATGCCCGTCGCGCTCTCGGGCGGCATGAGCCAGCGAGTGGGCCTTGCCCGAGCGCTCGCCGCCGAGCCCGAACTCCTCCTGCTCGACGAGGCGTTCAGTTCGCTCGACGCTCTGACTCGCCGCCAGCTCTATGACGAATTCGTTCGCATTCACGCCGCGCGTCCCGTCACGACCGTGCTCGTCACGCACGACGTGACCGAGGCCGTGCTGCTCTCGAGCCGCATCTGCAGGCTTGAGAACGGCGTGATCGCGCGCACCTACGACAATCCCGCGCCTTATCCGAGGAGCCTCGCGACTCCTGGACTCGGCGCGCTTTCCGAAGAAATCCTCCGCGGCTTCCTTGAAGAGGAGCCGTTTCGATAAAAAAAGGAAATCCTGAAAATGATGAAGAAGCTTCTTGCCGCCGCCGTCTGCGGCGCCTTTGCCGCGTCCGCCTTCGCCGCCATGCCCGAAAAGGTGACGATCGTCTACGTGAAGAGCCCGTTCAACCTTCAGAACATGGTCATGAAGGAAAAAGGCATGCTCGAGAAGGCCTTTGAGAAGGACGGCGTCAAGGTCGAGTGGAAGTCCATCAACTCGGGCGCCAAGCAGGCCCAGGCCATGGCGGCCGGCGCCGTCGACGTCTCCGCCGTCATGAACACCGCCTCGCTCCTCATGGCCAACGGCTCGGGCAATCCCGTCTACGTCGCCTCGGGCGTCTCGCACCCGACGGACACCTTCGCCATCGTGGGCAAGCCCGGCGCCAGTCTCTCCGTGAAGGACCTCAAGGGCAAGAAGGTCGCGGGTCCCCGCGGCACCGTGCTCCATCAGCTTCTCATCGCCGCTCTGGTGAAGGAAGGCATGTCGGCCGATGACGTCGAGTTCCTCTCCATGGACATTCCCGCCGCCATGACCGCCGTCACGAGCGGCCGCGTCGACGCGGCGCTTCTTGCCGCGAGCGGCATCATCAAGGCCGAGGAGGCGGGCTGCCGCGTCGTGACTACCGCCAAGGGCCTCGTCGACGTCAACCTCGTCATGACCGCCTCGAAGCAGTTCGCCGAAAAGCATCCCGAGGCGCTCGAAACCGTCGTGCGCGTCGAGCGTGAGGCCGACGAGTGGATCAAGGCCAACTGGCAGGAGGCCGTCGCCATCGGCGCGAAGGAACACGGCATCTCGCTCGCCGACGCCGAAAAGCTCGCGGGCTGGTCCCACTACTACGGCGTGCTGACCGACGCCGACGTCAAGGGCCTTGAGGCCGACCAGAAGTTCCTTATCGAGAACGGCCTGATGACGACGCCCGTCGACGTGAAGAGCATCGTGCTTCCGATCGCTCTGGGCAAGTAAGCCCGGACAGCGTTCAAGTTCAGCGCCGTCACGAAGGTCCGGCCCGCATCCCGGCGGCGTCCCGGGCCTTTTTTCTGATTGTTCAGGAGGATTTTCCCGATGTCCCGCCGTCCCGTCGTTCCGCTCTCCTTCACGCGTCATGGTGATGCGTCCCGTCCCGCCGTCATTCTTCTGCAGGGACTCGGCATGGCGTCGAACGCCTGGCCCGCCGAACTCGTCGATGCGCTTGTCGAGACGGGACTCCAGGTAGTGCTGCCCGACAACAGGGACGCAGGAAAAAGCCCGCGCGTGACGGGCGTTCGCGTCAGGGATGTCGAGGTGCTCGGCGCTGTGGCGAGAACGCTCGCGCGCAGGAAGGTTTCGCCTCCCCACCAACCCGACGACATGCCCCACCACGTC
>OGLI01001059.1_pt1 | contig 19224 bp, 17 predicted proteins | sample 1572661 | NCBI WGS metagenome assembly OGLI01 (sample SAMEA2581901, study PRJEB24529) | metagenome | biome: Human gut stool | place: China | collected 2011 | reverse complement strand
GCTGAAATCGTTGCAGTAGGTCCCGGCGGTGTTGTAGACGGAAAGGAAGTTAAGATGGAAGTTTCCGTTGGTGATAAGGTACTTACTTCAAAATATGCAGGTACAGAAGTCAAGGTTGACGGTGAGGAATATACAATTCTTCGTCAAAGCGACATACTTGCAATAGTAGACTAATATATTAGGAGGTTATTATTATGGCTAAACAAATTAAATACGGACAGGACGCAAGACACGCTCTTGAAAGCGGTATCAACCAACTTCAGGAACTCAAAGAAAAAAATATAGCTGTTTCACATAATACGATTATCGAGTATGCAACCGGACAGCTACTGAACAAAGCGGGAATCAGTCAGGCAGAAGTGAACAAACCGGAAATCGCCCAGCTCCCTCTTCGCCTGCAAATGCTGCAATACGATCAGATTGACGCATCCTTCCTCCCCGACCCTGCCGCATCCATCGCAATGAATGCCCGTCACCGGTCTCTGATCAGCACACAGGAATTGGGAATTGATTTCACTGTCACCGCTTTCTCCCGAGAAGCCATCAACGAAAAAAGAAGAGAAATCGAACTATTAATCACCGGATATAATCTGGGAATAGACTATATAAAAATGCACCCGCAAAAAGAATGGAAACAGGTATTGATAGATATCGGCGTTCCGGAAAACCTGACCGGCCTCATTGCACTCCCTGTTTACAGAAAAGCGGAGCGCCCCTCAGCCGATGCCCTGGATAAAGCAGTAACATGGCTGAAAACAAATAACCGGATATCTCAGACATATTCCGGATACAAAAATCTGATAGATACAACTTTTACAAAAACAAATTCAACAACAATCAAATAACAACTAATCACATGCGAAAAACACTCTTTCGACTCTCAATGATCGCGTTCACCCTGCTTAGTATGCAGAATACGCTCACCGCACAGGAGAAAACGCCGTTGAATCAAGTAGTCAATACACTGAAAGAACGAATCAGTCTTGCCGGTTATGCACAACTGGGGTATACATACGACGATGCCGCCAATCCCGACAATACATTCGACATCAAACGGATCATCTTCATGGCACACGGTAAAATCACCGACAGATGGACATGCGATTTCATGTATGATTTCTACAACGGTGGTATGCTGCTCGAAGTATATACAGACTACCGGATCCTCTCCGGACTTACAGCACGTATCGGAGAATTTAAAGTTCCTTACACCATTGAAAACGAACTGTCTCCCACAACGGTAGAGCTGATCAACTGCTATTCTCAGTCAGTCTGTTATCTGGCAGGAGTCAGCGGCAGTGACAAATGTTATGGAATGACTTCCGGACGAGACATCGGTATGATGATTCACGGAAAACTATTTCATGATCTCCTGCAATACAAATTTGCCGTCATGAACGGACAGGGATTAAACACCAAAGACAAAAACAGTCAGAAAGATGTAGTCGGCAACCTGATGGTGTATCCTAACAAATGGCTGTCTGTAGGAGGATCTTTCATTCGGGGAACCGGACACGCCATAGGTGACTCCCAATATTCGGGAATCAAAACAGGAGAAAATTACGCCAAGAAACGCTGGAGCCTGGGAGGGGTTGTTACCACTTCCGCATTCAACTTCCGTACGGAATATCTTGCAGGAAAAGACAGAAACGTAAAAAGCGAAGGATTCTATGCGACAGGCAGCGTACGTTTATTACAAAATTTCGACTTTATCGCCTCTTTCGATTATTTCAATCCGAACAAAGCGGCAGATTTCAAACAAAATAATTACATTGCCGGACTGCAATACTGGTTTTATCCCAGATGCCGTGTGCAGGCACAATACACTTTTTGTGATAAAAAAGGAGACGGACAAAAGGATTCTAATCTGATACAAGCACAGGTGCAAGTCAGATTCTAACTTTTTGGCATCCTTTTTGTTCTATTACCTATAAATAATTGAACCATTATGAATGAAAAAACGATTAATGAACAATACACCTATATACGCTCTCTGCTTGAAGAAAAAAGACTTAAAGAAGCTTTGATGCAGTTGGAATCCCTGCTTTGGCAATGTCCGGACTGGGATTTACGTACCCGCTTGGAGCAGCTGCAAACCTCCTACAAGTATATGCTGGAGTATATGCGCCAAGGCGCAAACGACCCAGAACGCTGGAATGTATACAGAAAACTCGTAGCTGATACCTGGGAAATAGCCGACCGTTCGCGCCTGCTTATGCTGGACAATGCTTCATCAAGATATTATCATGAGGTACGCCGCACTCCCCGACCGGAAAGTCTGTCAGCATATACACTCAAAAAATTGCTGCACATGCTGGAGTCATTCAATGACGACTTGGCAGTCAGTGGACTGCTGTCTGACGAAAAGATGGACGAGGTACTGAAACGGCATGAAGAAACACTTAAATATATGTTTCTGCAAACATGGACCAACAGTGCATGGACTCCCGAAGAGGAAGAGGATGCACAATCCATGCTTACCTCCGAACTTCTTCCGGTGAATGATCTGTGCCTGTTTATCAGTGCTGTCACATTAAGTCTGATGGAATGTTTTGACCTGCGTAAAATCATGTGGTTGCTGGATGCTTACCGCCATCCGGATGTCAATGCCGGTCAACGTGCACTGGTAGGTGTCATTTTCATTTTCCATATCTACAGGAACCGTCTCTCACTCTACAACGATCTGGTCAAGAGAGTCGACCTCATGGATGAGATTCCTCCATTCAAAGAGGATGTGGCACGTATCTATCGCCAAATGCTACTATGCCAGGAAACAGAAAAGATAGACAAGAAAATGAGAGAGGAAATTATTCCTGAAATGTTGAAGAATGTTTCGTCCATGCGGAACATGAGATTCGGCTTTGAGGAGAATGAGGATGAGAACGATGACAAGAATCCGGATTGGGCGGACGCTTTCGAACAATCAGGACTGGGAGACAAGTTGCGCGAAATGAATGAGCTGCAACTGGAAGGAGCCGACGTATATATGAGTACATTTGCAGCACTGAAAAGTTATCCGTTCTTCCGGGAAGTACAGAATTGGTTTTACCCGTTCAGCAAGCAGCAATCCGATGTCATCAAGCAACTGAAACAGGAAGGTAACGAGAAAAATACATTGCTGGATTTAATTCTTCAATCAGGATTTTTCAGTAACAGTGATAAGTATTCACTCTTCTTTACGATCCGGCAGTTGCCAAAGGCACAGCAAGACATGATGCTAAGCCAGCTCGGTGAACAGCAAGTGGCAGAGCTGTCCGAAAAGTCGAGTGCGGAAACAATGAAGAAATTCAATGAGCGACCGGGAACCGTCAGCAATCAATATCTGCATGACCTGTACCGTTTCTTCAAGCTCAGTGTACGCCGCCACGAGTTTAGGGACATCTTTAAGGAGAAACTCGATTTACACCACATTCCTGCACTTAGTAACGTATTATATAGTGAAGATATCCTATTCCCGATCGCAGATTTCTATTTAAAGAAAGAACGCTGGAATGAGGCAATAGAAGTGTACGAGGAAATGGAAACGATCGGAGCACTTCAGGGAAGAGGTGCAGAATATTATCAGAAACTGGGATATGCTCTGCAAAAAAACAAGAAGTATGCAGAAGCGATCGATGCTTATCTGAAAGCGGATACACTGAAACCGGATAACATCTGGAACAACCGCCATCTGGCTATCTGTTACCGGTTAAACCGAAATTATCAGGCTGCATTGAGCTATTATAAAAAGGTGGAAGAAGCTACACCGGAAGATACCAATGTTATTTTCCATATCGGCAGTTGCCTGGCCGAACTCGGACAATACGAAGAAGCTGCCAACTACTTTTTCAAACTGGATTTCATCGAAAGTAATTGCATAAAAGCATGGCGCGGCATCGGGTGGTGTTCATTCATCAGCCGGAAATACGAACAAGCCATGAAATATTACGAAAAAATCATTGAACAGAAGCCACTGGCTATCGACTATATGAATGCCGGACACGTCGCATGGACAATGGGAGACATTCAGAAAGCGGCCGCCCTGTACGGCAAGTCAATCACAGCCAACGGAAACCGTGAACGCTTTCTGGAGATGTTTCGGAAAGACAAGGAAGCTCTTCTCAAACAAGGTATTCAAGAAGAGGACATCCCGTTAATGCTGGATTTATTATAACTTCTTCAGCTCCCCGTACAGTTTCTGTATGGGGAGTCCCATTATATTATAAAAGCTGCCCGAAATAGACTTTACCCCTATATATCCGATCCATTCCTGCACTCCATACGCTCCCGCTTTATCCATAGGCTGATATTTGTCCACATAATACCGGATTTCCTCTTCGGACAAAACATCAAATTCCACATCGGATGCAGCAGTAAAGCTCTTTTGCCATTCAGTAGTCGTAAGACAAACACCGGTGAACACCTGATGTGACTTACCGGACAAAGAACGGAGCATTTCAACCGCCCCTTCTCGACCTTCCGGTTTTCCAAGCACTTTACCATCGAGCCAGACAATCGTATCTGCCGTAATCAACAGTTCCCCCGGTTGCATAATACTCCGGTAAGCATCCGCCTTTTCGCGGGAGATATATTCCGGAATCGCAGCACCAGCCAGATCGGCTGGATATGATTCATCCACATCCGGCAATGTCCTGACCACATAATCCACTCCCAAGCCTGACATCAGTTCTTTCCGGCGGGGAGAATTGGAGGCTAATATAATCTGATATTTATCTAAATTTCCAAGCATAGTTTTATTTATCATTTAGTGATTTACAACTCACCAGCCGAAAGCATCTTCTGCCATCCATAGACCATGAGCTTTTAGTACTTGCTCCACTACATCACGTCCGCAACCACGTCCGCCGTCTGCATAAGAGATATACTTTGCTACGGATTTCACTTCCGGCACGGCATCTTTCGGACAACATGGAAGTCCACATTCACGCATCACTTCAATATCCGGAACATCATCGCCCATATAGAGAATTTCATCATCGGTCAGTCCGTATTTATCACGAAAATCACGATAGTCGTGTATCTTGACGGCGGATCCCATATACAGATCCTTCACTCCCAGTCCTTCAAAACGGATACGCACTGCTTCTGTACGGCCACCGGTGATGATGGCTATGTGAAGTCCTTTTTTCACAGCCAACTGGATAGCGTACCCATCTTTGATATTCACAGTACGCATCGGCTCTCCGGAAGGATGCAAAGGTACGGTTGTCGAACTCAATACTCCGTCAACATCAAAAGCCAGTGCTTTGATGCGGGATAGATCATAATTGATGGTGCTCATGGATACTTTTACTCATTAATTTATAAATTTCCTGCAATGCCTGACTGTCTGCCAGCATAGAAAGATGCTTATTCATCACATTCTCGTCATAGCGTACAGCCGGTCCGGTCTGCGCATCACGAGGAGCGAGTTCATGCACTTTGCGTGCCGTTTCGTCAATCAGGGGAAGCATGACATCAAATGGCAAATGATATTTTTCCAGCAATTCGGCGGCAAGAGCATACATATGGTTGGTAAAGTTACAGGTAAAGACAGCTGCCAGATGAAGACTTCTGCGTTGCTCCGAATCGGCTTCGTACACCTTATCAGAGAGCGTACCGGCAACCGCTTTCAGCAGCTCGGCATCTTCCGGTCTTTTTGCCTCAATAAAGAAAGGTACTTCCCGAAAATCAACTTCACGTTGTTTGCTGAACGTCTGCATCGGATAAAATACTCCGTAGCGTTCCGCATGACCTTCCCAAATATTCATCGGGATGCTACCTGCCGTATGTACCAGCAGCGCATGCTGCTTCCCATCAGTGATCTGAGGCAACAGTTCGACGAAAGCGGCATCTTTCAATGAAATAATATATAATCTCGCTTCATTCGATACGCCTTTTAAATCAGTGATATATTCCGCTTCCACTTCATTGGCTAACGTACGAGCCGATTCTTCCGTTCGGCTGTACACCTGCATGATACGGAATCCTTTCCGGTAAAGCGCTTTCGCCAGATTAGTTGCCAGATTTCCGGCACCGAGAAACACAACGGGCGTATCTTCAATACTTCTTTTCATTGTTTCTTTAACGTTTTGAAACCCAAAATAAAATAATTCCGATGATCAACAGTGCCAATGGCAACAGATAACCGGACAAGGAACCGAGCAATGACATTACCAGACCGATATTCATTACCAGCCACAGTCCCAACAGCACAAAGCCGACCGACTTGTCACGCTTGAAAATAAGAAAACTGATAGAGGCATACAACAACAAATTGTCCTTATTCATCACCCAAGGCAAACCTATAGAAGCAAAGGGGAGCAGTTTATTTATCAGGAAAAGAGTTCCGATGACAATAAAAGCGACGGCAGTAGCCTTATAAGTATCTTTATTATTATTTGCTTTGACAGCTCCCATCGTTATTTTCCTCCGAACTTATTAATATGAATTTTCTCCCACTGGAGGTGTTCTTCGTTGAAAGGCTTACGTTCCATTCCCTTATGTCCAATGGCAATCACGGAAAGAATCTGCAGTTGCAAAGGAATATCCAAAATTCCATGAACAAACTCGTCAGACGGCATTCCGGTTGCAGTGAAACGTTCGCGAACCTGTACCCAACAGCTTCCCAGCCCCAAATCTTCCGCCTGCAACTGTATCATGATGGAAGCAATAGAAGCATCTTCAATCCAGACATCGCTCGCCAATGGATCTGCCATCACGACAATCGCCAAAGCAGCGTCTGCAATGAAAGAAGAAGCCTGTTCTTTGCAGTGAGACAGTTCTTTCAACTTTTCTTTATCATCGACTACCACAAACTGCCAGCTATTACTACGTTTGGAACTGGGAGACATTAAGGCAGCTTTCATCAGTGCCACAACCTCATCCTGTGTTAACTCCTCATCCGTAAATTTGCGCATACTGCGGCGATTCTTTATCAGTTCACTGAAATTTTCCATATTATTTCCGTTTTCATTTGATTTATGTATGCAAAGATAGCGCAAACCGATCGTAATAAGAAATGAAATTGTATCTTTGCACTGAGAAATATATTCATTATGAAAAAACGAATTACACAAGACGATTACATCAAAGCGAATCGTAAAGCCAGCCGTGAGGCAGAAATCAAAGAGCACGGACACCCCGTTTGTTACAAACGAGTGCATGAGTCAAAGAAAGTATATAACCGTAGAAAGATAAAGGCAGCCGATAAAAAGCTGCCTTATTTTTTTCATTTGGGATAGTGTCGGTATCCCAATGACATAGTGACACCATGAGACAGTGATAGTGACACTATCCTGTTGCGATAGTGACACCATGTTTTATGCAGTTCCTGATAGGCAGAAAGGGCGATTTCCTATACAATTCGCGTCAGTTCTCCAGTAGTGGAGTCTATGATAAACCCGTGCACTTTCACGTCCGACGGAATCAAAGGATGATGAACTATAAAATCGACCGTTCCCCTTACCGACTTCTCCGTATCTTCAAAGCCATCTAGCCAAGAATGAAAATCGACTCCACAAAAACTCATCATATGAATATAATCGGCATTAATACCCCGTGCCTTCATCTTCTCAAGCATTTCTTCACTGTGCATATGGCAGGCTCCACAATCAGAATGGGCAATCACCATTATTTCCTCCACACCTAACTCGAAGATAGCGACAAGCAGACTGCGAATCACACTACCGAAAGGATGGGAAATGACGCCTCCTGCATTCTTGATCATTTTAACGTCTCCGTTCTTAATGCCTAGTGCGGCCGGGAGTAAAGCTGTCAGACGTGTATCCATACAGGATAAGATAGCAATCTTTTTATCGGGATACTTATTCGTTATATATTCTTTATATCCCTCGTTCTTAACGAACTCTCTGTTATAAGCAAGCATTTCTTCTATCATAGCGCTATTTTGTTTGGACACACAAAAATAAAGAAAATAATAAAAAGCTGTATCAGGAAACAATGAAAATATACCGGAAATCCTTTTTAAACTTTTACGCAGGATACAGGTATGGAAACAAAGAGCCGGACAAGAGAAATCTCCTGCCCGGCTCCTATTAATTATGCTTGATTATTAATTAACTGATTAATAACCGGCGTTTTGTCCGAATTCTGCCGGATTATTGATCGCATCCAGATATTTCGTAGGAATAGGACGCAAATAGAATTCTTTCTTAAAGTGCTCGGCAGCACGCTTATTATAAGCAGCCAAACGAGTCTCAAAAGCAGCATTACGTTTCAGCAAATACCAGCGGCCACATTCGCCACAAAGTTCACGGGCATATTCATCGAAAATATAATTCAGATCCACTTGCGACTCACTGACCGTACCGGCACCGGCACGCGTACGGAGTACATTAATATATTTGGCAGCATCTCCCTTGTTCAAGCGTACCGATGCTTCAGCAGCAATCAGGTAAACTTCCGCCATACGCATGATCATCACATCCACAGTTTTTCTCTGAACGTCTCTGCCGACAAACTTATTACCCGGCATATTGAATTTAGAAAGAGCCGGATAAATAGATAACCACAAAGCACTGGCAGCACTAGGCTTGTCATAGGTAGCCCTGGCTGTTCCATTCTCATCGTAAAGATCGAAAACATTAAGAACCAACCCCGGATATTGAGCTTTTTCCTCTTCTGTCAGCGTCTTCAAAGAACAATAAACGGCATATTGATGAGCTTCTGCCGGATCTAAAGGCATAGCAGGATGAAGAATATTACCATCTGTTTTATCCTGAGTAGTCTTCGCTGTTCCATCTGCATTCCAGATAGCCAGCTGGCAGTAATTAGCATCGGCTGTACTATTGGATTCCAAGTTAAAATGAGGATAAACTTTCTTACCTATATTAGATGCGGGAATACCAAATTTAGTAGCAAGTGTGCTTGTGATTTCTTTGGCACACGCTGAACCTCCATATTCATAAGTCGCCCCCCATGCCGGTATTGAATAAGACGAGTAAGCTGAGATAAATGAATAACGAAAACGAGAGTCGTTCATATCAGCAGCAAAACAGTCCATCAGATATTTGGATGGCAGGAAGATATTACTGTTCGGACGACCGTAAACGAAGTTTGAAGTCTTGTCTACCAAACCCAGGTCCGTATATGTTCCCAACGAAGGTAAGAAGTGACGGAACATTTCACTTTGTGAGTAGTTACCATTGGTGTAAGCGTCCGAATTTCTTTCGGCACCCGCAGCAATGAACAGAGCTTCTTCATTGTTACGATTATTATTTTCGTTGAATACATCGGCAAAAGCAGGATGCATATACCACTCATAAATCGCTTTATTATTAATCATGGTTGTCGCCGTATCATAGGCTTTTTCCAGAAAGCTGACACCATCGATATCTTTCAGATCATAACCGGCACCATTAATATATGCACGTGCCAATAATCCCATCGCCGATTTCTTTGTAACGCGGCTATAGTAATCACTGAAACTTACGGGCAGATTCTCTACGGCAAACTTCAGGTCTTCGATAATGGCAGCATAAATTTCGGGAACGGTAGAACGGTGAGCATCAAAAGAAATATTCTCGCTATCGGCAGCCTTCAACTGCAAATCGACATTTCCAAACTGCTCCACCAGATTCATATAATAGTAAGCACGCAGACATCTGGCCTGTGCCACACATTCATTGATTTCATTCTCATCCCCTGTCACATTCTCAGCTCCGTCAATCACAATATTACAGCTGTTGATACACAGATAAGAATATTGCCACACTTTATAATAATAGCTATCATCGGTTTTCATACCGTTATAACTATGATAACGCTGATAGCTGGAGCCCGATTTAGGTTCTTCCCAAATATCAGTACCCGCTTCCGTACAAACCAGATAGTCACTACTCTGATAGATGTTGTTGATCAAGGCTGTATAGCACGAGTTGGTGAATGCCTTATAAGTTTCCAATGTATAAGAACCATCGGAGAACTGACCCGAGTTGTTGGGGTTCACTTCATCAAGACTGCAAGAGCCCCAAGAAAAAACACCGGCAACAAGTAGAACTAAACTATATATCTTTTTCATATTGCTATTTTTTAGAAAGTTAAATTAAGACCAAATATGCAATCACGAGACAATGGGAAGTTGATGCTTCCGTTCATTTCCGGATCGTAATTCTTCACATATTTGTTTGGCGAATAAGTAAACAGGTTGGTCATTGTCGCATAAACTCTCAGATTACTGATACCAAAACGTTTTGTAAGTTTACCGGGTAACGTATAACCCAATGTTACGTTTTTAAGTTTAAAGAATGATCCATCCACATAATACATCGAATCATATCCTTCATAAGCACTTCTATCCTTGGATTTATCGATAGCATAGAACAAGACATTCTGATCTGCTTCGATCGTCTTGTCATAGTAAGTAAAATAAGTAGGAATATTGTAATCCGGGTTAGGCGAATATTTACCTATCACACTACCATAGTTCATCATTTGCCCCCAACGTGCATAAAGGAAGACAGACAAATCAAAATCTTTGTATCTGAAATTATTCTTAAAGCCCAATGTCCAGTCCGGAGTATTACGACCTATTACCTGACGATCATAATCCGCACGTACACCATAAGGATTTTCTGCCGTAATATCAACGCGCTCTCCTTCAGGATTCATATAATAGTAACCATTTCCGTCCTTCTTCACACTAGGTAAATCCAGCTTAATATCGCCCGGTTCGCATCCGAACAAAGCAGCAGTTTCCTTTTCGCTATATTGCCAGATACCCAACACTTTATATCTATAGAAAGAACCGACTCCTTCGCCGACTTTGAACACCATATCACCCTTTTTTGCATTGAACATCATATCCTGCCCTTCGATCAAAGATTTAATTTTTTCTTTGTTGGCGGTAAATGTCACTGTTGAGCTCCAAGTAAAATCTTTCTTCACAATATTACGGGTATTAAGAGCAAGTTCAATACCGCGATTTTCTGTTTCAGCAGCATTCTTGTTCATTTTATAAGTAGTGCTACCTGTGTAATTACCCATAATAGATGTCGGCAATGCCTGCGAAAGAATTACATCCGTTGTTTTTGTCCGATACAAATCCACCGTCAGATCAATACGATTATTGAGGAAGCTGGCGTCAATACCAATATTCAAGTCATGAGTCTTTTCCCATGTCAGATTACGGTTAGTGATATACTCCGTAAACTTGGCTGACGGAACAGTCATTCCTCCCAAAGAAGTTGTCACATTTTCCAAAGATGCCATAGAACTGTATTCAGCAATACCGGCAGTAGTTCCGGCAACACCATAGCCTACACGCAGTTTCAAGTTATCCAACCAGCTTTTTGTACCAGCCATAAATGCTTCATCCGAGATTCTCCAGCCTACAGAAACTGCCGGGAATAAATTCCATCTATTGTCTTTCGACAAACGGGAATCCGCTTCATAACGACTGGAAGCAGAGAACAGGTATTTACCTTTGTATGAGTAGTTGACACGACCGATAAAGCCCATCCCTTTCGACATCAGATATTTGCTGTTCAGTTTCTTATTATCAGCATTCTGCAATGCATACCACAACATATCATTGGTCGCCGGGTTTTCACCATAGACATAATATTCTTCACTCTGATTGTAATTCCAGGAAGTAACCCCTGTAACCGTCAGGTCATGATCCTTATTAAATGTATTGTGATAAGTTACTATGTTTTCCCATTTGTAATTATATCCCGTCTTATTGGTAGCTTCGCCATATGCCACCGTACTGCCTTTCAACACATTATAAGAGCCTTCTCCCATAAATTTACCGGCACGAGATTGAGAATAACTGCCTCCAAGCTGTGACTTGACAGACAATCCTTTTACCGGTTTCCATTCAAGATAAGCGTCAACATAAGCCCTTCCTGCTTTAGTATTATTCTTATATACTCCATCTTGTTCGTCTGCTAACGGATTTGGATCTGATGATGAACCGGGAATCGGAAATTCCGTAATAGAGCCATCTTCATTATAAGGAACACCCAATGGGGTAGCAAACAATGCTCTTTCTAAAACGGCATTACGTGAATTCTTGTTGGAGAAAGATGCCTGAACATTAATACCGGCATTCATCCATTTATTGATTTCCTGATCTATACGGACACGGGTAGAGTACACTTTATAGTCATCATTCTCATACATACTCTTCTCATCAGTATAGTTCAACGAGAAATAAGCTTTCGTCTTCTCAGTACCTCCGGCAACGGAAATACTATAGTTCTGCTTCAAGCCTGAATGTAATACTTCATCTCCCCAATTTACCCATTGGTTGTTTTTGATGGCGTCGTATCTTTCACCGAAAATTTCCTCCTCATTAGTAGTACCGACAGGCTTATAAGAATCTTTTATATAATTAATGTATGAGTCACCCGTACGCATCTTAGGAACTCGGGCACCCATAGTCGTTCCGGCATAAGCATTAAAATTGATGACCGGTTTTCCACTCTTGGATCCTTTCGTAGTCACGATAATAACACCATTCGCACCACTTGAACCGTAGATAGCCGTAGAAGATGCATCTTTCAGTACTTCGATAGATTCAATATCATTGGGATTCAAGGTAGCAATATCACCCGGCATACCATCGATAATATAAGTCGGCTTAAATGCATCTGAAGAGATATTACCATCCTCATCCAACTGTAAAGAGCGGGTACCACGCAACTGAACTGTCGGTGACGAACCTGCCTGACCTGAAGAATTAGTGATATCCAGACCTGCAATTTTACCTTGCAGCGCATCCATCGGATTCACGCCCGGATTCATGGTGATATCCTCTGATTTCACAGAAGCAACCGCACCTGTCAAATCACGTTTCTTTACCGTACCGTAACCGATGACCACTACCTCATCCAAAGCCTGTGTATCCGGAACCATCTTTATATTCAGCGGGGCATTTCCGCTCACAATGATAGCCTGTTCTTTATATCCGATATAAGAAACAACCAGTTCTTTACTTCCGCCCGGAAGATTAATGGAGAACTTACCGTCAAAATCAGTTATCGTACCTGTACTTGTACCTTTCACCACAATAGAAACACCGATCAACGGTTCTCCATTTTCATCTAAAACAGTTCCTTTCACTGTCTTTGTCTGCATGACGGCTTGCACAGTAATATCATTCACACCATTTTCTGCATAAACAGATATGGCAGAAGGGGCACACAATAAAGTCAGCCCTAAAATCATGGAAACGCGTCTATGCTGTGTCTTCCACGCTTCAACAAATGCATTCTCTCTCATTCGTTTTAATTTAAAGTTAATATTAATTTTCCTTTGTTTAGTAAAATACAATTAGCATAATCTTTTACATAGACGTTTCCATTTTACTTCTGTACTCACAAAGGACGACAATAATACAAAAATTCGCTTTTCCAAGCCTTTTTTTCCTCAAATATATGCAAAGGATAAAAAGACAAATTTTAGGCTAAGCCAACAAATTCTCTTTTTTATTGTTGAATGAAGAATAAAAAGTGTAAATTTGTATTTGGATGCCACTTAAACTAACAACATATTATCGCGGAAAAGACATTCCTGATTTACCGGGAACCAATACTTTTCATTCCAAGGAGTTGTTTCAGATCTATGAATCGACTCCGGGATATACCCCGCTACTGATAGTGGCAACAGAAGAAGGCAGACCTGTAGCACGCCTGCTTGCCGCCATACGCAAGACCAAAAAGTGGCTTCCCTCCTCTCTTGTCAAACAATGTGTGGTATATGGTGCAGGTGAATTTCTGGACACTTCTCTACCGGCAAGTAAAGAGAAGGAGGAAGAAATTTTCGGTGAAATGCTGGAGCATCTCACACAAGAAGCATCACGCACCTGCATTCTTATTGAATTCCGCAATCTGGATAATTCCATGTTCGGTTACCGTTTCTTCCGAAAGAACGACTTTTTTCCGGTCAACTGGCTGCGTGTCCGTAACTCTCTGCATAGTACGCAGAAAGCGGAAGACCGTTTCAGCCCGTCACGTATCCGTCAGATCCGGAAAGGACTCAAAAACGGAGCCAAAGTAGTAGAAGCCCATACGGTGGAAGAGATTAAGGAATTCTCGCGGATGCTGCACAAAGTTTATTCTTCACGAATACGGAGATATTTCCCTGCCAATGACTTTTTCCGCCACATGAACAGCATGCTTATCAGAGGAAAACAGGCAAAAATATTCATCGTAAAATACAAGGAAAAGATTATCGGCGGCTCCGTCTGCATCTATTCCGGCGAAAATGCTTTTATCTGGTTTTCAGGAGGAATGCGAAAGACATACGCATTGCAATATCCCGGTATACTGGCTGTTTGGAAAGCATTGGAAGATGCCCATCAACGCGGGTTCCGCCACATGGAATTCATGGATGTAGGACTTCCGTTCCGTAAACATGGCTATCGGGATTTCGTGCTTCGCTTTGGCGGAAAACAAAGCAGCACCCGCCGCTGCGGTCGTGTCAGTTGGACTTGGCTAAACAATCTTCTAGTCAAATTTTATGTCTAAATGTAATCTCAAGATTACAAAATGGTTCTTCATATCCCTGTCCTATGATTTTTTATGCTTTATAACGCAGCAATTAAATGCAGAAATATTTCTTTATTAGGTAAGAATTGTCTTTCTTTGTGCTGTTTTATGCCATATAAGCACATAATTAAACCATATAAAAAAATATAGTTATGAAGATTTCACACATTGAGCATCTGGGCATTGCTGTAAAAAGCATCGAAGAAGCCCTTCCTTACTACGAAAATGTATTGGGTCTGAAGTGTTACAACATTGAAACAGTGGAAGATCAGAAGGTAAGAACTGCTTTCTTAAAAGTAGGCGAAACAAAAATTGAGCTGTTGGAGCCGACTTGCCCCGAGAGTACCATCGCTAAGTTTATTGAAAACAAAGGTGCAGGTGTTCATCACGTAGCATTTGCCGTAGAAGATGGCGTAGCTAATGCTTTGGCAGAAGCAGAAAGCAAAGAAATCCGTCTGATTGACAAGGCTCCCCGCAAAGGTGCCGAAGGTCTGAACATCGCTTTCCTTCACCCGAAATCAACACTGGGTGTGCTGACAGAACTCTGCGAACACTAATCATAAACTCTAAAAAAACAACAAGAACTCATGAGTAATCAACTTGAAAAAATTAAAGAGCTTATTGAACGCCGTGCCGTAGCACGTATCGGAGGCGGTGAAAAAGCAATTGCGAAGCAACATGAAAAAGGGAAATACACAGCGCGTGAGCGTATAGCCATGCTGTTGGATGAAGGTAGCTTCGAAGAAATGGACATGTTCGTTGAGCACAGATGCACGAACTTCGGCATGGAGAAAAAGCACTATCCGGGTGATGGTGTAGTAACCGGTTGCGGTACTATCGAAGGTCGTCTCGTATATCTTTTTGCACAGGACTTTACCGTTACTGCAGGTTCACTGTCGGAAACAATGTCACTGAAGATCTGTAAGATTATGGATCAGGCAATGAAGATGGGTGCTCCTTGTATCGGTATCAATGACTCGGGCGGTGCACGTATCCAGGAAGGTATTAACGCTTTGGCAGGTTACGCAGAAATCTTCCAGCGCAATATCCTCGCTTCGGGTGTCATTCCGCAGATTTCCGGTATCTTCGGTCCTTGTGCCGGCGGTGCTGTTTATTCTCCGGCACTGACAGACTTCACACTGATGATGGAAGGTACTTCTTATATGTTCCTTACAGGTCCGAAAGTAGTGAAAACTGTAACCGGTGAAGACGTAAGCCAGGAAAACCTCGGCGGAGCAAGCGTTCACTCTACCAAATCGGGTGTTACTCATTTCACTGCCAAAACAGAAGAAGAAGGTCTGGCATTGATCCGCACACTTCTGAGCTATATTCCTCAAAACAACCTCGAAGAAGCTCCATACGTGGATTGCACAGATCCGATCGACCGTCTGGAAGATTCTCTGAACGATATTATCCCCGACAGCCCCAACAAACCGTATGATATGTACGAGGTTATCAGCGCTATCGTGGACAACGGTGAATTCCTGGAAATCCAGAAAGACTATGCCAAGAATATCATTATCGGTTTTGCCCGTTTCAACGGTCAGTCTGTAGGTATTGTAGCCAATCAGCCTAAATTCCTTGCCGGTGTACTCGACAGCAACGCATCTCGCAAAGGCGCACGTTTCGTTCGTTTCTGCGATGCTTTCAATATCCCTATCGTGTCGTTGGTAGACGTACCGGGATTCCTTCCGGGAACAGGCCAGGAATACAATGGCGTTATCCTTCATGGTGCCAAACTGCTGTATGCTTACGGTGAAGCTACTGTACCTAAAGTAACAATCACATTGCGTAAATCTTACGGTGGTTCTCACATCGTGATGAGTTGTAAACAACTTCGTGGTGACATGAACTATGCTTGGCCAACAGCTGAAATCGCTGTAATGGGTGGTGCAGGTGCAGTAGAAGTATTGTACGCGCGTGAAGCCAAAGACCAGGAAAATCCGGCTCAGTTCCTTGCCGAAAAAGAAGCAGAATATACAAAACTGTTTGCCAATCCTTATAATGCAGCTAAGTATGGTTACATCGATGATGTCATCGAACCCCGTAACACACGTTTCCGCGTGATCCGTGCTTTGCAGCAGTTGCAGACTAAGAAACTGTCTAACCCGGCGAAGAAACATGGTAATATTCCGTTGTAATCCAACTTTTCACATTAAAACAAGAACGATTATGAACAAAACCAAAATCGGAATATTCCTTTCTCTGCTGTTGCTGATTGGATTGACTTCCTGCGGAGAGCAAAAGTCGAACAATAAGCTATTGCTGAATGAAGTCCTGATAGACAATCAAAACAACTTTCAGGATGACTACGGCTTGCACAGTGCATGGATTGAAATATTCAACAAATCATACGGTAGCGCAGACTTAGCAGCTTGTTTATTGAAAGTAAGCAGCCAGCCGGGCGATACAGTAACTTATTTTATCCCGAAAGGTGACATACTTACATTAGTAAAGCCACGCCAACATGCGTTATTTTGGGCAGACGGCGAACCTAATCGTGGTACCTTCCATACCAGCTTCAAACTGAATCCCGAAACAGCCAATTGGGTCGGTCTTTTTGATTCAGGCAGAAAGCTACTTGATCAAGTTGTCATACCAGCAGGAACTTTAGGTCCCAACCAGTCTTATGCACGCATAAGCGACGGAGCAGCAGACTGGGAAGTAAAAGGCGGAAGCAAAGACAAATACGTAACCCCGAGCACGAACAACAAAACCCTTGACAGTAATGCCAAGATGGAAAAGTTCGAAGAACATGACTCAGTCGGTATCGGTATGTCTATTTCAGCCATGAGCGTAGTATTCTGCGGATTGATTCTTCTCTTCATTGCCTTCAAGGTGGTAGGTAAAGTTGCTGTCAACCTGAGCAAACGCAATGCGATGAAGGCTAAAGGCATCGATAAAGTCGAAGCGAAAGAGCTTTCACAGGCTCCGGGTGAAGTTTATGCTGCTATTTCAATGGCATTACACGAAATGCAGGATGAGGTACACGACGTAGAAGAAACGGTGCTGACCATCACTCGTGTGAAGCGCAGTTATTCACCGTGGAGTTCGAAGATTTACACCTTGCGTGAAAATCCTAACAGAAAGTAAATCATTCCCTAAAAAGATAAAACGATGAAAGAATATAAATATAAAATCAACGGTAACTCATACAAAGTAACCATCGGAGATATTGAAGATAATATCGCTCATGTAGAAGTGAACGGTACGCATTACAAAGTAGAAATGGAGAAACAACCGAAAGCTACTCCCAAACCGGCAGTAGTACGCCCTATGCCTAACTCACCGGCTGCTCCTACCACACCGGTAGTAAAACCGGCTGCTCCTTCTACCGGCAAATCAGGCGTTAAGTCCCCACTGCCAGGCGTTATCCTTGACATCAAAGTAAATGTAGGTGATACAGTGAAAAGAGGACAGACTATCATTATATTGGAAGCCATGAAGATGGAAAACAATATCAATGCAGACAAAGACGGTAAAGTGACTGCCATCAATGTCAACAAGGGAGATTCTGTTCTTGAAGGTAATGACCTCGTAATTATTGAATAATATGGGAGATTTTATTAACTTTTTAGGAAATAACCTTGCCGATTTCTGGACCTACACGGGATTTGCCAACGCGACAGGTGGACATATTGCTATGATCATTATCGGTTTAGGCTTTATTTACTTAGCTGTAGCCAAAGAGTTCGAGCCGATGTTGTTAATTCCTATCGGATTCGGTATTCTGATCGGTAATATACCTTTCAATATGGACGCCGGACTAAAAGTCGGTATATATGAAGAAGGTTCTGTATTGAACATATTGTATCAGGGAGTAACGTCCGGCTGGTATCCACCGCTCATCTTCTTAGGTATCGGTGCCATGACAGACTTCTCGGCGCTAATCTCCAATCCGAAGCTGATGCTGATCGGTGCGGCTGCCCAGTTTGGTATCTTCGGTGCATACATGATCGCATTGGAAATGGGATTTGACCCGATGCAGGCCGGTGCTATCGGTATCATCGGTGGTGCAGACGGTCCGACGGCTATCTTCCTTTCGTCCAAGCTGGCACCTAACTTAATGGGAGCCATTGCAGTATCCGCCTACTCCTATATGGCGTTAGTTCCGGTGATACAGCCGCCTATCATGCGTCTGCTCACCACAAAACACGAACGTGTAATCCGCATGAAACCGCCGCGTGCTGTTTCTCACACAGAGAAAGTGATATTCCCGATTATCGGTTTGTTACTGACTTGCTTCCTGGTTCCTTCCGGTTTGCCTTTGTTGGGTATGCTGTTCTTCGGTAACTTGTTGAAAGAAAGTGGTGTAACACGCCGTTTGGCAAACACTGCCAGCGGTCCGCTGATTGATACGATTACTATCCTGTTAGGTCTTACAGTAGGTGCTTCGACCCAAGCATCTGAATTCTTGACTACAGATTCATTATGGATTTTCGGTTTGGGTGCCTTCTCGTTCATCGTTGCTACAGCTTCCGGTGTACTCTTCGTGAAGATATTCAACATCTTCCTGAAGAAAGGTAACAAGATTAATCCATTAATTGGTAATGCCGGTGTAGCCGCCGTACCCGATTCCGCACGAATCTCTCAGATAGTAGGTTTGGAATATGATCCGACAAACTATCTGTTGATGCATGCTATGGGTCCAAATGTAGCAGGTGTTATCGGTTCTGCAGTAGCCGCCGGTATTTTGCTAGGATTCTTGATGTAATTCATTCTGAATTAA
>OGLI01001057.1_pt1 | contig 19239 bp, 16 predicted proteins | sample 1572661 | NCBI WGS metagenome assembly OGLI01 (sample SAMEA2581901, study PRJEB24529) | metagenome | biome: Human gut stool | place: China | collected 2011 | reverse complement strand
CGTTACTTTGTTTCCGTTGAGAAAAATATCGGCTTCGTAGTCGATCGCACCGAAATGCAGGATCAGACGGCTGTCATTAAAGAGATCCATCTCGTCAACCGGGAGCAGACGGCGGTACCAGAGGTATTCCCCCGGCTGCAGCTGGCGTTCCACACCCGACAGGATCGCTTCCGGAGAAAAAGGGACGAGAATCTGCCCGTCGTAGCGGTCGGGGAAGCCCTTTTTCGGCTGGATAGCATAGTCCCATAAGCCGTTCAGGTTAATATAGGATGGGCGCTCAAACTGGGGGCGCGGGTATTCTGTAAGTACCTTATCCTTTGAAAGCGCCTCTCCAAAGGGAGTTGTAAGACGCTCTAGGGGGTCTTCGTTATGCGGCTTAATGATGCTTCGCAGCGCATCCTTGAAATCCATAGTATCCATCCTTTCCTTATTGCAAATGGTTAATTTGGTAATGATTCAGATTTGGCCTCATTTATGGTACAATGGGCTTTGGAGAAAGGAATATTACCTGTTTCTCCAATGGATATAGTATAGCACAGAATAAAGAAGAGCAACAAAAGAAAGAGGAAATTCATTGAAAAACGAAGAAGATCAGATATTGAGGAAGCATTTTACCGATCTGGCGCAGAAAGCGGACCAGAGTCATATAGCAACGTTCACCGGGTTCTTAAGTCTGCCGGAGCAGTCCGTTTTTTATTCCATGGACTTTTCGTATGTACCGCACTGCGTTTTCGGAGGTCAGGAAGGGTGTGAGAGGGCAGTGATCCGGTTCGGTGAGGAATGGGAGTTCCCGATCTGCTGTATCAAAATGGCACCGTTAATGAATAAGTTTGCAGATGCGCTGACGCACCGGGATTTTTTGGGGGCACTCATGAACCTTGGGATTGAACGGAGTACGCTGGGAGATATTTATATTGAGGACAAGACGGGGTATCTGTTCTGCCTGAAAAGCATGGCAGAATATATTACCGAAAATCTTACACGGATCCGGCATACAAGTGTGCAGTGTACGGTCTGCGAAGAGCCGCCGGTCTTTTTGCAGAAGGAACCGGAGGAAAAGCTCATCCAGATCAGCTCCGCACGGACCGATGCGCTGAATGCGGGGGTGTATCATCTTTCACGGACAGAAAGTAATGAGCTGTTCAGGGAGCAGAAGGTATTTATCAACGGAAGACTGTGTGAGAATAACAGCCGGGCGCTGAAGGAGGGGGATCAGATTACCGTCCGCGGCTATGGGAAGTTTGCCTATGAGGGTGAGAAAGGGATAAGCAGGAAAGGTAAAGTGAATGTGAGGGTTCTGGTATGGTGATGCTGCAACAGATGATCGTGATGTTTCTGATGATGGCGGTCGGATATTTATGTTATCGAAAGCAGATTCTCACGGAAGAGGTGAGCAGAAAGGTTTCGGCGATTGTAGTGAATGTGGCCAATCCCTGTATGATTTTAAGCAGTGCACTGACGGATCAGCAGATGCAGGGAAAGGAGCTGGTACAGACGCTTGCAATCGTGGTCATGATGTATGCCTTTTTGCTTGTTGTGGCACAGCTTCTTCCGAGAATCCTGCTGGATGTGCGCATAGGTGTTGATCAGAAGATTTGCACTGGCGTGACCTGTTGTCCCCTGAACGGCCTTTACATCGCCGCCGGAGATTATCAACTGATAGGTTGCACTGGAATGCCGCAAGCCGTGAAAGACGATGTGCGGAAACTCCGGGTGCGCATCCTGCCACTTCTCGAACTTCTTCCGAATCAGGACAGGTTCAACTGCCAGACCGTTCGGTAGACGCAGGAGCATTCCACTGTTGCGGTATCTGCCATCCATGTCGGCTTCGTCCATTTCCAGACGCTTGAACCAGTGCTTCAGTTCTTCTTTCAGAGCTTCCGTCATAAAAATCGTGCGGCTCTTTGGAATCTTCTTAGCTGGGCACTTGGATAGGCGGTGCCCAGTTATGAGCAGCCTTGTGGAGTGTCTCGGTTTCACTGCAAAAGGCCCCACACACCGGCATTGATCGGCATGCAGGGCATATTTGCGATTTGAGGGAAAATTACAGGGCAATCATTGCGTTACAGGTGTCAGCTCATACACATGATCGAACTGCGCACGGCGCTCTGCCGACAGGTGGTGGCTGATGAGAATCAGTGTCAGGTCGGGATTGGTAAGCAGGCTCTTTTCCACAAGGTCGGCGTTTTTCTGATCCAGTGCACTGGTGCCCTCGTCCACCAGCAGGATGGAGCGATTGTGAATTAGGGCACGGGCAATGGCGACACGCTGCTTCTGACCGCCGGAAAGATTACTGCCATCCTCACCTACAACGGTGTCAAGGCCATCTGGCATGGCGGCCAAATCTGCGGCAAGGGCACTGCCCTGAATGGCCGCATGCAGCTGCTCTTCCGAGAAATCTTCACCCAGTGTGATATTCTCCCGAATCGTAGTATTGAACAGGAACACATTCTGCTCAATGTAACTCATCTGTTGCTGGAGCTGAGCGGGTGTAACGGTGTGAATGTCCACATCGTCAAACGAAATCGTACCGATGTAGTCCGGCAGCCAGCCCAAAAGCAGCTTGAGCAGAGTGGATTTTCCACAGCCGGAGGGTCCTGTCAGGGCATACTTTTTGCCCTTTTCAAAGCGAAAGGAGGCATCTTTCAGGATGGGCTTTTTCTCATCATAGCAGAAAGAAACTCTATCTACCGTAATGGAGGCTTTCAGCGGTGACATAGGGGCAATCTCTTCCGATTTGGAATCAGTATCGACCGTTGACAGCTTGCAAAAGTAGGGCTTGCTGGCTGAGAGGGAGAGACGCAAACCGGCCAAACTGTTAAAGCCGTTTGCCACGCCTCCGATCAGATTGACACCACCGGCAAGTGTGCCTGTGGTGACAAGTCCCATGCTGGTCAGCGCAGCAATCAGCACAAGCGAGCCGAGCTGAAGTGCGACGTTGATAAAGCCAATCAACGCCTCCATGCGAGATTTGCCATAGCTCAGTTGGCAACTGGGCTTTTCAATGTCATCGCTGATCCTATTTCCCTGCTGGAGAAAGAGATTTCCTCTGCCAAAAAACTGGAGTACGTCAAAGCCTGTCAGAAGGTCCTTCAAATGGTTGATGGCGGCAGTCTGCTGCACACCGCAGTTTTGTCCCAATAGTTCCAACTTTTTCTGGAACAGTTTTGGGGAAAGCCAAAGGACAACTGCTGTGATCACAGAAAAAACAACCAGCGACCAATGCAAAAAGGCGAGCCCCAAAACGCTGAACACGATCTGCGCAATTTTGCCTACACAGCCGAAGAAGGGAATCCAAGCAAGCTGTTCTAATTGCTTCACATCATTGGTCAACCGGGCGAGATATTCGCCGGTGTCGAACTGATGAAAATCGGTATGGCTCTTGCGCAGGAAGGAGTGATACAGCTCATCTCGTACTGTATTGTTCAACGCGCGAATTGTTTTGGCCTGACAATGTTCCTGTAAAGCAGTAAAAAGAAGATAGCTCCCCCAACAGGCCAGATCGGCTGCCGTCCAAAAGATAGTACTTCGCAGATCCAGCAATACAACGGCATCAAAAACCTTCATCAAGGCAAGTTGAATCAGAGCCTGAGCACCATAGGCGATGATGGCAAACAAGCCGGTGAGGGTACTGAGCCTCCATTGCTTTTTCAGATAGTGTATCATTGTTTCCTCCATGTGTATATCAAAGAGCTTAGAATGCATTTAATCTGCTGTTCCGGTATTTTATCACAAAAAGTTTCGATTGACCATATCGTCTGGTGTAATAAAAAATTACATGGGACGACAGGTTTGCACAAGAGACGCTTGCACACATGTGCAAAATCTAGTATATTACAATTATGGCAATACTAAAGTTTGGAGGGAGTTGCTAAATGCAGAATTACAAATTGGGTGAGTATATCCGCCAGCGGCGTTTGGATCTCGGGTTGACACAGGAGCAGGTCTGTGCAGGCATTTGTGAATCTGTTACATTGTCCAGAGTTGAAAACGGAAAACAGACTCCCAGCCGAAATCGAATCAATGCGATTCTACAGCGCCTTGGTCTGCCGGATGACCGATATTATGCGCTGGTAACACCGGAAGAACTGGAAATAGAAGCACTCAAGAAAGAAATTGTTGCCTGTAATGCGCTAAAGTGCGTTGAGGATGGCTTTGACAAAATAAGTCAGCTTGAGAAAATTGTAAAGCCAGATGATCAAATCACACAACAGTTTATTCTTCGATCGAAAGTCCTTTTGGGAGGATTGGATAAAAGATATTCAAATGACGAGCGAATTCAAATGTTGGTGCAAGCCATTCGGATGACCATACCGGATTTTCAACTGGACAAAATTGAAGACTTTCTCTTTACATTGGATGAAATGAAACTGGTCAATCAAATTGGAAATGCGTATTCTTTGAGCGGTGACAACGAAAAAGCAGCCGATATTTTCTATCGACTGCTTCAATATATAAGAAGGCATCTTCCGGAAACGGTTACTTCAAACAGGATGCTTCCCTTGGTTTTGTATAATTTTGCTAGATCGTTGGATTTGTCGCAAAAGTATGAGGAAGGCGCAAAGGTGGCAAGATGCGGAAAAGAAGCATGTATAAAATATGGACATTATCAGGTGCTTCACTCGTGTTTGGAAATCGAAGCTGAATGCGACTTCTTTCTTGGAAAAAAGGAGGAGAGTGTCGAACGATATCGTGAAGCTTTTTACATTTGCAAAGTCATGGGATATGAAGATGATTTGCAGATTATCCGCACAGAAGCAGAAAAGTATCTGAACATCTTATTTTGAATATCATGAAATGTCGTCCTGCGGTGTGACGGCATCTACGGATGGAGTAGGACATTCCGGTTTATCGTCTGGATTGCTTTTGGTGGATGAAGTTGAATTGGATGAAGAGGAACTTGTTTCTGCTGCAGAATGGATAGCAATGGGGGTGCCCAGTAAAATTAATGCACTGAGGACAACTGTAGTGACAAGCGAGAAAAATCTTTTCATAGTAGCACATCCTTTCTTTTTATATCGTTATCATACAACAAGTTGAGCGAAAAGACCATGTCGTCCCATGTAAAAAAAAAAAAAAAAAATTTACATGAAACGACAGGTTGCCATACGGGGTGCATCTATCACAATAAGAGAGGATGCATAATGCGGAACTTATCACTCGAACCAATGCCGTCAAGTCGTTGTCGGATGGGGCGATTTTAGTTTGTTCCAGAGTATGTGCACGGTTCCTGCACGGATTTTGCACGGTCACACAGGATGCACAGGTGGATTTCCGTTGCAAAATCCGACAAGGGATACACAAACTATATGCTCAAAAATTGCGGTGATTCGCGTTAAAATGACAATATGACGCAACTTCCATGAATTGAGATATGTGCTATGCCTGCGCTTTTAATCAGAGGGCCAGGGATTCGAGTTCCCTCGAGCGCACCAAAAGGACGATAAATCGTTGAGAGAAACGGTTTGTCGTCTTTTTTGTTTTATACGGTTTTGGGGGCTTGTGCCTGTGACTTTTTTCAAAAATTTTAGAGGTCAGAGGTACAAAAATGAGGAAGATCCAGAAGAATTATGAGCTGAACGCAGGCGAGAGCTTCCGCCTCGACAAGAACAGTCTCCACGGCGTCACGGCGCAGGGGCGCTTCAAGATGAGCCTGCTGCTGATGCTCGAGTAAAAACATCTGTAGAACGCAGAAGACCGACGGCTTTCCGGGATGGAGGGCGGTCGGTCTTTTTGTTCAAAACAGGAAAATACTGGAACGGAAAAGGACGCAAATATACCTTATAAATGGCGTTTCAAAAGCAGAAATTTGGCTCAACGTCCAAAATTAAGGTTTGGATGCTTGACAAAGCGGAGATAGGATAGTACACTCAAAAAGAAAATTGATGCATAGCATCCTCAAGGTGAAAAAGATTCACAGAAGAACGGGCGTCTCCGAACTGAAAACGGAAGGAGGCTAGGGACATGACGCTGTTTTCTTACGAAATTTTCGATGCAGTCGCGCGTCAGGGCAGCTTTAACAAAGCGGCCCAGCAGCTGCATCTGACCCCCTCTGCCATCAGCCATGCCATCGCGGTGATGGAGGCTGAGCTTGGCTTTACCTTATTCAATCGCGGCAAAAACGGCGTGACCATGACCAGCTATGGCGCTTCGCTCTACCCGTCCATCCGGGCGGTGCTCAACAGCGACGAGGCCCTGCAGCAGAGCATCGCCCGCCTCAACGGCCTGGAAAAGGGCAAGGTGAAGCTGGGGGCATTCAACTCGGTCTGCGCCGGCCTGCTGCCCCAGATCCTCAAGAGCTTCATGGCAAGCTACCCCCAGATCGAAGTCGAGGTCTATCAGGGTACTTACGACGACGTGAAGGAGTGGCTGCGCACCGGTCAGGTGGACCTGGCCTTCCTGTCCGCCAGCTGCCGCGAAGAGTTCAACCTGACCGAGCTGTTCCGTGAGCCGCTGCTCTGCATCGTGCCGCAGGACTGGCCCGAACCGCCAAACGGCATTATGACGCCGGAGCTGATGAACGGCCAGAGCTTTGTCGTCCAGTGCGACGCCACCGACGCCGAGATGCGCCAGTTCCTCAAGAAATACTCCATCTCCACCGAGCGCCGCTGCCACGTCATCGACGACCAGTCCAACATCGCCATGGTGGAGGCGGGCCTTGGCATCTCCATCATGCCCCGGATGCTGCTGCGCAGCTGCACGGCGGCGGTCAAGATCTACCCCATCGAGCCGGAAGAGTACCGGGTGGTGGGTCTGGCTGTCCAGCGCCCCACGGCGATGGCTCCGGCGGTCGAGCAGATGTTCCACCACATCGTGGACTTCTGCCGCCAGATGGACCCGCAGCTTCTCTGAGAATACGAAAATGACCGGGCCGCAGCGATGCGGCCCGGTTTTTACATCCCCGATCGGCAGAGTTGATGATTGAATCCGCTGGAAAAATACGGTATACTATAGAAAATCACCTATACGATAGAAATGTCAGAGGTTTATGAAAGCAGCAAGGGGGAAAGACCATGAAACGACGTGATTTCTGTAAAGCGCTGGTTTGCAGTGCAGCTCTTGCGCCCGGGCTGGCACTGCCCCGGGCTGAGGCAGCGGCAAAAAGCCAGACGGTGGGCCGGGCAGTCCCGGCGGGCAATTATACAATGTCCTTCCGCAGCGAGCTGAGCCAGATGGACATTGAGCACGAATATTACTACAGCGACAGCTTTTTTGCGCACAGCTCCATCCAGTACGACCACCAGCTGGCGCTGGCGACGCTGGGCATGGTGACGGCTGCTTTCAATACATGGGCCAGCGATGCGAAATACTGGGCCAACGGGAACGTGGGCCGCGAGAACAGCCTCGATGCAGCCTATACCAAGCTGGGCTTCGGCGACGTGAAATACCGCTATTATGATGTCGATGTGGGCAAGGCGGGCGACTTCGTGGGCTGGTCCACGGCCCGCAAGACCATCACCCTGAACGGGAAGCGCACCACCATCGTGGCGCTCATCCTGCGCGGCGGCGGCTACGGCGGCGAGTGGGTGAGCAATCTGCACACCGGCGCGGGCCACGCCCACAGCGGCTTCATCATCCCGGTGCATGAGGTGTTTGCCGATTTGAAGAACTATCTGGCGGCAGCTCAGCAAAAGGGAGAGCTGGGCGTCGTCAAGCTCTGGATGGGCGGCTACAGCCGCGGTGCGGCGGTGGCGAACCTTCTGGCCGCCCGGGTCAACAGGGAGCTGTCCGGATTAGAACGGGAGAATGTCTTCGTCTACACCTTTGCGACGCCGGTGGCCCTCGGCCCGCAGGACTACCCCGACTTGCAGCAGGACTACGACAACAACCACAACGCCGACGGCAGCCTGAAAGAGAGCTGGGGCGAGAGCAACATCTTCAACATCATCTCCAGCGGCGACATCGTGCCGCATCTTCTGCCCGAGGAGTGGGGCTTCCACCGGAACGGCAACGACCGCTTCCTTCCCTCCACCCGGAACGAGGAAGAGCTGGAAGACCTGAACGAGATGGGCAAGAATGATTTCGGCCCGACGCCGCTGGACTTCAGCTGGCTGGCCACCGACAAAGAGACGGACGAAGTCATGCTCCGTATGGAGGAGTACTTCATCTCCCGCGAGAACTACCATGAGAAGTACGAAGCCGCCCTGATGGACATGATACAGTGCGCCTTCATCCGCTCGGAGAAGGAGGTCACGCAGAACAAAGTTCTGGACGATGGCGAGGTCATCCAGCGGCTGCGCACCCTCACCCATCTGAAGAATATGGATTACTGGAAGATCTCCCGCGCCGTCTGGGCGGCATCCACCATGAGCCGTGCCGTGCTCAAGCGGGTCGATGCGGAGAATATCCCCATCCGTGCGCAGCAGATCGTCGTGCCGATCCTGGCCGTGGGCCTTTGCTATGGCCTCGAGAGCGAGGCTGTGAGCCTCATTGCAAAGTACATCCTGATGTTCGTGTCGATGAGGAGCGCGCCCGACGACGCCATCCGGGCGGCGTTCTGCCACCACTGCGAGAATTACATTGCGCTGATGGAATATTACCCCCCCTCTGAGCACTGCATGGAAGCCACCACCCGCACCTGAAAACCGAAAATTCGGAGACAGCAGACCGCTGCCGGAGTCGAAAGACCCCGGCGGCGGTTTTTTATGCGTAAAATTTTTTGCACTGGCACGCAATGACATCCTTCGTGTCCGGTAAACGGTATCCTGATAACGCAAAGGGCGGCATCCCCGCCGGGAGCGAGAATGAAGGAGGGCTGTTGTATGCGGAATCGACTGGAACGGAGGCGGCTGACACTGCGCGCCGCAGCACTGTGCATCGTGCTGGTGCTGCTGTGCGGCTGTCTGCTGCCCGCATTTGCCGAGGGGCCGGAGCGGACGGACAGCGTGCCGGACCAGACATGGGACGAGGAAATAGAGGACGAGCCTGCCTGGGACGAAGAAGAGGACATCCGGACAGACGAGCCGGTGCTCCTGCCCGCGGAAGGCGGCATCCCCGTCGTGGTGGACGGGCTGGATGACATCGGGCTGCCCGACGAGACGCCGACGCCGGACAGCGGGGCCGTCAAAGCGGACGAGCAGTTTGAGAGGACCTATCTCTTCTGGCTCAGCGAGTCGGACGAGGCCGACGGCGGCCTGCCCTACGCGGAACAGACCGTGGGCAGCGGCGAAGAGCTTCTGATGCCCGAAGAGCCGGAGGTGGAGGGAAAGAGCTTCCGCTTCTGGTACAGCCGGGACGACGAAGGGACGGCGGTCCGCTTCGTGCCGGATGAAGGACTGCTCTGGCCGGAAGCGGACAGCGAGTGCAGCCTCTACGCCTGTTTCATCGACGATGAGGCCCGGCAGGAGGAGTCTGTTTTAGACGAGGAGGAAGACATCGCCGTTCTGCCGGAGTTGTCGGAAGAACGGCCCGTTGCCGAGGAGGAAACGCCTCTGGATGAGGCAGAGCAGCCCGAAAAAGGCAGATCCCCTGAGGAAGATGCCGACTTGGCCGACGACAGCGTAGACGAGGACAAAAATGCCCTGCCTGCGGACGAACTTGATGAGGATGCACCGGGCTGGGGCGATCAGACTCAGGAGGAATCGGCGGCAGTCTTCCTGCTCAAGACCCCCACCAGCCTGCCCGGCAGCAATGCCCCCAGCCAGTGGGCGCCGGACAACAGCGAGTGCAAGTGGGTCGGCAAGGTGAAGACCTACGGCGCGGTATGGGAAGATAACGGCAAGAACATCCTGACAGATGTGTCAGACTATGTTGTATCGTGGCCGGGCGGCGCGACTGGCGACGCATGGTCGCTGAAACCGGGCGATGATTACTGGGACGAGGTCGTCGATGAGATATGGGACGAGTATAAGGACACCATCGAGAAGCAGACCGGCATCACGGGGCTGACGCAGGACGATCTGGAGAGCATCGTGGTGACGCCGTACAAGATCTCGCGCAGCAACGGGACAAAACCGGATAAGCACATCGACTGCATCATCAGCGTCAAGAGCAGGAAAAACTTCACGGCCCGGTTCAACGTCCGCGCCCCGGGCGAGGACGACTACAGCATCCGGGAAAGCCGCGAGTACCAGGGCGGCGAGCGGGTGGAAGAGGCGACGGCGGACATCGAAAAAGAGCTCGACATCGGCGGTGCGCGCTACGTCTTTGACGGCTGGTACAAAGAGCTCCCCGGTTCGGTGACGGATGAGCCGGACCCGAAGGAAAAGGTATCGCAGGACGAGTGGGAAGAGGGCTATGAGCCCACCGACGAAGAGCTGGAAAACGGCGTCGTCAATTTCTATGCCCACTACGTTCTGGCCGATATAGACCCGGACACCGGCGTGGAGACAGACTTCTTCGGGCTGCCGCTGATGCTGTGTGCCGGTGCGGCCGTTCTGGGCTGCAAAAACAGAAAGAAGGAGGAAGATGAGTGAAGGAACCAAACGAGGCGCTTGCCCCGGAGGCCCCGCCCGGGACGCCGGAAGCGAACCTGTCCGGACCGGCGAAGCCGGAAAAAAGCCCCCTGCTGCGGGAAGTGCGCAGTCTGGCGGTGCGGCTGGCGGTGTTCGCCGCCCTGCTCTGGGTGCTTCTGACGCAGGTGTATCTGGTGACGCAGGCGTCCGGCAATGAGATGTTCCCCGCCGTGAAGGACGGCGACCTCGTGCTGGGCATCCGGCTGGAAAAAGACTATGCCAAGAATGATGTCGTGGTATATGAGCGCTCGGGAAGGCTGCGGGTGGGCCGCGTACTGGCCCGGGGCGGGGACATCGTGACCCTGAGCGAGAGCGGCGTTGTGGAGGTCAACGGCTCGACACAGGGCGGCGGCATCCTCTACCCCACCTACCCCAAATCTCTGCTCAGCTACCCCTACGCTGTGCCGGAGGACAGCGTCTTCATTCTGGGCGACTGCCGCACGCAGGCCGAGGACAGCCGTGACTTCGGCCCGGTGCAGTGCAGTGCGGTCAAGGCAAAAGTCATCACCCTCATCCGGCGGCGGGGGCTCTGAGCCGCCAAAAACCATACAGGACAAGATAGGAGGAACTCTAGGATGAAACAGAACAAGGCAGAAAAGCTTCTCGCAGGTGTGCTTTCCATCTCTCTGGCCATGGGCGTCAGCGTCATGCCCGCCTTTGCGGCCAGCGGCGAGACGTATGCGGACATGGACAGCGTGGTCATCAAGAAAAACTACGAGCTGGCCAACACGGGTACGATCTCCCCGGAAGAGACCTTTACGTTTACGATCGACCCGGGTACCGTGACCGACGCATCGGAGGGAATTGAAGCCGCAAATTATCTGCCGAATGTCGGCGACGTGACCTACGCACAGGGCGAAGCGGGCAGTGCGAGTAAGACCAAGAAAATCGAGATCAAGCTGCCCGAGTACGACAGCGTGGGCGTCTACACCTACATCATCCATGAGGTGGCGGGCAACAGCGCAGGCGTGACCTACTACGGCGACGCCATCCTGCTGCGGGTGACGGTCATCGAGCAGGACGGCAAGCTCCGCATTGCCGCTGTCCACACCGAGGACCCGGAGTCCACCGGCGAGGGCAAGAAGGACGACTTCGACAACCTCTACTCTGCCGGTAAGCTGGAAGTCCACAAGGACGTCGAGGGCATCATGGGCAATAAGGAAAAATACTTCGAGTTCAGGGTGCAGCTGACCGGCGAGGAGGGCAAGACCTATCAGGACAGCTACGCCATCACCGGCGGCAGCTATGACGCGAACCCCGACTCGATCGAGATCAGGCCCGGCGAGACGACGGAAGCGACTTTCTATCTGAAAGACGACGATACCATCCACATCGAGAACCTGCCCTATGGCGTCGAGTATAAGGTGTCTGAGACGCCGGTCGCAGGCTATGTGACGACGGAGACTGGCACCGAGGGCGAAGTGGATGCGGCGGTCGAGCAGGCAAACTTCACCAACACCAAGGGCGGCACCGTGGATGCCGGTGTGGTGCTGGACAGCGCACCCTATCTCTTCACCCTGACGGGTGCTGCGGGCGTCGGGCTGCTGCTGACCCTGCGCCGCCGCCATCAGAAGTAAACGCGGAGGAAATGAGGCAAGGGAGGTGAGGAACATTCGGTGGCAGAAGATGGCCCTGCGGGCGGCGAACGGCCTGCTGGACGGGGTGACGGCTCTGCTGGTGCTGCTGGCGGTGGTCTGGTCGGGCTATGCGCTGTGGGACAACAGCCGGGTGTACGCCGCTGCCGACAATGTGCAGGCCGGGCTGTTGGCCTTCAAGCCCCAGCCGCAGGAGGACAACAGCCTCTCCTTCGGCCAGCTGCGGGACATCAACCCCGATGTCTGCGGGTGGCTGACGCTGGACGGCACGGCCATCGACTACCCGGTGGTGCAGGGCGAGAGCAATTTCACCTATCTGAACACCGACGTCTACGGCAGCTTTGCGCTGGCGGGCAGCATCTTTCTGGATGTTGACTGCGACGCGGACTTCAGCGGGCGGTATTCCCTGCTCTACGGCCACCATATGGAGAACGGGCGGATGTTCGGCGACCTCGACAAATACAAGGACGGCGCATTCTTCCGCCAGAACACCACCGGCACCCTGACGCTGCCCGGCGGGAGCTATCGGCTGGAAGTGCTGGCCTGCCTTGTGGTGCCTGCGTCGGAACAGGCCATCTTTGCCCCGGGCAAGTGGCGCTCGGACGCAGGCGGGCTGCTCCCCTTTGTGGAGGAGAATGCCCTTCAGATGGATGCACAGGCCCTCCGTGCGCTGGAAGAGGAGCCGGAAGGAGCGCAGTTCCTGGCGATGGCTACCTGCTCGGGGGAGTACACCGACGCGCGGACGGTGGTGCTGGCCCGGATGGAACCAATGTCAGACCTGCAAAATGGAAAGGAGGAGAGCTTATCATGAGAAGGCTCCCGAAAATGGCAGCGGCCCTGCTGGCAGCAGCGCTTGCGGTAAGCGCTGCCCTGCCCGCTCTGGCCGCAGACCAGCGGGCGGAGCTGGAACTGGAGGCGTCCGTCCGCTGCACCGGAGAGGCAGCTGACGAGACGCTGACGGTGCGGCTGACCGCGTTGGACGGCGCGCCGATGCCGGAAGGCTGTGACGACGAGGCTGAGCTGGATTTTCCGGCCCGGGACTGCCGCGCCGCCGACGACAAGACCCTGACGAAGACTTTTGATGCCATCGTCTACACCGCGCCCGGCATATACGAGTATAGGGTCACTCAGGACGCGGGCGGACGGAAACGGGCCGACTACGACGACACCGTCTTTTACCTGAAAGTCATGGTGGCGTGGGACACCGACGGTGAGCTGAAAGGACACGTGTCCGTCCGGCGGGACGGGGACGACGGGGCAAAGACGGAACTGCTCTTCAAGAACAGCTACCGCAGCACCGACCCCCTTCCCCCGCCGGTGACGCCGCCCTATGTGCCGGATAAGCCGACGCCGACCCCGAAGCCGGTGGAGCAGCCGGGCGAGATCACGGTCATCCGCCCGCCGACACCCTCGGCAGAGATGCCGGATGAAGTCATCCCGGCTGCGGAGCCGGAACCGGTGGGGACCCTCATCCAGACCGGCCAGCTGCTCTGGCCCGTGCCGGTGCTGGCAGGCGGGGGCATCGCCCTCGTGGCGGTGGGCGTCTGGCTGAGCCGGAAGCGCAGACACGATGCGTAGGCTGGTGATGGAGCGGCTCTGCCTGATGCTGGGCAGTGCCTTGGTGCTGGCAGCGGTCTGCCTCTATGTCTACGACCGGCTCGAGGATGCAAGAGCAGGCGCTCAGGCCGCTTCGGCGGTGAGCCGGCTGCGCCAGAGCCAGAGCATCGCGGCAGTGTCGGAGACAGAACAGCCCGCAGACAGTGCGGAAAGCCTGCCCACGGAAGATGCAGAGTCCGGGCCGGAACCGGTTTCGGAAACCCCGGCGTCAAGCGTCGAGCGGGAGTATCTGGGGGTGCTGACCATCCCCGCTCTGGGCTTGGAGCTGCCGGTGCAGACCGAGTGGAGCAAAGCGAACCTCAAGGTCTCGCCCTGCCGTCAATGCGGCAGTACGGCGGGCGGAGACCTTGTCATCGCGGCTCACAATTACAAATCGCACTTCGGGCGGCTGAGCAGCCTTTCCGAGGGCGACGAGGTGCGTTTCACTTCACAGGACGGCGCTGAGGCAGTGTACACTGTGGAGCGGACTGCGCAGATCTCGCCCGAAGAACCCGAAGCCCTGCGGGAGGGCGGCTGCCCCCTCGTGCTCTATACCTGCACCCCCGGCGGAAAAGCGAGGGTAGTGGTGTACTGCCGGAAAAAATAGCAAAAAGGCGGGGCACAGTCCGTTGGGACAGTGACCCGCCTTTTTATGAGGAAACTTCTTCGGTATCGGTCATGATGAACCAGAACACGGTGCCTTTGCCCACAGTGCTGTGGACGCCGAAGCGGAAACCGTGCTGCTGGAAGATGGCTTTGGTGATGGAGAGGCCGAGGCCGGTCCCCTGCTTGCCCGCGTCGGAGCGGGAGCGGTAGTAGCGGTCGAAGATATAGGGCAGGTCCTCGGCGGAGATGCCGGGGCCGTGGTCTTCTACCTCCACCCGGACGCCCTCGGGGCAGCGGAGCGCCCGCAGCACGAAGATGCCGTCTTCGCCGATGTGGTGCATGGCGTTGCCCAAAAGGTTATGCAGAGCGCGCTGCATCATGTCGGGGTCGGCACAGACCGGCAGTTCTTCGTCGGGGATCTCCAGCTTGAGCTGCCAGCCGTTCTGGGCGCAGACGGCGTCGTAACGCTCGCTGACTTCATCGCAGAGCTGGCCCATGTCGAAGTGGACCTTCTCGCACTTGAGTGCGCCGCTCGTGACCTTGCTCAGTTCCATGACGCTGGAAACAAGGGCCGTCAGGCGGTCGGTCTCGTCCACGATGATGTTCATCTGCTCGTCGCGGTGCTTCTTGTCGTCGCCGGTCAGATCGCGCACCGTCTCGGCATAGCCCTTGATGAGGGTGAGCGGAGTGCGCAGGTCGTGGGAGACGTTGGCCAGCAGGTCGCGCTGCATCTGGGAGGCGTGCTGGACCTCTTTTGCCATGTGGTTGAACTCCTGGGCCAGGTCGCCCAGCTCGTCGTTCCGCACCGAGTCCACATGGACGGCGTAGTTGCCCTGCGCCACCTGCCGTGCAGCCCCGGAGAGGGCCCGCAGAGGCTTTGTGAACCACTCGCTGAACAGCCATGCCGCCGACATCGAGAACGCGAAAATGAGGGCCGCAGCCAGCGGCAGGACGGTGCTGAGCACCTTGCCGGCCTCGGCCACATGCATCAGGCTGGTGGTGACAAGGACGGTATAGTTTCCATCGGAGGTCATCCGGCCCACCATCAGCTGGACAGAGCCGGAGGGCGTGGGCGGGTTGATCTTCCGCACCACTGTGCCGCCGCTCTCCCGGCAGAGCTGCCGCATGGCGCGGGCCGTGGTGTAGGCGGTCTGCTCGTCGGCAGTGTCGGTGGGGCGGGTGCGGTGAAGGTTGCAGTAGGACAGGTTATCCACCTTGAAGATCTGCCGCAGGGTGGTGTCGGAGATGTCGATGCAGAAGCTGCTCATCCCGCCCAGCTCGAAGATGTCGTCCCGCAGCGCGTTGAAGAAGGTGTTGTTGACGTACAGCCGGCTGCCGAAGGCCCAGTAGGAGAGGGTCTCGCCCTTCCCGATGGCCTCGTCCATCCGGGCCACGATGGCCTCAGCCTGCTCGGTGAGCTGCTTCTGGATATGGGTGGTGTAGAGGGGTTCCAGCAGCTGGGTGCTCAGAAACCAGAACAGCCCCACCAGCAAAAGGCAGATGAAGCACAGAAAGCCCATGAGCTGGCCCCGGATGCCGATGGTGCGCCGTGTTTTGCTCGTTTGCCGCATGAAGAGCAGAGCCTCCGCTTAACGCGCCGCGTCGGGGTCGAACTTGTAGCCGATGCCCCAGACAGTGGCGATGTAGCCGCGGCACTTGCCCAGATGGCCGCGCAGCATCTTGACGTGGGTGTCCACGGTGCGGTCCTCGCCGAAGTAGTCGTAGTTCCACACCTTCTGCAGGATCTTCTCGCGGCTGAGGGCGATTCCCTTGTTGGAGGCCAGAAAGACCAGCAGGTCGAACTCCTTGGGCGTGAGGCTCACTTCCTCGCCCGAGACCTTGACGGTGTGGCTGGCCGTGTCGATGGACAGCTCTCCGAAGGTCATGGTGCTGTCGGAAGCCTCGGTGCGGGGCATGGTGCGGTTGAGCACAGCCTTGACGCGGGCCACCAGCTCCCGGGGGGAGAAGGGCTTGACCACATAGTCGTCAGCGCCGCCCTCGAGGCCGGCCAGCTTGTCGTACTCCTCGCCGCGGGCCGTCAGGATGATGACGGGGGTGTTGATGCGGCGGGTGCGCATCTCCCGCAGGCAGGTCATGCCGTCCATGAAGGGCATCATCAAATCGAGGATGACCAGATCGTAGCCGCCGCCGGTGAGCAGCGACAGGGCGGCAGAGCCGTCCCCTGCCTCCTCGCAGGTGTAGCCCGAATACTGTAAATTCTCCCGGATGAGCTCCCGGATGCGGGGCTCGTCGTCAACGATAAGAATTTTTGCCATAAGGCATTCCTCCTAAAAGCTTCTATCTCTCAAGCGCCGGAGGCTGCTCAGAGTCAGCCCGGCGGAACTGTATACTGCACTTAAGTCTATCATACCCTATCAATTAGGAATTTTTGTGAAGTTTGAGTAGATTTTTTGGGAAAACATCCCAGTGGGTGCGTTTCGTGTCTGCCCTGATTATAAAGGGCCGCTTCGGGGGCTGTCAAGCTTGGCCTCATCTTGCGCAGAAAAGCCGAAGTGTGCTATACTATAATGATAAAAGACTTCCCCGAAATCTGACAAATACAAAGGAAAAATTGTTCATGCGCATTGGATTCGTAGAGCTGGTACTGCTCCTCTTCATTGCATCCATCACGGTGGGGCCGAACGTGGCCCTCTTTGTGGACCGGTGGCTCCGCCGCGCCCAGCGCACGTCTGCCGCCGCTGCCCGCCGGAAAGCCCAGCTGGAAGCACAGGCCGCCATCGAGCGGGAAGCTCTGATGACCCGCTTCCGGGTGGCCAGCAACATCTTTGCCCTGCTGATGCTGGCGGCGCTGGCGTACGGCCTGCTGCTGCGGCCCATCGACACGCCGCCGAAAGCCTACACCGCCCCGGATGTGCGGCAGGACACCGGTGCCGCGCAGACGGCCCTCTCCGCCGACAGCAAGGACGGCTGGAAGCCGGGCGGCTATCTTGGCGTGGACTGCGTCCGCACCCGGGACGGCCTTGTTTACGCTGCTGCCTACAACGGTGCGGCCATGAAAAAGCGTCAGAGCGACCTTGTCCGCACCGACGGCGGACACTATGCGGCCATCCTGTCGGTGGAGGGCGAGCTGACCAGCTTTGCCTTCGACGCCGACGGCGACTTGTGGCTGACGGTGGTGACGCCCTCCGGCGGGGCGCTCTGCCGCGCCCGGCATGACAGCTGGGGGACCTCAGTGGAACAGGTGGTGACCCAAATCGACGGCGCACCGCTGGGTGTGCTGTCGGCAGTGGAGACCGGCCCGGACGGGAAGGTCTATTTCGCCGTGTCCACCGAAGCCGCTGCGAAAAACGGACTGGAAAGCGCTCTCCGCACCGAGCTCATCGCCCACACCGGCACGGGCTGTGTCTATGTGTATGACCCGTCGGCCCGGACGGTGGAACAGGTGCTGGGCGGCGTGGCCGGTGCGGCTGGTCTGGCCCTCTCGGAGGATGGCCGAACGCTGTACGTTTCCGATCTCGGGAACCGCTGCGTCTGGGCTGTGGACGCCGACGCCCGGGAGCTGACCGCCGGAGGCAAAAACTGCGGGAGCTTTGTGTCCGGCCTGCCGGGATACCCCGGCGCATTGGCGCTGGACGAGGACGGCATCCTCTATATCAGCTACCGCTGGACCCGCAGCGGCTGGCTGGAAAAGCACGCGGACAGCACCCTTCTGCGGGGCATCGCCCTGCGGGCCGGTGAGAACATCCAGAAGAAGCTGTTCAAGCTGCCTGCGGACGCCCCCTGCGCCGAGGCTGTGGACATCGCCGACGGAAGCTGGAAGCAGACATTCTCGGGCAGAGAGCTGGACGGCTGCACGGCGGTGTGCCCTGCGGGAAGCAAAGTGTATTTCGGCGCGGCAGGCTCTGCCAGCCTGCTGTCTGCAAGAGTATAAAACGAGGTGTTTTTTATGACGGAAGAGTTCAAAAAGCAGATCGAGACCGAAGCGCGGCAGGCTGTGACGGAGCTGCTGGCCCAGGCAAAGCTGAAAAAGGGCGACGTCTTTGTGGTGGGCTGCTCGTCCAGCGAGATCGTCGGCGGCCACATCGGCAAGGACTCGAGCCTTGAGGCTGCACAGGCTGTCTACGCCGGCGTCGCACCGGTGCTGGCCGAAAACGGCATCTGGCTGGCCGCACAGTGCTGTGAGCACCTCAACCGGGCCATCATCATTGAGCGGGAAGCCGCTGAGAAATACGGCTGGGAGGAAGTCTGCGTCGTACCGCGTCCCCATGCGGGCGGCAGCTGGGCCACCACCTGCTGGAAGCAGTTCAAAGACCCCATCGCGGTGGAGGAGATCCGCGCCCACGCAGGCATCGACATCGGAGGCACCCTCATCGGAATGCATCTGCGCCGGGTGGCCGTGCCGGTGCGGCTGAGCCTTTCGAAGATCGGCGAGGCCAACATTCTCTGCGCCCGCACCCGCCCGAAGCTCATCGGCGGCGAGCGCGCAAAATATACCGAGGAGGACTGAGCCTTATGGCGGAAAAGGATCTGGAAGAGATGCGGGAGGCCGTGGAGGCCATCCGCGAAAAGATGGCCGCAGCGGCCCGGGAAGCAGGCCGCGACCCCGCCGAAGTGCAGCTCTGCGCCGCCTGCAAGACCCGCACTGCGGACACCGTTGCTGCCAGCGCGGCCCTTGCCATCGATGTGTTCGGCGAGAACCATGTGCAGGAGCTTTGCGCCAACTACGACGCCGGTGCTTACTGCGGCAAGCCCAGTCACTTCATCGGCCATTTGCAGACCAACAAAATCAAGAAGGTGCTGGGCCGCGCAAGCCTCATCCAGAGCGTGGACAGCGAGCATCTGCTGGCCGCCATCGAAAAGGAAGCCGCCAAGGCCGGCATCGTGCAGGACGTCCTGCTGGAAGTGAACATCGGCGGCGAGGAGTCGAAGTCGGGCGTCTCGCCGGAACAGCTCTGGCCCCTGCTGGACGCTGCCGCCGCAGAAGAGCACATCCGGGTCAAGGGTCTGATGGCCATTCCGCCCGTCAA
>OGLI01001040.1_pt1 | contig 19515 bp, 17 predicted proteins | sample 1572661 | NCBI WGS metagenome assembly OGLI01 (sample SAMEA2581901, study PRJEB24529) | metagenome | biome: Human gut stool | place: China | collected 2011 | reverse complement strand
ACATACATAGGTCCTTTTCAAGATAGCGATCAACCATGCTCTCCTGTTCATCAGCTAATAACAATAATGATATAAATTGCTTTTTATTTTCGTTCACTTTTCGAATTTTCATGTCCATCACTCCGTCATATCCCGATTTATCGAACACTTATCATCACTGCACCCAAAAACGCAGGCAGGCAAACGCCCGCCTGCGCGCGATGATCGTTTATCAGTCAACCAGCACGGGGTTGAAATCCTCCTCCCACGGAAGTCCCCACTTGTTGAGGTTCTCCATGAAAGGATCCGGATCCATCTCCTCGACGTTGTAGACGCCGGGCTTCTTCCACTTGCCGGTAAGCACGATAGCCGCGCCTATCATTGCCGGAACTCCGGTTGTGTAGCTTATAGCCTGGGAACCTACCTCCTTGTAGCACTCCTGATGGTCGCAGATGTTGTAGAGGTAATAGTGCTTCTCCTTGCCGTCCTTCTTTCCGATGAAGATACAGCCGATGTTCGTCTTGCCGACTGTTCTCGGGCCGAGGGAAGCCGGGTCGGGCAGAACAGCCTTCAGGAACTGGAGCGGAACTATCTCCTTGCCCTCATACATGATGGGCTTGATGGATGTCATTCCGACGTCCTCGAGGCACTTGAGGTGCGTAAGATAACTCTGACCAAATGTCATAAAGAAGCGGATTCTCTTGATGCCCTTGATGTTCAGCGCGAGGGACTCCAGCTCCTCATGATGGAGCAGGTACATATCCTTTTCGCCTACGCCCTTGAAGTTGTAGACGCGCTTTATCTCCATCGGCTTGGTCTCGACCCACTTGCCGTCCTCGATGTAGCTGCCGTTCGCGGACACCTCGCGAATGTTAATTTCCGGATTGAAGTTGGTGGCAAAGGGATAGCCGTGGTCGCCGCCGTTGCAGTCAAGGATATCGATGTAGTTTATTTCATCAAACTGGTGCTTCATGGCATACGCAGAGAAAACTCCGGTAACGCCCGGGTCGAAGCCGCAGCCGAGGATAGCGGTCAGCCCCGCCTTCTCGAAGCGCTCACGGTAAGCCCACTGCCAGCTATACTCAAACTTCGCGGTGTCCTCCGGCTCGTAGTTTGCGGTGTCGAGGTAGTTCACGCCCGCCGCAAGGCACGCGTCCATGATGTGAAGATCCTGGTACGGAAGCGCTACGTTAATTACGATTTCCGGGTTGTAGCTCTTGATGAGCGCGGTCAGCTCCTCAACGTTGTCCGCGTCCACCTGGGCGGTTGTGATGACCGTCTTTGTGGTGGGCTGGAGCTTCTCCTTGAATGCGTCGCACTTAGCCTTGGTGCGGCTTGCTATCATGATTTCCGTGAAAACGTCGCTGTTCTGGCAGCACTTGTTTATTACCACACCTGCGACGCCGCCCGCGCCGATTATCATTGCTCTGCTCATTAGTTTATTCCTCCTGTATTCAGATATCGTCCGGCAAACCCGGACACATTCAATTGCGAATTACGAATTCCGAATTTAATTGTGGTGCTCGGGTACGACCGCGTAGAAAATCAGGTCGCCCTTGCTATCGTTGATAAGGCTGTGCTCGTGACCCTCCGGGCAGTAGGTGCAGCTTCCCGCAGAAAGCTCCTCGTATCTGCCGTCGCACAGCATTTTGCCCCTTCCCTCAAGAATGAACACTATCTCGCTGTTCCCCTCGTGGGTGTGCAGTCCGATGGAAGCTCCGTGCTCCAGCCTGCCGCGCATTATCTTGACTTTGGGGTCGGTGAACATTCTCGCGAAGAACGTACCCTCGCCTCCCTTGAAATGCTCCAGCGGCTTTTCTTCGATGTCGGAAAAATCTATCAGCATATTATACCTCCGTCATGTTGCGGGCTTTGTTTCCCGGAGTACGTCCCGGACGTTGTTCGGCAGCGCGAAGCACCCGCTGTGGACGTACTGATTGTAATACTTGGTTTTCAGCCCCTGAGCCAGCCACCATTCCGCGTGCTGGTCCGCGACCGGGTGGAACCGCTTGCTCGCGAATCCGAACAGCCAGTGCCCGGAGGGGTAGGTCGGGATATGCGCCTGATAAACCAGCGATATCGGGAAAAAGCTCTTTATGCGGCTGTGGGCGCGCTTCATTATCTCGGCGTACTCGTCGTAGAACGTGCTTTCGTGCTGGTTCACAAGTATGCCGTTCTCATTGAGCGCCTTGTAGCAGTTGCCGTAGAACTCCTTTGTAAACAGACCCTCGCCTGGTCCGAACGGGTCGGTGGAATCCACGATTATCAGGTCGTATTCGTTATCTTTACCGCGGACGTATTTCAGACCGTCCTCGTAGAAGATATTCACGCGCGGGTCGTCAAGCCTGCACGCGGTCTGTGGGAGATACTCCTTGCAGACCTCAACGACGCGCTGGTCTATCTCCACCATGTCGATGTGCTCGATATTTTTGAAGCGGGTAAGTTCACGGATAGTTCCGCCGTCGCCCGCGCCTATTACAAGAACTCGTTTTATATCGGGATTCGTCGCCATCGGAACGTGGGTTATCATCTCGTGATAGATGTACTCGTCCTTTTCCGTCAGCATGATGAATCCGTCAAGCACCAGTATCCTGCCAAGCTCGTAGCTGTCGAGAATATCTATCTGCTGATAGCGGCTCTTCTCGCTGTAGACGTGCTGTTTTATCTTTATGGAGAACCGTATGTTGTCCGTATGGTTCTCTGTAAACCATAATTCCATAGGATTTCCTTTCTAACGTTCAGCGCCGATAATTCCCGGCTCTGAACATTTTAAGCTGACCAACAACTCCGAAGTTTTTCGGTTTCGCCGAAGGCGAAATTGATTTTCCACTCCGGAAAATCAAAGAAAAACCGGATGTTCAGCGCCGGTCGTTCCCGGCGCTGAACTTCACAACCTGCAAATACTCAACGTTCATATCCCGGCAGCCGGTGAGGGAGCAGCCCTTTTCCTTCGCGAACGCGATATAATCCAGGATATCCTGGGTGATACGCTCGCCCGGAGCCAGGATCGGTATCCCCGGCGGGTAGCACATGACGAACTCGCTGCACACCCTTCCGGCGGTCTTTTCTATCGGTAGGGTCTCCTGCTCGGCGTAGAATGCCGCCTGCGGGGACATCTCAAGGATAGGGTCGATGTACTCGTGGTCGTAAAGCCCGGCGGGGGACTTCCCGTGGAACTTCTTGATAAGGTTCAGCGCGCCGAGGAGCCGCTCTATTTCGAGCGCGCGGTCGCCGCCGGTGATTATCGCCAGGATATTGCCGATGTCGCCGAACTCTATCTGTATGTCGTACTCGTCCCGGAGCAGGTCGTAGACCTCTATGCCCGCAAGACCCATCGCCCTGGTATGCACCGAAAGCTTGGTCTTGTCGAACGCGTAGAACGCCTTGCCGTCGCAAAGCTCCTCGCCGAAGGCGTAATAGCCGCCGATGGCGTTTATCTCTTTTCGCGCATAATCCGCGAACTCCACCGTTTTCGCGTAGAACTCCCTGCCGTGGAGTGCGAGGTTCTGCCGCGCCAGGTCGAGGGACACCATCAGCAGGTAGCTTGCGCTGGTGGTCTGTGTGAGATTGATTATCTGCCGTACGTAGTTCGGGTCTATTCCCTTCCCCAGGAGCAGTATCGCGCTCTGGGTGAGGCTTCCTCCGGTTTTGTGCACCGATACCGAAGCCATGTCCGCGCCGCAGCTCATGGCGCTGGGCGGAAGTCCATCGCCAAAATAGAAGTGCGTTCCGTGCGCTTCGTCAACCAGCACCTTCATGCCGTGCCTGTGTACTATCTCGACGATCTTCCGCAAATCGGAGCATATGCCGTAGTAGGTCGGGTTGTTGACCAGCACGGCTTTCGCGTCAGAATTTGCGAGGATAGCCGCCTCGACTTCCTCCGGGGTCATTCCGAGCGGTATGCCGAGGTCGTTGTTGACGCCGGGGTTCACGTAGACCGGTATCGCTCCGCAGACCACCAGCGCGTTGATTGCGCTCCGGTGGACGTTTCGCGGGAGGATTATCTTATCCCCCGCCTTGCATACCGACATCACCATCGCCTGAACTGCTCCGGTGGCTCCGTTGACGATGAAGATGGAGTTTTCCGCTCCGAAGGCGTCCGCAGCGTACTGCTGAGCCTCCTTTATGACGGAAACTGGGTGGCAGAGGTTGTCGAGGGGCTTCATGGAGTTCACGTCGTTCCTCATGCACGCCTCGCCCAGGAAGTCCCTCAGCGCCTTGTTGCCGCGGCCTCCCTTGTGCCCGGGGACATCGAACTTGACAACGCGGTCAAGCTGATATTCCTTCATTGCCTCGTAAAGAGGCGCACGGGTGTGATCAAGCTGCATTACGCTCACCTCAATAGATGTTCATTCCGCTGAATATCTCGATCATCTCGCGGCGCAGGTTGTTGGTGATCTCAAGGCGCTGCTGGGGGTGGATCTCGTAGACATCGGAATTGAAGAGATAGTTCTGAAGCTCTATCTCCTTGATCAGCATTTTTGTATGGAATATATTCGACTGGTACACATTGACGTCTATAGCGTCGTACTTCGTCAGAGTCTGGGGATCGATGAAGTCCTGAATGGAGGTCATTTTATGATCCATGAAACATTTCTTGCCGGAGACGTCCCTAGTGAAGCCGCGGACGCGGTAATCAATCGTGATGATATCCGAGTCGAAGCTGCCTATGAGGTAATCCAGCGTGTTCAGCGGGGAGATCTCGCCGCAGGTGGCGACGTCGATATCCACGCGGAAGGTAGAAATAGCCTTATCCGGGTGATATTCCGGGAAAGTGTGCACCGTGATATGACTTTTGTCAAGATGTGCGTGAACGGTATTCGGCTGGATACCGCTCCTGTTGAAGTAGCCGGCGCCCTTGTTGCAGGACTCGTCTACGTGGTCGGGGTCAATGTAACCCTCGGCGAAGAGGACATTGACAGAGGCACCCTGCGGATCATAGTCCTGCTTTGAGATATTCAGGACGGTCGCGCCGATCTTCTCGGTGACGTCGCAGAGAATTTTTGTGAGCCTTTCGGAGTTATACTGTTCGTCTATGTACGCGATATAATCCTTCTGCTCCCTCTCACTTTTTGCATAGCACACATCATAAATGTTGAAGCTAAGTGTTTTTGTGAGGTTGTTAAAGCCATATAAAGCCAGTCTGGAGCTGCCGCCGCCAGGAACTGCTTCTGCCTTTTTCTCCAACCCTAACATCACGACCTTTCGATAAAATAAAGTTGCTGCACTCTGACTTTATGCAGTCAAAGTTAGTATAACACAAACCTAAACAATTTGCAACAATTTTTTATTATTTTTTTGTGATTATGATGTTAAGGAGGCTTCTCCAACAAGATTCAAGAAGAAATTATACAGGTAAACTATAATTTAAAGGCGAATGTTCCGCCAACGCTTTTTTCGTGCAGACTTTTTAGTCATGCTGGCTGGCTCACAGCCAGCCAGCAATTTTATCCGTCGATTGCGCTCCGAAACTGTCAGAGTATTTTCCAGAGCGTGGGAGTCTGCATTTCGCGGAAAAGCTCAAGCTGTGCTTGTGCACGGTCGCATGCGGCGTACAGCTCATCGTCGCCCTCCTCGGCGAAGGAGGATATTTCGGCTATGCAGGACGTTATCTCCATCGCGTGCCCGAGGTCGTTGACGAGAATGCTGTAGTGCAGCACAGAATCCCACGCGTCGTGGAGCTGATTGGCGTATTTCACGGCGGCTTCGCTGTCCCCTTCGGAGTGCGCCTGCTCCACCTGGTCAATGTAGCCGGAAAGCTCGTTGGTTTTATCAATGGTGATGAACACCGACCAGAAACACCCCGCCGACATCAACGCCAGCAGCAGTATGCTTACAACAAGACGGTTCATTCAAAGCCCCCTCTGACGTTCGATTATCGTGTGCTGACCGTTCTTGTCCGCAGTCATCAGGAACACGTCCTTTACTGAGAGCTTCCGTTCCCGGAGCTGCTCTTTCAGCCAGCCCATTCCCAGCCCCATGCTTTGGAGCTGCTCCTCGTCCTCCCTGCCGTCGCGGATTATCACCGCAGGCGGGTCGCTTGAGGAGCCGCCGCAGTTTACGTCCGCCTTTTCCGCGTTCTGGCAGTCCTTCTTTTTCAGGAAGTGTATCTTTCCGGTTGTCTCTACGATGGCATACCATATCTCGGTTATGTCGAATATCTGCTCCTCGCGCATTGCCTCGACGAGGTCGTCAACGGTGTAGCGCAGGCGCTTCATTTCCTTTTGCATGATGACTCCCTCGGACATTATCACCCGCGGGCTGCCTATCATCAGCTTGCGGAACTTCGGGAACTTCAGCATTACCGCCGATACGATCACGTCAAGGCAGACCAGCGTAAATATCGGAACTATCCCCAGTATCATCGGCACCGAAGAATCCTCCACGGGTATTGCCGCGATGTTGGATATGAGTATCGTCACCACCAGTTCCGACGGCTGGAGCTCGCCTAACTGGCGTTTTCCCATCAGTCTCAGTGAGAAGGTGATTATAATGTACAATATAGTGGCTCTGATCAGTACTACTGCCATTTTTTATCTCCTTTCGGTTGATGTTGATATTTTGCCGCCTTATCCCGGTTTTATTCATTAGAATTTGCTGAAATGTGTTGACAATAAGGGAATATTGAGTTATAATTAAAACAGTATTCATCAATTTTAAATTAAGGAGCATTTATTAATGAAAGCTAAATTTCATATTCCTGATATATGGGTACATAAGGACCTGAACCTGTATCTCATTGACATGATAAAAAATCACCCGGAATTTTTTTATGACGATATAGAGATTGCTTCCTGCTACGGCTGCTTTCCGTCTGCGCTCTGGAACGGTGGGCGCGCCCTTGGCGGCCTGGCGCTTGAGACGCAGATTCAAAGCACGATAAAGGCGTTTAATGACAGAAACGTCCCTATAAGATACACCTTTACAAACCCGACTCTTACCGAGAAGGATCTGAAGGACAAGTTCTGCAATCACCTCTGCGCCATTGCCGAGAACGGCTTTAATGAGCTCATCGTGAACAAGCCCTTCCTTGAAGATTACGTGCGCAGGAATTACCCCAAGTTCCCGCTGATTTCTTCGACGGTAAAGCAGATCGAAGATTACGATCAGCTTATGGAGGAGTTCAAGAAGGATTACAAGCTGGTTGTTCTTGACTACAACTGGAACAATGATTTCGAGAAGCTGGACAAGATCCCGCAGGAGCTTCGCTCAAGAGTCGAGATCCTTATAAATCCGTACTGCACTCCTCACTGCAAGCGTAGAAAGCAGCACTACGAGGTGCTCGGCGAGAGCCAGCGCAAGTGCAGCAAGCAGACTATGTATGAGCAGCTTGGAGCAGTAAGGAGCGTTAAAGATCCGATGGAGGACGCAAATAATTTCAACTGCCCCAATACCAGATACAATTTCTATCAGATAACACATTACAGCACGTTTGTTTCCAACAACGATGTCTACGGAAGATACCTTGACATGGGCTTTAATAATTTCAAGATAGAGGGTCGCGTACTCTCAAAGCCTAACGTAATCGAAAGCTACGTATATTATCTTGTAAAGCCCGAGTACCGCGACAGAGTCCGCCTTGAAATGCTGACGCACAGACCCCAGGTCGAGGAGATCAAGGAGCACCCGCGCCTTTTCATAGATAAAAATGGCAGGGAGATACCCCAGAGAAGAGTCTGATCGTTCATCTGATTGTTGATATTTATATTTTCATCTGAAAATCAAGTTGTTTTTCTTGTAAATTTATAGAAAATGACTATTGAATTAAAGGCGGAGTTATGGTATACTACAATAGATGAATAAAACGGCGCCAGGTTCGCTGTTTGGAATAAATCGGCAGGTAATTTTACCTGGCTTCGGGCGCTCCGTCTGAAGCATACCACAGGAGGAATTTGTTATGACTAATATCGAGTTTGCTGAAAAGATCAAGGGTTATCTGAAGGGAAGCAAGGCAAAGGCTAAGAAGTACGAGGATACCGTTGCTGTAAACTTTACATTCATCGACGATATGGACGACTTCTATGTTGCAGTAAGAGAGGGCGTTCTTGACGTTGCTCCTTATCATTACGATGACCTCCAGGCTAACGTTACCGGCGCTGCTGAGAACATCGAGAAGCTGTTCAGCGGCGATGTTTCCTTTGACGGCGCGCTCACCGACGGTCTTGTAAAGGTCGATGGCGATGTTGCAAAGTTCAAGGCTCTTGAGGCTCTTGTTCCCGCTAAGAAGGCTGAGAAGCCCGCTGCAGAGAAGAAGGCCGCTCCTGCTGCAAAGCAGCCCGCTGCACCCGCAGAGAAGAAGGCTGAGACCAAGCCCTCTCCCGTTGCTGCTAAGCCCGCCGAGACCAAGGCTGCCGCACCCGCCGTTAAGCCCGCTGAGACCAAGGCTCCGGCACCTGCTGCAAAGCCTGCTGCTAAAAAGCACACCGGCAGCAAGAAGCACGGCAAGTAATTTATTGTTGAATTATCCAGGCGCCCGTGTGTTACTCCCGGGCGTCTGTTTGTGTTTTTTACCGCGAATATACCATTCAATTGCCGAATTTTGCGGAATACGCGGTACTGACGAATCGTATCCGGAAGGATTTGAATATAGATGAGATACAGATTTTCCTGCGCGGCTCTCGCGGCTATAATGCTGCTGAGCGGCTGCGCTTCGACTGATATACAGAACGACCCCCACAACCCCAGCGACCCGAACAGCCTTGATCTGATGGCTGACCTCGTTTCCGGCGGGAATTCCTCGGTGACTTCCCAGACGGAACAGAATGATAAGACAGCCACGGACGTTCCGGACGGCGCGCAGGCTCCGGAGATACCGTCAGGCTCGCTGCCTGAGATAGCCGTGAGCGGCTCCACGGAGGAAACCGCCGAGGTCCGGGACATGAACAACGACTTTGATATGTTCTACGAGGCGGTTCACGATAAGTTCGAGCTTACCGGCGAGGAGCTGAGCTTCGTTGATTACTCGCTGTTCGTAGGCGACAGCATTTGCAGCGGCTTTTCCGAGTATGGGATAGTTCCGCACGAGCATGTTGCAGCAAAGGGAAACCTCGGTTCCCGCAGCTTTTTTGACTATACGTTCAAGTACCGAGGCTGGGAGAGCAGAACCTATGATCAAGTGCTGAAGTCCGCTAATCCGCGGTACGTGTTCCTCTCGATGGGCATGAACGACGTCAACATGGTGGACGAAGCTACATACTGCGAGAATTACCGTAAGGTCATCGAGGCTACGCTCGAAGGAAGCCGCGCCGACGTTTTCGTTGCGGCGATAACTCCTGTATGCAGCAAGTTCTGCGGAAACAGCGTTATCGACAGCTTCAACAATACCATGAAAAAGTATCTCGAGGAGAATTTCCCGGAGCGCGTACACTACTTCGACTTCGGGCGATACCTCAAGAATGAGAAGAACGAGCTTCGCGAGTGCCTGCACTCCGGCGACGGCGTACACCTCGGTCCGTACGCCTACCGCATTGCCCTGTGGGAAATGCACCGCGCCCTGACCGAAGCGGGTCTGTGGGACGGCGATTCTGCGACAGGCACGTTTGAGGCGGAAAATTTCCAGCCCGCTGACGAGGTTCCGCCGGTTTACACGACAGCCGAAACGACCGCCAAGACCTCCAAACCCGCAAAGACGACTAAGCCGACCAAGCCTGATAAGCCTCAAAAAACCACAAAGCCTTCCGGAACCACCAAGGAAATACCCGTAGAGGAAACTCCGGTAGAGGTAACGACGCAGGATACCAAGCCGGCTGAGACTACGGCACCTTCCGGAACTGCGGATTCGGCAGTTCCACCGAAGTCAAGCGACGACCTGATTCCCACCGAGCAGACCGAGCCGGTGGAGCTTCCGGCATCTTCGTCCGCTGAGATCACTGAATAAAAAACGACCGCCCGTTTTTGTGGGCGGTTTTAAATTGTAAATCACCCGGCAAGAGCCGGGTGATTTTTGTTTTGATATTATTCGGACAGCTTCTTCTTGATATATTCCTGAATAGCCTTCGGTGATGCAAGACCCTTTAGCGCCTTGTTCGCCTGACCCATGAAGAACCCAAATACCTTCTGGTCGCCGCTGCGGTACTGCTCGGCTGCTTTCGGGTTGTTCGCGATTATCTCGTCTACGGTCTTTGCGAGGAGGTCGCTGTCCTCCTTTATCCACAGATCCTGCGCGTCCGCGATATCCTTCGGATTGCCGCCGTTTGCGATCATCTCGCCAAGGATAGCCTTCGCATTGGACTGTGAGATCTTGTCCGTCTGGAGGAACTCAACAAGCTGTGCGAACTCCCTGCCGCTGAACTTCAGGTCGTCCATGTCGACTTCCCCGAGGTTCTTTCTGCGGAGCAGCTCGCCGGTCACGTAGTTTGCGACCGCCTTCGGATTGTCGTACGCCTGGATTGCTTCCTCGTAGAAATCACAGATTTTCTTGTCGGATACGATGAGATCCGCGTCCTGCTTCTTGATGCCGCACTGCTCGACGTAGCGTGCAACGCGCTGCTCGGGAAGCTCCGGAATGGAGCTGCGTATCTCGTCAAGCTCCTCCTCGGTGAGGATTATCGGAGGGATATCCGGGTCTGGGAAGTAGCGGTAGTCGTGGGCGTCCTCCTTGCTTCTCATAGCGGTGGTCTCGCCCAGAGCCTCGTTAAAGCGGCGTGTCTGCTGAATTACGCGCTCGCCGTTGTCGAGAAGCTCCTCCTGGCGCTCGATCTCAACTTCTATCGCCTTCGCGATAGCCTTGAGGGAGTTCAGGTTCTTCAGCTCCGTTCTGGTGCCGAGCTCATTGCTGCCCTTCGGCGCGACGGAGATGTTTACATCGCAGCGTATAGAGCCCTGCTCCATCTTGCAGTCGCAGATACCCGCGTACTGTAACAGCAGCATGATCTTCTCCAGGTAAGCCACGACCTCGTCAGCGGAGTGGAAATCCGGCTCGGTGACTATCTCGATGAGCGGAACGCCGCAGCGGTTGTAGTCCGCGAGGGAAATGCGGTTAACATCGTCGTGGACGAGTTTGCCCGCGTCCTCCTCAAGATGGATACGATTAATGCGTATCTCCTTCTCTTCGCCCTTGACGTTTATCTTTACCTTGCCTGCGAGGCACACCGGGCGCGGCATCTGGGAGATCTGGTAAGCCTTCGGCAGATCGGGGTAGAAGTAGTTCTTTCTGTCCCACTTGGTGAAGCGCGAAATGTCGCAGTTCATCACGTAGCCAGCCTTGATGATGTATTCAACGGCTTTCCTGTTCAGCACCGGGAGGGTTCCGGGAAGTCCGCTGCACACGGGGCAGCATCGGGAGTTCGGAGTTCCGCCGAATTCAGCGGAGCAGGTGCAGAATACCTTTGAATTTGTGGAAAGCTCTGCGTGTGTCTCAAGTCCTATCGTAGGAAAATATGCGCTCATTCCTGTACCTCCTTAAAGCTTGGCGGGCGCAGTCGGAGCGAAGGTCTGCTCGAATGCGTCGGCGCACTGAAGAATAGTCTGCTCGTCGAAACGTCTGCCGATGACGGACATGCCCACGGGGAGACCCTCGGCGGTGTAGCCGCAGGTCGTGGAGATACCCGGCAGAGAAGCGATATTGACGGTAACGGTGCAGATATCCGCGAGGTACATCCTGACCGGATCGTTGTCCTGCGCGCCTATCTTGTACGCCGGAGTCGGAGCGGTCGGGGTGAGGATAACGTCGGCAAGGTCGAATACCGCGTTGTATTCCTTGATTATCTGCTGCTTGAGGGCGAGCGCTTTCTTGTAGTAAGCGTCGTAGTAGCCGGAGGAAAGCGCGTAGTTTCCGAGCAGGATACGGCGCTTTACTTCCTCGCCGAAGCCCTTGCTGCGGCTGTCGCGGATAAGTTCCTCGAAGGTGCGGCCCTCGCCGCGGAAGCCGTACTTTATACCGTCGAATCTCGACAGGTTGGAGGCAGCCTCGGCGCAGGCGATGAGGTAGTACGCCGGGATAGCGTACTTCAGCCCGGGAATGGAGCATTCAACGAGCTTTGCGCCCTGGGCTTCGAGCGTCTTTGCGGCGTTCATTACGTGGGTCTTTACTTCGTCGTCGATGTCGTCGGAGTAGAACTCCTTGGGCATTGCGATCTTCATTCCACTGACGGTCTGACCGAGCTTCTCGGTGAAATCCGGAACCGGCTGGCGGGAGCTTGTCGCGTCGTGCGGGTCGTGCGCGCAGATGGCGTTGAGCATAACTGCGCAGTCGCGGGCGTCGGAGCAGATGGGGCCTATCTGGTCGAGGGAGCTTGCGAATGCCACCAGACCGTAGCGGGAAACTCTGCCGTAGGTGGGCTTGATTCCGGTCACGCCGCAGAAGGACGCGGGCTGTCTGATGGAACCGCCGGTGTCGCTTCCGAGCGCAGCGGGAGCGAAGGAAGCGGACACAGCCGCAGCGCTTCCGCCGGAGGAACCGCCGGGAACCCTCTCAAGGTCGTAGGGGTTCTTGGTCTTTGCAAACGCGGAGGTCTGAGTGGAGCCGCCCATCGCGAATTCGTCCATGCTGGTCTTGCCGAGGAGCACGTAGCCCTCTGCGTTGAGCTTCTCAATAACAGTCGCATTGTACGGCGGTATGAAATTCTCAAGCATCTTACTTGCACAGGTGGTCTTGATACCGTCGGTGCAGATGTTGTCCTTGATGGCGAGCGGGATACCGGTCAGCGGGCTCACATCGCCGGAATCAATGCGCTTCTGTGCGTTTTCAGCCATCTCAAGCGCCTTTTCCTTGGTAACGGTGATGAAGGACTGTACCTTGCCGTCGCCGGCTTCTATATTTCTGAAATATTCTCCGCAGAGCTCTGCGGCGCTGATCTGCTTTGAATCCAGCGCCTTGCGGAGATCGCGTATCTTTGCGCGGGTGATATCCATAATTACCTCCTGTTTATTCAACTACCTTGGGTACGACGTAGCAGTTATCGCGGTTTTCTGCGTTGGAGAGCAGCTTCTCCGTCGGGAACGAGGGCTGCGGTACGTCCTCTCTTACCTCGCTCAGAGAAATGCTGTTGTTGTCCTTGGTATCGTCGTAGGTGAGGTCGAAGGTCTTGATAGTATCCATCAGGTCGATGATGTCGCCCATCTCGCCCATGACCTTTTCAAGTCCGGATTCGTCGTAGTTGAGCTTGGACAGCTCGCACAGGTGCTGGATCGTCTTGAGTTCTACTGCCATGATATAGCGTTCCTTTCTTTATGAAGATGATACTATAATTAATAATACTGTACTATTATACTCCATTTCAGCAGATTTTTCAAGTGTTATTTAAAAATTGTGCAGGAAATCGTTGAATTTTTGCATTTTGGCATATTCACCAGAAATTTTGAAATATGGAATCTCCTATTCTTGCAAAAATAACATTCCAGGCTTCAAAACGCACCGTACAGCGGCGCTAAGCGCAATAGATAGTCCAGGCTAATCGGAAATATAAAGCAATAATGGAATCTAATATACAATAAAATGAAAGATTGCCGGAAAGAAACTTGCAAAAACCTCTTGACAAACCAGCGATATGGTGATATAATATGAACGTAAATTCAAGCGGACAAAACGAATTGTGCCGGAGAACAAAGCCGCAGGCAGCGTTGCCGCGGCAGTGAAGTATCTGCAACTTGACGATGGCAGAAATTTCACCTCAGCACATTCCACCGCGGATATAACGTATGATCAAACCGGCTCAGCGCTGCGCCGAATATCGCGGCGTCCGGCGGATCTTCTGCCGGATCCGGTTTTTTTCAGTACTTATTAAGGAGTGAGCTTATGTTAATGAAAGAGGGAGAAACAAGGATCCCTGCGGGCTGCGCGATCTCGGGCTTTATCAACAGGAGCGGCAGAAGGACAAACGGCAGCGTGATCGTGAATTCCATCGCCTGTATGCACGACCGCTCGAACGGTCTGGGCGGCGGCTACGCCGGATACGGCATTTATCCGGAGTACAAGGATCAGTACGCGTTCCATGTGTTCTACGATTCCAACGAGGCGAGAATAAAGACCGAGGCGTTCATCGACCGTCATTTCGACGTCATCAACCTCTCGCGTATTCCCACCAGAAAGCACCCGAACATCACCGACGAGCCGCTTATCTGGCGCTACTTCGTTAACCCTCTTCCCACAAAGCTCCAGGAGAGCCAGCTCGACGAGCGCACCTACGTTGCCCGCTGCGTCATCAAGATAAACGACAAGATCGACGGCGCTTATGTCTTCTCCAGCGGCAAGAACATGGGCGTATTCAAGGCGGTCGGCTACCCTGAGGACGTCGGCGAATTCTACCGCCTCGACGAGTACGACGGCTGGGCGTGGACGGTACACGGCCGCTACCCGACGAACACCCCCGGCTGGTGGGGCGGCGCTCACCCCTTCGCCCTGCTCGACTACACGATAGTACATAACGGCGAGATCTCCTCCTATGACGCGAACAGGCGTTTCATCGAAATGTTCGGCTACAAGTGCAACCTGCTGACCGATACCGAGGTCATCACCTACATCATCGACTACCTCCACCGCCGCCTCGGAATGCCCCTTGACGACGTTGCGAAGGTCATCGCGGCTCCGTTCTGGAGCGAGCTTGAATCCGGCAGGTTCAGCCCGGAGGAAACGGCGAAGATACGCCATTTCAGAAACGTTTATTCCAGCCTGCTCATCACAGGACCCTTTTCAATAATCCTCGGATTCAACAACGGAATCATGGCGCTCAACGACAGACTTAAGCTCCGTTCGATGGTCGCTGCTGAAAAGGGCGATACGGTCTATGTATCCAGCGAGGAATGCTCCATCAGAACGATGTCCCCGGACGTCGACAGGATCTGGAGCCCCCGCGGCGGCGAACCGATAATCGTAACACTTGACAAATAAGCGATAGAGCAGAATTGAAAGGAAGATCACAAGTGGCTATTAACTATATGAATCCTCTGTTTGAGGTGGTCCGCAACCCTGACCGCTGCATAAAGTGCCGCGTCTGTGAGCGCCAGTGCGCCAACGAGGTGCACCATTATGACCCCGACCTCGACAGAATGGTATCCGATGAAACGAACTGCGTTGACTGCCAGCGCTGTGTGACGCTCTGCCCGACAAGAGCGCTCAAGATAAGAAAGAACGAGAACGAGTTCCGCGAGAACGGCAACTGGAGCCAGCAGGTAATGGACGAGGTCTACAAACAGGCAGGCTCCGGCGGAGTGCTCCTCTCTGCGATGGGCAACCCCCGCGAGTACCCGGTTTACTGGGACAAGATACTGCTGAACGCTTCCCAGGTAACAAACCCGCCTATCGACCCGCTGCGTGAGCCGATGGAGACCAAGACCTTCCTCGGCAAGAAGGAGCAGGAGATCCACTACGACGAGAACGGCAGGGCTGAGTTCAAGCACAATCCGTACCTCGAGCTGGACGTTCCGGTGATGTTCTCCGCGATGTCATTCGGCTCCATTTCGAAGAACGCGCATGAGTCCCTTGCGAGAGCGGCTCAGGAGCTGGGAACCTACTACAACACCGGCGAGGGCGGTCTGCACAAGGATTTCTACAAGTACGGCCCCAACACGATATGCCAGGTAGCTTCCGGACGTTTCGGCGTGTTCAAGGAGTACCTCGATACCGGCGCCGCTATCGAGATAAAGATGGGTCAGGGCGCTAAGCCTGGTATCGGCGGACACCTCCCGGGTATGAAGATAAACGAAGAAATATCCAGGACCCGTATGATACCCAAGGGCACGGACGCTATTTCCCCCGCTCCGCACCACGATATCTATTCCATTGAGGATCTCCGCCAGCTTGTTCTCTCGCTGAAGGAAGCCACCGACTGGAAGAAGCCGGTCATCGTAAAGATAGCGGCTGTACATAACGTTGCGGCTATCGCTTCCGGTATCGCGAGAAGCGGCGCTGACATCATCGCCATTGACGGCTACAGAGGCGGCACCGGCGCGGCTCCGACACGTATCCGCGATAACGTGGGCATTCCGATAGAGCTTGCGCTCGCAAGCGTTGACCAGAGGCTCCGCGACGAGGGTATCAGAAACAATGTTTCCATCGTTGTCGGCGGTTCGATAAGAAGCAGCGCGGACGTCGTAAAGGCTGTAGCGCTCGGCGCTGACGCGGTTTATATCGCAACGGCGGCTCTGCTGTCGATGGGCTGCCACCTTTGCAGGAGCTGCAACACCGGCAAGTGCAACTGGGGCATTGCAACTCAGCGCGCAGACCTCGTTAAGCGCCTCAATCCGGATATCGCGTACAAGCGCCTGGTGAACCTCGTACACGCGTGGGATCACGAGATCAAGGAAATGATGGGCGGTATGGGTATCAACTCGCTGGAGTCCCTCCGCGGCAACAGACTCATGCTCCGCGGCATAGGACTCAACCAGAAGGAACTTGATATACTCGGAATCATGCACGCAGGTGAATAAACCCTGACACTGCTCGAAAGGAATGGTCATAACAATGAAAAAGGTTTATGTGAACGAGGACTGGTGTCTTGGCTGCCATCTGTGTGAATTCACCTGTGCGGCGGCGAACAGCGGTGCTCCCGATATGATTAAGGCGTTCGCAGGCGGGAAGAAGCCCGTCGCGAGGATCCAGATAGAAGAAGGCGACAAGATAAACTTCGCGGTCCAGTGCCGCCACTGCGACGTTCACCCCTGTGTAAAGGGCTGCATCGCGGGCGCGCTCTCAGTGCAGGACGGCGTTATCGTCTGCGACGAGGAGAAGTGCGTAGGCTGCTACACCTGCGTTCTCTCATGTCCCTACGGCGCTATAGTCATCGACGAGGCGGGACACAAGATCCGCAAGTGCGACCTCTGCACGCGCAACAGCCACGGCGAGCCGGCATGCGTAAAGGCTTGCCCGAACAACGCTATAGTTTTCGAGGAAAGGTGAGGTGACGGATATGAACTACGTAATTATCGGCAACTCTGCTGCGGCAGTCGGAACGATCGAGGGTATCCGTCAGATAGACAAGACCGGAAAGATAACCGTTATCTCCGACGAAAAGTACCACACCTATTCCCGCCCGCTCATCTCCTACTGGCTGATGGGGAAAGTCACAGACAAGAACATATACTACCGCAGCGCGGACTTCTACGAGAAGAACGGCGTTGAGACCAGGTTCGATACCCGCGTGACTAAGATAGACCCGGCTGCGAAGAATGTCGTTCTTGCGGACGGAAGCACGGTCCCCTACGACAAGCTGATGGTGGCTACAGGCTCGAAGCCGTTCGTTCCCCCGATGAACGGAATGGAGAAGATAGCCTCCTGCCACACTTTCATGAGCTACGACAGCGTAAAGGCTATCAAGGCTGAGGTCAAGCCCGGAATGAAGGTACTGATAATCGGCGCGGGACTTATCGGTCTGAAGGCTGCCGAGGCGCTCAATGAGTACAAGGCGGACATCACTGTAGTCGATATGGCTGACCGTATCCTGCCGTCTATTCTGGACGTCCGTGCAGGCTCCATCATGAAGAAGCACATCGAGAGCAAGGGAACAAAGTTCATTCTCGGGACCTCCGTTGACGAGTTCAGCGAGCACTCCGCAAAGCTGAAGAACGGCGCTGCAGTTGATTTCGACATGGTTATAATCGCGGTGGGCGTACGCCCGAACACCGAGCTTGTTTCCGAAGCAGGCGGCAAGGTAGAGCGCGGCATAATCTGCGACCTCACCCAGAAAACCACCATCGACGACGTTTACGCCGCAGGCGACTGCACAGTCAGCCATGACGCTTCCTCCGACACCGACAGGATACTCGCGCTGCTGCCGAATGCGTACATGCAGGGCGAGGTAGCCGGAAGGAACATGGCAGGCGCCGAGACAAAGTACGAGAACGCGATACCGATGAACGCGATAGGATTCTTCGGGCTGCACATCATCACCGCCGGAAGCTACGACGGCGAGGAATATGTTGAGGAACACGGCAATAATTATAAAAAGCTGGTATTCAAGGACGGACTGCTCAGGGGATTCATACTGATGGGCGACGTAAAGCGCGCGGGAATATACACCTCCATGATAAAGGAGCGCATAGACCTCTCCGACGTTGACATGGATATGCTTAAAGAGAGACCGCAGATGATGATGTTCAGCAAGGCGCGCAGGGAAGATAAGCTGGGAGGAATAAAGAGATGATCATTGACGCAAAGAATATGCCGTATGCAGAGCTGAATAAAATGATCAGGGACTCTGACGAGCAGAAATTCACGCTTGAGAACGTTCTCGGGCAGAGATACATCGGCGCGGGTCTTTCCGGCAAGGAGATACTCATAAAGGGAACCCCCGGAAACGCCCTCGGAGCGTATCTCAACGGCGCTAAGATAAGCGTACACGGCAATGCTCAGGACGCCACCGGCGACACAATGAACGACGGCGCGATAATCATTCACGGCAACAGCGGCGACACCACCGGCTACGCGATGCGCTCCGGCGAGATATACGTCCAGGGCAACGCCGGGTACCGCGTCGGTATCCACATGAAGAGCTATCAGGACATGTTCCCGACCATCGTTATCGGCGGCAAGGTCGGCGACTTCCTCGGCGAGTACCAGGCGGGCGGTATCATCATCGTGCTTGGTATCGGCGTTGAGGGCTGCCCGGTAGGTCACTTCTGCGGCACCGGAATGCACGGCGGCGAAATGTTCATCAGAAGCGACGTTATGCCGAAGGGACTCCCCGTTCAGGTGTGCTGCACAGTAGCCACCGCAGAGGAGAAGGAGTCCATCAGACACTACGTAGAGCGCTTCACGAAGCACTTCGGCAATGATACTGACACGCTGCTCAGCTCCAATTTCTTCAAGCTCACTCCGAATTCCGCAAGCCCTTACAAGCAGCTTTACGTCAACAATCTTTGATCGGCGGGAACGCCGCGGGAAGGGGGCTCCTTGATGTCCAGGGTATTTATCAACGCCAAAACCGAGATGATCTGCGGCACGATATCGGCTGCGCTGGCGGACACCGGCGCAGAAATCACCTGCTGCTTTGATGATGAGGAAGCGGCAGCGGAGGATCTTTCCGGCTATGATGTGGTGATAGTATCCACACCGCTTCGCAGCGAGTTCGGCCTGAACTACGTCGCTGAGATCCACGACCGCACTAGCGCGGTTATCATAGTGCTGGCAAAGACGGAGATCGCCGACGAGGTGCAGAACCGTATCAAGTTCACAGGCGCGTATGTGCTCCCGAGGCCGTTCACGAAGCAGGCGCTGGTGCAGACTATCCGAATGGCTCAGATGGCGAAGGAGAACATGCAGCGGCTGGAGCAGGAGCGCTCCAAGCTCTCGAAGCAGCTTGAGGACACGAAGATAATCGACCGCGCGAAATGCTGCCTGATACAGTACCTGAACCTCACGGAGAACCAGGCGCACAGGCATATTCAGAAGCTCGCGATGGATACGCGGAGAACGCAGCGGGAGATCGCGGATGATATTCTGAACACCTATAGCGGAATGACAAATGTGTAGAACAATAGAACGAATAAAGGAAGCAGCGCGTGCTGCTTCCTTTTGGTTTGTCGATAAACTATAATTTAGCGGTGCATGTTCCGCTTACCGCAATCCCTAATCGGGAGTCAAGGGGGACGCGTCCCCCTTGC
>OGLI01001035.1_pt1 | contig 19654 bp, 16 predicted proteins | sample 1572661 | NCBI WGS metagenome assembly OGLI01 (sample SAMEA2581901, study PRJEB24529) | metagenome | biome: Human gut stool | place: China | collected 2011 | reverse complement strand
TATCCGCACAAGAGAGAATAACTTGTAACACAAAGTCTTTTTTGTTAACCCATCTGTTACCGATTGTCTTGATGATTTTAACCGGAAGGTTCTTCTTGAGCTGTTCAAAGTTTTTAAACTCAAGAAAGTAACCCTCTCGGTAAACCATCGAAATGACTATGTCGTAAATGGTTTGACCCACTGGACCATATTCATTCATCAGGTCCATTATTTTAAAGTCTTCATAATAATCAACATCTTTTGGGAAATAACTAAGTCCTGCCTTTATAGGTCTTCCCATTTATTTCTCCCATCTTAATGTAGTTTCCTGCTTCATATTCCCTATATATCTGCATCCAATCATCAAGTGTCATTGTCACCAGAATGTCTGCATTGTTTTTCTTGTGAAACACTGCCGGAAGTTCATCCTGCCTTGAATCTCTTCTTGCCTGCTCCATCCAGTCATACAAGTGCATTTTTTCCTGATGTTTTGCTTCTATATGTATTCCTGGAAGTCCCACAACGTCTGCATCACCATTTGCCCCACAATACTGCTGGCCTCTTCTGGTTCTGTATCCGTATTCCCTTAGATGCCCGGCAAGTTGTCTTTCAAACCTTGCCCCCTTCTGCCTTGCATTAACTGCCATTCTGTATCTCCCTTACTCTTTTCCTTGTTGCCAGCAACGACCAACCTATTCTCTTTAATCTGCTGCTTTCCTGTTTGTAATACTTAATGACAAGTTCATCTTCCTCGCCCTCTATTGGTTGAAAATAACCTTGTCCATTGGATAGATTAAGTATTACCGTGTTTCTTCTGGCCATTGCAATTTCTTCCCTTATGTCTCTGTCTGACAATCCTGTCACCTTCTCTAGCTTTTTTCTTGAAATCGCATTGTCCTTTCCGAAAGGGATGTAATCTGAAATGTTCATTGTCACGTCTCCTTTCTGCCTGCCACCCTTCGGTTTATTATAGATAAAACGGACGAATTTTGCAAGTCATTTCCTGCAAAAAGTGCAGCCGGGTTTTACGGTCATGCAGAGCTAACTGGCATTTCCACCGCTTTATACAAAACAGTCGTCAAGTTTTTGTCAATTCTGCCGTAAGCACCGGCAAACTTTTTTGAATCCTTTTCTTTTTGCGCGTTTCAGCGCGGGTCTTTCTGCACCGGATGCAGCGCCCAAATGGCTGCAAAACCCGCCGCCGCACCGGCCATAGCAAGCAGGTGCCGCCCATTTTCCAGCGCCAGCAGGTTGGCTGCAAAAGGAAACGCAAGGCTGCCCACGCTCTGCCCCAAGGCCAGAAAGCCGTAGTTCACCCCCGCGTGGGGCAGGCCGAACAGGTCGGTGGAAAGGGCGGGCAGCACCGCAGCCAGCGCTGAGTAGCAGAAGGTGAGCCCGGCGTAGCACACTACCACCCACCAGCCCCGCGCCGCCCAGAACGCCGCCGACAGCGCAAGCGAAGCCGCAAACAGGCCAAGGTCGGTGGCGCGGCGGCCAATGTGGTCGCTGAGCATGGGCATCAGCATCCGCCCCGCGGCGCTGCCCACACTGCCCAGTACGATGCTCCACAGCGCGGCGGTCTCGTCCAGTCCGCGCTCCATGCCCAGTTTTAAGATGATGGGGCTGAACAGCAGCACCGCCGGGGTGGAAAAGCACACCGCACCCGCGCACAGCCAGTACTGCTTTGTGCGCAGCATCTGCCCCGGGGAGAGGTCGAGGGTGTTTTTGCCGCTTGGCTGCTGTTTTTTCTGCGGCGGGTCGCTGAGTACCGCACTGCCCGCAAGGCACACCGGCAAAGTGAGCGCGCCAAGCGCCCAGAACGCGCCCCGGATCCCCTGCACCGGGCCAAAGCCCCGCAGCGCCGCCCGGACGAACAGGGTAAGGAACGCGCCGGAAAGCCCCACTGCCCCGCCGATGACCCCGGTCGCCAATCCCTTGCGGCCTGCATACCACTTTTGGGCGCAGGACTGGATAGAGGGGTACAAAAAGGCTGTGCCCAGCCCCGCCGGGATGCTGAAGGCCAGAAAGAACCCCCACCCTGCCCAGCCCGGCAGAAAGGCCGCTGCAAAAAAGCCGCCGCAGAGCAGGGCTGTGCCCCACAACGCCGCGCAGCGCGGCCCCTTTTTATCCTGTAAAAAGCCGCCCAGCACACACCCCACCCCAAAGGAGGCAATAAGCAGGGCAAAGGCGTAACCTGCCCCCTGCTCCGAAAGGCCGTATTCCTCCATGACCGGCTGCTGAAACACGCCCCAAGCCGCCGGTAAGCCGGTAAGCACCTGAATGGCTGCCCCCGCAGCCAGAATGGTCCACGGGTGTTTTGCTGCAAACTGCTGCTTCATACCTTCACCTCAAAGATTTGTGCAATTTGCGATAGTGTGCCCATTTGGATTGACAATCCGGCATTATCCTTTATAATGGTAAAGTACTGAGTTAAAAACGCTCCCGCCCCTTTTCAGGCATCGAGGGCGGGTACAATTTACAGATAGAGAGGAATTACTGTTATGAAAACACAGGCTTTGAAGGGTATGCGGGACCTGCTGCCCGCCGAACAGACCCTGCGCGACTACATTCAGGGCAAGATTCTGGAGACCTACCGCTCTGCCGGTTTTGAGCGCATCTCCACCCCCATGCTGGAGGATATGGAAAATCTGGACAAATCCGAGGGCGGCGACAACCTGAACCTGATCTTCAAGGTGCTCAAGCGCGGTGATAAGCTGACCGCTGCCCTGAACACCGGCGATCCCAAGCAGCTGTCCGACATGGGTCTGCGCTACGACCTCACCCTGCCGCTGAGCCGCTACTACGCCGCCAACAAGGACAAGCTGCCCAACCCCTTCAAGGTGATCCAGACCGACCGGGTGTTCCGCGCTGCCGCCGGTGGGTCCAGCCACTCCGGTGGTGGAAACGCCGTAGTCCGCGCCGGAAAGCTCCATGACGCCCTTCGCCATTTCCGCGGCGCATTCCACGCTGTATTCCGTGAACCGCTTGAGCACTTCCGCAGGAACATGCAGGATCTCGTGCTTTATGCGGTTAGAGTAGGAGCAGACTCCCAGCTCTATTACTGCGGAGCTTCCAGAAACGGAAGTCACCGCGCCGGATATCATTCCGCCGGTGCAGCTTTCCGCCGTAGATATTTTCACGCTGCGCGCGGTGCATTCCCGGACGATTTCGCGGGAAAGCTCCGCTATACTATTATAAATGTTTTGAATATCCATATCACATGTCAAGGTCGACGTTTCTCACGCCGTACTTGAACTGCTTCACTTCGGTCTCCCTTACCGCCTTTTCGATGAGCGGCTCGAAATCGAACGACGCCTCCGCCGCGAGTATCTCCTCAAGCGACGGGCGGGTTTTCGGGTGCTTCGGGGAGAATACCGTGCAGCAGTCCTCGTAGGGCAGGGTGGACACCTCGAAGGTGTCGATGTGCCGCGCGACGTCGACTATCTCGCGCTTATCCATACCGATCACCGGGCGGAATACCGGGTACTCCGCAGCGGCGTTGGTGCAGAAAATCGCTGGGAGCGTCTGGCTTGCGACCTGGGCTACACTTTCGCCGGTGATTATCGCGCCGTAGTCGTTCGCAGCGCATATGCGGTTGGCGATCTTGACCATCAGACGGCGCATGAGAACTGTGAACAGCTCCTCGGGGCAGTTGTCCCGGAGCGCCTCCTGAAGCTCCGTGAACGGAACACAGTAGAACACGATGCTGCCGCACCAGTCGGTGAGCTTTTCGCAGAGCGCCTCGACCTTCATGCGTGCGCGCTCGGAGGTGTATGGCGGGCTTACGTAGTGAATGCAGTCCACGATGAGACCGCGCTTTGCCATCATGTAGCCGGCTACCGGGCTGTCTATGCCGCCGGAGAGCATGAGCAGGCTCTTGCCGGAGCTTCCGACCGGCATTCCTCCTGCGCCGGGGATCCTCAGTGCGCTGAGGTAGGCTCCGTTGTCGCGGATCTCAAGGCGCACGGTGACTTCCGGCTCGTGGACGTCCACGCCGATGTGCGGGAACGCGTCCAGAATGACCGCGCCCAGCTCCTGCTGTATCTCCGGGGTCTTCATCGGGAACGCCTTGTCGCTGCGCTTGGATTCCACCTTGAAGGTCTTTGCGCCCTCGAGGGCTTCGCGCAGGTACTCGGGGGCATGCTCCGCGATAACGCTGAAATCCTTCGGGAATACGGCGCAGCGCTGTATCGCGCTGATGCCGAATATCTTCTGAAGGCGGTTTATCACCTCGTCGATGTCGGCTTCCTCCGGGGGAGTAATGTAGATGGTTGACTGCCTGCGGTAAAACCCGAATGTGCCGAGCTTTTTCAGGCGGCGCTTTATGTTCTTCTGGAGCATGTCCTCGAATGTGGACTTATTCAGACCCTTGAGGGCTATCTCACCGTATTTTACAAGAATTATCTCTTTCATTTGTTCTGTTCCTTTTTCGATATTATCTGCGGAATCTCGCGATACCCGCCCTGATCCCTTCAATAAGCGCGTCGATGTCGGCTTCGGTGGTGTCTGCGCACATGCTGACCCTTATTGCGCTGTCGGCGAGCTTATCGGGTATGCCGAACGCCGCCAGGACTCCGCTGGTTTTTCCGCGGGAGCATGCCGAGCCGCTTGAAACATATATCTCGCGCTCCTCGAGGGAGTGGAGCATTATTTCCGAGCGGACTCCCTCAACGCTGAAATTCACGATGTTGGGGACGCAGTTTTCTCCGGAGTTCACGGTTATCCCACCAAGCGCGGAAAGACCGTCCAGCAGATGAGCCTTCAGCGCTCCGAAGTGCTCCGGCGTGCCGTGGTAGGCTCTGACCGCCGCTTCAAGTCCGGCAATGAGCTCCACCGGCTCGGTGCCGCTGCGGAGGTTCTTCTGCTGACCGCCTCCTGCCAGCAGCGGGGAAATGCGTATGCCCTTTCTGATATAGAGCGCGCCGATACCCTTGCTTGCGTGTATCTTGTGGCCGGAAATGCTGATAAGGTCGCCGTCCAGCGGGACTTTCAGGAATCCCTGAACTGCGTCGATATGTACGATGGTTTTCGGATTCTTCCGCTTGACCAGCCTGTACAGCCGCTTTACGTCGTTGGCGAAGCCGGTCTCGTTGTTGACCGCCATGCAGGACACCAGCACGGTATGCTCATCGACTGCGTCGGCGAGCGCCTGCACGAAGTCGGGGTGATCTTTCGGGGCGAGGCGCTCCACATGGAAGCCGCGCTCCTCCAGCTTTGTCATGACGTTCGCGACGGAGGGGTGCTCTATCGCCGTGGTGACTATCCGGTCGCCGGAGCGCTTATAGGTCTCCGCAGCGCCGAGCAGCGCGGTGTTGTTGCTCTCGGTCGCGCCGGAGGTGAATATTATGTCGCCCTCGCCAAGCTTTGCAAGCAGGGTCTTTTTCGCGGAGGCGATGATCTTTTCGGAACGTATGCCCATTCCGTGCAGGGAGCTAGCGTTTCCGAAGCTGTTCTTCATTGCCGATAAAATAGCGTCCGCTGCCTGTTCGCAGGGCTTCGTGGTGGCGGCGCTGTCCAGATATATCATTTGTTTCTCTCCTGTGCATAATAATGCATTTTATATACTAGTATAGTATAGCACATTTTGCTGTGTTTGAACAGTCTTTTTTTAAAATTTTCACCTTTATTTCATTGTGTTCTCGGTCGGGTTACAGAAAAGTTACAAAATGGTTACAAAAGAGACTGAAAAGTTACTGAATAATTACAATATCCGGATTTCGGTTACAATCCTGTCATATATGTTGATTTTTCCTCCCGGGTATGATACAATATGTTCAGAAACACAAGTGACATAACGATCCAACATGATATATGATCCTCCTTCATTACCAAAATCCCCCGGTATCCCCGGGGGATTTTGGTTTTCCGGAGTTCCATAGTTTGGACATATGATTCAAATATGCTATTGACATGGGGGGCTTTTTAGGGTATAATTAACATTAAGTTGGCAGAATATAGTCTGCCGGTCTGGTTAGGTCTTAAAGTAAATTAAGCAATAAAGCCGCGGCGAAGCGGCATGTCAGGAGGTCAAGCAAATGTCAGACTACATCAGAAGGCTGCCGGTTTATCTGCTGCTGGACTGTTCAGGCTCCATGTCAGGCGAGCCTATCGAGGCAGTGAAGCAGGGAATCAAGGCGCTCCTCACCGAACTCAAGGGAGATCCACAGGCGCTGGAAACAGCGTGCCTGTCAGTTATCACATTCAACAGCACCGCGCGGCAGATATCCCCGCTGACTGAGCTGATGCTCTTCAAGGAGCCGGAGCTCACCGCAGGCGGCGCAACTGCGCTAGGCGGAGCGCTCCACGTTCTGGCGGACTGCATCCGTACAGAGGTGCGCACCTCCACCGCGACCCAGAAGGGCGACTGGAAGCCGTTGGTGTTCCTGCTGACCGACGGCGCTCCCACCGATAACCTCGACGAAGGAATCGAAGCGCTCAAGTCGGTTTCCACCGGAAACATCATCGCATGCGCTGCCGGAGCAAATGCGAATACAAATACGCTCCGCAAGATAACAAACAACGTCCTGATGATGAACAACCTCACCGCCGGCGACCTCGCGGCGTTCTTCGCGTGGGTGTCCGGCTCGATAAAGGCGTCCTCCAAGAGCATAGACGCAAAGCCCGGAGAGGCTATCCAGCTTCCGCCGCCTCCCCAGGGGTTTGTTATCGTTCCCTGATAAGGGGGTATTATGTACGACGAAGATATCAGGCAGGAGCCTGACGCTCTGAACCTATCCGGCGTAACCGCTGAACAGCCTGTATCAGAAGAACCGCATGCCTCCGCTGACGTTTCCGGAGCGGAGGAGCCTGTGCTTTCTGAATCCGCGCCGGAATCCGATGAAGCTCCGGAGCCTGAGCGAACCCCCGAAGAAGCGAAGCCGGAGGCTTCGAAGCTCTCCGACCGGGAGGTAATGCGGCACACGGCGTCGATATGGCGCTACCGCACGGTGATAGAGGACGGCACGGAGCTTCATACCGAGTTCCACAGCAAATATCAGCGCGTCGGAAGGTGCGAGGCAATAGGCGCGCGGGTACGCGGAAAGAAGCACAAGCACGAGGGCACCAACTGCGACGACTGGTTCGAGACTGCGGAATCCGCGGGCTGCCTTATCGCGGTGGTCGCGGACGGCGCCGGCTCTAAGCCGCTGTCGCGCATCGGCGCAAGGGTAAGCTGCGAGGGAGCCGTCGAGTACCTCAGGGGCGCGGTCTCCGGGTTGTTTGAAAGCCAGCCGGAGCTTCGCGGGAAGCTCTCCGGGGATATGTCCGGGGCGGAGTTCATGGAAGCCTGCGGACAGATAGCTCCGCTGATACAGAACGCCGCACGCGCGGGGTTCGACGCGGTTATAAAGAAGCTCGGGAGCATTTACTCCGACAGCGCCTACACCGCGAGTCTCGGCAGGAATCCTACCCTCGCGGATATGGGGAGCACGTTTCTTGCGGCTCTGGTGGTCCCGCTGGAGATAAACGGCGGGCATGAGAACTTCGTGCTTTCCGCCCAGATAGGCGACGGCTGTATCTGCGCCATCGACAGGAACGCAGGTCACGAGAACTGCTTCCGGCTGCTTGGCGAAGCGGACAGCGGCGCGTACTCCGGCGAAACTGACTTCCTGTCGGAAAAAAACGTTTCCGAAGGCGCAATCGCCGGCAGGACCAGAGTAAGCCGCGGAAAGTCAGACATCATAATGCTGATGAGCGACGGCGTAGCGGACGATTATTTCCCGGCGCAGCCCCAGATGAAGCGGCTGTGCCTTGATCTCATGCTCAACGGGATAATCCCCATGCCTGGCGGAAAGGCCGAGCCTCTCCCGCCGGAGCCTGTGCGGTTCCCGTCGGTAAGCCCGGACCAGCGCTCTGTTGCCTTGCAGTACGCAAAGCAGCTTCTGGACGATGGCGAGGACGTCGACGGGCTGTGGGACAGGCGCGGTGAACTGGCTCCCTGGTCGCTGGACTCCTGGGGAGTATTCATCGGGAAGCGCCCGCAGGACAGACTGCTGACCTGGCTCGACAACTACAACGAGCGCGGCAGCTTCGACGACCGCACGCTTGTGGTGCTGGACCTCAGCGCGCAGGACTGAAAAACATGTCCGGAGGAGTTCCGGCATAACGTATAATGAATCGCGGGTATCCGCGGAAAGGAAAGACTGACGGAATATGAACAGCGGTCAGATAGTGACTGCGGTGCTCGAGGAAGGCTCGCCGCTTGGCAGCACGCTTGATTTCGTGGTGGACGCCAACGCGCCCCGGGGCGGAATGAAGCACACCTTCTTCACACCGGACAGAAAATACGCGGTGCAGTTCTTCAACGACCCGCGCGACGGGCACAATCCGAACATTCAGGATCGTATCCGCACCATCGTCAGCATTTATAATCCCACCCTGTCGGAGCAGGCGGGGGGAGCGCTCGGCAATACGGAAAAGACCGCGGAGTACTTCCGCAGCCGGTTCTGCTGGCCTGTCGCGATAGTCAGCCAGCCGGAGTTCGGGATAGTCTGCCCGACCTACCCGCAGAAGTTCTTTTTCGGCGGGAGCGCTTCCACAAATGGGCTGAACCTCAAGGGAAAGGACAAAAAGAGCAACTGGTTCACCGGAAGGCTCAGGAAGTACATCGCCCCGGAGGAAAAGGGCGATTTCCGCACCATGCTCGGGGCGGCGATATGCCTTTCAAGGAGCATTCGCAGAATGCACCAGGCGGGGCTTGCGCATTCCGACCTTTCCTGCAACAACGTGCTCATCGACCCAAAGAGCGGTTCCACCGTCGTTATCGACATAGATTCGCTGGTGGTTCCGGGAAAGTATCCGCCGGAGGTGTGCGGGACGTCCGGGTACATAGCGCCGGAGGTTCTCGCAACGCTGGAGTACGACTACAACGACCCGCGGCGCTGCCTGCCCTGCGTTTCCACAGACCTGCACGCGCTGCCGGTGCTTATTTACGAATATCTCTTTCTCAGGCACCCTTTAAAGGGACCTAAGATACACAGCGCGGCTTCCGCCGAGGAGGACGACTACCTCGCGATGGGACCGGAAGCGCTGTTTATAGAAAACCCAAACGACAGGAGCAACCGGCCTCCGGATCTGAACGTGACGATACAGTCGCTTTCGAAGGGGCTTGAGCAGTTGTTCCTTAGGGCGTTCGTGGAAGGGCTTCACGACCCTTCACAAAGACCGACCGCGATGGAGTGGGAGCGTGAGCTCCTGCGCGCGTGGGACAGACTTGTGAAGTGCGGGAATCCCGGCTGCGAGAAAAAATGGTTCATTCTCAGAGATGAGAGTGCTCCCGTATGCCCCTTCTGCGGAACACGCCTCCGGGACAGGGTGATCAGGCTCGGCTTCAAGAGCATGATGAGGGGCAGGAACGGCGTATACCGCGACAACGGCGAGGCTATCGCGTACGATGGCATGCCGCTGTACGACTGGCACGTAAGTTCCGCTGTCCACAATGATGAAAAGGCGGGCACCGATATGCGCGCGTACATTTGCAGGCATAACGGAATGTGGCTGCTCGTCAACAACGGGGTGGAGGGCATGACTTCTCCCTCCGGAAGGCTTGTCCCGAAGGGACAGGCGGTAGAGCTCAGGGACGGAGCGGTGTTCCGCATGACCGACCGTGATGACGGTCTGCTGTGCGAAGTATCGGTGTACTAGTCCTTTGGGTGATTTCTTTTGAAAGAAAGGGAAAATTTATGAAGCAGTTTGGTTTGACAGACAAGCAGGCTGAGGAGTCGCGGCAGAAATACGGCGACAACAGCATGACGGAGCAGGCGTCCGAGAGCTTCTGGGATAAGCTCAAGGGCAACCTCGGCGACCCGATGATAAAAATACTCATCGTTGCCCTGCTCATCAACGTTGTTCTGGCAGTGCTCGGCGGCGTTGGGATCATCAAGGAGGGCGCTCCGGAATGGTACGAGCCTCTTGGAATTTTCGTGGCTATCGCGCTTGCAACGCTGGTTTCCACCTTCTCTGAGTACAGGAACGAGAATGCGTTCCAGAAGCTCCAGGAAGAGGCTTCCCGCATTATGTGCAAGGTCTACCGCAACGGCGAGATCGCCGAGGTGGCAATAAACGACATTGTGGTCGGCGACGCTATCCTGTTACAGTCCGGAGATAAGGTTCCGGCTGACGGTATCATCATCGACGGCGATATCAAGGCAGATCAGTCCGTGCTCAACGGCGAGAGCCGCGAGGCTAAGAAGCTCGCAGTTCCCGAGGGTTGGAAGGATACCGACGAGAGCCTCAATTTCGACAACGAGCACAAGGTGTTCCGCGGAAGCGTGGTATGTTCCGGCAACGCGGTGATGGAAGTCACCGTAGTTGGCGACAAGTCCGTATACGGCAAGATTGCAAGCGAACTCCAGACAGACGACGACCGCGAGACTCCGCTCAAGGTGAAGCTCGGCAAGCTGGCTGACGGCATAAGCAAGTTCGGCTACATCGGCGGTATCGCTATCGCGGTCGCGATGCTCATAAAGACGCTGTTCATGGGCGAGGGCGGCATCGAAGCGTTCCTGTTCGCAGAGGGAGTTTTCCAGTGGGCGGCTCTGCTCGAGGCTGTTATCCAGTCCGTAATGCTTGCGGTCATCATCATCGTAATGGCTGTCCCCGAGGGACTTCCACTGATGATCGCGATAGTTTCCGCGCAGAACATGGGCAAGATGCTCAAGGACAACGTGCTTGTAAGAAAGGTCGCAGGTATCGAGACCGCAGGCTCCCTGAATATCCTGTTCTCCGATAAGACCGGCACCATCACCAAGGGTAAGCTCGAGGCGGTAACGTTCATCGACGGCGCCCTCAACGAATCGAAGAAATTCGGCGACATCGGCGGAAAGCTGAAGGATATCCTGTCGCTGTCTATCCATAAGAACACGCTCTCCGTTGTTTCCGGCGAGGGCAAGGACATGAAGGTGATCGGCGGAAACGCCACCGAGCGCGCTATACTCGGTTTTGCGGCAGGCACCGAGTGTTCCGCGAACGTGAAGGCGGTCGGCAATATCCCGTTCAACTCCACAAACAAGTACTCCGCGACCCAGGTGACAGGCGACTATGACCTGACACTCATCAAGGGCGCGCCCGAGAAGATACTCCAGAGATGCTCCCACTACTGGGACGTAAACGGCGAGAAGAAGCCGTTTGACATGACCCAGCTCAACAAGCAGATAGACGAGCTTGCAAACCGCGCTATCCGCGTGCTGGCTATCGCTACCACAGAGGACGCTCTCGGCGAGGACGCGCTCCCGGACAGCAGCAACTGGACGCTGGTAGGCGTTGTGGGTATCCGCGACGAGGTGCGTCCGGAGTCCGTGACCGCCATCGCGGAGGTAAAGGGCGCAGGCGTGCAGGTGGTAATGATCACCGGCGACCGCAAGGAGACCGCAGTTGCCATCGCGAAGGACGCTGGTCTGCTTGAGAAGGACACTGATGTTGTCCTGACCTCCGACGAGCTTGCAAAGCTCTCCGATGAGGAGATCAAGAAAATGCTCCCGAATATCCGCGTTATCGCAAGAGCGCTTCCCTCCGACAAGAGCCGTCTGGTGCGCCTTGCCCAGGAGCTTGACCTCGTTGCAGGCATGACCGGCGACGGCGTCAACGATTCCCCGGCGCTCAAGAAGGCGGACGTAGGCTTCGCAATGGGCGGCGGCACGGAAGTCGCAAAGGAAGCGTCCGATATCGTTATCCTGGACGACAACTTCAACTCCATCGACCGCGCTATCCTCTACGGCAGAACCATCTTCAACTCCATCAGGAAGTTCATTGTATTCCAGCTCACCATCAACGTTTCTGCGGTTCTCATCAGCTTCATCTGCCCGCTCATCGGAATTGACAACCCGCTGTCCGTTATCCAGATCCTGTGGGTAAACCTCGTAATGGATACGCTGGCGGCTCTGGCATTCGGCGGCGAGCCGGCTCTCTCCAGATTCATGCACGAGAAGCCCAAGCGCAGAACTGAACAGATAATCAGCAGGAACATGATGTCCCAGATAATCACCGGCGCAGGCTGGACGTTCATTCTTTCCCTCGCGCTTCTGGTACTCGGCAGCTTCGACGCTGACCCGAACGTACCCGGCGTAAGCTTCCTCGAAAGCTGGGGCTTCCTCCGTCAGAACACCATCGAGGGCGAAACCCATATGTTCCTTCACACCGCATACTTCGCATTCTTCATCTTCATCGCGGTGTTCAATGCGTTCAACGCAAGAACTGACCGCGCGAACCTGTTCGATAACCTCGGAAAGAACAAGGGATTCCTTACGGTATTCGGCATAATCGCGGTAGTTCAGATACTCATGACCTACCTCGGCGGCGCTATCCTCAGCGGCTACGGTCTGAATGCTGCAGAGTGGCTGATGGTGCTTGTAATGGCGATCTCCATTATTCCGGTGGACCTCATCAGAAAGGGTATCGCAAAGGCGGTCTCCAACAAGTAAGGCTCGGTAAATTCCCGGCGGCTGCGCAGAATGCGGGGTCGCGGGGGACAACATATATGATTTTCAAGGAGGAAAACAAAATGGCAGTAAATCTTTCTAAGGGTCAGCGCGTAAGTCTTGACAAGTCCGTAACTCTGGCAAGGATCGGTCTCGGCTGGGACACCAACAAGTACGACGGCGGCAGCGATTTCGACCTTGACGCGAGCGTGTTCCTTCTGGGAGCAAACGGCAAGGTTCTCCGCGACGAGGATTTTGTATTCTATAACAATCTCAACGGCAGAAACGGCGCGGTAGTCCACACCGGCGACAACCGCACCGGCGAGGGCGACGGCGACGACGAGGCTATCATCATCGACTTCACGAAGATCCCTCCGGAGATCGAGAAGATCGCAGTTACCGTAACGATTTTCGACGCACAGCAGCGCAACCAGAACTTCGGTCAGGTATCCAACGCGTACGTAAGAGTAGTTAAGATCGACAACCCCGACGACGTTAACGGCGAGGAAGTTATCCACTTCGACCTCATGGAGGAGTTCTCCATCGAGACTGCGCTTGTTGTATGCGAGATCTACCGTTACAACGGCGACTGGAAGTTCAACGCGGTTGCAGCGGGCTACCAGGGCGGACTCGAGGCGCTCTGCCGCGCTTACGGCGTCAACGTGTAATTAATCAGAAATCAGCACCGGTCAGGAGGGAAGCGGCTTGTCAGCTCTATCAGATATAATTGCAAACACCCCGGCGGGGGGAACAGCCGCGCTCCCGGCGGGCGAGTACGAAGGACCTGTTGTTATAAACAAGCCGCTGACTCTCCGCGGAAGCAGCGCCACCGTGTGGTCTAAGCACGGCAGCGTTATCGAGGTTTCGTCGCAGGGCGTGACCCTCGAGGGGCTTCGCGTGGAGATAACCGAAGGCGCGCTCTCCGAGCCTGCGATAACCGCAAAATTCCCGGTGAATATCAGGGGCGTGGAGGTGCTCGGCACTGTTTCCGGCTTCGGCGCGGAGGACGGCGAGTGCGGTATCCCGCGGGCGCTTCAGCTCGGGGAGCTTTCCCCGTCTGAGGAGAACAGCTTCATTATGACGGTGGATATTCCCGCCCCGGCGAAACTGGTCTGCACCGCCTCCGGGGTGAGGTTCGAGCCGCAGGATATCCCGGCTGGGCGCAGCAGCGTCAGGGTGTTCGTCAGCGGCAGCGGCTCCGCTTCGCTGGTTTATTCGGAGGTGCTTCTGGTTTCGCAGTTCCGTAGGAGGATATACCTCAGCGGAAGGTTCTCGGCGAATGCTCCGGCGGTGAAGGAGCGGCTCATTTACGAGGCTCCGCAGATAGCGAGGAACGCTCCGCTGACCGCCGCAGCTCCAGCCATGGCTGTGAATCCGGAGCCGGCGGACGTGATCTCCGACGTGGGGGCGGCTCCGCTGTCAGATGAACAGCTTCTTGAGCTGCGGAAGGGTCAGCGCGTTCCGGCGGCGGGATACCTCTCCGGAACGGTGGAGGTGTACCTCACCGGGCAGCGGCTCGGAAACGCGGATATCGACCCATATGTATTCCTGCTTGACGAGAACGAGAAATGCCGCGGAGAAGGCAATCTTGTGTTCTTTGGAAACGAGCGCTCCCCGGACGGCGCGGTGCGTTACTACCCGTACGACGGGCATATTTCCATTGACATGGCGAAGCTCCCGCCGGAGGTGCAGCGCATTTCTGTGGCATACTCGGTTTATTCCGGAGACAGCGTGAAGAATTTTTCGCAGGTCAGGGAGCCGAGGGTGGCGCTGTTTTCCCAGGGAAAGGAACGCGTGCGGTTCGACATACCGGGGCTCACGAACGAAATAACCATCATCGCGATGGAATTCTACATATACCGGGGCGAGTGGCGGATATCCGCAGTCGGCGCGGGTTACCGCGACGGGCTGGTGAAGCTCTGCAGCCGCTACGGTATACAGGCAAGCACATAAAGGATCCGAAGCTCCGTCACGGTTTTTCGGGAACCCACTTTACACATTAATTGAGAGGACAGGACAGACAGAATGGCTTCCGCAGGATTTGTACGTTATACCGGTTACGACAATGCCGATATTTTCAAGAATATGCTGATCGAGGCTTACGCGGCGGCGAAGAAAAACGGTCTGTTCTTCGAAGGGAAGATCCCCATGGCTTCCACTGCGGAGGTCAGCGCTGCCGCGAACTACGCCGCGGGGGATTTCAGCGACGTTAAGTCGGTGAAGGCGGGATTACAGTCGTGGCTCTCGACGCAGCGCATTGAATGCGACGCCGGGACCATGGCGGAGGCGCTCACCGAGGCTTCAAGGAACTGCGGCGCAAACGGCAGGAACACCTACCTCGTGATATTCTGCTGGCTGATGAAGTACCTTGCGGTACGTCCGCAGTCGTTGGTGCTGATAGGCGCGGCGAGCCTGCGCGAGCTGTACTTCCTGCATATCATGAACCTTGCCGGGGTGCGTATCGTGTACGTTTCCTACGGCATGGACAAGGACTTTGACAAGTTTCCGCATGCGAACCGTGTTCAGAATATGACCGGCTCCATGAGCGGAATGATACAGATGGATTTTGCGCACATCGACCTGTCAAAGGCGGCTCAGATGAGCCAGATGAGGGCTTCCGCGCAGCAGGTGGAGAACACCGTGCAGCGGCTCAGCACAACAGCGGCGGGGATCTTTGAGGACTTCATGACAGAACACCGCACCCGCGTCGTTAAAAACGGCGGAGTGTTCCGCGAGGGCGGGGTTATCCCTGTGTACTTCGCGGCGCTCATCGGCTATGACGAGGAAGCGGTGTACAACAACATGCTGCTGAAGTTCAAAGAGGGCTTCGCGGGAAGCAAGAAGCAGCTTATTTTCATTGAAAAGCCGATGGAAAACCCAACCGCCGAGGAGATAAGGCAGCTCGGGACGGTCAGCAGGAACAGCACCGGCGAGATGATAGACGAGCTGGCGCTGCTGATAAAACTGAACGGCGATCCGATACGCACCGCGCTGGCCCAAACGGAGCTTCGCAAGCTGCTCAACGAGCTTTACACCGGCAATCAGACGGTGGTTTTCAACTACGGAAGCAAGCTTATTTCCTGGCTGTACCGCTGCACCCAGGCGCGGAAGTACGCCGTGCAGTACGCGGATATTCCGGTGGTGCTGTATTACGGGGATATCTCGCAGTCGGAGCTGTATTTCCTGCATTTCATGTCGCGGTGCGGGTTCGATGTTATCTACATCACGCCGAACAAGCAGCTTCTGGATATCACGGTCGACAAGAACATTGACAACAGAATGCAGATTTTCCAGCTTCCGCAGAGCAGGGAGAGCGGAAGCTACCCCAGCAAGGCGGTCAAGATGAAGGTCGCAACGGTGGCGTATTCCGCGGAGCGAGAGCTTGACACCATGCTCTACGGCGGCGACGCGGGGATATTCCGGGACTTCCAGTTCCCGAACAGCCAGACCGTCACTCTGAAAACCACGCTTGAGGAGATAGGCATACTGTGGAAGCAGGAAGCGCGGTTCCGGCAGGGCTTTGAGACCTCCGGGAACCTTGTAACGGTGCCGAATATCTTCGCAAAGATAAGCGGAGTAAAGGACGGCAGCGCGGCGGCATACTGGGAGGAGATACGCGAGCGGCTCACGCCGGAGACTATTCTCCGTGTAAAGACCGCAGACCAGCAGCCGACAGCGAATCCCGACCTGTCGGTTTACCGCAGCTTCTACCGCAACGGAAAAATCGACGCCGAGCGGCTGAAGGCGTCCTCGCTGAACCGCTACAGCTACCTTCCGGACAGAATACAGGATATGCTCCTGTTCAAGCTCCAGGAAGCGGCGGACAGCGGGTTTCTGAAGCTTCAGGGCGACGAGCTTATGTGCTCGGTGATGCATTTCGGGCTGAACCTCGACAAGGAGTTCATGAAGCTGCTGCAAAGCTTTGATTTCACGAAGCAGCTCCCGAAGCTGATATGGATAGACGCAGTGGAGCAGACCTTTTCTCTTGAGGAGTGCATTCAGCTTGTGCTGTGCAATCTTATCGGCTTTGATATACTGATATACACCCCGACGGGGTACAAGAATCTCGAAACGTTCGTTTCTGCGGACGCATTCGAGGAGCATACTCAGAACGAGTTTCTCTACAATATGGAGGTGCCGAAGTTTAAGATACCCTCCGAGCAGAAGAACGGCGGATTTTTCGGCAGGCTGTTCAGAAAGTAAATTCGAAAGGAACAAACGATTATGGGATTACAGTTTACACCCGGCTCTCAGATGCAGCCCGCGGCACAGCCCCAGACTGCTCCGGCGACCACTCTTGCAAAGACCCCCGAGGAAGTTGCGCTCGATGTGAAGATCGAGGAAGCGAAGAACTTCAATATTCAGGTAACGGCTGACCAGATCAAGCAGGAGCTTGCCACCAGCGAGGAGATCGACAAGCTTGTGAGCACCATCAACCTCAACGATTCCAACACCATCGTTAAGTTCGGCGCAGAGGCGGCAGAGGAGATCTCGAAGGCTTCCGACCAGGTGCTGAAATCCATGACGATAGACCAGGTGAACGACACCGGCGTAATGCTCAAGGAACTTGCGAGCATTATGGATAAGTTCGATATTAAGGAGATACAGGACGAGAAGCCAGGCTTCTTCGGAAATCTCAAGAAGAAGCTTGAGAAGATCATCGGCAAGTACGAAACGATGGGCAGCGAGGTCGACAGGATCTACGTTCAGCTAAAGAAGTACGAAAACGAGATCGGCGACGCCAATACCAAGCTTGACAACATGTACGACGCGAACCTCGGCTATTACCAGGAACTTGTGAAGTACATCATGGCGGGCGAACAGGCAGTAAAGGAGCTTGACCAGTACATCGCGGACTACACGGCAAAGTGCGAGGCTAACCCGGACGACGGCACGATACGCATGGATCTCTCCAACCTGACCCAGATGCGCGAGATACTCGACCAGCGCGTCATGGACCTCAAGGTAGCTGAGAACGTGGCTATTCAGACGGTTCCCATGCTCAAGACCATGGAGTATTCCAACCTGAACCTGGTGAGAAAGATAAACTCCGCGTTCATCATCACCATGCCGGTATTCAAGCAGGCGCTGGCGCAGGCAATCATGCTCAAGCGCCAGAAGATAATAGCTGATTCCATGCAGGCGCTCGACGAAAAGACCAACGAAATGCTCAAGAAGAACGCGCAGAACACCGTTGCGCAGAGCAAGCAGATCGCGGCTATGGCTTCCGGCTCTTCAATCAAGGTGGAGACCCTCCAGGAGACCTGGACTACCATTGTAAATGGTATCGACGAGGTTCAGAAGATACAGAGCGACGCAAGGGAAAAGCGTAAGCAGGACGCAGTTGCCCTTGAGGAGATCAAGGCGGATTATAAGAAGCGTATGAAGGCGTAATATTAAACTGGCAGGCTGAAAAGCCTGCCAGTGTTTGTATTAGCGTTATTGGGCGTTCGCCGCTGAGCACATAGTGGTTCGATATTCCCGACGGCTCAAAATGCTATCGGCTTCGAATCAAATCCTGACTGCGGCTTATTTTGAAACGCCCAGCGAACCGAGTATAGCTCCGGTGATGGTAGCCGCTATATATTCCGCCAGCTTTTTGCGGTCTCCCATGTCACGCTCGATGCAGTCCAGAAGTATTCCGGCGATAGCTTCGGTCAGGAAACGGCTCAAGAATGCCTGATAGCTGTCCTCCGCCGTCACGGAATGCTTCTTTACCGCCTCGCGGACCAGATTGTGTATCGGCTCGTAGATGTCGTTGTAGAAGTACCTCGAAAGTTCCGAGCGACCTATCGAATGCACGATGTTATGCAGAATATCGTGATTTGAGCTGATGTAATCCAGCGCGAAATCCACGGCTTCCCGCCGCTGCGATACCAGGTCGTATTTCCCGAACATGCACATTGCTTCCTGGTCGAGCGTCCATTTCAGCAGGGAGAATATATCCTCAAAATGATAGTAGAACGTCTTGCGGTTGACTCCGCAGTCCTCCACAAGCTCGCGCACAGTTATCTTGTTGAGCGGCTTCTTCTTCATCATAGCCTTCAGCGCTTCGGATAGCGCCTGCTTCGTCTGCTGCGACTGCTCGTTGTGCTTCATGTTTTTAACCCCCGTTTTCCGGACATTTTCGCGGTTTTGTCCGGTCAATATTACTATTATAATCCATCGGGGCATATTTTGTCAAGACTGGCTGTTTCATATTATGTCCGTTTTGTGCTGGTTTTTGTCCGAAACATGGTTGGATTTCCACCCTGGACATGCTATAATCAAAGCATAGACTATAAAATACGAAAGGACTGTCCTCAGATGATATATCACAATCCCGTGCTGAAAGGATTCTACCCCGACCCGAGCGTGTGCTCCTACAATGGAAAGTACTACATGGTGTGCAGCTCGTTCCAATATTTTCCCGGAGTTCCGCTGTTCGAAAGCTCAGACCTCGTTAACTGGAAGCAGATAGGCTATGTGCTCACCAGATCCAGCCAGGTAATGCTCGATAAGATCAACAGCTCCGGCGGAGTTTTCGCGCCGACTATCCGCTGCAGCAACGGCAGATTCTACATGGTGACTACCAACGACACCACCCACCAGAATTTCTACGTTTACACCGACGATATCTACGGCGAGTGGTCGGAGCCGATATACGTCGATCAGGGCGGTATCGATCCGTCGCTGTTCTTTGAGGACGGCCGCACCTACTTCATGAGCAACGGCGCCGATGATAACGGCGTCGGGGGAGTGGTTCAGTGCGAAATCGACATAGCCACCGGAAAGAAGCTCTCCCCAAGCCGCTGCATCTGGCAGGGCTCCGGCGGACGCTACCTTGAAAGCCCGCATCTCTACAAGATAAATGGAGTTTACTACCTCATGGCTGCGGAGGGCGGCACAGAGTACGGCCACATGATAACCTGCGCCCGCGCTGATTCCGTCTGGGGGAAATTCGATGGCAACCCGAAGAATCCGGTTCTCACCAACCGCAACAAGGCTCCGTTCATCATTCAGGGAATAGGTCACGGCGACCTTGTCCAGGACGAATATGGCGACTGGCATGTGCTGTCCCTGGGATTCCGTCAGCAGCATATCTGGAGACCCTACCACCACCTTGGACGCGAGGTGTTCCTCACGCCGGTGAAGTTCGGGGAGGACGGCTGGTTCACCTGCGGAAACGACGGCACCACAGATGAGAGCTACGAAATAAAGGGCGATTTTACCCAGAACGAGCAGCGGGTTTTCACTTTCGCGAACACCTCCTGGGACAAGGA
>OGLI01001024.1_pt1 | contig 19820 bp, 14 predicted proteins | sample 1572661 | NCBI WGS metagenome assembly OGLI01 (sample SAMEA2581901, study PRJEB24529) | metagenome | biome: Human gut stool | place: China | collected 2011 | reverse complement strand
CAGTGCAAACACCAGATACCCGATGGCTGCTCCAAGCGTATTCGTCACAACATCATCTAACTGGCAGTAGCCGCGCTCTGTTAAGAGCTGCACTGTTTCCAGCATCATGCTTGTGGAAAACGCCGCATAGACGCAGCACCATCCTTTCCGAAGAGACGGAACCGCCGCCGGCAGCAATACGCCGAACGGGAGAAACAGCAGAATATTTTCCACAAAATACCGGTCCGGCAGCCGCTGGTTTCCCCAGGTTTCAAACAGCTTCACATCCACGCCCGTTCTCGAACCCGGTTCTCTGGAAAACAGCGTAATAGAAAGCATCATCGCAAAATAGACTGCTACCAGAAACCACAGCAGAAGCTGGGTGCCAGGAACCGCATGCGCATGCTCCAGCCGTTTTTGTTTCTTTATCATCTGCTGGTTTTTCCACGCCGCCGCAACCGTCACAAAGCCGACACCGACTGCAACCGCATGCGGCAGATACCGGAATGTATCAAAAATATCCTGTTCAATCGTTGTCAGATAAAGAGGAATTGCCATTTACATCACCTTCCGTATTTTCGCGGCTGATCGGAAACACCCGCGAGATAATCGAGACTGCAGTCATACAGCTTTGCCAGCGTAATCAGACAGTCCAACGGAATCTCACGGATGCCTTTTTCATCGTAGACATGGAACGGGGTGGGCACGTCCTGGAGGATCTCCTGGGCCTGCGCTTCGGTCAGAAACGGTTTCTTTTCCATAATATACTTCCCTCACATTTTATAGTGTCACCGACACGTCGGTGCGGTATCAGGTCTTGAGGTTGCTGCGGGTGGGCGTGAACGTCGGGATCATCTCGGCCAGCTGCTTCACGACGCCCTCGTCGTTGTGGGCCGCTGCCGCGCTCAGATCCTGCAACTGCGTGTAGAACCGAGCCAGGTCGATGTCCTTCGGCGGCGCAACGAAGATCTTGTTGTGCTCGGTGCGGCGCATCTTGTCCTGCTCCTCGTCCATCATCAGCTCCTCATAGAGCTTCTCGCCGGGGCGCAGGCCCACGACCTTGATCTCCATGTTCACGCCCGGCTCGTAGCCGTAGAAGCGGATGAGCTGTTTGGCCAGGTCGATGATCTTGACCGGCTCGCCCATATCCAGGACATAGATGCTGCCGCTCTCGGCCAGGGCACCGGCCTGCAGCACCAGCTGGGCTGCCTCCGGGATGGTCATGAAATAGCGCTCGATGTTGGGGTCCGTCAGGGTGACGGGGCCGCCCTTTTTGATCTGCGCCTCAAACAGCGGGATGACGCTGCCGTGGCTGCCCAGCACATTGCCGAAGCGGACTGCCACACACTTCATGTCGGTATTGCCCGCAAAGGTCTGGATGAGCATCTCACAGATGCGCTTGGTGCAGCCCATGACGCTGGTGGGGTTGACAGCCTTGTCCGTGGAGAGCTGGACGAACCGCTCCACGCCGTGCTCGCTGGCACTGGTGAGCAGATTCTTCGTGCCCAGCACGTTGTTCTTGACGGCCTCCGCCGGGCTGACCTCCATCAGCGGCACATGCTTGTGCGCCGCCGCGTGGAAGACCACCGTGGGATGATACGTCTCGAATACCTCGTCCAGACGCTTTTTGTCGCGGATGGAGCCGATGAGCACCGTGACCGGGATGTCCCGGCCATACTTCTGCTGCAGCTCCATCAGCAGCTCGTAGGCGCAGTTCTCGTAGATATCAAAGATGAGCAGTTTGCCGGGCTGAAAGCGCATCACCTGACGGCAGAGCTCGCTGCCGATGGAACCGCCGCCGCCCGTGACGAGGACGGTCTTGCCGGTCAGGTAGCCGGAGATCTGCTCCATGTCCAGCGTGACTTCCTCGCGGGAGAGGAAATCGGCGGTGTTCAGCTCGCGGAACGCATTCTGCTGCGGCGCACCGGTGCCCACCAGCTGCGGGTCGCTCAGGATCTGGACCGCACAGTGGGTGGAGACGCAGAGGTCAATGACATGGTTCAGTCGGCTGCCCTGCAGCGTCGGGATGGCGATGATGATGCTGTGAATATTGTATCTCTCGCAGACCTGCGGGATCTGCTCCAGTGTGCCCCGCACCGGGACACCGTGGATGGTCTGACCGAACTTGGCCGGGTCATCGTCCACAGCCGCGACCGGGTGGCCGTAGCTCTCGTTGGATTTGCAGACGTTGATCGCCCACGCACCGGCCTCGCCTGCGCCCACGATCAGCACCGGGCGGTTCGGGTCCTTGGACGGAACACCGCGCACCCGCTCGCCGATGGGGTGGTTCAGGAACAGCCGCCAGGCAAGGCGGCTCCCGCCCACCAGCAGGAAGATGAGCACCGCCGCCATTGCGTTGGCCGAGTCGAACAACACGCCGTGGATGAGGCCATGGTTCACGAAATAGACCACTGCCGTGGGCACCGCGATCATGCCCGCCAGACGGATGAGGTCGCGCTCGCCCGCGTACTTCCACAAAATGGAGTACAGCCCGCCCACCAGAAAGCTGATCAGATAGAGCGCCGTGATCCAGGGCAGGTTCTCATACAGCAGGGCCCGGTTGTGGGGCCACCAGGCTGCTTCCACCGCACCGTCTGCGCGGAGCAGCAGCGCAAAATAAAAGCTGAACAGGATCAGCGCCGCGTCCAGCACCACCAGAAACGTCCGGCGCAGCCCGACCTGCGGCGTAATTTTTTTGATATTCTTCACAGAAAATCCTCTTTATCTTCGGCGCTCGTTCTGCGCCGGTTCATTTTCCAGGCCAGCGGGAAGAGAGCCTGCTGCACCATGGTATCCATTGTATTATACTCGTTTCGTGCCCCGGTGTCCAGAAGATTTCATCGTCCGGGTCGATTTCATGCCTTTTTCGCCTTCTGCCGGGCCCGGTCCGGGTGGAGCGCGGCCCGCACCTCGGCACCCAGACCCAGCGGCCAGGCGGCGGCCAGCCCCGCCAGCCCCATGCCACAGCAGCCGATGCACAGCGCCGCCAGCTGCTCCGGCGTCTCCCCGGCCCGCCAGCCGGACAGCATTTCCCGGAGAAACACCCCCGCCCCGGCCGACACGCCCGCCGCCAGCAACGGTGCCCCCAGCCAGCGCATCAACGCCGGACGCATCCTGCTGACCCGCAGCAGGCGGGCCGTGTTGGCCAGGCAGGTATATACGCTGGACAGCAGGATGACGAACAGGAACCCTTTCATCCCGAACCGGGGCAGCAGCACCATCACCCCCGCGATGCGCAGCACGGCATCCCACAGGCTGTACCGGAACACGGCCTTCTGCTCCCCTACCCCCTTCATGGCACCGTCCACCATGCTTTCCAGATACATCAGCGGCATCGCCGGGCCGAGCACGGTCAGATAGAAGCCCGCCTCGGCCCCGTCCAGCCCGTAGAACAGCCGGGCAGCTGCTGCTCCCCATACCCAGAACACCGCCCCCGCCAGCGCGGAGAAGTAGCCCGTGAGCCGGAGCATCCGATCCAGCAGTGCCGAAAGCCGCCCCGTCTCGCCCCGGATATGCGCCTGCGTGATCTCCGGCATCAGCAGAACCGACAGGCTCCCCAGCAGCCCGAACGGAAAGGTCAGCAGGGGCAGGGCCATTCCCTTCAGGTTTCCATACTGGGCCACGGCGGCGCTGCGGCCCCCGGCATCCAGCAGATAGACCGTCAGGCAGGCGGGCACCAGCATGTTCTCCGCCGTGTGGAGCGCGCTGGCAAGGCAGCGCCCGCCCTCCACGGGCCAGAGGATTTCCCACAGGCGCTTTGCCGGGTCTATGGGGCGTCGGGCCGGGCCCGCACCGAATGCGGACACCGCCTCCCGCCGGTAAAACAGAAGCATCAGGCAGGCCGAGACCGTCTCGCTGAGGGCCGTTGCCGCCAGAACGGCCGTGCACTTGCCGCCCACGTCCAGCGCACCGCCCCGCTCCAGCGCGAACCAGATGGCCGAGATGCGGACCGTCTGCTCCACGAGCTGACTCACCACGTTGGGGCCGACCTGCCGCCGGGCAATGAAAAAGCCGCGCAGCACCGCTGAGACCGCCATCCAGGGCAGGCCAAATGCCGCCGCCCGCAGCGCACCGGCGGCGCGGACATCGCCCAGCCACCACGCTGCGGCCAGCTCCGCCAGACCGAACTGCCCCGCCCACGCAGCGCTGCCCAGCAGCAACGCCGCCCCCAGCAGACGGAGCAGCATCCCGCGGGCCTCGGCCCGGCTGCGGCTCAGCTCCTCGGCCATCAGGCGGGTGGCCGCCACCGAGACGCCGGACGTCGCCAGCGTGACGAAGAGCGAATACACCGCCAGCACCAGCTGGTACAGGCCCATCCCCTCGCCGCCCAGAGCGTTCGCCAGCCAGATGCGCAGCCCCATGCCCGCCAGACGGAGCAAGACGTCCGCCCCGGTCATCAGGGCTGCGTTTTTCAGATAGCTCTGCCGCACAGCGCACCCCTCCCTTTCCCCAGTGTATCTTTTTATAGATATGTAAGCTGCTCTGAGAAATATGAGCGGGGCCGTGGGTTGTTTCTTTCCCAGTTTTATGATATGATATATATTGTATCTGGCGGGAATGTTCCGCCAGACAGGATCTAAGAATGCAAGGAGGAAGCGCACCCCGGTACCACGGCCGTGCGCAACGAGACAATGAGCGAAGAATGTACCCATGACTGCTCCAACTGCGGGGCAGCGTGTTCTTCCCGCGATGCTGCGCCCCAGCATGACGCACCCAACCCCAATAGCAGCGTCAAGAAGGTCATCGGCGTCGTATCCGGCAAGGGCGGCGTCGGCAAGAGCATGACCAGCGCCCTGCTGGCCTGTGCCATGGCACGCCGCGGCTACCACTGCGGCATCCTCGACGCCGACATCACCGGCCCGTCCATCCCGAAGCTGTTCGGCATCCATGGCCGCGCCATGGCCGACGACAAGGGCTGCTGGCCCATCCAGAGCCGGATGGGCATCGACGTGATGAGCATCAACCTGCTGGTGGAGAACGAAGAGGACCCCGTCGTCTGGCGCGGCCCCGTCATCGCCGGTGCGGTGAAGCAGTTCTGGACCGATGTGGTCTGGAAGGACGTCGATTTCCTGTTCGTGGACATGCCTCCGGGAACCGGTGATGTGCCCCTGACCGTCTTCCAGAGCCTGCCGGTGGATGGCATCGTCGTCGTGGCAAGCCCGCAGGAGCTGGTCAGCATGATCGTGGCCAAGGCCGTCAACATGGCCGAGATGATGAAGGTGCCCATGCTCGGCATCGTCGAGAACATGAGCTACATCGTCTGCCCCGACTGCGGCAAGCACATCAGTGTGTTCGGCAACAGCCATGTGGACGAGGTCGCTGCAAAGCACCACCTGCCCGTCCTGGCCAAGTGCCCCATCGACCCGCAGCTGGCCGCCCTCTCCGATGCTGGCATGATCGAGACCTACGGCGGCGAGTACCTGGAAGGTGCCGCCGATGCCTGCGAGAAGCTGCTGAAGAAGTAAACACGTTGGTTTCTCTGCCTTTTGCGCCGGGCCTTTTCCCCCGCAAAAGGCATTCTTTTTAGGTGTCGGTCTGCCGCAAAACAGAAGCTGCTGCGCCGTTTTTACAGCGGCCGGATATTTTTGTGAAGCGGGTTCATCTTTTCTTCTGTTTTTTTGAAAGATTTTCTGCTCCGCTTCTCTTGTAAATCGCCACAGAAAGCTTTATAATGATAAAGTGTTCTGCAAGTTGTTTGGCAGAACCGGTGAAAGTATACTGGGAAAAGGAGTATTCGATTATGTTGACGAATGAATACCTGAAGCGTGTTTACGATGGTCTGGCTCAGCGCAATGCCAATGAGCCCGAATTTCTGCAGGCTGTCCGCGAGGTGCTGGAGAGCATCCAGCCCGTCGTGGAGAAGCACCCCGAATATGAGAAGGCCGGTCTGATCGAGCGTCTGGTCGAGCCGGAACGCATCATCAGCTTCCGTGTGCCCTGGGTCGATGACGAAGGCAAGGTCCAGGTCAACCGCGGCTACCGTGTGCAGTTCAACAGCGCCATCGGCCCCTACAAGGGCGGTCTGCGCTTCCATCCCTCTGTCAACCAGGGCATCCTGAAGTTCCTGGGCTTTGAGCAGACCTTCAAGAACAGCCTGACCACCCTGCCCATGGGCGGCGGCAAGGGCGGCTCTGACTTTGACCCCCACGGCAAGAGCGACATGGAAGTCATGCGCTTCTGCCAGAGCTTCATGACCGAGCTGTACCGCCACATCGGCCAGTTCGTGGACTGCCCCGCCGGTGATATCGGCGTCGGCGGCCGCGAGGTCGGCTACCTGTTCGGCCAGTACAAGCGCCTGACCAATAGCTTCCAGGGCGGCATGATCACCGGCAAAGGCCTGACCTTCGGCGGTTCTCTGGCCCGCACTGAGGCGACCGGCTACGGCCTGTGCTACTTCACCGCCGAGGCTCTGAAGTGCATGCGCAACGACAGCTTTGCCGGCAAGACCGTGGTCATCTCCGGTTCCGGCAATGTCGCCATCTATGCCTGCCAGAAGGCCACCCAGCTGGGCGGCAAGGTCGTCACCATGTCCGACTCCAATGGCTATGTCTATGACCCCAACGGCATCGACCTGGCTTATGTCAAGGATCTGAAGGAAGTCCGCCGCGGCCGCATCAAGGAGTACGCCGAGACCCACGAGGGCGCGACCTACGTTGCCGATTGCAGCAAGGTCTGGACTGTCCCCTGCGACATCGCCCTGCCTTGCGCGACCCAGAACGAGATCAACAAGGAGTCCGCTGAGGCTCTGGTCAAGAACGGCTGCACCGTCGTCTGCGAAGGTGCCAACATGCCCAGCACCCCGGAGGCCATCGAGGTCTATCTGGCAAACGGCGTTCTGTACGGACCCGCAAAGGCTGCCAACGCCGGCGGCGTGGCCACCTCCGGCCTGGAGATGAGCCAGAACTCCGAGCGCCTGAGCTGGACCTTTGAAGAGGTCGATGCAAAGCTGAAGGGCATCATGGAGGGCATCTTCCACGCTTCCTATGACGCTTCCGTTGCCGCTGGTTCCGAGGGCAACCTGATGGTCGGTGCAAACTGCGCCGGCTTCCTGAAGGTCGCTACCGCCATGATGGCTCAGGGCATCACCTACTAAACTTTTTCCAAATCGTTCCAGAGGGCTGCACCCACACCGGGTGCGGCCCTTTTGTTTTGCCCGCCTGTCTGCATAACTGTCTGCTGTCCCGCTCATACTCCTTTCATCAAACGAAAAGAGGTTTTTGCATGGACGAAATGATGTTCTGTTATCAATGTGAGCAGGCGGCAAACTGCACGGCCTGCACCGGAAAAGCGGGTGTCTGCGGCAAATCAGCCGAGACTGCCGACGCGCAGGACAAGCTCACCGGGGCACTCATCGGCTTTGCCACCCTGCTGCTGGACATCGGCAGACCCATCCAGCCCCCGCAGGCACTCCTGCTGACGGAAGGATTGTTCACCACCATCACCAATGTTGATTTCGACCCCCAGACGGTGGCGCAGCTGACCGATAAGGTCTGGAAGGCCAAGCAGGAAGCCTTTAACTCGGCCAGCCCTGCACCTGCACCAGTGTCCGACTACGATATGCAGAAGCTGTGGCAGGAGCCGGACCCCGACCGGAAGAGCCTGTGCTCCTTTGTCCTCTTTGGGCTGCGCGGCATGGCGGCTTACTCCTACCACGCGCGGGTGCTGGGCTATACCGATGGCGAGATCGACCTGTTTTTCTGCACGGCGCTGCGGGCCATCGCACAGGAGCGGGACAAGGACAAGCTCTTCCAGCTGGTGGAGGACACCGGGCGGATGGCCTACCGGGTCATGGCTGAGCTGGACAAGGCCAACACCGGCGCGTTTGGCGACCCGGAGCCGGTGGAGGTGCCCCTGACCATCGAGAAAGGGCCTTTCATCGTCATCTCCGGCCACGACCTCTACGACGCCAAGTGCCTGTTGGAGCAGACCGAGGGCAAGGGCATCAATGTCTACACCCACTCCGAGATGCTGCCTGCCCACGGCTACCCGGAACTGAAAAAGCGCTTTCCCCACCTGAAAGGCAATTTTGGCACCGCATGGCAGAACCAGCAGCGGGAGTTTGAGGACATCCCTGCGCCGGTGCTCTTTACCACCAACTGCATCATGCCCCTCCGGCCCAGCTATGCCGACCGGGTATTCACCACCTCTGTCGTCTCCTATCCCGGCGTCACCCACATCGGAGAGGACCGGGATTTTTCGCCGGTCATCGCCAAGGCGCTTGAGCTGGGCGGCTACCCGGAGGATACCCTCATCCCGGGCATGAACGGCGGCAGTGTGGTCACCACCGGGTTTGCCCACCATGCCGTACTGAGCCATGCGGAGGAGATCGTCCAAGCCGTCCACGAGGGTGCCATCCGGCACTTTTTCCTCATCGGCGGCTGCGACGGCACTCGCCCCTCCCGCCGGTACTACACGGATTTCGCCAAGCTGACCCCGCCCGACACCGTCATCCTGACGCTGGCCTGCGGCAAGTTCCGCCTCAACGACCTGCCGCTGGGCACGGTGGCCGGTCTGCCCCGCATCCTCGACGTGGGCCAGTGCAACGACGCCTACAGTGCCATCCAGATCGCGCTGGGTCTGGCCGAAGCTTTTGACTGCTCGGTCAACGAGCTGCCCCTCTCCATCATCCTCTGCTGGTTCGAGCAGAAGGCGGTCTGTGTGCTGATGGCCCTGCTGGCGCTGGGCATCCGGGGCATCCGTCTCGGCCCCACCCTGCCCGCCTTCCTCTCCCCCGGGGTGGCCGCTGTTTTGCAGGAGAAGTATGACCTCCGGCCCATCACCACGCCGGAGGACGATCTTGCCGCCTGTCTGGGCGGTTCGTAAGCGTCACATTAACAAAAAAGCCCCCGGCACGATGCGGAACGTGCCGGGGGCTTTTCGTACAAAGCGGAGGGATGCGGAAACTCTCCGCCTTGGGGGTTGGTTAGTGGATCAGTTCGCTGTGGTCTGCGCCGCCCACGGTGAGGGTTGCAGAGCTGCCGCTGTGGGTGAGGGTGAAGAGGGTGTCCTCCGCGCCCAGCGACAGCATGGTATCGATGTCCAGCGCCGTCTCGCGGCTCTTGGTGCGGAAGACGAGGGTATCTGCGCCCTGCGCTTTCAGTTCTGCCAGATTGCCCAGAGAGCCGAAGAGGGTGGCGGTATCAGAATCTGCCGTGACGATGTAGCGGGTAGACTCCTGATGCATCTCATAGGGAGCGCCTATAACTGTCAAAACGATCCTGCCGTTCTGCTCCTCCACAGGTGCAGGTTCCGGAAGTACAAACTTGTATACAGTCCTTGTGGAGCCGCAAGAAGAACATTCATACACTTTTTCGCCCAGCTGGCCGACAGGCGCGGGAGTAGAGGAGACAAGTGTCCATTTATGAGCACAATCAGCGGGCAAGTTGGAGTCGATACGAGTGACTGTACACTCACCGCTGACATTTACATCCAGCTCTTTACCGGCTTTGCCGCCTACATCGCCGTTTGTGCCGATGGCGGCGCCTGGACCGCGATTGAACTCGTTATCGCCCAGGCCGCCTTTTGCGGTTACCTGCGCACCGCCGCCGATCTCGACCTCTACATCACCTTCGCCTCCACCAATGCCGCTTCCACATCCGTTGCCCACGGCATCGACAACACCGCCGAGGATACGAACGGTCGATTTTTCATCGCAGCCAAAGCCGCCGCCAATGCCTGTGACATTAGAGTTACTGCCCTCAGCAGGTATCGCAGTTACCGTGCCGCCAAGGATGGTAACGTCTCCCGAGCCCCTAAAACCGCCGCCAATACCTGCCGCAGTATGCCCTCCATGAGCAGTCACATCCCCGCCGGAAATGGTCACTTCACCTTTTCCGTACATGCCGCCGCCAATGCCTGCACCCATATTGAAACCACTTTCTGCATAGATTTTTCCGTTTGCAATTTCCAGCTTCGAGGTGCTATCATAAGATCCTCCACCAATGCCCGCACTATTATCACCACCATACGCCTTCAAAGAGGCGCTTGTATCTTCTGCGGTGATGGTCAGTTTTCCGGTAGAGTACTCATCATCCTTTTCCAAGCCCGCACAATGATGTCCACCTCTCAAGGTATTGTCCCCCTCCAGCTTCAGGGTCGTGTCGCCTGCGCCTCGTACCTCCATCGCAGCATTATAATTATCGCTCATATCGATATTCACATCTTCGAGCGTGACCGTCGTATCCTTTTTGGTGTAGTTGTTGATGATCGTAATGATATGCTTCGCCGCTTCGCTCACAGCCCTTGTCACCGTGCCGGCGGTGTTGTTCTCAAAGGTCATGATGTCCTCGTCGTCCTCTGCGGCCTCCTCGACAGGCTTCTGCGTGTCCGGTGTCTTCGGCTCTCCTTCTTCAGGCTCCGGGTCGTCCTTTTCCTGGGCTTCCCCGCTTTTCGCGTCCTCGGGCCAGACGATAAGCTCCGTGCCGGTATTCTCCGCAGGCTCTCCCGGCTCGGCATCCACCACCGGCTTCTGTCCTTCAGCTTCGTCTGCCGACCCGTCAGAGTTGTTCTCCGTTTGCTTGCCCGGGTTCTCGCCGCCCTTGATGACCACGTCCGTGTCGTCTTTCTCGCCGATGTCATCTTTGTCTTTCGCTTCGCCGACACGGACATAGGTGTCGCCCTCTTCCGTAACGGTCACCGTAATATCACCGTTTTCGATATAATAATCCTTTGCCAGTGCCGCCGGGGCTGCCGCCGAAAGCGCCATGCTCAGGGCCAGGGCGGCTGCCGCCGCACGCTTCATATTTTTCCGTAACCGCATACTTTTTTACCTCCTGAATGATTGCAGGGTCTCTGCGGTTCTATTTTACCCCCCCCCCTATACCCTTGTCAAGTCCTTTTCATGACATACCAGCGTCGATTCGTGAATGGTATGACTTTTCCGATGTATCCAAAAAAGAACAGCCCCGCCTTTCCGGAGAAACGCGGAGCTGTATCATTTTATAGCCTCTTCGCCAGCAGATACCGGTCATACCCGCCGTACATCTCCCGGCGGCAGACGATCTCAAAGCCGCTGGCCAGGGCGTTGTTCAGGCTGTACTGATTTTCCGGGCTGACGGTGGCCCCGATGCCCACGATGCCCGGGCGGAGCCGGGCAAGCGCCGCTTCCAGCAGCTTCCGCTGCAGACCGTTGCCCCGGTAGTCGGGGTGGACGATGGCGCTGTCGGCGTTGGCCCAGCCGTCCCACTCTTCTCGCGGGATGTCCATGAAGGCCGCGTAGTTGTGCGCGTCCTGCCCGCAGTACCGCAGGATGAAGTAGGCCCCCAGCCGCCCGCCGTCCCACCCGCCGATGCACAGGTCCTCTTTCAGGTAGCGGGCGATGTTTTCCAGCGTGTCGGGTACGAACTGCTCCGGGTGGGGCATCGCGGCCCGCACCTCGTTCTGCAAGGCGTAAAAGGCGGCGGCATCCTCCGGCCCGGCAGCGCGCAGGGTCATGGTGCGGCTTGCGGGCCGGCCGCACACTTTGTGCAGAAGAATTTCCATTCTTGCTCTATCCCTCCAAAATAAAATCATACTTTCCGGCTGATTCCAGTATAAATGCCGTTTGAATCATTGTCAATTTATGCTATAATATTTGCAGAAAGAGTTTTTGTGCTCAGGCACAGCTTTTTCGGAAGTCCAGGCAGGGCCGCCCTGCCCGTGTACCGGAGGAAACGAACCATGAGAGATTCCAGCTTATCCCCTTCCAGCCGCCTGGGTGGTGCTGTCATCAGCGACCGCATCGTCAGCGCTCTGCTGGAGGAACTGCGCACAGGCCGCTATGCACAGACCGACCGTCTGCCCGCTGAGGTAGACCTTGCCGCCGAACTCGGCGTCAGCCGCACCGTCATCCGCGATGCGCTGAGCGAGATGGAGCGTGCGGGTTACATCGAGCGGGTGCGCGGCATCGGCACAGTGGTCAACCGAAGTGTCCTGAACCTGCGCAGCCGGTTGGACCAGAAGCTGGAGTATTACCCGCTCATCCGCAGCTTTGGCAGCTACCCCCACGCCGACGGCATCCAGATCTACCCCGTCCGCGCAGGCGAAGAGCTGGCCCGTGATCTGGCCATCGAGCCCGGCGACGATGTCATCTGCATCAAGAAGCGCATCCTCGCCGACACCACCCCCGTCATCTACTCCATCGACTACCTGCCCCGCGCCCTGTTTGGGAACCGGGACTACACCCGCATCGACCTGTCGGGTGACATCTTCGATGTTCTGGAGCGGGAGTGCCGCCAGCAGGTGGCCTCCAATGTGGCCCACCTCAAGGCCAGCTGCGGCGACGAGCCCATCCGGGCCGCCATGCGTCTGGCCCCGGGCGAGGCCATGCTGCTGCTGGATGAGATATGCTACAACCGGCTCTGCCATCCCGTCATGCGTTCGTTGAGCTACTACACGAACTTCTTCGACTTCTCGATTCTTCGAAAGCTTCTTTGACGGAGGGAAACAAAAAATATGCGTCATCTGATCGATCCGTTGGATTTCAGTCAGCAGGAGATCGCCTCTCTGCTGGACCTGGCCGACCGCATCTGCGCCGACCCGGCTGCCTATCAGGACGTGGCCGCCCACAAAAAGCTGGCCACCCTGTTCTACGAGCCGTCCACCCGCACCCGTCTTTCGTTTGAGGCCGCGATGCTGAACCTCGGCGGACATGTCCTCGGCTTCCCGAGCGAGACCGTCTCCAGTGCATCCAAGGGCGAGAGCGTGGCCGACACCATCCGCGTCGTCTCCTGCTATGCCGACATCGTGGCCATGCGCCACCCCAAGGAGGGCGCACCGCTGCGGGCCAGCCGGTACTCCCGCATCCCTGTCATCAACGCAGGCGACGGCGGCCACCAGCACCCGACCCAGACCATGACCGACCTGATGACCATTCGCCGCCGCAAGGGCCGTCTGAACGATCTGACCATCGGCCTGTGCGGCGACCTCAAGTTTGGCCGCACCGTCCACTCCCTCATCAAGACCATGGCGCGCTGTGAGAACATCCGCTTCGTCCTCATCAGCCCCGAGGAGCTGCGGGTGCCGGACTACATCATCACCGACGTGCTCGAGGCCAACCACATCCCCTACAAGGAGACCCGCAGCCTCGAGGAGTCCATGCCCGAGCTGGACATCCTCTACATGACCCGCGTCCAGAAGGAGCGTTTCTTCAACGAGGAAGACTATGTCCGTCTGAAGAACAGCTATATCCTCACCAAAGAGAAGATGGCCCTTGCCAAGCCCGACATGGCCGTGCTCCATCCCCTGCCCCGCGTCAATGAGATCACGCTGGACGTGGACGACGATCCCCGCGCCGCCTACTTTGAGCAGGTGCAGAACGCCGTCTACGTCCGCATGGCGCTGATCATGACACTGCTGGGCCTCAAGGACCCCAAGGCTGAAAAGGAGGGCAACTGAGATGCTGAACATTGATGAAATTCAGAACGGTATCGTCATCGACCATATCAAGGCAGGCACGGCCATCGGCCTGATGGACCTGCTGGGCATCAAGGGCAACCGCACCTCCAGTGTGGCCCTCATCCAGAACGCCCGCAGCCACAAGGCAGAGTCGGGCCGGAAGGACATCATCAAGGTGGAGGGCGACGCCTCCTGGCTCAACCTCGACGTGCTGGCCTATCTCGACCCCGACATCAGCGTGACCGTCATCGAGAATGGCAAGGCTGTCAAGAAGGAAAAGCCCCAGCCCCCCAAGCGTCTGGTCAACATCGTGCGGTGCAAGAACCCCCGCTGCATCTCCTCCATTGAGGAAGAGTGCGACCAGATCTTTGAGCTGAGCTCCAACGGCAAGTATCGCTGCATCTACTGCGAGCAGGAGCTGCAGGTCAAGCCGGAGTAAATCGAACCAAAAAAGAGACCGCCGCACGTGATTTTCCACGATGCGGTGGTCTTTTTTACTTTATGATTGTTTTATCGGCTGTCACTTCAGCAGTGTGCTGTGGTCTGCGCCGTTCACCCGCAGAGCCGACGATATGCCGTCGTTGTTCCAGACCACCGTGGTGTCCTGAGTGCACACGCCCAGCAGCTCCACGGCAGAGACCGACGCCGTGCGCTCCTGCGTGCAGAAGAGCATGGTCTGCATCCCGTGGCTGCGCAGCCAGCACAGTGCATCATAGGTCATTTGCAGGGACGCAAACGCGGCATCCACCTTCACGGTCACCGTGCCGCCCTGCCAGGTCAGCGTGTACGCCACTGCCTTGCCCGCCGCATCCGTGACGGTCAGGCCCGTGAGCGCATCCAGACGGCCGTTGCTGGCAGACTCTGCCGCGGGTGTTTTCTCTGCTGTTTTGTCGCCTGGCAGAGAGATATCCTTGCCGTCGGTATTCCTCCGGTCAATGGAAGAGCCCGGCAGCAGGTCGTCAAAAGCCTTCTCTTTGCCGTTTGCACCAATGGCAACGCCATCCTTGCCTGCAACGGCAGAGATGGTGACCTTACCCTCAATGGTGATGTCGGCATCCGCTTCCATAGTGTCCTCGTCTGGGGATATGAGTGCGCCGCTGCCGATGGCTGCGCCGCCCTTGCTGGCATCTTCACCGTCCTGACCCGGCTCCGGGGCACCGCCCACAGCGGACACGTCCGGGGAGCCGTCGCCGTTGCTGCGGATGGTGACACGGTTCCGGGTGTCCTCGTCTCCTGCCAGATCCGCGCCGCCGCCGACCCCGGCACCGCCGCCCACACCGCCAGCTGCGCTGACCGTCGTGCCGCCTTCAATGGTCACATCTCCTGCTGATGCATAGCCGCCGCCAATGCCTGCGCCGTTTGCGCCGCCCTCGGCGTTGACCGTGGCGTTACCGGAGATATTCACCGTCACATTGCCAACCAGACCGCTGCCGATGCCCGCAGCACCCTCGCCGCCGGTGGCATTGTCCACCTTGGCGTTGTCGGTGATGGTCACCGTACCAGTGCCACGGAAACCACCGCCGCCAATGCCCGCACCCTGAGCACCGCCTTGGGCGTTTTTCACCTCGGCATTGCCGGAGATGGTGATGTCAGTCTTGGCGTCGTAATAGCCGCTGCCGATGCCTGCGCATGCACCGCCGCCGGTGGCTTCCTCGATCACGGCGTCACCGGTGATGATCACCGTGGCGTTGCCGCCGAAACCGCCGCCGCCAATGCCCGCGCCGCAAGCGGCGTTCGGGTTGTCCGAGGAGCCGCCCCGAGCCGTGATATTGCCGCCCGAGATGGTCACCATGCCGTCTCCGCCGCTACCACCGCCGCCAATGCCTGCACCGTCCTGCTTTCCAGTGGCGGTGATGGTGCCGCCGGTGATCTCGAGGGCACCGGAATTTTTGATATTTGCTCCGCCGATCCCTGCGCCGCCGAAGCCGCCGGTGGCGTCCAGACTGCCGTTCTTGTCCTCATCCTGAATGGTCAGCTTGCCGCTGACCACGTTCCCGTCGGAGTTCTTTTCCTCGTTCCGCTCCAGGCCCGCGTGCCAGCCGCTGCTTTTCAGCGTGTTGCTGCCGTCCAGCTCAATGGCGGTGTTGCCGGTGCCAGAGACGCTCACGGGTGCTGCGTCACCTTTTGGGTCCGTGATGGTAACATCCGAGAGGGTAACTTTCAGGTCGTTATCCGTGTTGTTGATGATGTCCACCGTGTTGCCGGTGACTTCATTGCTGCCCGTCACCTTCACGTCGTCGTCCTTGTCGTTCACGGTTTCGTTCTGGGTCACCTTGGCGGTGCCGTCGCCGTTGGCTACAATGGTGATGCTACCTTTTCTGATGTCGTAAACATCGGCAAAGGCCGGAACAGCCGTTCCCGTCATCAGTGCCGCCGCCACGGCCAGCGCCGCCAGTCTCCGGGTCAGCGGCTTACCCCCCCCCGAACGCAGGGCGCGTGGTTCAGGACACGCATGGCAAGATTGCGATACGAGATCATAGAACATTGCCTCCTTCATAATTGGGCAAGCACCGTGCAGCCTTTTGCACGCTTTGCCAATTTGATGCAAAAATGCTTTGCTTGTTCCAATATAGCACTTTTTTCGTCAAGATTCTACAGTTTCCATAGGATTTCATGTGAAATTTTGTTACACAAAAAAGCTGCCGCGCAAAATTTGCACAACAGCCTTTCCATTTTGCAGCAGCTGTTCTTCCGCTGCAGCGATCTTCAGAAAATTCCGATGAAGCTTCTCGCGGCATAAATCACAGACCCAGCCGATGCTCCGTTCCCACACAGGGCACGGGCCGGGCGAACCTTTATGTACAGCAAAGCCCCAAAGACCGCCGCCAAAAGCTCCATCGGATACGCTGCCCGGCACACGCCACCGGGACAGCCCGCAAAAGCAAAGGTTTCACAGCTGCACACGCACCGCAGCCTGACGCCACAATGCTGCAGAACCCGGAAAAGCTCCCGGCCGCAACCTCTGCCTGCACTGCCTTGCGTTCCTTTACTGGGTCCAGTATAGCAGAGTTACGCTATTGTTGCAGAGAAAATGTCATATTCTGCATCGGTAACTGTCACAACTTGCGGGTAGGCACCGCACAGGTAAAGCGAAACCAGCGGTCCCGGCAGCTGAGCGTGTACTCGCAGCGGCAGCGGTCCAGCACCTCCCGCACGTTGACAAGGCCCATGCCATGGCCCGGCTCTGCCTTGGTGGAACGCGGCAGCTCTCCATCCACCAGCTCCAGGTCCTTCTGCACCCGGTTGCGCACCGAGATGAGGTATTCTTCCTCATTCCTGCGCGCCCGCAGGTACACCTCCGGCGGTTTGGCCTGCGCCGCCGCCCGGATGGCATTGTCCAGCAGGTTGGAGATGACGATGACCAGGTCCGTGCCGCAAAAGGGCAGGTCCTTGAGGTCACACAGGTCGAAGTACAGCTCCACTCCCTGCTGCGCAGCTTCCTCATACTTGCGGCTGAGCAGGGAGTCCAGCAGTGGGTTGTGGGTGTCCAGAATGGTGGTTCCGGCGGCCACCACCTTGCTCACGCTGGAAAGGTATTCCTGTGCGCCGGTCAGGTCGCCCTGCCGGAGCAGCGCATCCAGTGCGGCAATGTGGTTGGTGAACTCATGGGTCAGGCGGCGCTGTGCCGTGTAGGACTCCATGAGAGCTTCTGCGCGCTGCTGTTCCAGCGCGGCCTGAAAGTGCGACGCCTGCCCCTGCACCACCTGATCGTTGAACATCTGCACGATGGCCAGGTGCACCAGCACCGCAATGGTCAGGCCCACCGTCAGCATCAGGTCCAGCAGAGTGGGCACGCGGCGGTTGGAGGAGATCATGATGAAGATGTTCAGCAGCACCACGACGCCCGGGAAAAAACTCATCAGCAATGCCTGCAGCGGGTCCAGCGCACTGCAGTGGTTCCACCGGCGCAGAAAGCGTGCTGCCAGAATGCCCACCAGCAAAATTGAGATCACCAGTGCCGCCAGACAGGTCCTGTAGTGCCAGACTTCACCGGGGCAGATGCCGTGGAGCCGTGCAAAGACAAAGCTGACCGTATTTTCGGTAAGCAGGCACAGAATGCCGTTGATGATGCAGGCAGACATCCGGTCCACTGCCGTGCCGCCGAACAGCAGCGCGATGACCAGCAGGTAGATGATATTGCTGACCACTGATTTGATATTGAAAAAGCCAAAACCGCACAGCACCGAGAGCGTCAGCACTGCCAGCGCCAGCAGCGCGGCCCACACACAGGGGTGACGGAACCGCCTGCCCCGGCCCAGATAGGCGTAATCCACCAGAATGAACGCCGCCCACTGCGCAATGCACACCAGATGCCCCAACAGCGTCCAGATAAGGCTGTCACTCATCACCGAACTGCCCCTTCCATTCCAGATAGGCCGCGCGGACCGCCGCATACTTGCTGCGGCTGACGCTGAGCTCCACGCCGTTTTTCATCAGCACCCGGTAATTCCGGATGGCGCACACATGCTGCAGGTTGACCACATCGCTGCGGCCCACCTGCAAAAAACCATTCCGGGCCAGAATGGGCGGCAGCTCCTTCAGCTTGCCGTAAAAGGTGCAGAAATGTTCCCGCGCAATGTCCCCATACACATTGATGACCCGGCCCTCGCTCTCCAGATAATAGATCTGGTCCAGCGGGATGCGAATGGTCTCGCGGTTGTGGTGCACGGTGAGGGTCTTGGTACCAGCCTGCATCATGGACGCATAGATGTCCTCCAGACAGCCGGGCAGCTGCTTGGCGACGTCCCGTTTGAGGATGTAGCGGTAGGCGTTGACCTTGTAGCCATCCAGCGCAAAGGCCAGATAGGCCGATACATAGACCAGGCAGATGTCCGGATTGCGGCGCCGGAGCTGGCCGCCCAGCGCAATGCCGTTGACCTGCGGCATGTCCACATCCAGGAATGCAATGCGGTACAGCTCCAGGTCCGGGATCGCCAGCACCTGCTCCGGGTCGGAACAGACCGTAGCCTGCACCGGGATCTCGTGCGCTTCAAAGTAAGTCGCCGCATACTCCGCCACCTTCGCGCTGAAGGCGGCATCGTCGTCGCAGACAAGAATGTGCATCCGAAACTCCTTTCTGTCAGAAAAGGCTCCTCTTAACCAGATAAGAGGAGCCGCAGTTTTATGCGAAGAATTTGTCGTAGATGCCAAAGGCAAAGATGAACAGCACGATGACCGGCAGAACGTAGGTCAGGTAGCCGCGCATCCAGTCGTGCATCTTGAGGCCCTTGCCGATGTTGACTTCCTTTTTGTAGTTGTCCCAGCCCCAGCCGTACTTGGTGACGCAGAACAGCAGGTACACCAGACTGCCCAGCGGCAGGAACAGGTTGCTGACCAGGAAGTCCTCAAAGTCCAGCACGGCGCCGCCGAACACGGCAAAGCCGTCCCAGGCCCAGAGGTTATAGCCCAGCACACAGGGCATGGACAGCGCAATGATGAGCACCAAATTCACCAGACTGGACTTTTTGCGGCTGCAGCCGGTGAGCTCCATGCCGCAGCAGATGATGTTCTCGAACACGGCCAGCACCGTGGACAGGGCCGCAAAGGCCATAAACAGGAAGAACAGGGTGCCCCACAGACGCCCCAGCGCCATGTTGGCAAAGATGTTGGGCAGAGTGATGAAGATCAGGCTGGGGCCGCTGGTCTGGTCCACACCATAGGTGAAGCAGGCCGGGAAGATGATCAGACCAGCGGTGATGGCCACAAAGGTGTCCAGCACCACGATGCGGACCGACTCGCCCAGCAGGGAGTGCTCCTTGCCGATGTAACTGCCGAAGATGGCCATGGCACCGATGCCAAGGCTCAGGGTGAAGAAAGCCTGGTTCATGGCCGACACCAGTGTGTTGACCACGCCCACCTCCTGCATACGGGCAAAATCGGGCACCAGATAGAACTTGAGGCCCTCTTTTGCGCCGGGCATGAACAGGCTGTTGACCGCCAGCACCACCATGATGGCCAGCAGAGCGATCATCATGACCTTGGTCACCCGCTCCAGACCGTTCTGCAGGCCCTTGGCGCACACCAGAATGCCCAGCACCACCACGAACACCATCCAGAAGGTCATCACGCCGGGGCTGGCCAGCATCTCGGTGAACTTACCGGCTACCTGCTCGGCGTTCAGGCCGGACAGCTGACCGATGGCGGTCATGTAGAAATAGTGGAGCATCCAGCCGGCCACCGTGGTGTAGAACATCATCAGCAGATAGCAACCGATCAGGGTGAGATAGCCGTGGATGTGCCACTTCTGGCCCGGCTTTTCCAGTGCCTGATAGGCCCGCACCGGGCTCTTGCGGGAGGCGCGACCCACCGCAAACTCCATGGTCATGATGGGCAGACCCAGAATGACCAGGAACACCAGATAAAACAGCACGAATGCGCCGCCGCCGCCCTGACCGGCAATATAAGGGAACTTCCACACGTTGCCGATGCCGATGGCGCAGCCCGCGGAAAGCAGGATGAAGCCCAGG
>OGLI01001008.1_pt1 | contig 20058 bp, 14 predicted proteins | sample 1572661 | NCBI WGS metagenome assembly OGLI01 (sample SAMEA2581901, study PRJEB24529) | metagenome | biome: Human gut stool | place: China | collected 2011 | reverse complement strand
TTTGATATAGAATGCACTTTCGTTGGTAAAGTAGTTGTTCCTGTCTGCTGCGGCAATCAGGTAAGGACCGTTCTTTTTAGAAACGTTACCGTTGATACCGTAAGTGGCACGAAGCACAAGACGATCTAACCAATTGGTTTTGTTTTGAAACAGAACATAGTGGGCACCTACAGACCATAAAGGTTTATACTGATATTTGGGGTCTGTACCGAAAAGGTTTGATTGGTCAATACGGATACTTCCATTCACGGTCAGACGGTTGTCTAAAGTATAGGATGCATTTCCATAGAATGATACATAACGGTTGTCCACATGCGAGAAACCCGGAGTCTTGTTCTTGAATGAGAATGTTCCGTATATACTTTGAGTGCCCCGAAGCATTTGATTCAAGTCAAGCGCGTTGATTTCGCTGTACACCAATGTCTGATCATCGTATCCCAAACGGTAGAAACCGTTTTGAGAGGTAACGACTTTCCGCCGTTCTGCGCCGACAAGCACTTGTAAGTCATGACGCTCGGAAAAGGTGTTGTTATAGTTCACCTGGGCACGCATCGTGTAGGAATTATTGTCCGTATTGGTCTGCACAATCTGTCCCCCGACAGGGATGTTGTATTTTAACGTACCGTTTGGATTTAATACGGCAGCATCGTTAATCATGGTTTTTACATCCAAAGCATTTTTCGTGTCATATTGCTTCGTGAATCCGGTGGTATTTTCCGTCTGGTAACGCAATTCGAGGTTCAGCCCGTCAATAATCTTGAATTTGGCTCCGAAATTCAAGTTCAGGTAACGGCTTTTTGCCGTATAGTGGCGAGATGCCATTTCATTGACCGGAATATAGGTCTCGTCCATCAACCCGATACTTTTCAAACGGTCGATTTCTGCCTGTGATTTGGTATTGTACATCTGGAGCGGATTGCCTTCGTCGTCACGCAACATATAATAGGAAGAGGTACCCGCATTCAACAAGTTCATACCCAACACGCCATTGTCGTAATCTTCGGACTTATTGCTGCCGATGATGCCTGCATCCAAAGTAAACCACTTAAAGAGATTAAACGTATTTTTGATATTAAAACCTATACGTTTCGTTTTCTGTTCTCGTTCGTGTGGAGCGGTTCCGGTGTAGTTTATAGAAAAATTGTATTTGTAGATGTCCGAACCACCATTAAATGAAAGGTTGTGTTGGTGCGTGATAGCCCTTTTACGAAGGAATTCATCAATCACTTGGTTGTACCTGTCATGTGTACGGTAGGGTTTCAATTTCGTTTCAAGTTCCGATTCGCTTAATTTGCCGTCTCTCCAATCCAGCAATAACAATTGCACATCGTTTTGGAAACGGTTGGCATCATAACGATTTACATTCGGGAAAGTTTGAATCAACATTTTTTGGAAGTCCACCAATTCCGAACTGGACATTTTGTTTGCATAATCCCTATCGGGGAGGCCTTGCAATTTGATACTTCCGTTATAGTTGACACGCGGTTTGCCTGTTGAACCGCTGCGCGTTGTGATAACAATTACACCGTTGGCGGAACGAGCTCCGTAGATAGAAGCAGCTGTAGCGTCTTTCAATACTGTGATATTCACAACATCCGAAGGGTTAAGCACATCCAATGGCGTAGTTTGGCTGCCCGGTTCTCCTTCAAACGGAATACCATCTACTACATATAACGGTGTCTTGTCGCCATTCAAGGTAGAGACTCCTCGAATCTGAATATTCCCGCGGTTCGAAGTCAATCCGGCCACCTTCCCTTCCAGACGATCCATAACGTTGGTTTGTAATTTCCCTTCCATATCTTTGGGAGAGATGATGGCGAACGAACCGGTTGCCCGTTCTTTAGAGATGGTCTGGTAACCGGTGACGATGACTTCTTCGATCATCTTCGATTCCGGTTTCAGGTCGAAGTTGTAGACTTCCTGGTTAGGCATTACTTTCACTTCGGCATTGCTGTAACCGATGAAGGAGGCCACCAGCAATTGGCCCGCTTCTGTCGTTTTTAGCGTGAATTTCCCATCGACGTCTGTAGCGACACCTACTGTAGTACCTTTAAAGAAAACACTGGCTCCTACAATCGGATCTCCGTTTTCGTCTTTCACAACCCCCCGGATGGTTTGTCCGGCTTTAGCTCCTTTCTGATTGCCGGCTACTGCTGCCGGAGTCGGTTGTTTCCCTGCCGGAGCCAGCATAATCTGATGATTGGAAATGGAGTAAGTGATGTCGGCAATGGCTCCCAATTGTTCCAAAGCTTTGTCTAAAGATACGCCATTACATTCCAGATTAACTTTCTGGTTGACATTGATGGTACTCGAGGAATAGATAAACGAGTGCTTACTTTGCTGCTCGATTTCTTTCAATACCTCTTTTAAAGATTGATTTTTAGCATGAATGGTGATTGTAGGTTGCTGCGCCCACACCGCATTCCCTGACATTAGCACACATACCAGCAGGAATAAAAGCCGTTTCAGGTAGTTGCTTTTTCCGGCTGGAATAGCTGATACATCGTTTTTCATATAAATTTGGTTAATTTGTTTAATGTATATAAAATACACATAAAAATGCGAATACCCTAAATCGATATTCGCATTTTTTTTCAAAAAATTGAGTCCTGTAATCTTAATACTTATACAGAACGGCTGTTTTATCCTTTATTTCAAACCGGAGCAAGGCGACGTTATGCATGATTTCCAGTATCTGGGAAATGGATTCCTCGTGAAAACGGGCGGTAAATTTTTGATCCAGAATTTCCGGGTCTTTCACTTCGAAGGTCATGCCATGCCAACGTTCCAGCTTTTTCAGGACTTCCGCTATCGGTGTCTCGTCGAAAATCAACCAACCGTCTTTCCAACCTAGGATGGGTAAAGTCTCGGCCGGGACAGTCAGATTGACTTTTTGCCTCTCTTTTTTCTCTATCCAAATTCTTTCGTTGGGTTTGACTTTGATTTCTTCCTGTTTCGAATGCTTGGTCCGCAAGACGGTGATATTACCGGATAGTAATAGGGCAGAGACATTATCGTCGTTTTTATAGGAGGTCAGATTAAATTTAGTCCCTTTGACGATAACCTGAATTCCGTTTTCCAATTTAACGATCATCGGTTTTTCGGGATTTTTTACTACATCGAAATAACCCTCACCCGAGAAATTGATTTCCCGGCTGTCTCCGGAAAATTGTGCCGGGCATTTCAATTCACTGTCAGAATTTAACCAAACGATACTTCCGTCAGGGAGCGTGACCCGTCCTTTTACTCCTTTATTGGTATGGTATTCCAATTGGGCTAATTGCTGATTTTCCAGAAAATGGATTTCTTGCCGATAGTCATTGAATTGATAGAATACTTGAAAGGAAAGAAGCAGGATCAATGAAGCGGCAATGCCATAACCCAGGATTCGCCGGTTTTGTTTACGGTGGCGGATTTTACGGGAGTATTGTAATACACTCGCTTCCGGAGCTTTGGTCTCGGGTAACTTACTTATGACCCATGTGTTTTTTAATCGATTGAATTTCAGTCGATTGTCAGAATGCTCTTCCAGCCAATTCAGGATCGTTATTTTCTCCCCCTCTGTCGCTTGTCCCGTTATATATTTGAGTAATAACTCTTCGTTCATAATTATTGGGAATCTTTTTGGTAAATATACACTTAAATTTACAACTACCCTAAATAAAATTTTGGATTTTTTTGATTTAAGTGAGTAAAGGGATTAATCCGAAACACAAAAGTATCAGGTAGTCTTTCAGTTTATGCCGCATGTGGGCGAGTGCTTTAGTCATGTGGTATTCGACGGATTTGACCGATAAATCGATTTCCTGTGCGATTTCTTCATAGGTCATTTCCTGGTCCCGGCTCATTTTATAGATTATTCTCGTTTTTTCGGGCAGCTCAGAGAGGGCCTGTCCGATCAGTTGTTCCAGCTCCTGCATTTGAACGGTATCGAAAGTTTCGTCGGAAAGAGCCGAATAATTAGCCATGGTTTCCCGGGCCGTCAGGCTATCGCTATATTTTTGTTCTGCGATCTTTTTTCTTAATACATTCAGACATTTGTGTTTGGCAATGGTTAGAATAAAAGCTTGTACGCTGAGGTCCGGACGGATTTCAGTTCTTTTTTCCCATAATGTAACGAACGTTTCCTGAGCAATTTCGCGGGCTTCTTCCGGATCGGGAAGATATTGCTGTGCAAAAAACAGGGTACGCGTGAAATAATCCCGGTATAATCCTTCGAAGAAGGTCACTTCCGCTGACTTCAGGAATTTATGGATACTATTCCTTAAAGGTTTCATGTTGTTTTTCTCCCGTTTTTATGATAACACCACATTATCATGAATCGACAAAGATAAATAAAAGAGAAAGAGGATTTTACATCGTATTCAAAAAGGTTGTGAAAAAATAATAAGATTCGGGTAGTCAAATAAAAAAAACTGCCCGGTTTTCCGGGCAGTTCCCTCATGGTAAGGTGAGAAAAAGGTTTATAATTGATGAATTGTTTTAAGTTCGGCCATACCGGTTTGTACGGCTTCGATATTCATCGGTATTAAATTGTGGTGACGGGCCGGAAGAGATTTCTTCAACCCTTTCTCCAAATTATCCAGGTTAATAATCGGTTTTACTTTCAGGAATCCTCCCAATATGATCATGTTGAAGATTTTCGGATTACCTCCCTCAGCAGCCAGGCGGGCACCTTCGATCTGATAGATGTTGATGTCTTTCCGGGTAGGATGGTGGGTAATACCGTTCGGATCGTATATCAGGGTTCCGCCTGCTTTTACCAGGGGCTCGAATTTATCCATAGACTGCTGGTTGAGTACAATGGCCGAGTCGAAGGCATTCAATACCGGTGAACTGATCCGTTCGTCACTGATGATCACCGTAACATTGGCTGTACCTCCGCGCATTTCAGGACCGTAGGAAGGCATCCAGGATACTTCCTGATCTTGCATGATGCCGGAATAAGCCAGGATCTTTCCCATAGAAAGTACCCCCTGTCCTCCGAATCCGGCTATAATAATTTCTTCTGTCATAAAAACAATAATTTACATTTTTAGGTCTTTAGTCTCTAGCCTTTTAGCTTTTAGCTTCCAGCCTTTAGCATTCTAGCCTTTCGCCTTTCGCCTTTTGCTTTTTAGCCTTTCGCCTTTTGCTTTTTTGCCTTTTTTTTAGATGTCTTTGATGTCCCCGAGCGGATATTTTTCAAACATATGTTCTTTCATCCACTTATTGGCGTCGACGGGAGTCATCTTCCAACCGGAGTTACAAGTACCTACAACTTCTACGAAGGAGAGGCCTTTTTGTAAACGGGTATTTTGGAATGCTTTTTTCAGCGCATTTTTTGTTTTCCGTACAGCAGCAGGTGTTTCTGCACTTTGACGGGTAACATAACAGGTTCCGTCGAGTTGTGCCAGTAATTCGGTGATTTTCATCGGGAAACCATTCAGCTTGGCATCACGTCCGTAGGGTGTGGTCGAGGTCACCTGTCCCAACAAAGTGGTAGGAGCCATCTGGCCTCCGGTCATACCGTAAATAGCGTTGTTAATAAAAACCACTACGATATTTTCTCCCCGGTTACAAGCATGCATGATTTCTGCACATCCGATAGATGCCAGGTCACCGTCTCCCTGATAAGTAAATACATATTTTTCGGGGTGCAGGCGGCTGATGGCGGTAGCTACGGCAGGTGCACGGCCGTGAGCGGCTTCAGCCCAGTCGATATCGATATAATTGTAAGCGAATACGCTACATCCTACCGGAGAAACACCGATGGTCTGATCCTGGATGTTCAGCTCTTCGATCACCTCCGCGATCAATTTATGAACTACGCCGTGAGTACAACCCGGACAGTAGTGCATAACGTTGTCAGTGAGGAGTTTGCTCTTTTGGAGTACGAGGTTTTCCTCTTTTATAATGTCTGTTAGTTCCATCTTATCGTTCCTCTTAAATCTTAAATTTATTTTTCAGTGCTTCCACGATCTCTTCCGGAGTAGGTACAACACCACCCATACGGCCGTAGAAATCTACTTTCACTCTTCCGTTGACAGCCAACCGTACGTCTTCAACCATTTGTCCGGCACTCATTTCTATTGAAAGGAAACCTTTGGTTTTAGCGCATAGATCCGAAATGGCTTGTGTCGGGAAAGGATAGAGGGTGATCGGACGTAACAGTCCTACTTTGATACCTTCCTGGCGGGCTAATTGGATGGATTTTTGGCAAATACGTGCACAAGAACCGTAAGCTACGAAAATGTAGTCGGCATCCTCACAATTGAGTGCTTCGTAGCGGACTTCGTTGGCTTCGATTTCGCGGTATTTCCGTTGAAGTTTTTCGTTGAATACTTCCTGACGGTGTGCTTCCAGTTCCAAAGAAGTGATGATATGATGATTCCGGTTTTTCTTTTTACCGGTCAGTGCCCAATCGCCCGATATTTTTTCGATTTCTTCATCTGTCCATCTCGGCGTATAGTCCGGAAGGACTACTTTTTCCATCATCTGACCGATCACGCCATCGGCCAATACCATAGCCGGATTACGATATTTAAAAGCCAGCTCGAAACCCAATACGACAAAATCACTCATTTCCTGAACCGATGCGGGGGCAAGAACGATCAGGTGATAATCACCGTGTCCACCACCTTTGGTCGCCTGAAAGTAGTCACTTTGTGAAGGTTGAATCGTACCTAAGCCAGGGCCTCCACGCATAACGTCGACTACCAAGCAAGGTAATTCCGCTCCGGCGATATAAGTGATACCTTCTTGTTTTAAGCTGATACCCGGACTAGAGGAAGAGGTCATTACTTTTTTACCACAAGATGCACCGCCATATACCATATTGATCGCGGCCAGTTCGCTTACTGCGTGCAATACGACCATGCCTGTCTCTTCCCATGGTTTGCGCAACATGAGGGTTTCCATGACTTCAGATTGCGGGGTAATCGGGTAACCAAAATAACCATCGCATCCGCAACGAATGGCGGCTTCTGCGATTACTTCATTACCCTTCATTAATTTTACTTCTGCCATTTTTTCGGTAGTTTTATATTATTCTACATTTTTTTTATAGACAGTGATTACAGAGTCGGGACATACCAGACCACAGCTCGCACAGCCGATACAAGCTTCGGGATTTTTCATATAAGCATAGTGATAACCCTTTCCGTTTACATCCGGATTCAGCTCGATCACTTTAGTCGGACATGCTACGACACACAGACTACATCCTTTGCAATGTTCGGTGTCTACAACAATTGCTCCTCTGAATTTTGCCATAATCTTAATAAATTATAATTTGTCGAATATTGATGTAATATTATTACGCTTTGTTATTTAATTCGGGTATAAAATTACATTTTAAAATCAAATCCGCAAAAAAAGATCAAATTATTTTCATTTTAAGCTGAAAACTGCACATCTCCCCGAAGAGTGAGAAAATATTTAGCTTTTTTTTGCACAATCTGTTTGTAAAGTGTGAATCTACAAGGATTTAAAATCATCACTCCCTATGATTCGATTGGGGTATGATCTTTGGCAAACCGTTCGATCCGGTCTTTCAATGTGTCCATTTGGACCAGTCCGACTTGGGATACACAAGCTCTTAATCCTTCCCGGGTACTTCCGCATCCTTTTAATGTGATGGAAGAAATTCCATAATAAAGAAGTTCTTTAGCTAATTCTGCTCCTGTCATTCCCGGATAATAGATGGTAAAATAGAAACCGTCCGCTACGTCTTCATGTCCGTCTTTATCGTACACGACTTTGAAACCGGCGTTTTTGTAAAGGGTCTTCATGATTTCAGCCCGTTTGCCGTATTCCCTGACATCTGTCAATATATTGATCCTTCCCTCGTTGGCGGCTTTCAATACGGCTGCTACGGCATATTGAGGGGAATGAGCGGTACCTGATGTTTGGGTATATATCAATTTATAGGTAATGGTATATCCCAGCTTGTCGGCTTTATAGCGTTCTTTCAAATGTTCGTATTTCTTATGGAATAAAGCATCGGAAATACAGAGCAGCCCCAGGCGCTGGCCGGCATAGCTGAATAATTTCGAACTGGATATCATAAAAATATAATTATCCGTATATTTCGCTACAGTCGGTTGGAAAGGAGCCTTACCCGGATGAGACAGATCCTTGCGGAAATCCATGGCAAAATAAGCCAGGTCCTCGAGAATAATGGTATCGTATTCGGTTGCCAGTTTGCCGATGACTTGTAATTCGAAATCCGTCAGGCATACCCAGGATGGGTTGTTCGGATTACTATAAACGATGCCGGCGATATTCCCCCGGTCCAGGTATTCCCGTAGTTTAGCTTCCAGTTTTTCTTCCCGGTATTCATAGATATCGAAGGTTTGATAAGGCTTGCCGATGACTTCGAGTTGGGTTTTCTGTACCGGAAATCCCGGATCTATAAATAAAATCGTGTCTTTCCCCTTATGGCATTCGGTCAATGCCATGAAAGCGACATAAGATGCCTGCATGGCACCTACTGTCGGGATGATTCCTTCTGGCCGGATATCGACATCCATGAAATTTTTTACAAAACGGGAAGCTTCTTCAGAAAGTACCGGATAACCTTCCAGCATCGGATAAAATTGGGCTACTCCGTGTTTTAATGCTTCGATTTCGGCTTCTGTTCCGATACGGGAAGGAGCCAGACCCGGAACACCCATTTCCATTTTGATAAATTCGACTCCCGATGCTGCTTCTGCTTTTGAAGCAATAGCTTTCACTTCACGAATGGTTGCTTTAGAAAAATCGACAATTTGAAACTCATTTATGGTTTCATCAATCAGATGTCGTTCAATTGGTGTATTTTTCATTTTATTTTCATACATTTAGAATGTTATTAAAATTGACGCTTTATGAAAAAAAATTATTTCTTTTATTATGGTAATCTCTATTTTTTCCTCTTGTAAAATAGAGAAAAATGCCGACTCTCAATTAACGACTACAGAGTCCAACATTGAGCATGTATGTATTCCGTTAACCGACGCACAAATTATTGGGTTGTATAACACATTAACTACTGTACAGACTCGTGCGGTTGTTTTAGTAAGCAGTTTAGAAGAATTTAAGAGCTATTTGAATACTTCTCTGGTTGCTGTCTGTTTTACAGCGACATGGAGTGGACCATGTAAAATGTATAAGCCCATTTATCATAAAGTATCAGAAAAATACACTGCCAGTGTATGTCGTTTCTTGGAAGTTGATGTGGATGAATCTCCAGAACTGGCAGAACTATTCAATATTGTTAAAGTTCCTACAACTATTATAATTAAAAATGGAGAGGTTGTGGCTACCTTTGTGGAAATATTGAGTGAAAAAGCACTAACAGAATTAATAGAAAGCTATAAAGTCAAATAATTGTTTTAATTTTCTCAATTTATGAAGAAACTTGTCTTATTGTTAGGGATTATTCTATACCTCGTATCTTGCAAGGTCGAAGAACCGAAATTTGCAAACCAGTCAACATTTTTAGAAGCCGAAACCACTACAATCGAACACGTGTCAATACCATTGACAAATTCGCAATTACTCGAATTATTTCGCAATATGAGTCCTTTGGCACAAACACGAGTAGCCGTATTTAACCTCCTGACCGAGGAAGATATACGAATATGGTCAACTACAGGTCCCGGAGTATTAGCGATATACTTTTGGGCTCCATGGCATGGCCCAAGCAGAATGTATGCTAGTAGATTCGAAAAAGTTGCAGAATGGTATACAAACGAAGAGTGTTATTTTGGAAAAATTAATTTTGAAGATATAGATCAACAAATTCGAACAAAATACGGAATTAATGAAATGCCCACAACTTTTATCATAAAGCAGAACGAGATTGTTGCAAAAGCAGTAGGGATCATAGAAGAAAGCACATTGAAGGCGTTAGTAAATCAATATAAAGCAACTGCAACAAAAAGGACAAGTCCTGACTAAAAGCCAGGACTTGTCCTTTAAGAATTTACCGTCTATTCGGTCACACGTTCGAATGTAAATGAAATAAACGGAGAATATGTAGTGGTCGGTTTATTTTCTTCGTAATACAATTTATCAATCAAAAATGATTTTGAATCAAAATCAATAAAATACATCTCCATTTTATTGGCATCTCCATCCTTAAAGTTTATTCCAATATAAGCCTCTGTATCTTCGCTCTGCTCTGTTGCAGAAAAATAACGGTTTACGTTATCAAGCAAAATCAATTGAAGCGGAACCTTCGTCCCCATTCCCTCTCTTACAATGATCTCTTCACCTTTCGAAATACCTGAGTTCTCCCGGAAAAAGTTTTTCAAGGTCGATTCAAGCGAGGTCGTAAGACCCTCTTCCGTGAAAATCAACCGGTCCTTTGCATTGTATGCGGGTAAAGCAGCCATATCGGCGTCGAACGTAGGTTTGTCGTATTCAGAGCTGCTTCCATTCAGATTGGCAAACTCCGTAGGATCATAGTTGCCTTCGGCACTCATTTTCCATGTACCTTCCAGTTTGCTGAAATACGATCCGAAAATCGTTACGGTAATCTCGTTATACTGTCCCCGGACGAATCCTTTGTTGTTCTCCAGTCCGGTTTTCAGAACGACCTTGTCTTTTCCGGTTTCCAGCGTGCCGGCTTTAAGGGTAATGGCACCTGAACTTTTACCCTGAGCGACAACCAGTTGTTTAGCCCCCTCGAACGTAAAATTGGTATTCTCGACAGCCGTCGAACCTTCGGCGATCTCAATGGGAATGACGATATCCTGCTCCGCAGTATATTTTGCCCCCGTAGCCGTATAAAGATCCAACTGAACGGAACCGGTCTCACCCATGGTCATGGATTTGACAGAGAAGGAATACATAATTTTACCTTTCACTCCCAGACTGATCTTCGCCGTGGCATTTTTCCCGGGGATAAAGTCAGCCACCGAGCCCAACGTCGCAACGATTTCCTTGGCTTCGTCGTAGTTGTCCAAAGCCGTTACCGTAATCGAAAGCGACTGATTGTTACCTCCCAATATGAATTGTTCGGCCGATACGGAATACTCGGAACCCTTGACAGCCGTACCCGAGAAAGCAACGGGAACGGTGACGGGCGACGCAAGCGATGATAAATCGACGCCGGAGACTTGCAGATCCAGTGTTACGGAACCTGTCGAAAGCGCGAGCACCGGCTTCGCAAAAGAAAGGCGTCGAATCATCGTTGTCATCCGAACAAGCGCCGAATAACAGCGGCGCTGCGAGCAATGCAAATAAAAATTTTCTCATAACCAAAGTTTTAATTAATAAAGGTTTGTTCAACAGTTATTTCGAACCTTCCAGAAAGGCTTCATATTCATCTTCTTCGCTTGCGATCTGCGCCCAATCCTCATTCCCGAGAAATACACCGTCGGGCATAATGTATTTCGTCAAATAATCCTTAGCCAAAGGCGGCGTCTCATCATAGTTGTCATCACAGCCACTCAGCGACACAACAGCCGCAATCGCTGCGACAAACGCAATCATTCGTCTTTTCATCGTATTGTTCATAATCCTGATTCTTTTATTCCATTTTATCGTACCCCGGATTTTGCTCCAACCCCTCGACCAATTGAATATCGGGAGCGTAAAGCGGGAAAGTATACATCCAGGAATAAGTCGTGTATTTCAGTCCCTGCTTGGCGACCCAGAACTCCGGACATCCGTTACGTTTGAGTTCGTACCAGCGATCTCCTTCAAGGAAAAGTTCCTTGCGGCGTTCGCAATGGATAGCATACAGCAGCGGAGTCAGCGCATTTCCCTTGGCATCGACCTGAATCAAATCGTCGTGATCGACCGGAGGCAGAGTCTGCATCGTGTAGTCCGAGACATCGGCAATACGCTTTCGTCGCAGTTCGTTCAAAGCAGCAAGGGCCTTTTCGGGTTCATCGCTATGATAATAACTCTCAGCCAGAATCAACTGCAATTCAGCGCTTCGCAGGCAGGAAAGCAGGTTCTTAGCCGGCAGTCTTTTGGCATCGATCGACAGCGCGAAACGCACATCTCTTTCCTTTTCGGCGAAAAGATCGTAAAACAGGCGGGAACAAGGTCTGTGTTTCAAATAATTTTTTGAATTCGTCAGCGCCGTAGATTCCTAAGATCCAGCATAAATCTGTGCCGTGAAGATCATGTTGCCACTCTTGGCCATCTGTTCCCCGATCATCGCCTTGTAAGGTTCCGCATCGAGCAACGGATATTTTTCCAATAACTCCGAAGCATACTGAACTGCCAAACGATACTGCTGTGTCCAGAAATAGAGCCGGGCCAGATAGCCTTTGGCGACATCGGAATTGAAGCGATAGATCTCATCCTGAATGTCGTATTCGATCGCTTTATTCAAATCCTCTTCGATCCGTTTGACGGTCTGGTTATAAGTACTGCGAGTAGGCTTCGCTTCCATATCAAATTCCGTAACCAACGGTACACCAGGCCCCGGATTATCCGGATTGCAAGCCTGACAGAAGTTGCGCAGCAAATTATAATAGCAGATACCGCGAAGGGCATACGCCGTACCGAGCACGTCCATCCCGAGCCGGCTGCTCCGGTCTTCGAGATAACCGATTATGATGTTGCAATCCCGAATCACCGCATAAAGATTCGTATACAGAGTTTGCTTAGCGGAAAGTTGCTCTCCTATGTAAAGCGAAATATAATTTCCTCCGGGATATTGAGTCAGATTAGCAGCCAGGTTATCGGCATAACACTCCAAATCGGCCATTTCCAATCCGTCGCCCATCACGACCTCCTCTCCGTAATCGATCTCGTCGAGATGCGCATGGAGCAACGCTGAAAATTCCTCGGCTGTTTCGGGGATGGTCTGTCCGTAAGGTTTTATATCCAAATAGCGGTTGCAGGATACGGCTAATAACACGAGTGCAATCACTGTGAATGTCTTTTTCATACTCTCTGTTTTGAAATTACCGTTTCGGAATTAAAATCCGATCGAAAGTCCGATCGAATAGGAGCGGCATTGCGGGTACACCGCACCGGGAGTTTCAGGGTCCAGCCCCGAGTAATTCGTGAACGTCGCCAGATTGTTCATCGTAAACGACACGCTGCAATTTTGCATGTGAAGTTTCTTCACCCACGCGCCGGGGAGGTCGTAAAGCAATGTCAGGGAACTGATTTTCAAATAAGAAACATTCTCCAGCAACAGACAGTTCGTAACTCTTGATTCGGAAGGAAGACTCTGGGCGATAAGATTGCCGTTCTGATCGTAAAGGCGCCCTCCGTATATGTCGATCAGACGCGGATAACCGTCCGTAACAGGATTATCCGGAGTCCAGCGATAGGTTACATCACGCACGACATTGAGATGGTTGACATAAAGGTCATATTTGGAGTTGGGAATGGGCTCCTTATCCACACCGGTCATATTCCGGTCACTCACCGAACTGTAGGATACGGGGGATACGATATCGTTCAGCACTTTGCCGTTCAACGAAAACACACCGTTCATACTGAGCGTAAGCCCCTTGTAACGAACGGACGTATTGAACCCGCCCGTCCAGGGAGCCGTCGATGTACCTACATAGAAAAGATAGTTTTGCATGTTCCGGTAGTCCGCGACTTCGTTTATTTTCGCATCGGGACGCAGTTCGTAATTGTAGAATCCCGTCGATGGATCGATGCCCGTACTCTTGCCCGTGATGATCATCCCCTGGGGATAACCTACATAATACTGACCATAGATACCGCTGTTGGGCGACACGTATTTGGTCAGTTTGTTCATATTGTAAGCCGCATTGGCAGTAAAATTCCACGCAAAATCCTTATAACGCAGAATCGTCGCCCCCAAAGTGAACTCGACTCCCCGGTTCACCTGTTCGGATGTATTATATCCCTGCGAAATAAATCCGACTGCCGAATTCACGCGCGAAGAAGTCACGAGATCGTATCCTTTACGGTTGTATGCTTCGACCTGCAATCGCAAACGATCCTTGAAAAATCCGATGTCCAGACCCGCTTTGATATCCCAGGTCTTCTCCCAGCTCAGATGCGGATTCGGGGCATTCGAAATAGTCCCCATCCGGTAGGAATCCGTATCGGAAATTCGAAACGTGTTATCGTATTTCATGATGATTACCGGATAGACCGACTTATTGACACCGCCCGTATAACCCGTGGCCAAACGAAGCGTCATCGAACTGATCACATCCGAGATTTTCCCTTTCATCCACGACTCTTCGTCTATATTCCAGGAAAAACCTGCCGACCAGGTAGCATTGAATTGCTCCTTGCTGCCGAAATTGTTCGATCCGTCGGATCTTACCGAGGCATTGAAAACATAGCGGTTGAGCAGGATATAGTCGATCGTACCGTAGAACGAGGCCATAGCGTTTTCCGTAATAGCTTGCCCGGTGGAATTATCGAGGGTCTTTCCGAAACTGACAAGTTTATCGTAATCGATCACCGAATTGTTTCCGCTCGCAGGATAAAGCGGCGTCGAATGGTTGCCCGTAACGGGGTCGTAGCCGTAACGTTTGGTAAAAATCGTCTTGGCGTAATTCCGGCTGATCTGCGCTCCGGCCAACACATTGAGCCGATGTATTTCGTTGAAAGTATGTCCATAGGCGAAATGTCCCCGTAACATATAATTGGTATTGTATGTCGAAGTCTGATAAATGGAACCATAGATTCGTTTCGAAGTCGTCGTATTGTTTTCGAACGGCCGATCCATCCATGCCGCATAGGTATTCTTTCCATTGATATTCTCCCCGTGATCCGAAATATAGGAGAACGACGCCAGACCCACGAACTTCAGATCCTTGGTGATATTGACCGTCGTATTTCCCGTCAGTGTGAAGTTTCCGCTGGTACTCTTGGCCGAAGTCTCATTGATCTCCCGCATCAGGTTGAATCCGTTTTCGGGAAGCGCTACCGTATAGCTTCCATTGATTTCACTCAAGGAAAAATAAGTCTCGTCAGCCCGATAGGAACCGTCGTCATTGTAAGGACGTTCATAAGGATTGGCGAAATAGGCGTATTTGAACATATCTACATTACTCGACGGTGCCTTGGATGTCTGATAGGAGAAATCCGTACTGATACCGAACGATACGACTCTGTTCGGTGTTACATCGATCTTGCCATTGAAATTGTAACGGTCGTACGAGTTTTTCAACACAATGCCCTGATCGTTACCATATCCCATTGAGAGATAATAGGCCATTTTGGGATTACCTCCCGAAATGGAGAGATAGTGGCTTGTGGAAACTGTCGTCCGGAACAGTTCCTCGAACCAGTCTGTCGTATGGCTGCCCAGTTCCGCAATCCTGGCATCCTGCTCTGCGACGCTCAATCCCTTATATTTGCCGTATCCCGAACGAATCATGCCCACGATACCCACAACCGGATAGTAACTTTTGCCATCCTGAAGATTATTCGCATAACCGGCAGCTGCAAATTCGTCCCATAATTCCTGCTCCCAGGCCAGTTTCTCGCGTGAGTTCATCAAATTGGCAGACCGTACAGGCCGCGTCTGAATGGATACGGTTCCCGAATAGTTGACGTGTGTAGGTCCCGACTTGCCGCGTTTGGTCGTTACCACGATCACACCGCCGGCAGCCTGAGATCCGTAAATCGCGGCAGCGGCAGCGTCTTTCAGCACGGAGATCGACTCGATGTCGTTAGGATTGATCCCACCGATGCCCGTAGCAAAAATATTCGAAAAGTCTCCGGAGCGAATCTGCGTGTTGGAAACAGGAGGTGTCGGGACCTCCTTCTGCATCGGTACGCCGTCAATGACCCACAGCGGTTCGGCATTGCCCGTGATGGTGCTCGTTCCGCGAATGCGGATCTTCACGGCTTCGCCCGGACGGCCGGATACGGATTGCACGCTCACTCCGGCCAGTTTACCCTGCAACAGTTTGTCTACTCCCTCCAAAGGCGAAGTCTTGAGATCTTTTCCTTCAATCACGGCAACCGAACCGGTGCTTTTGCGAATCTCAGTTTTGGCAAAGCCTGTCACGACGACTTGTCCGATGTCCGTGGCCTGTTCCTTTAAGGTTACGTCATACACGAAACGAAGTCCAAAGCGATCTCCGTATTCGACTTTGACAGTTTGAGGCTCATAACCGATATAAGTGAACCGTAACGTTCCGCCCTCGGGTACTGAAATCTGATATTCTCCCTTAAGATTGGTATTTACACCGATGTGCGTTCCTTCGACGAAAACCGAGACCCCGATAAGCGGTTCGCCGGAAGTATCCTTGACCGTTCCCCGTACCGTGATTTTGTCGCCTTTCTTCTGAGCAACCACGTCAAACGCGACCGCCAACAGCAACGACGTAAATACGAACAGCAAAAAAAATCGCAAAGTTTGCTTCATACGCATTATTCATTAGTTGTGTTTGACTATATCAATCTCCTGCTGAGGCAACCCGAGCAGATGTTCCGTAAAATAGTAGCGGATCAGATTTACGTAATATGAATTCCCGAGACCATGATCCGCTCCGGGAATGACCGTCATGTCGAAACGCTTGCGGGCCCGGATCAGCGCATCGGCCAGCCGGGCCGTAGATGCCGGATGCACATTGTTGTCCATGTCTCCGGTGATGAGCAGCAGCCGTCCGGCCAGCCGGTCGGCCAATTCGATGTTGGTCGGAATATGACATTCGAAATGCGGTTTCCCGTCTTTCCCCCAGGTCTGCTTTACTCCGTGGAAAGTTTCGCCCCACCATTGGGAGTAAATATTATTGTCATGATTCCCCGAAGCAGCCACCCCGACCTTGTAAAATTCCGGATGGTTCAGCATGGCGGCGACCGTCATGAAACCGCCTCCGGAATGTCCGTAAATTCCGACTCTTTCAATATCGGCGCAAGGATAGCGGGCTGCAATCTGCCGGATCGCGGCCATGTCGTCGGCCAAAGCATAGTCCCGCAGATTCCCGTAGCCGAACGTATGGAAATCGCGTCCGCGCCAGGGGCCGCTGCCGCGGTAGGCGAAATTTATGACGACGAATCCCAGCTGTGCGAGCGATTGATTGTAGTTGTCATCCAAGGTAAAGGCCTGCGGAACCAGATCGACATGGGGGCCGGGATAGACATTGCTGATGATCGGGTATTTCCGCCCGGGTTCCCGGTCGAAAGGAAGGTAGACGATGCCATAGAGCCGGGTCACGGAATCCGCAGCCAGCACTTCAACGACTTCCGGTTCGTGCCATCCGCGGGCATAGAGTTCCGAAAGGTCACACGGCTCCAGTTCGATACGGACGCGGCCTTTCATGTCGCAGACCTGATGCCGCGGGGCACGATCCATACGCGACCAAGTGTCCGTCAGGAAACGTCCGTCGGGAGAGAATGCCACCGAATGTTCGCCGTTTCCGGGAGTGAGCAAAACCGGCTCGCCGCCGTTGAATCCGGTTTTGTAATAAAAGCGGTAATGCGGATTGACACCCGGTTCCCGTCCGTAACCCTCGTAGACGATCGTCCGGGCGAGTGTATCGATACGTTCGATCTTTCCGGCGACGTATTCGCCCGAAGTGACGGCCCCTTGCAGGCGTCCGTTTCCATCGTACAGGTAATAATGACCGTATCCCGTCCGCTCCGACCACCAGAGGATATCGCGGCCTTCATTCAGGATATGGAAACAAAATTGCTGGTCATTCTGGGCCGGTTTGCACACCTCGCGGATAATCGGCTCGACACGGTGCGCCGCGAAATCGACCCGGCACAGTTCCACGCTGTCGCACGTCCGGCTGCGACGAACGAGCCAGGCATAACGGTCCGTATGAGCGATCATGCTGAACCGGGGAACTTCGACTTTCTGATCGGGCCAGCGGGCGATGTCGAGTTTCCGAATGCACATGCTGTCGGCATCGACCAGCCAGGCATCGTATTGAACGACATGCTCATCGCCGGGCATGGGAAATTTGTAGCTTTTAGCCTTGGGGCGCGGCCGGGCGAGGTTGTCCACCAGCGTGAGCTCCTCCACCTCGCGCTTGTCTTCGCGCACCAACAGGTAATAATGACTTTTCCCCATCCAGCGGCCGATGGCGGAGCTGCGTGCCTCCGGCCCGACGACGTTGTTCCCGCCGGTGGAGAACGAATGATAGCGCTCCCCGTCGTGGGTCAGCCGTACACTGTCGCTTCCATCTCCGCGAAAGAGCATGAGGTCATGACCGACAGCCGTAACATAATACGAGCTGTCGGCGGAATAGCTGCGCCGATAGTCGCCCCGCGAGAAAAGATTCCCGCGGGAAGCATCCTGCCGGGGCTTTTCGCTCAATTTGCCATTCCGGCAGTCGTAGAGCAGCCGGCGCTTATTGAAATCGAACGTAAAACCGCGGGGATCGGAAGAATCGAATTCAAGGCCGTAGAGCCGTAACTCCTTCGGGGTCGGCATCCGTGATGAATCGGCGTATGCGGCCAACTGCCGTGCCATCGAGAAACTGTCGAACAGCGGACGTTTCCGCCAGGTGCGGGTATCGACCAACCAAAAACGGCGGGCATCGGCGTCATCCGACGTATAATGAAACCAACGGCACTCCTTGCCGATCCATTGAACCGAAACGTATTGGTTACGGATCAATCCACCGAGCGAGTCGGACGAAAAACGGTCGGCCCGCGCCATATAGGATTCCTGAGCACAGAGCGGATAAAGACTCCATACCGTTAAAAATACAAGCAACCGTTTCATCGCTCTCCGAATTTGCTGATTTTCGACGCCTCTTTCATGGCCGCCTGCGCATTGAGAATCCCTCCACCGAGACAGACCTGACGCCCCTGGATCATGCGGGAAGTTTCGGATTTCCCGGGAACAGGCATCTCGTCCGCCGGAAAATGCGTAACGGTACGAATCAGAATTTCCCGTATCTCACGAGCCGAAAGATCGGGATAGAAACTCCGCAAGACCGCTGCGACACCGGAAACTATCGGCGCAGCGATACTCGTTCCCTGCGCCGTATCGTATCCGCCCTCGGGAGCGGTCGATCGTACATTTTCTCCGGGGGCGAGCAGATCCACATTTTCCGCTCCGTAGTTGCTGAAAGAAGCGACCCGTCCGTCGGGCGTCGAGGCCCCCACGACGATCTGGTTTTCCAGACGGCGTCCTTTCGTGTCCCGGCAAGTCGGAAATATCGGACGGACATCGACATTGACGCCGTCGTTGCCGGAGGCCATAACCAGCAATACGTCCTTGCTCCGGGCATATTTCATCGCAGCCAGTACTTCATCCCGGTGAGGCGATAGGTACTTGCCGAAACTCATATTCACCACCTCTGCGCCGTTATCCACCGCATAACGGATTGCCGCAGCTACATCGCGGTCGTATTCATCGCCTTCGGGAATGGCACGGACGGAGAGGATCTTTACCGGGCGCGGTAACTCCCCGGCCGTCGCCGCACACGCCGCAATCACTCCGGCAACCATCGTCCCATGATAGGGATCGTCGCCGATAAGATTGTTTCCGTAACGGAAATTCCGGAAATCGTCCGGGCGATTGCCCAATTTTATATGAGGATCGTCATTCAGGGAATCGAGGCTGGCCACACGTACGGCGGACAAACGATATTCGCTGTCGATCTTTTCCACCGCTTCGTGCCACGGCATGTCGGGTGTGAACATAACGGGTGTGGAAGCCGCAATCGACAGAGGCAGCGCAAGCCCGGTCGTGTCGGCCAATTCAAGACGCTGAAAATCGGCGACCGTTGTTTCTCGATCACCGTATTTCAGGCGCATCAATGAATCGCAAATGCGGAAAGCATCGGAACGAATACGCTGATATTCGGTAAATTTGATGTAGGTATCGAGCCGGGCGGCCCGTTCCATCTGCTTATAATAGGCATATTCGGCCTTTGCCGAAAGAGTAAGGCGGCTTGTATCAGCGTCCTTGAAGCGAGGCCGAAGCCGTTTGTATTCCCGGAAAGGTTCCGTGCCGGCCCTTCGAAGACTCTCTCCAACAGCATTGCCGAGGAAATTCCAGCCGTGAATGTCGTCTACATAGCCGTTTTTATCGTCATCACGGCCGTTAGCAGCCTGTTCGCGTGGATTGGTCCAGATGAAATCCGCAAGAGCCGTATGCGAAACATCGAACCCGCCGTCGATAACGGCGACGATTATTTCAGATTTTTTTCGGGAGGG